>Ga0307511_10000564_pt1 | contig 39839 bp, 36 predicted proteins | sample 13_EM_MG_FD_200266 | JGI IMG/M metagenome (GOLD analysis project Ga0307511, IMG submission 200266) | Populus trichocarpa ectomycorrhiza microbial communities from riparian zone in the Pacific Northwest, United States - 13_EM | ecosystem: Host-associated > Plants > Roots > Unclassified | place... | reverse complement strand
CAGCTCGTGAGCGCGCCCTTCGAGGTTCGCGCAAAGGCCTGGAGCGCGCACGGGATCACCCGCGCGGCGTGTCGAATCAATGACGGCCCGTGGCAACCGATGGCGAAGCGAAACGACAGCGCCGGCCTGTGGAGCCGTCAGTGCTTCCCGCAGGACGGGGAGTTGCGGTTGACGGTGCGTGTCGAGGACGGTGACGGCGGCAGTGATGAGGAGACTCTCCGTGTGAAAGCGGGCTACTACAACGCGCCGCCGCGTTATGCCGATGGCAGCGATGCGGATGCGATCGGCGCATGGCCTGAGAAAGGGATTCTCGGTACGCAGCTCGGTCCGAACAGAAACGGGAGGAAGTGGTGAGCACGAACCTGAGCACGCCGCTGCGGGCCGACTCGGATTCTGTGCTCGGTGAGGAGCGAACCCTCAGCAAGAGCACAGCCGCACTGGACTGTCTCAACTTCCTTCTCGCCAACGTCAAGGACGGGCTCGGTCCGTTCGTAGCGATTCAGCTGCTCGCAAGCCAACACTGGTCGGCTGGCAAGATCGGCTGGGTCTTAATGATCGCGGGGATTGCCACCGTGGCGGCCCGCACGCCATTCGGCGCGCTCATTGACTGCACCCACAGGAAGCGCGGCCTGATCGCGTTAGCGTCCGTGCTGGTCGCCGTGGGCACCCTTGCCATCGCGCTCTTTCCAACCTTCACGCCGGTCGCGGTGGCTCAAGGGGCGATCGGCATCGCCGATGCGGTCTTCCCGGCCGCCATCGCCGCGATCTCGTTAGGTCTCGTTGGGTCGAAGGCGTTCACGCGCCGAGTAGGACGGAACGAGGCCTTCAGTCATGCGGGCACGACCGTGACAGCCTTCGCCGCGGGAGTCGCAGGATGGCTCGTGGCGCCCAGCGCAGTGCTTTGGTCCATCGCCGCGCTCGCCCTCGCCAGCGTGTGGGCGGTATTCAGGATCGATGCGCGTTCGATCGATCACACCGCTGCACGGGGTGCGGACCGAAGTCACCCCGAGCAGTCCAGCGGCGTGCGCGCAATCCTGGGTTGCAAGCCGCTCCTCCTGTTCACCGCGGCGATCACGCTGTTTCACTTCGCCAACGCGGCGATGTTGCCGTTGCTCGGTGAGAAGCTCGCGCAGGCAGAAAAAGGACGCGAGACGCTGTTCATGGGGGCCTGCATCGCGACCGCACAACTCGTCATGGTCCCGATGGCCATTCTGGTCGGCCGCAAGGCCGACTCCTGGGGCCGCAGACCGATTTTCCTGGTTGGGTTTGCCGTGCTGCCGCTGCGAGGACTGCTCTACACCATGACGCAGAATCCGTATGCGCTCGTCTGCATTCAGATCCTGGATGGGATCGGCGCCGGGATATTCGGCGCGCTATTCTTCATCATGGTCGCCGATCTGACCAAGGGCACCGGCCGCTACAACCTTATCCAGGGCGCCACCTCTGCGGTGTGGGGTCTCGGTGCCGCCTTGAGCAATTGTGTCGCCGGGTTCATCGTCGACAAGGCGGGCTACAGCGCGGCGTTTCTAGTTCTGGCCGCCATCGCACTGTGTGCGTTCGTCTTGCTCTGGGTCGGTGTGCCCGAAACGAGCCATCAAACGAACTCCGCCGCCTCATAAACAACTCGGGAAATGGACTGGTGATAATCGCCGTCAACGAGGCGTTGTTCGCGATCCGGTGTTCGAGCACTTGGCTGAGCGCGGGATTGATTCCGGCGGCGTGCTCGTACCACAGAGCGTAGCTCGTGGGGTGAAAGGCGGTTTGCTGCCGCGCCATGAGAGCCAACGCGATGCGCAGAATCTCTGCGCTCTGCTCCCGAGTCTCTCGATATCGCATCCGCGTGATGATTCTTCTTTTGCTGGGTACACAAGGAATGCCCGGGCGCCCCCCATCCTATGTTGTTGCTGCGTTGCGGCAATCAATAACGGCACGACTTGAGATCACGGTCGCGCCGATTTCACCTCAGCCGACGATTTCAGCGTGAGGTTGCGCCCTTGGCTCTGTGAGCATCCACGGTTAGGTTCTGCGAGCGCCGATCGCGACCACTCGAACTCATCGCCCCATTCGAACTGCCGCTTCCAGCACGTTCGCTCAGGAGCAGGCCAAGTGAGAATTTCGGTCTGCAGCCATCGAGGGGCTTGCCGTATAGATCGCTGATCCACCGCCGCAGCGGGTTCGCAATGCGAGATTCGCGGTAGGGTCGTTCGAACAAGATGTCGGTCAACGCGCGCCCGATGCGAATCGCACCCGACCGAATGACGAGAGACCCCACAGGCTCCATCACCGGTTGATTGGGATTGTGACCCTTCGCACTGTTGCGCCAGGCAATCCCCTCTCGGATGTCGAAGAACGCGCGCACGAGAGAAAACTCTCTCCATCTTTGGCCTGCCAGCAGAACAAGCCGCTTCTCCCACGCTTCCGGGCATGCGATGCCCCTCGTCGCAGGACATGTGTTAACAGTTTGGTCGCACGATGCCCCTCGAGCGAGAGGATCACCTGAGCCGGTGGGCTCATGCAACAGCGCCCCCGGTGGACGAGCGATGACAAGTTGCCCGCGCCCGAACTGCGAGGACGTACAGCGTTGATTGCTCAGTGCACTTTGGCGGCGCCTTCATCTCCTTGGCGCGGCCGCTCGCCCCCGACATCGTAGGCGCTATTGTCGCCTCCATAGCTTTCGCGAAGCTTGATCCGGTTTATGGGACTGCGCGCGGCAAAAGGCAGGCTACTTCGCTTTCATGACAGGACCCCGCATGGACTGCGACAACTCGCTGAATGCTGGTTCCGTCTACTTTTTCTTCTTACCCGGCCCGAGCTTGTTAGCAAGCCAATCCTCACGCGCGCGACGGCGGACTTGTTCGAGGTCCTCTCGCGGTTGTTGCTGTCGCATTTTTAGCCACGTTTCGCGCCCGGCTCTGCGAAGCTCCTCCGGATCACGCGATGAGTTGGCTGCGCTATTTTGACCAATGGAGTCAGTCAAAACGATGGCGCTGTCGCCTTCTCCAAAACGCCGCTTTGGCAGCGGCGGCGCTGGATAACGCCCCATCTTCGAGTTCCAGTACGCCCAGGAGCGAGGATCGATGATGCCGGGAGGTGCTCGGTCAAGCGCCTCGCGAAAATCATCATCTGAAATATAGTGGCGAATGACCCTCATGTCCTCATGCCTGGCGTAGGTCATCGCGTAGGCCATGAATCGGATCGGATCCGCAAGCGCCCTCTCAGGCGGCTCGAACCAGATGATCCGTGGCGCAATTAACAATGTCTGCGGCGTAGCAGGAATGGGTTTCATAACTCGTGGCCGTGGTCCTGATCGATCTTCCGAGTTGGATTGTCAAGGCTGGGCAAGCGGTCAAGATCGACATTGCGTGCCGCAGTGACGAGACGTAACTTCATGTCATCTGGAAGTTGACGCAGATCTCCGTCATCGAAGAACGAAAGCGCCTTCAAGGTGATCTGTGGGTTGAAGGTCGGGCCGTAGAGCTTTTGGGCCGCAGACAAGGCGAGTGGCAAATCAACTTTACCCTTGGTGATCAGGGCATCGATATCGATGTAATCCTTGGCCTCAGCTCGCATCTGAACAACGGACGCCTTGGTGCCGGCGAGATCCAATAGGGAGGCAACGGCCAGCCCGTTGTCCTTTGCCACGGGCGGCGGGGAAAGTCGGGGCAGGTTCGGTAACCCGAAGAAAGAGACCTTCACTGGCCCAGCGCGATCTACGATCGCACTCAGCGTATTCTTCTCCCGCTGAATAATGTTGGCACCCTTCAGAAACGGGACTTCCTGCTCGATCTTGGAGATATCGAGCGGCGGCACGGGCCGGACGGATCATGGTCCTTTGAACCTCTCTACTCCGCCTATCGGACCCTCGGCGAGGGATAAGCAGACTACCAATTACTGTCACTTTCCACTTTGGAGGGCGCCAAAGTGGCATTTGGCACCTGAGCGCGGCCTCCGGACTAAAAATAAATGTCACTCACTTCTCTATTATATTCAGTCGGTTGCGCTGCATTCCCTGTCAGTGACATCAATGATTAGTCCTCACACGTGACCTTGACCGTGGTTGCATGACACTCCGCCAGCATGGACGCTGAAGACATCGAAGACTGTCTTGCGGGGTTGAGCGCGGACGAATTGGCACGGCTCACGGACTCGCATGTCACCACGGCCCGGCGCTGGCTGCGCACCAAGAAGGCGCCGCCTATGGTGCTGCGCTGCCTTGCTGTCTTGCGACGCGGTGACCTGGGCGCGGTCAACAAGGCTTGGACCGGCTGGAGGCTGAGCGCGCGCGACGGCGAGCTGTACTCACCCGAGGGGTCGGATTCACTCCCGGCCACGTTCGCGCGGGTCCCCTGCATGCACAGACGGCCAGGAGCTACGCGGTCAGCTTCACGCGGCCACAGCAACGGTGGACGCGGCCCAGGACCGGCGCGAGCGCATTAAGGCTCTTGCTGCTTTGCACAACGCCCAAGCCGCCGCCCAGGCCGCTATTAACGCTTTGACGGCGGATCTGACCTCGCCCGAGCAGAACCGGCTGTTCGATGCCCTCGATTCCACCCGGCAGCGCCGCGCGCTCCATGAGGCTGATCAGCGCGTACTACCGGTAGCACTGAAAGGCTGACTCCAGCGCACGAGCACCTCCTAGGTTGTCGCGGGGGGCTGATTCAAGGCACCGCGTTAACCCCGTGCGCCGCCGCTTTGGCAATGGACGCAGTCGCCGGCAAGTCGTGCCTCGGACTATGACATCGGTGAGGATACCGCCGAGTCCATGGCGGTCAGGTCATCGCCCTATCCCGTGTCTCCGGCAAAAACAGCGCACCGATCACTGCCGTGAGAAGTGACACGACGATCGGATACCACAGCCCATAATAGATATCCCCTGTCAGAGCCACGAGCGCAAAGGCCACCGTGGGCAGGAATCCGCCGAACCACCCATTGCCAATATGATATGGCAGTGACATGGAGGTATAGCGTATGCGCGCTGGGAACAGCTCAACGAGCCAAGCCGCAATCGGCCCATACACCAGCGTCACATACAACACCAGAATGACCAGCAACAGCAGCACCATCGGATAGTTGATGCGGCTCGCATCCGCCTTCGCAGGATAGCCGGCTTCCTTCAGGCGTCCGCTCAAGGTTTTCGTGAATGCCTCACTCGCCTCCTTGAATTCAGAGGCCGCCAGCGGGCCTCCTTCGAAGGATGGCACCTCCACAGTGCCGATGCGTATGCGCGTGAGGCTGCCGCTAGCGGTCACTTCGGTGCGGTATGGAACGCCTGCCTTTGCGAGCGCTGCCTTTGCGATGTCGCAGGACTGCACGAATTTCTTCTTGCCCACCGGATCGAACTGGAAACTGCAGGCGGCAGGATCGGCCACCACGGTCACTGGCGCGCTCTGCGAGGCGCTCTCTATGGCGGGATTTGCGAAATGGGTGATTCCGCGAAAGATCGGAAAATAAGTCAGTGCGGCCAGCACACACCCGATCAGGACGATCTTCTTTCTACCGACCCTGTCAGAAAGGCGCCCGAACACCACGAAGAAGGGTGTGGCAATCAGCAATGCCGCGGCGATCAGCAGATTGGCCGGCTGAGCATCCACTTTCAAGACCTGCGTGAGGAAGAAGAGCGCGTAGAACTGGCCGCAATACCAGACGACCGCCTGGCCCGCCGTGGCCCCTAGCAATGTCAGAATTACCAGGCGCAGATTCCCCCAGCGGCCGAAGGACTCGGTGAGAGGCGCCTTGGAGCGCGTACCGGCCTCCTTCATCTGCTGGAACACAGGCGACTCGGCCAGCTGTAATCGGATGTAGACGGAGATCGCCAAAAGGATGATCGACGCAAGAAATGGAATTCGCCAGCCCCAAACCTCGAAGTCGGCACCCAGGAGCGATCGGCAGATCAGGATGACGATGAGGCTGAGGAACAGCCCGAGCGTGGCAGTCGTCTGGATCCAACTCGTATAGAGACCTCGCTTTCCCGGCGGCGCATGCTCGGCGACATAGGTGGCTGCCCCGCCGTATTCCCCACCGAGAGCGAGCCCCTGCAACATCCGCAGCGCGACCAGGGCGATGGGTGCTGCGACGCCAATCTGCGCGTAACTCGGCAGCATGCCCACCAGCGCGGTCGACAGGCCCATGATTACGATGGTGATCAGAAAGGTGTACTTACGTCCCGCAAGATCGCCGACGCGTCCGAACAACAGAGCGCCGAAGGGCCGCACCGCGAATCCGGCTGCAAATGCGAGCAGCGCGAAGATGAAACCCGTGGTCTCATTCACGCCGGAAAAGAACTGCTTCGAGATGACGGCGGCGAGCGAGCCGTACAGGTAGAAATCGTACCACTCGAAGACCGTGCCCAGACTCGACGCGAAGATCACCCGGCGGTGAGCACGGTCGATTCCGGACCCATAGGCTGGCAGATTCGTGGCGGCCATGATCGAGACTCCCGTCGTTTGAATGCGCGTGCGTCGCAAATGGGTGTGCGCTTGCGTTTTAGAAGCTGTACTTCGTCGTCAGCTCGACCCGATTCAAAGAGCCGCTTCGGCCATTCTCCAGTTCGCGCCTGCCGTGCAGGAGCTCTCCACCGAACTCGAGTTTCGGGATCGGGGCGTACCAGAGGTTTGCGGCATAGCTGCGCGAGAGCCTGTTGGCCGTAATGCCGGTGAGTACGGAGTTGTTGTCGTAGCGTTGTTCCGCAAACCAGACACTGGAGCGCAGCTGGCTGTTCCAGACATGGCGGTAGGCGATGAATCCGGCCACTCCGTTGATCGCTTTCAAGTTGCCTTGAGAATCGATTACGCCGTCATTGACGAAGTTGAGGCCCGCGTAGCGCCCCAGATTGCCCCCGCTCAGCGCGAATCGGATATCGTCCTTGTTCAGCATGATCTTTCCGAACAGGCTCACAGCCCCCGTCCACGTGCTGTCATCGATGCGTGGATCAGTCGTGCGCACGTATTTCAGCTGTCGTCCCATACCGGCGAGTGACAACTGGCCCCACGCTCCCTTCAGCGTGTAGCGGGCAACCACATCCGGGATATTCATCTGATTGCTCACTATGCGATCACCTCCCCCGTTGGGTGTGAGCGTCGTCTCCGGGTCCTCCAGCGAGAACGTGAAGCCCGCAATTGAATAGCGCACCTGTGGCTGGCGGATGAAGATCGTCCCGTCGTTCGCGCCGATATAGTCGACGGAATCAGGCAATGTGGCCACATCCATGAAGTTTGTCCACGTCTGACCGACCAACAGACCGCCGTAGGTTATGTACGCATGCCGAAGCTGCAAGCCGTACGTATTGGTCACCCTGCGATCGCCGAGGGCGGTCCCGAAGAGATCGACTTCCACGCGCGTTGAGACCTTGTCCGCGCCGACAGGCGTGTCGGTCCCCAACTGTAGTCGAGTTTGCTTGACGTGCGCGTTGAGCTCGGTAGAGGTAGGGATCCCTCCGATCGGGATCGTGCTCGGTACGTAATAGTCCCGACCCGGCGATGGGTCGGCGATTTCCCCGTTCTTCGCCTTCGTGAAGAGGGCATCTGCCTTCACGTACCCCGTGTACATGAACGTAGTGCCGCTGGGTGAGTTCGGTGTGACACTGGTGCTTTGTACTGGAGGAGGACCTGACGTAGCGGTGGCGGCGACAGCGGAAGGTTGTACGGGGGTGACGGCGGTTTCCGGTGTCGGAGCTGGGGATGTGGCCGAAGTTGAAGGACTACGCTTCCCGAGCTCGCGGACGAGCTTCTCCAGCTGCTCCACCCGCTCTTCCAGTGCCTTCTCGCGGGCGCTCTGCCCATTGTCCTGAGCGTAGGTCGGAGTCAGACCCGCGAGCGCGATGCCTGCCAGCGCTGTACCCAGCAATATCGCAAAGCGATGACGCCCATGTTTGAACGACATGTTATTACCCCCCCCCTTTCGTGACACCATCACGCTACGCCTGTAGGTGCCGGCGGGGTATTCGACATTAGTTGTATGCGACGTATGTTTCGACGAAGGTCGAATGTCACGCGGCAGCAGGGCGTGGTTGAATGTCCGCTTCGTGCGGCAGTTGGCCGGCCGGTCAGTGCGGAGCTGATGAATGTCGCTTCAGATCATGATCGCCGACGATCATCCCCTCTTCCGCAAGGCGTTGCGCGAGACGATGGCGGAGCTCGCGAATGACATCCGCTTCATCGAGTGTGATTCCGTAGGCACATTGCTTGCCGCCCTCGAACTGCACCTGGATCCTGACCTCCTGCTCCTCGATTTGCACATGCCGCAAGCAAGCGGCTTTGCAGCGCTTGCGCACCTGCGCGGTTCGCGCCCAACTCTGCCGGTCGTGGTCGTGTCAGCCCTGGACGATGACGAGACAATTCAGAGCGCCCTCGCCTATGGCGCCCAAGGATTCATTTCGAAGTCGGCCGACGCAAGCTCGATGGCGGCGGACGTAGCGCGTGTCCTCGATGGCGACATCTGCACGCCGCACGGCTACCGTGCCCGGACTTCAGCGCGTCCCGGTTCAGATGATCTGCAGATCGCCCAGCGGATCGGACACCTCACAGACCAGCAGTTCAGAGTGCTCGGCATGCTGTGCGCCGGCCTGCCCAACAAACAAATCGCCCATGCCATGGACGTCTCCGAGGCGACAGTGAAGGCGCATATGACCGCGATCCTACGCAAACTTGGCGTTGCGAACCGTACTCACGCGGTGCTGGTGGCAGGCAAACTCGCCGCCACCCGACAGACCGCCGTCGCGCCTGACGACGATCTATGACTTGTCAGCAGAGCACGTAATGCCGCGGGTTTCAGCGGCTTTAATAGCAACGCATGGCCCCGGCGACGGGTCTCGTTCATCAAGCGCGGATCGTGGTCCGCCGTGATCAGAACCTTCAGGGTGAAACGCATGCGTTGCTCGGGACCCGCGGCCTGGCTGCATCCCTCCAGGAGCTCGAGTCCGTTCATCTGGCCCTGCAGATGGTAGTCGGCGAGCACTGCATCGAAGCGCTGCGAGGCGCTCAACTCGAGTGCCTTGTATGGGTCCAGCGCGCACTCGACTTCCACGTCCCAACGTGAGAGCAGCACTCTCATGCCCTCGAGAATGGCGGGATCATTGTCGACACAGAGGACTCTCATTCCGCCCAAATCACCGGGCTCCATCATGGCTGCCGCGGCCGGCTCAACGGGCTGACCCTTCTGCATCGCGACCCGGGTTACCCGGATCGCGAACATCGAGCCCCGTTCGAGCCGCGAGCGAAGCAGCAGTGTGTGTCCCAGCAAGCGTGCGATTCGATCGCAGATAGCGAGCCCGAGGCCTACTCCCTGCTCTCCCCACGGTGAGGGCTGCTCCAAGCGGCGGAACTCGCCGAAAATCGCGTCCTGCTTCTCGGCCGCGATGCCCGGACCCGTGTCGAACACCTGCAACTCAACTTCCGCACCGCGACGACGACAACCGATCAGCACGGAGCCGCATGCCGTGTAGCGCAAGGCGTTGCCGATGAGATTCTGCAACACGCGCCGTAGCAACACTCGATCGCTCTTCACCCAGACACTGGTTGGGAGTGTTCGCAGCTGCAGGCCGCGGGAGCTTGCCAACGGCGTGTACTGACGCTCGAGGTCCCGAACGAGATCTGTAATCGGGAACTCCGACAGTTCCGGCTGCAGCGCGCCACTGTCCAGCCGCGCAATGTCCAAAAGGCCCGCCAGCAGCTCTTCGGCGGCCCGCATCGCCGTTCCGATACGCGATACCAAGGAAGACAGCTCGGTATCGTGCGCTACCCTCGATTCCAACGCCGCCGAGAATAGTCGCGCCGCGTTGAGAGGCTGAAGCAAATCATGCGTCACGGCCGCTACGAAGCGCGTTTTGCTCAAATTCGCGGCTTCCGCCTGGCACTTGGCAGCTTCCTGGGCTTCGAGCGCCTGACGCAGTTCCAGCGTGCGCTGCTCGACGCGCTGTTCGAGGCTTTGCTTCGCCTCCAGCAGCTCACGCTCGGTTTTCTTGAATTCAGTGATGTCCGTATATGTCCTGACATAGCCTCCGCCAGGCATGGCCTGGCCACGGATCTCATAAATCCTCCCGCTCAGTCGCTCGCGCTGCGCAACGTAGGGGTTGCCACTACGCATGAGGGAGAGGCGCTTCTCGACCTGGTGGGTGGGATCACCCGGACCGCATTCGCCCCGCTCGGCCTGGTAGCGGATGATCTCGGCAATCGGCCGCCCTACGCACACCATGCCCTCGGGATACCGGAAAATATCCAGATAGCGTTGATTCCACGCCACCAGTCGCATGTCGCTATCGACCACACTGATTCCCTGCGTGACGTTCTCCATCGTGCTCTGCAGGAGCTGCCGGCTGAATTCGAGCTGCTGTGAGGTCTCGTCCAGGAGCTCCGCCACCTGATTCACATCGAGGCCGCGCCCCCTCAGCGTGGTGCTCAACATCACTCGCGCTAGCGACGGGCCGACCGCGGCGGCAATCAGACGCTCGATGTGCTGCGCGAACCCGCGATCGGCTGCTCTCGCGGAGTCCAGCGGCCCCAGAGACGATTCGCGCTCGTAGGAGAGCAGCGCGTGCCGGGCAGCCCGTATTCCAACGACCACCTCCGCGACGGCGAGCAGACTTCCAACCGTTGCGGTCCCAGCACCGGCACCAGGTCGCGGTCGGTCCAGACGCAGGAAAGCGGCGGCAGCAATCCGCTCCTGCAGCGTGGTGGCCCGCCACCGAGACACGCCCACGAGGACCGTGACATTTGCGCACAGGGCCCACAAGGCCCCATGGGCCGTGGGTGACAACCCCTCGAGCCCCAACAGTGCCTGCGGCCGCGCCCATACGAGACCGAACGGCCCGTGGTCCAACAACCCGTGGCCGATCAGACCTCCGGCCACGAAGCCGGGTAGGAGCAGTGTGTAGGCCCAAACCAGATAACCGGCCATCAGGCCCCAATAGACCCCTGGGCGGGTCGCACCGCGCCAGTACAGAGCCGACAAGATCGCTGGAGCGAACTGCGCGACCAGGGCAAATGCGATGAGACCGATTGAGGCCAGGCTCAGGGGCGTGGCGGCTGAGCGGTAATACAGAAACGCGAGACCTGCCACGGCGAAAATGATCGCGCGACGCAACCACAGCACGCGCCTCGCGAGGCTACCGCCCGCGAACATGCCCCAGCGCCACAGGAGTGGCATGACGAGGGCGTTCGCCGTCATGGTGGAGAGCGCGATGCTGATCACGATCACCATCGCCGTCGCAGCGGAAAGGCCCCCAAGGAAAGCGATGAGCGTCAGCCAGTTAGCTCCCTCAGCCATCGGCAGCGTCAGAACGATCGCATCGGCGTGGGGCATACCGGCGAGCCCATGCGCGGCGCCACTCAACACGATCGGGACCACGAGCACAGAGAACAACACCAGATAGAGCGGAAACAGCCAGCATGCCATTCCCACGTCGGCGGAATCCGCGCATTCCACGACACTGACCTGAAATTGGCGTGGCAGGCAGAAGATCGCGAATGCGCTAATGAGCGTCGAGATTGCGAAATCCGCGCTGAAGAGACTGCGCGTATTACCAAGTGGCAGGTGCGCTGGCAAGCGAGCGCCATCGAGGTGTGTCATCGCAAACACCGCAACTGCGCTGAACGCCAACAGCTTGACGACGGATTCGAACGCAATGGCGAGCATCACACCTTCGTGATGCTCAGTGGCATCCAGGCGACGAGTACCGAAGAGCGCGGCGAATACTGCCATCAACATAGCAATGTACAGCGCCGAATCGCGATACCACGGGCCGAGCGCATCGGGTGTCCCCGTGATAACTGTAATACTGCCGGCAACAGCCTTGTATTGCAGCGCCAGGTACGGCAACCCAGCAGTGAGTGCCATCAGCGCGATGACCGCCGCAACTTCCGGGCTCTTTCCGAATCGGGCGGAGACCAGGTCCGAGATCGACGTGATGTTGTGCGCCCGAGCGATACGGATCAGCCGCTCGAGAAAGCCTCGTCCGACGACGAGCACGATCGTTGGACCGAGGTAAATCGGCAGGTACGCCCAGCCCTGAGTCGCTGCCGTCCCCACGGCGCCAAAGAAGGTCCAAGTCGTACAGTAAACACCCAGTGCGAGACTGTAGATGAACGGCCGCAGGCGCGTCCGGCCCGGATAGACCGAGTAGCGCTCGCCGAAGAACGCCACACCGAACAGGACGCCCAGATAGGTGATTCCGAGCGCGGAAAGCAGCCATAGGGTGGTCATCGCCTCTCCCTGGCGGAAGTGTCAGATACTCGCTCAACATTGAGCGACAGTCGATGGATTCCGGGCTTGAGGCGTCGTCCGCGTCTTCGTGGCCATTTGCCGATTTGTTCGCGTCTTCGTGCCCGATAGGTGGGGACCCCCAGCCAATCTATACAGAAACCCGTTCAGCATGTAACTGCCGCTGTGGTTTGACATGCTCTCAAGCCCTCTGGAGTTGTTCGAGAGATAACTTCGTACTCAAAAGTTCTTGTCCCCAGCCGATCATCTCTCGCTCTGTTGCCTTCCCGAGCCGCTCGTCAACCCAAACCGGCAGGGCACCAAAGCGGCGCTCCAGCAGGAGACGAAGCAGTCGCGCCTCACCCTGGAGTTTGTATCGTTAGAACCATTCAAACTTTCGAGCTTCAGACACGTATGCACGCTCCGTTGAATCAGTTATCTCTGGAATCGTAGGCTCGTTGACCTCGCGCCGCAACTACTTGGTCGTTGTATGTAGGATGTCAATGTTCGCTGCGTTACCCGTGCGTGGAAGTCTACGTGCGAATGGGCGTGGCGAAGGCGCGCGGAGTTTCGCGCGCTCTCGATGCGGGGTTGAAGACGGACAACAATATCGTCATGGTGAAGGTGAGTGTTCGCACGAAGGTATCGACGCTAGGCTCACACATACGCCATCGCCGCAGGTGCACACGGGGTCTTCCGCGCGTTACGTTTGGGAGTACTCGTGCGAATTTGCCGACCTGTTCGGTACCGTGCCGGCACCGCTGAGACCCTACCTACCCTCCTTCAGTCACGCGTTGGTCGATCTGTCGCGGGTAGGAGATCTCGCTCTGTCGACCGAGATGCGCTTGCGGGCTTTCTTGAAGGCTCTAAAATACAGCCGGCGCTCGGACCTCCCGGATTGCATCGATATACTTCTGGCGGAGGCACCAGCACTGGATGAGAAGGATTTATTCGTAATCCTCACTTACCTCGACAAAGGTCCGACAGCGTTAAACAACAAGGTGATGCACGAGACGTTGCTGCGGCTCGTGCCCGAACGGACGGAGCAGATTATGGGATGGTTGACTCAACCCTATTTCGACATGGGCAAGGCAGAGGGCAAGGCAGAGGGTGAGGCTAAGGGTGAAGCCAAAATATTGACCCGCTTCCTGGAGAGACGTTTCGGCACCTTACCCGGCCCTCTTCGGCAACGCATTTTCGCCGCGGACGTGGGATCCATAGAAGCGTGGGTCGAGCGCGCCTTCGATGCACCTGACCTGCAATCGATATTCGAATCGAATTGACCAGATGGCGCGTCAAGCCTCCCTTCCGGGCGAGGATGGATAGCGCGACGGCGAGGCGGCCCGTCCGCCCCGACTCCACGTAATCATTGGGCATCATTGGGGAGAGCCCGTGTGTTATGCGCATAAAGTGGTCTTAGATCCTTGATTCAATACAAAGAAATCAAAAGATCTATTCCTCTGGTCCGCGGATTGACTGAGCCTCAGGGCTCTTTTCAACAGTAGCAAGGAATGCCACCATGCCAACGAGCATACGGCCGGTACGGACGCTCCTGTGGTGCGCGGGCACTATCCTGCTCGCGTGCTCCGCCCCTGCATTCGCTGCCGATCCCGGCCCGCGGCCGAAGACCGGGTCCGAGGGAGGCCACCTCGCCAACATGACCACCAACGAGATCGCCTTCTTCAATCGGGGCCAAGTGGCGTTCGCTGATTCCGAGACGCTCGCGGATGGCCTCGGCCCGCGCTTCAACCTGGATAGTTGCAGCGGATGCCACGGCCAGCCGGCCGTCGGCGGGACCGCGCCCGCCACCAATCCACAGGTGGCCGTGGCCACGGCTTTCGGCATGCGCAATATCCTGCCTTCATTCATCACCGCCAATGGTCCGATCAGGGAGGCGCGCTTCAAGCTGACATCCACCGGGACGCCGGACGGCGGTGTCCATTCGCTGTTCGTGACCACATTCCGCGATGACGGTTCGTTGTCCGCCGGCGTCAACAATACCTGCAACATCGCGCAGGAGGACTTCGCGAGCCAAGTGGCCAACAACAACGTGAGCCTGCGCATCCCGACGCCAACTTTCGGCCTTGGCCTCATCGAGGCCATTCCCGACAGTTCTATCCTGACCAACCTGACGATTGGCGCCGCCACCAAGCAGTCGCTCGGCATCGGCGGCAGAGTCAACGTCAACGGCAATGATGGCCGCGTGGCACGCTTTGGCTGGAAGGCGCAGAACCCTTCCCTGCTGGTATTCTCGGCAGAAGCGTACAACGTGGAGATGGGCATCTCGAACGAGGGCTTCCCGATCGAGCGCGAGGAGCGGGCCGGTTGTGGGTTCAAGCAGGTGCCGAACGACACGACCAACTTCGACGCGGCGACCGGGCTCGAGACTGTGAGCGACGTCGAGAAGTTCGCGTTCTTCATGCGCTTCCTGGCGCCTCCCACACCGTCCGATACCTCTCCCGGAGGCGCAGTCTCGATCGCGACGGGGCGCAATACCTTCATTTCCGTCGGCTGTCAGTTTTGTCACACACAGACGCTCTCGACAGGCGATGCGGCCTCCGCAGCCTTGAGGAACCAGCAGGTGAACCTGTTCTCCGACCTGGCGCTTCATCACATGGGGCCGGGGCTGGCGGATGGCATCTCGCAGGGCGTGGCGGCGGGTGATGAGTTCCGTACGGCGCCACTATGGGGCCTCGGCCAGCGGATCTTTCTTCTGCACGACGGCCGCACTTCGGACCTGACTCAGGCAATTCTCGCCCACCGTAGTAATGCGAACGGCGTCTTCCGGGCTTCAGAAGCCAACGCGGTCATCAACAACTTCGCGGCTCTTTCGGCAACTGATCAGCAGAACCTGTTGAACTACCTGCGTTCGCTCTGACCGCACGAGGACGACACGTGTCCCCCGGGCCGCCTCGTTCGAGGCGGCTCGGCCGAACAGCGGTCGTGCAGAATCTCGTGAAAGTCGATGCTCAGATCTACGTGTACGGGCCTCACGCATTCCAAAATCCATTAGGCCAGGACTGAGCACAACCGGCTCTTGCGTCGATACCTTCTTAGAATTTGCCTCAACAGACATACCTTGTTAATTGGTTTTACTGATTATTCTACGTCGAGCGCGCTTGCGATCATTATTTCTGGTCGGCGGCAATAGACCAAGGTGCCTGGGGAGTTTCTCACCGGGGGGGTGGTTGTGTATGTTGTGTATCTGACGTGTGAACGGACTGATGTACAGAGGGATCCGGAGGGGGAACGCCATGAGTCTTCGCGCCGTCGTTGTTGCTCTTTTCGCATTTATGGCGAACGGAGCGCCCGCCGCCGAGCCGCCGCTTCACGACGGTTTCAATGTGGCCATCAAGACCTTCGGTGAGCTGCGAGAGAACTTCTCGACTATCGCGCGAGATCCGCAGGGGAGAGCCGAAGTTGCACGCGCCCTGCCAAAGCTCTCGGGGCGTCTTGACGCCCTGGTACGCGCCAAGCTGACATTTACCGAGACTCTGGTAAACGCGAAATGGCCGCGGGACCGGGACAAGATCGCGGCAGCCACAGAGGCTCTCAAGGACCAACTCCACAAGTCCCGCTTTGCGCTGACCGATGTGTTTGCTGCGCTGCCCCCGGAGTGGCAAACGCGCGGCGGAGACTTACAGGCCAAACTCGATTGGGTGCCACACGGAAAATGGCAGAGTCTCGATGACGTTGCCCGAGATCTCGGCGCAGAAGGTACATCTCCCGACCAGCTGCGCGCCGAGTCGGATGCATTCGTGGCTCTCGTCCGCCAGCTCAAGGAGAACGTCGACGGAATCGTCACCGATCTTGCAAAGCCCGAAGCGCAGCAATCGCACTGAAGTGGCTATCGCATAAATCGGCGGATACGTACCCGTCGTGTTATGACGCCCCAATACAGCGCCGACAGTGCTTACAAAGTCTTGAACGCATTCAACACCGTGGTGGCGGCCAGACTCAGCGCCACGTTTCCCAACATGACCAGAAAGACCCAACGCACGAGCTTCGCTTCCAGCTCCGCGAGCTTCGCGTCCATTCTCGCAAACTGCGTGTCCATCTTCGCATCCATCTTCGCAAACTGCATGTCCGTCTTCGCAGACTGCGCGTTCAGCTTCGCGTCCAACTCCGCACTGAGTCGCTGCATGTCCGCCTTGTCCTCCCGGGTGCTCGCATCGAGTTTCCCTTCGAGTACGCGTATCTCTGCCCTTACTTCGTGAAGGCGCGCATCGAGAATCGGCACCGTTACGAACTGGGCCTGTGTCATTGCCAACTCAATCGCCTCGGCGACCCCAAGGGCCACCTGGGGTTCAAACTTGGCTTTCTCAACGAGTATCTCAACGGTTGCCGCATGTAGCGCCATGATTTTCGTCCGCAACGCAATTGCGAGCGATCCTAGAGGTGACCTCCTGGATAGGATACGCAATTTGATTGCGTGTTTGCAGAGAAATTCCGCGGCGGCGGACAAGCCACGAGGCAGAGACTGACGGAGCTAACGCACGTAGTTAAGTGACGTTGTTGACCAATAGTTATGCGACGTCGTTGCCAACGCTGTATTCGGACGTCGCGACCGGAAGTTGTGATCAGTGAGATCGCGTACCCTCGTCGGCGTCGTGTGCGACTGTTCACCGCGTGCCCGAGCCGCAACCAAGGGATTTGGCCTAGCCCCAGCCGGTTCGCATAAGAGAGCGCCCGGCAGGACACCGGCTCACGGGCCGCCGACTATCGACAAAGTCCTACGCCGCAGGCTCCATTTGCTTCCGCCCAGTCCGCGTAACTCGGTATTCAGCCGGAGGTTCGCGCACTTCAGGAGCGTCCAGACGTCAGTTCGATTTGGAGACCTGGGACGCGCGAGAATTCCCTAGCGGCCTCCCAGAGCTGAAGGCCCTACGCAAAGCCACCACTGAAATCACGATCCACAGCGCGACCAGTGCCATTCCAAACAAGGTGTCCATCGAACGCCTCCTCTATCACCTTTATCTAATGCAGGACATCACTTGGTCACTTTGGCGAGTGCGACCGTCTCAGCCGAAACAACGGATGTTCCCGACTAACAGACTGACACCCTCTCCGACACAGAGTGATCCATCGAACAGTCGAACGGAATGTACGCGTATGACCGAATCTGATGCACTGTATCGGGCCAGTCCCAGTACGGTGCTCCTGCGAGTGGTATGTCAGACACCCGGCGGGTGTGTAGGGACTATGCGCGTGGCCGCTCCAGCAACAAAACACACTCTTTGAGCGTCACTTTAGTTTTTCTTATCGACGGCGGCGATCTACGCCGCCGTCCATGGACACATCGAGTCCATCGGGTTGTCGGTGCGCGGTGCTACGCAAAATTGACTGAGTAACGTGCAGCGAATCGTTATCCGGGCGGGCGCTGGCAGCCGATGTGCGGGGATTTACGCGCGGAATCGTTCTCGCGGGAGGTGTCGCGACCTGCCGCACTCGGACCCTCATCATCCCGGTCATGCCAAATCCGAGTCGACGTTTCGATCACCTGATAGGTCTCGGAGCGGTAGTTCGTCAACAGCAAAGTGGCGTCGTCCGGGGCAACGTCCACGAGCGTTTCAGAGAACGTCCACTGATGCCCTGCAAGGTCCTCGGTGGTGTATTGCCGTTCGCGCCGCGCTTGCATATTATTTCCAGATTTGATAATTATTATCTGTATTGATAACTATGGAGCGTCCCATGGCCACCCCGGCACCTCGACGACCCGCGTTCATTCCCTCAATCATCTACAAAGACAATCGCACCACGCTGAAATGGTTGCAGCAGGCGTTCGCCTTCGAGCCGAGCGAAGTACTGACCGACTCCAAGGACAACATCGTGCATGCGGAAATGACCCATGAGGACGGCGTCATCATGATCGGCAGTGAGTTCGCCAGTTGGGCCAAGAGCCCGGAGTCTGTGGGCGGCAGCAACACGCAGCGCGTGCACGTACGGCTGACCAGCGGCATTGACGAGCATTGCGAGCGTGCGCGCCAAGGCGGCGCGCAAATCGCGATGGAGCCTGCCGACCAGTTCTACGGCGACCGCACCTACATGGCAATCGACGTCGAGGGCCATCACTGGACGTTCTCGCAGGCGGTCAAACAAGTCTCCGTGGCGGAGATGGAGCAAGTAACGGGCTTCACGTTCAAACCGTTGAAGTGAGTGCGCACGAGTTGGACCGCACGCTCGCCGCTCTGGCGGATCCATACCGACGACGCGTTGTGGATCTCCTGCGTGAGCGGCCGCGGCGGGCGGGCGAGTTGGCGGAAGCCACGAAGATCGCATTTCCGCTGATGAGCCGGCATCTGAAGAGGCTGCGCGAGAGCGGACTCGTCGAGGAGGATCGGGACGAATTCGACTCGCGCGTGCGCATTTATCGCTTGAGGCCGGAGCCCATGGCGGACCTGAAACTGTGGCTGGAGCAGACCGAGGCGCTGTGGAGCCGTCAACTGGCAGCATTCAAAGCGCACGTGCAGAAGAGCCGAAAATGACATCGAAGGTCTTTCTCGCACTGCGCGTTCCTGCCGATCCGAAGCGGGCGTTCGAAGTGTTCACACAAGAGATCGGGTCGTGGTGGCAGCCCAGCGGCCTCTTCAGTGTGAGTGACGCCGGCGATGGCCGGCCCGCCTTCGAGCCCGGCATGGGAGGCCGCCTGATCACGACGTTCGAAGACGGCTCCGAGTTTGAGATCGGCCGCATTTCCGTCTGGGAGCCGGGTAAACGGCTTGTGTTCGCCTGGCGCCAGGCGAACTTCTCCGCGGAACAGTCCACCGAGGTTGAGGTTTGCTTCGAGCGCGTCGGCGCGGAAACGCGGATATCGATCGAGCATCGTGCCTGGGACACGATTCCACGGCGGCATGCTGCGAGGCACGGGTTTCCCGAACACGCTACGCTGCAGCGAGCGGCAGATTGGTGGCGCAGCTCGCTGCATGCTCTCAAGGAATGGATCGCACGGTAGCCTCTAAACTATTTTAAATATATCTCGTAACATTCTGTTATTACACAAGTGTGTGGACGGCATCCTTTAGCGAATACGACAAAAGTGCGACGCACGACCTGCCAGAATCAGCCGCAGTAATGCGAAATGGGTCGTTCGCGAAAAGTAGGTCCGCGGCGGCGCCAGGTCATGCTATCTCCTACGGTCAAAACAAAGGCCAGCAATCAGCTTTGCACGGGCTTGCTCGTGATTGGATGCGCTTCCCGGATTCTCGCAGCCGAAGCACCAACGGACGGTGGGCTCAACCTACAACCCACCCTACCGATCCGCTCAATCGCCACAGCTGAATTATCCCAACTCGAACTGGGACGGGCCGCGTTCTACGCGCAATGGTCGATCGCCGCGGATCCGCAGGCGACGCGATTCACGGGAGTTGGCCCATTGTTCAATGCAACTTCCTGCAGTGTCTGCCACGTTGATGGCGCCGGGGGAAGTGGACCCGCAGGAGACGGCGCGGCGCCACCGGAGCTCGTGGTGCAACTTGAAGCGCCGTCGGCCGATGGCGCTGTGCCACCAAAGGGTGACCCGGTTTATGGGCGGGTCCTGAATACGACAGCGCGCGACGGTGTACAGCCGGAAGGCGTCGTCATGATCCACTACACCGAGAGGGAGGGTTATTATTATCCATCCGGCGAACGCTGGTATCTCAGGGTCCCACACTACCGGATTGTCCAGCTCAGTCGTGGACCGCTGGCACACGACACCATCGTCAAACCGCGCCTGGCTCCTCCCCTGTTTGGGGTTGGCCTGTTGGAATCCGTTGATGAGGCGGCGGCTACCGAGGGCGCCGCGAGCAGCAGGACGGGCAAACGGAAATCGGACGGCGAGGCATCCTGGCAATGGCATCAGGGGATGCGAGTGCTCGGCCGCCTCGGCTGGCAGGCGAAGTCGTATTCCATTCGTGACCAGACTGCCAAGGCGTTCGCGCGTGAGATGGGACTGACCTCCAACGAGTCTTCGAGCGACGATTGCACCCCTGTTGAGAAGGACTGCCTTCGATACAACAACACGCAACCGCCGGATGTCTCGGATGAAGTTTTCGACGCGGTAGTCACTTATGTGCGCACACTTGCTGTGCCAGCCGCCCCCGCGAAGGCTGCGGACTCATCGCAGGGAGCTGCATTGTTCGCCAGTCTCAATTGCGATGACTGTCATCGGTCGAGCCTGCCAGTGACGCTCCCGATGGGTCCTACTCAGAGAAGGTCCGCCTCGATTGCTCCCTACACGGATCTGCGTCTTCACGACCTCGGCAACGAAATGACAGATGAGGACGCGAGCGGACGTACAATCGACACTCGATGGCGAACAGCGCCATTGTGGGGACTTGGTTATCGGCTTCACCAGGTCGAGACAGCGACCTTTCTGCATGACGGACGTGCGAGGACACCGGAAGAAGCCATACTCTGGCACGGCGGAGAGGCTGCGCACTCACGGCGCAAGTTTGTCGATCTCGGCCCGCGGTCCCGGCGGGCGCTGCTTCATTGGCTCGAAACGTTATAACTCTCGTTTGTCGGCCGCCCTGTCGTGATCTGACTGGGTCTGCGAGGCACCCTATCTAGACTGAAGCAATGTCATGGCTTCAGAAACCGCGCCAGCGCAACCGCGGCGCCCCACACGGACAGAATCATCCCCGCCCCAGTGATCACCATCCACAGTTTCGCTCGCTCAATTGCCGTGCGCAGTGACTCGATGGACGTCCTGACTGCTCCGAACTCTTTCGCCACTTCAGCTTTGAATGACAAGAACTCCGCTTTCAGCAGATCAAAGGCGTCCCGCAGTGACCTGACATCCCCTTTGATCTCGGTCACGTCGGCCTGCAGGTGCTGCACATCCGATTCCAACTTCCCGATTCGACTCTCATCAGACATGGCTCTCTCCTGGGTGGCTCGCACATTCATCGAGAACGGCCTCTCATCAAACGAACTGCTGTGATGCAGTCCAATCACCGCAGCGTAGACTCAGTTGTGGGGTCCCGAACAGGTGGAATATCAGTGCATTCCCAACAATTTTACACACGCGGACGGTAAAACGTCATCCGCGCTAGAGGGAAGCATTCGACAATCGCCATTCAACATGTCGCTATCGAATCAGACGAAACGTGTAGACCGCCGTCGAGGAACGTACAGTATGAGAGCACGGTCAGCGCACGTAGGTAATCGACGAGTCGTCGGTCGTGCGCAGCGCATACGACAATGCCGACCACGTGCCGCGACGAGACGGATTCAGGTTGCCGGGCACGAACGCAGAATTCGTCCCCGAAGTTCCAACCGCTCAGACAGCGCTCGCGGGAATACGGCCCTGGCTCGGCTTATGCCAGCTTCGGCGAAAGCCCCTCGTCGTTCGACCGAGCAGCGTTCGATGAACGCCCATGACCTCCCTCCCGAATACAATCAGAATCAGTTATCTATAGAGATGTTATGAGATCCTAGGTCAAGTCAGAGAAAATGTGATGTGGTCGGCTCTTCGCCGCAACAAAGCATTCAAGCGCAGTGCAGCACGGCCGATAACCCTTCACGCGGCCAGGGTCGGCCTTTCGATGGAGCATCAGCGCCGTGGCCGGCACGTACAACCCCTGGCTAGTTGTTCTTTCTGTATTCGTTGCTATTTTCGTTTCGTACACCGCGCTGAATCTATCTTCTCGGGTGGCGAGGAGCGCGCGCAAACCCTCGTCACGGGTCTGGCTCGCGGGTGGCGCCGTGTCCATGGGCTGCGGCATCTGGTCGATGCACTTCGTCGGCATGCTCGCCTTCTCATTGCCGATCGCCCTGTCGTACGACCCCGCTACCACGCTCGTCTCGCTCGTGATCGCAATCGGGCTGTCCGGCTTTGCCCTCTCCATTGCAAGCCGGCCGCAAATCAGTGTCAGACGCCTGGCAGTCGGCGCCATCGTCATGGGACTCGGCATCTGCGCGATGCACTACTCGGGCATGAGTGCGATTCAGGTCCTGCCTCTGATCACTTACGAGCCCAGACTGCTGATCGCCTCCGGCCTCATCGCTGTGGGCGCATCGTTCGCCGCGCTGTGGTTATTCTTCCGACTGCGCAAGGGCCGTTCGTGGCAGATGCGGCTGGCTCGCCTCGGTGCGGCAATCGTCATGGGACTTGCCATCAGTGGAATGCACTACACCGGCATGGCGGCTTCGCGCTTCTCTGCCGGTTCATATTGCACCAGCGCCGCCTCCCCTAACAACAACTGGCTCGCGATCACGATTGCGGTGATTGCGCTCGCCATCCTCACGATTACGACGATCCTGCTCGTCTACGATGCCCACCTCGAGTCGAAGACCCGCCGACACAACGAGCAGTTGGAGGAGGCGAACGAGCAGTTGGAGGAAGTGAATGCTCAGCTTCAACACGTCGCCACGCATGATGCTCTGAGTGGACTGCCGAACCGGCTACTGCTCGCCGACCGCCTGAGCCAGGCCATGGCGCAGGCGGAGCGGCACCAAAACCGCTTCGCGGTCTTCGTCGTCGATCTCGACCGGTTCAAGTCGGTCAATGACTCGTTGGGGCACCTCGCGGGGGATGCGATGCTGAAGGAGGTCGCGCGGCGGCTCGCTTTGGCACTGCGCAAGGCCGATACTCTGGCGCGGCTCGGGGGCGACGAGTTTGTGCTGATCCTCAACGAGATCTCCAGCGCGGCAGATGTCGAAGCGGTCGCAAGCAAACTGTTGGTAGACATCGCGCGCCCGTTGAAGCTGTCCGGCCTCGAGCTTCATACGTCGGCGAGCATTGGCATCAGCATCTTTCCGGACAACGGCAGTGATGCGGAAACCCTCCTGAAACATGCCGACGCCGCGATGTACCATGCGAAGAAGAGCGGCCGCAACATGCATCAGCTCTTCGCGCCCGCCATGAGCGCATTCGCGCGCGAACGGCTCGAACTCGAGAACGGCCTGCGCCGCGCACTCGCACGGCACGAGTTCGTCCTACACTATCAACCGAAGGTTGACGTACGTACAGGTGGCATCGACAGCGCTGAGGCACTGATTCGCTGGCGGCACCCGACCCGCGGGCTGACGCCGCCAATGGACTTCATACCGCTCGCAGAGGAGTCTGGTGTCATCCTCCCGATCGGAGAATGGGCGCTGCGCGAGGCCTGCCGGCAAGCCTACGCGTGGCAGGCCGCTGGATTACGTCCGTTGCGCGTGGCCGTGAATCTGTCCGCTCAGCAATTTCGACAAAAGAAACTCGTGGAGGTTGTCAACTCGGCACTGCAGGAGGCGCGGCTCGAGCCGCGCTATCTCGAGCTCGAGCTCACTGAAAGCGCGGTGATGCAGGATGCGGAGCAGTCAATCGGGACTCTGCGGCAGCTGAGTGATCTGGGTGTACGCATTTCGGTGGATGACTTTGGCACCGGCTACTCGAGCCTGAGCTATCTGCGCCGTCTGCCCCTCGACAGACTCAAGATCGATCGCGCCTTCATCCGCGAAGTGGCCACCAGCCGCGATGATGCGGCGATCGTGCGTGCCATCGTCTCACTCGCCCACAACCTGCACCTCAAGGTCATCGCCGAAGGTGTCGAGACACCGGATCAGTTGGCGTTCCTGCTCGAGCTGGGTTGTGATCAATATCAGGGTTATCACTTCAGCGCCCCGGTCCCGAACAATGTCTTCGTGTCGATGCTGCGCGAACACCAGGCCGAGCTGACCACACCCCGCCCGGCGAATCTCGAAGATACCTGGGTCAATCGCATCCTGCGCAAGACCTGATCAGGTCTGCGTGGCCGCTGTCAGAAGGCTCCGCGCCCGCAGGCGCATGACACAATGGAACATCAGCGGGTTCAGGGCAATCGACAATAGCGCTCCGGCAAGAATCAGATCCTGAGCATTTTTGGGCAAGAGCTGCAGACTCATGCCAAGCCCGGCCAGAATGAAGGAGAACTCTCCGATTTGCGCGAGAGCGGCGCTGACCAGGAGCGCCGTGCCGAAGCCGCGTCTCAAGGCCAACACGATCGCAAACGCGACCACAGACTTGCCGATCATGATGATCGCCAATACTGCAAGAACGCGCACCGGTTCTTCTAGCAGGATGCCGGGATCGAACAGCATACCGACGCTCACGAAGAACAGTGCAGCGAACAGATCCTGCAGCGGTTGCAAATCCGCGGCCGCACGGTGGCTCACGTCGGACTGATGGATGACTATGCCCGCAAAAAATGCGCCCAGCGCGAACGACAGTCCGAACAATTGAGCTGCCCCATACGCAAGCCCCAGCGCCAGCGCCGCAACCGCTACCGTAAACAATTCACGCGAGCCGGTGCGCTCGACCTGGGACAGAAGCCACGGAAATAATCGCGCACCCAGCAGCAGCATCAAAGCCACGAATAGTCCGACCTTGCCGAGAGTAAGTCCGACGGAGGACCAGATGCTCGCTGCCGCTGCGGCACCTCCCGCGCTCGACTGGGGGCCGAGCTTCGCCGCGACGGAAGGCAGCAACACCAAGGCAACAACTGTGATGAGGTCTTCGACTATCAACCAACCGACCGCTATGCGCCCGTCGGGGGTTGCCAGCACATTGCGTGATTCGAGTGCACGCAGTAGTACAACCGTGCTCGCTACCGACAGCGCGAGACCGAAGATGATACCTGTCCCGAACGACCATCCCCAAAGATGGCTTACGCCGACGCCCAGCAGCGTTGCGAGGGTTACTTGTACGATCGCACCGGGCAATGCCACCCAGCGCGACTCCCATAGCTCCCGAAGGGAGAAATGCATTCCGACACCGAACATCAGCAGGATTACGCCGATCTCGGCAAGCTGTGGCGCCAGATGCCGGTCGGCGACGAACCCTGGCGTGAACGGCCCAACTGCTATCCCCGCAAGCAAGTATCCGACCAGAGGGGGCAAGTTGATGCGCACAGCAATGTAGCCGCCCGCCAGCGCGAACACGAGGCCTACCGCGATTGTTGACAGAAGAGCTATTTCGTTGTGCATCTTGACGGCACTGGCTGAACCTCACCTGTTGCGGACAGGCTCGATTCCGAACGAGGAAGCGGGCCAGTATTCGTGCCGTGGCTGCGGAAATCAACACGAGAACGATCCAGGCCTGAAGCTCGAGGGCGACCCAGCGCCCCCGCCCTGCTCAGGAGGTTACTTTGATCGCTGGAGCGAGATCGCCTTCTCCGGGCACGCCGCCACACACAGGCCACAACCATGACATCGATCTGCAAACTCGGCGTGGGCTTGCCGGCCCCCGTGAGCCGTTAGCGCGCTGACCGCACCGGCGTTACATCCATGCGGTCGAACCAGTTGTCGTCATGCCAGACTGCACCGCCTCCCCGGGCACTGTAGTTGATTGTCAATTCATCCCCTGGGCGAATTTCTTGAACGGCGCTCAAACGAAGCAGTGACTCCGAAGCGATGACCTCATAGCGCAGGTTTGCCGGATTCTCATCGTTGTAGAGACTGCCGTAGCCGAGCGCGAGCGCATGGGTCCCCGGCCTGTCGGCGAGCACACCCCAGTCGAACACCAATTTCTTGACGTCTTCAGGAAGGTCGTCGAATGGCATTTCGAGGATAATGACCGGGCAGGTCTCGACAATGTCGCCTTCGCGGACGGCCTCGAGCGCAAAGACGCCTCGACCCTTCGCGGTACCTGTATCTCGGATCTCAACGCGTGGGGACAGCAGCATCATAGGGTGAGTCTACTGTGCGCGCTGTCGGACGGCCTGCATTTTCGACTCGGCTGAAACCGCTTCAGACTGTCCGCTGGCCCGCGCCCACGTTCATCTCCGGCTTAAAGACCTGATGACTGTTGCGCCCTTGCGCCTTGGCGTGGAACAGTGCCGTGTCGGCATTCTTCAATAGTGTATCGGCATCCGTACCATCCTGGGGAAACACGCCGATCCCGACGCTAACGGTGACGTGCACATCCTGATGGTCGATACGGTGACGTCGACCACATCAGGTTTCGCTGGGCAGATGAACGGTGAACTCGCTTCCCTGCCCAAGACCTGCGCTCTCGCCTGTCACGCTTCCCCCATGTGATTCGACGAGATCGCGCACCAGTGCAAGTCCATTGCCGAGCCCCAATTGAGAGCGCGGCGCCAATCTGCCCGCGCCCCTGTGACGCGGCGGACCTGAAACGTGCGGGGGTGTCAGCGGCTGATTAGCGCGCAAAGCGCAGCGGTTGTAGGGGCAGCAAGCGGTCGGTTTCTCTCTTGACGACGCCGTAACATTCGCAGGAGAGCTGTTCAAGCTGCGGTCGGTCCAGCACTGTAATCTGCCCACGGCGGTACTCGATCACGCCGAGTTTCTGCAGCTTGCCCGCGGCCTCCGTGACGCCTTCGCGGCGCACGCCGAGCATGTTGGCGATCAACTCCTGGGTCATCGTCAATTTGGCTGACGACAGCCGGTCCAGAGACAACAGCAGCCAGCGGCACAACTGCTGGTCCACCGAGTGATGCCGGTTGCACACCGCGGTCTGGGCCATTTGAGTGATTAACGCCTGCGTGTATCGCAGCAGGATGTGCAGCATCTCGCCGTGCCGCTGGAACTCCTGCTTCAACCGCGCGCCCGTCAACAGATACGCAGAGCCCGCGCTTTGCACGATGGCGCGGTTCGTCGTGGTCTCACCGCCCATGAAGAGCGCGACGCCAATCGCGCCGTCGTTCCCGACAACAGCGATTTCGGCCGAGGCACCATCGTTGAGCACGTATAGGAGCGAGACGATGGAGTCGGTCGGAAAATAGATGTGACGCAGCCTATCACCCGACTCGTACAGGACTCTACCGAGTGGCAGCGCAACAAGCTTCAGGTGCGGGAACAGCCGCTCGCGTTCCGGCTCCGGCAACGCATCCAGAATGTGATTTTGCTGTGGGTGGAATGTCCCCGCCATTGCACAGATCCTCGGCAGACAGACGATGCGTCAGGAGCCCGGTATTCGAGATCCTCGGTTTTCCTACCGCGTGGACGTCATCGGATTGTTGGATCGCGTCGCCGCTTCGAGCTCCATGAGCTTGACGTGCTGGTAGCAGGAACAGCAAGAGTCTTCGAGACCTTGCTGATCGAGGATCGTGATGGTGCCGCGTTGGTAGCGGATTACTTTCCTGCGTTGTAGCGCGCTGGCGGCCGACGTCACACCCACCCGGCGCACACCCAGCATGTCCGCGAGGAATTCATGCGTAAGATGGAAATTGCCGGGCGGTAAGCGGTCGCGAGTCATCAGCAGCCAACGGGCGAGCCGCGCCGCCACCGTATGGAAGCGGTTGCACGCCGCGGTCTGGGTAACCTGGATCATCAACGCATCGGTAAAGCGGAACAGAGCCCGCTGCATTGCAGAACTGCGGCGGAATTCCCGCAGGAAGCGCGCTGACTTCATCCGCATCGCCATCCCGGTTCCCTGCACCAGGCCACGAACCGATGCAGTGTTGATGCCCAGTACGACGCGAGAGCCTACCATGCCTTCACGGCCGACCAGGCCGACTTCCAGGGCCCGACGGCCATCGACCACGGTCAATAAAGACACCAGGCAGTCGACCGGAAAATAAACGTGTTGCATCTGTTCGCCAGGCTCGTAGAGCACTTCACCGTAAGTGAGCTTGACCAGATCGGCGCCAGCCAGCAGCCGCTCCTGGTCTTTAGCGGGAAGCGTGGCGAGCAGACTATTTGCTGCAGCTGCCTGCACCATGGCATGGATTCGGCTCGCCTTCGTATGCACAGAACGACGCGCCGCGCCGATGCGGTTGCGCTCGCGAACATTCTCGCGTGTAACGACCGCGCCCCGTAGCGCGGCCTGCGCCTCAGGCAGCAGAATTGCGGTGCCGGTCGCGGGATCTACAATGGCATCGACCTGGCCCGTGTCCAAGGCATGAAGCTCGGCCGCCCCTTTGATGAGCCGGCGGACCCAGTCTTTGAACGCTGCCTCGGCTTGCAGGTCGGACGAGGTCCGTGCCAGCGGCACCGGTTCGGCATTCATGCCGCAACCCCCGCGCCGAGTCCGAGCGCCGCCAACACACTGTTAGTGTCGCTGAGGTTGCCAATGACGTTCGAGGTAGGCCCTGGCGATACTTTGGTGAGGCTGGGCGTGACGATGACGCCATCGGCCAACGCGCGCCGCGGATGCTCGCAGACGTCAACGACCTCCAGCTTGTAGCCGTCCTTCAGGTGACTTCGACAGATCGCTTCCAGATTGGCGATGGCTTTGACGGAGTTGGGCGCCCTGCCCGCGACGTACAAGCACATCACAACGACAGTAGTGACCGGCGTCCCGGTTGCATCGGCTTTCGCTCGCTTACGGGCCAAGTCGTGGCTCCTTCTCGCCGTTAGTGCGGGACCTTGCGGAAGTGCGGGCGGCGCGGCGCTTCCCGGGCACTATCGCAACCGCCGCGTCCTCATTGCGCATTTTGCGCAGCTCGTTCGCTCGCTCGTCCGAGGACACATGACGCGCCTCATCGTCAGGGGTGTAAAGCGCAAGCTCAGCTCGCTGCTTGTCGAGATCGAGTTGCAAGGCCGCTATCCGCGCGGTGATATCCGCTTCGGAAAACTGTAACTCACGGCGTTTATGAGTGAACTCGGCGTGACGCTGCCGCTTTTGGGCTTTCTCCTCGGCCTCCTTTTCCCAACGGAGCGTGCCCATCAACACCTCGCCTCCCGAGGAGTAGACGTCCGCTAGCGCCGGTCCCGCTGCGCTCAACACGAGCTCGCGCACTTGGTTCGAGTGTCGCGTGCCGCGCGACTTGACGACAGTGAGCGCTCGATTGCGTTCACCGCCACGGACCAGATACGACAGATGGATCCAGGTATCCGCGATCGTGGAGATCTGCAGCTCGGTCGCTTCAGCCTGCGGATCGTCGCCGTCAACGAGCGCGGTGACGATGGCGGTGACGCGATGGTCGCGCATCTTGTAGATGAGGCGATTGCCGATGGCACGCGCGGAGCTGAGCGCGCCGGTCCTGGCGATGGCCGACAACGGATCGATCACCATGCAACTCGGCCGATGCTCCTGGAGCAGCGATGTGATCCTGATCAGGTGCTCTTCCGGGTTGTGCACGTCTGTGCGGCCGGAATATAGGCGCAACAGGCCGGACTTCACGTGCGGCCCGAGGTGAATCCCGACCGAAGTGAGATTGCGCTGGATCCGCTCGCCGCCTTCGTCAAAACTCACGAACAGCGTTCGCTCGCCGCGCCGACAGGCGCTTTGCGCGAACTGCCCCGCCAGAGTGGTCTTGGAGGTGCCGGGCGCACCCGTGATCAGGGTGCTGCTGCCGCGGAACACACCGCCGCCGAGCATCGAGTCGAGGCCCGCGAATCCGCTGGGTACTCGTTCCGCCGACGCCTCGGGGAGGATTTCGGCCATTCCCGGGGCCGCCACGTCCATGCCGTGCGGGCCGAAGCTCAGGGGGAACTCTCCGGGTGCGAAATCCGAGCCGCGATATTTCGTGATCTCGAGGCGGCGCACCGAAACTCCTTGCTCCAGGCGCCGGTCGAAGCGCACCACACAATCGACCATGAACTGCATGAAGTCGTAGTTCGTGGGGCCGGAAGTGCCGCCATCGGTCTTCGCCGTGATAATGGCGGTCAAGTTGCTGTGCATCAACCAGTTGCGCACACGGTAGATTTCGCGCACTGCGGCACCCGGGTTCTGCAGCAGCGCCAGCAGCACATCGATTCCATCGAACACGATCCAGCCTGCGCCGAGCTCGCGTTTCTTGGCTTCTAGAATGGCCAACATGCCAGTCAGCTCGAAGTCGCCGGACTGCACAACCGTCGGTGAGAGTCGGGCATCGAGGAAAAACAGTGTGCTCTTAGCCAGAGCAGGCAGGGCCCAGCCGAACGTGGCGGCATTGGCAAAGATCTCGCCGACGCCTTCCTCGAACGCGACAAAGATGCCGGGCTGCCTGCACTTGCGCGCAGCATTGACCAGAGCCTGCAGAGCGAAGACGGTTTTGCCTGTGCCCGGACCGCCCATGACCAAGCTCGTCCGGTTCCGGGGTAGTCCGCCACGACTGATCTCGTCAAAACCCTGGATGCCCGTCGCCATCTTGGACAGAAGGCGCGGGGTCACACTCTTTCTCGTAGTCACGCCTACTCCTACCGATGCGCGGTAGGTTGAACCAGACCCGGACGGTCCTTCCGTACGGTAGCGCTCATAGGAGTCGCTTCGGTGGCGCGATTGGCGACAAACCCGCCCCTCGAACGCGTGCGTCGGCTTCTTAGATGGACTCTCGCTTCAGCACCACGGCGTTGACTTCCGTACGAAGTCTGAAGCCGAGCTGCTCGTAGAGCGATATAGCGGAGTGGTTGGTCTTCCACGCATGCAGGAAAGGTTGCTCTCCACGAGCCTCGATGCGAGCAGCGACGGCAGCGGACAAGCGGCGAGCAAGGCCACGGCCGCGAAACTCGGGGTGGGTACAGACGCCGCTGACTTCGGTGTAACCTGGAAAGCGCATGCGCTCGCCCGCCATCGCTGCAAGTTGTCCACCGATCCGAATCCCGAGGAACCTTCCCATCGTATGCGTCCGCGCCAGGAATGGGCCCGGTTCCGTTAGCGTAGCCAACTCCAACATCTCGGGCGCATCCTCATCCGTGAGCATCAGGATGTCGCTGCCCGGTTCAACACTCATGCTACGGGTAGCGACCATCTGAACGCCTTCGCCGGCCTTGGCCTCAACCAGCCCCGGCGGGATAACGACCTTCGGGACCTGCAGCAGGAAAACACTCTCCCCCGGCCCCACCAGGGCTGCCAATGCGGCGAGCGCCGCCGGGCTCTCGTCGCAGGCCGATGCGAAAAGATTGACGTCTGGCACAAACCGTCGAGCCAACGCGTTTCCTTCAGACAAGGAGGCGTGGTGGGTCGTCAAGCTAGCCCAAACAGGGCGCTCAAGCGGGTGCACTGTTACCCTCCTCCGAGCGCAAGCGCTCCGCACGGATGCGCAGCGGCGCCCTCGCGAGCGCCTCTTCCAATGCAGCCAATATGGCCAGTAACGGTTGGGCCGGACCGGTGCATGCATCGGCTACCGCAGCCTCGACGATGGGCCACGCTGTTCGCTTGACCCGGGAAATGAGCTGACGACCGGACTTGGTCAATGCGATAGTCCGTACTCGCCTGTCGCCCGCCAACTGTGCCGAGCGCACCAGGCCTTCCGCTTCCAGCCTGGCCAGCAAACGCGTTACGCCCGGCTGACTGACCCCCAAAGCCTCGGTGAGTTCACCCACATTCAGGGCTCCGAGTCGTTCCAATGCTGCGAGGACCGGGAAATGCGCTGCCGGGAGTTCAACGTCCGCGTACTCGAGCAGCGCCTGCGCCTGCGTCTGCAAACGCTCGCCAAGGCGTTTGAGCCGCGTCCCGAGCGCCAGGTATCCGAGTTCCTTGACCACGTCTTCGATCATTCTCGTGCGGCTCTCGATGGCTTAATACGATCGATAGCTAATTATATAACATGTAATGTATTGGCGGCAAGATCGTATACTGGTCTGCAATTGCCATTGGGGGTCTCATGACCTTGGAACTCAACAACCCGGACCTGGCCGCAGACGCCGCCGCACGGCCGGCGGTGAAGGACGAGACGGTCTCGGTCGAGTTTGCCGTGCGCGCCGACGCCCTCGTCAGCGCCGTAGGTGTTAATCGGTATTTGCCCGGCGATGCACTCATCACTGGCTCTACCGGCGATCGCTGGTGCGTGTCCCGCGATCGATTCGATGTGAAGTACGATCCGCTTCCAGGAACAGTGCACGGCCAGACCGGTCTCTACCGGAATCGCCCCGTGACGGTACTCGCCAAGCGTATGGAGATGCCGTTCAGCGTCGCACGCGCGGCTGGCGGTGACGTCCTGCGCGGTGATGTCGGCGACTGGTTGGTTCAGTACGCCCCAGGCGACCACGGCATCGTCGAGCGCACACGCTTCGAACGAGTCTATCGCCTCGTCGCGACCGATCATCTTTCACCGCCGGCTACACCGATTGTCGACGGATAGCGACGGGCACGGCCCGACCGTGCGAGTGCAAGCCGCCAGCTGCTAGAATGTGCCATGCATCGCAAGCATGGACTGCTCGCCACATTCGTCGCAGCGGCTCTGTTCGGTACCGCTGCCACATACGCGGCGCCGCCTACGACATCAGTCGATGTGGCTGCTGCGGACAACGCGTTCGGTTTCCGCTTACTCAACGCAGTTCAAAAGACAATCCCACGAGGCAACGTCGTTCTCTCGCCGGTCAGTGCGGCCCTCGACCTGTCAATGGCGCTCAACGGCGCGAGCGGTCAAACAAGGCAGGAGATGCTGGCCGCGCTGTCGCTCAGCGGGTCGGAAGTCGCCGCAATCAACAAGGCCAACGCGCGGCTGATCAAAACCATCCGCACACCGGCGACGGGTATCACATTGTCAGTGGCGAATTCGTTGTGGGTCGACAGTCGTCGCGCGACATTTCAACCCGACTATGTCAAGCGGACGCACGCATCGTACGACGCCGAATTGGCCGATCTTGATTTTTCCGACCCGAGGGCTGCGACTCGGATCAACAACTGGGCGTCCAAAGAAACGCGCGGCAGGATTCCCACGGTCATCGAGCGCATCGACCCAGCCGATGTCGCTCTGCTCCTGAACGCGGTGTATTTCAAGGGGCAATGGGCGCAAAAGTTTGACAAGGCGAATACGCAGCAACGCGACTTTACGCTCGCGGGCGGCACCGTCAAACAAGTGCCTCGTATGATGCAATCGGGACGCTTCGACTACTTCGAAACGCCGCGGATGCAGGCCGTCCGCCTGTCATTCGGCGAGGCAGATCTCGTCATGGAGGTACTCTTGCCGGCGAAGTCATCAAGCTTGGACGCGTTGGAAGCGGCGCTTACACCCGGGCATTGGGCGGACTGGCAAGAGCAATATGCGCCGCGGCCCGGCAAACTCGAGCTGCCGCGCTTCGAGCTGAAATCCAACTATCGCTTGAACGGCCCGCTGCAAACTCTCGGTATGACACGTGCTTTCCAACCGGACGGCGCCCAATTGACGAGCATGTTCTCATCAGCACCGGGTCAACCGGGCGCCGGGCGGTTCTTCATTTCGTCAGTGCTTCAATCGACCTACTGGAAGGTGGACGAGGAAGGTTCCGAAGCCGCTGCCGTTACGACGACCGGTGTACATGCCACCGCGCTCATGCGTCCTGAGCAACCATTTCAGATGATCGTGGACCGGCCGTTTTTCTGTGCGCTCGTTGACCAGCGCAGCGGCGCGCTGCTGTTTGTTGGGATCATCTACGATCCAGGGGCCTGACAGCCGATGGCATCGTGATGATGCGTCATACAAATCCGGCTGCTCGCGCGATCAAAAACACCCCTGCCCCGATGACGGCGACTCCGATGATCCGCGCGACGCGCTCGCCGGCCGGTGCGAGACGTTCGACGGTGATGGCCGCCGTCACGACAGCCATCGCTCGCAGGTCCATGACCCCCATGGTTAGGAGGATCGTCGTCAGGCCGGCACAGCAGTAGCTACAGTGGAGGCCGAGGCGCAGACCGTGTCGCCAGGCCGTGCCGCCGTCCGCCGGCAACCTACCGCCGCACTTCGGTACCTCTCGGCAGCAGGCAAGGTGATGTGCCTTCCACGCGGTGAACTGGAGCGCGCCGGCAACCAGGACGACCACACCGACGACAATCGGTACGGCGCGCGCCAGCGCCGGCCGATGCATTTCGACCGCCGCCAGCGCGACGCCCAGCGAAAAAGCGGCCATTCCGAAGATGGTCCAAACGGAGAAGTAACCCACGCCCACCAGCGCGGTCAGCCGACCGAGGCGCGTCTCCCCTGTCCTACCAACGGCCTGGCGGTAGCGCCGCAGCATTGGAATCAAGGACGGCAGCATCATCGCTACCATCATTACGATCCACATGCCAAGGAACAACCCCGCGGCATCACGCCACGTCTGGCCAGGCATCCGCATCCAAGCCATCGACATCGTCCAGCCACCGGGCATCGGCATCCCGCCCATCGCCGACATGGACGCGCACCAGACGATTGTTACCGCCGCGCTGGCAGCAAAGAGCAGCGCCGAGGCGCCAAAAAACGCTTGCTCGGAAGCTCGCTCGGAAACCATGAGTCGTGAGATGTCCATTCCAGTCCCGCTATTGCGTCACGATAATCCGCGACATCGTTCAGCCCTTGTTGTACTCGTCATGGCGACGCCACCAAATGCCCGTCTCGTTGCGCCCCTTGGGTGCGCGGTCGAGCCACTGAAACATGCCCCAGATGCCATCGAGTCCGCGCGAATAGGTGGAATAGGCGTGGTAGACGACCCCGTCCTCCAGCACGAACGCGCTCATACCCGGCCTTTCGCGCGTGTATGTGGCCACGTCGGTTCCGGTCATAGCCGCGTGCTCGGCGACAGGCCCCTCGCCGCGCTTCGTCAGTGAGTCCCCGATCCCGTCTACCGCCCACGCCGGCTCGCGCCGGTAGTTGTATTCGACAGTCCCCTCGCGCTGTTGCTTCTCGGTGAGCGAGACGTTGAAGTCGAAGTTGAAGTCCCCGCTGAGGGAGGACGCCCAGGGGAAGCTCCAGCCCATTCGCCGTTTGTACGCCTGCAGCTTCGCAAGCGGCGCCCGTGACACCGCCGAAAGCGTTACATCGTGGTTGGCCAGGTGGACGACGAAGCCGTCGAACCCGTCCGCGATCGCCGAGCAGGACGGACACCCCGCCGTGTAGTCGGGCCCGAACATGAAGTGGTACATGATGAGCTGCGAGCGGCCTCGGAATAGATCGGCCAACGAGGCGCTCCCCTCGTCGGTCTCGAATCGATACTTCTTGTCGATCCGAACCCATGGCAGCTCCTGCCGCCGCCGCGCCACTTCGTCGCTGCGGCGCGTGAGTTCCTTCTCGGCCTTGAGCAGCTCGAGCCGCGCTGCCAGCCACTCTTCACGTGTCCCGATCGTGTGTGTCGTCATCGCTCTTGTCTCCACTTAGGTATCCTTCGTCGTTCGTACCGTTCTAGATACGAACGTGTTGATTGGTGGTCGTGAGATAGATTAGGACCAGGGATCGAAACGGTGGGAGTGACAAGTGTGGCGCGATTCAGATGGACTCGCTGATCACGGCCGCGGCGCGGGCCCTCGCGGCGGGTGATCCCCTCGGCGCACTGAACCGGGTCGCCCTGCGCAACGACGCGCCGGCGCTCGCGCTCCGAGGCATCGCGATGGCGCAGCTCGGCGATCTCGTTCGGGCGAAGGCTCTCCTGCGAAGTGCGGCGCGTGCCTTCGGTCCGAAAGAGGCCGTAGCCCGCGCGAGGTGTGTCGTCGCTGAGGCCGAGATCGCTCTCGTCTCGCGCGACCTTGGCTGGCCTGCGAAGGCGCTCGACGCTGCGCGGGCAACGCTCGAAGAGCACGGCGACCGGGTAAACGCAGCGCATGCGCGGTATCTTGAGGTCCGGCGCCTCCTCCTGATCGGGCGCCTCGACGAGGCTGAGCGTACGATCGCCGAGCTCGACCCCGCGCCCTTCCCGCCCGCGTTGACGGCTGCCCACGAGCTGCTCGTTGCGGGGATCGCGATACGACGCCTCCGGACGAAGACGGCGCGTGCTGCGCTCGCTCGTGCCGAGGGCGCTGCGCGCCAAGCAGGTATCCCAGCGCTGACGGCGGAGGTCGAGAGCGCATCCTTAGTCCTGAACACGCCCGCCGCGCGCGTGATTGCGCGGGGCGAAGAGCGACTCCTCCTGCTCGAGGAAGTTGAAGAGGTACTGGCGTCGAGTGCGCTCGTCGTGGACGCGTCCCGTCATGTCGTGCGTCACGCAGGGACGTCCGTCTCTCTCGCAAAGCGTCCGGTATTGTTCGCGCTCGCACGCGCCCTGAGCGAAGCGTGGCCCGGAGACGTACCGAGGGGTACGCTCATCGCGCGAGCATTCCGCACAAAGCACGCCGATGAATCACATCGTGCGCGGTTGCGAGTCGAAGTCGGGCGCCTTCGAACGCTGCTTCGGACGCTCGCCTGTGTAAGCGCGACGAAGGGAGGTTTTGCGCTGCTGCCGCGCCGCGCACGCGAGGTAGTCGTTCTAGCGCGGCCCGTCGAAGAGGAGCATGCGGCGGTGCTCGCCTTCCTAGCCGACGGTGAGTCGTGGTCTAGCTCGGCCCTGGCGCTTGCGCTTGGAGCCAGCCAGCGCACCGTGCAGCGGGCAGTAGACTCGCTTGCGGCAGCAGGTAAGGTACAGTCGTTTGGTCGCGGGCGAGCTCGTCGTTGGATGACCCCGCCCGTGCCGGGATTCCCGACAACCTTGTTACTCCCCCCTCCACTACCGAGTGATTAGGATGGAACCATGAAACGATCAGCGGCCGAGATCATCCGTGAATATGGGCCCTTTGAGGGTGTCAAGACCGTGGGTGGAGTCACGTATGACGGACAACAAGTCTGGTTTGCTGCCGGGGACAAGCTGCAGGCCTTGGACCCGGCGAGCGGCAAGACGCTCCGCTCGATTGATGTCGCCGCGCATGCAGGAACCGCCTTCGATGGCCAGCACCTGTTTCAGATCGCAGAGGATCGCATCCAGAAGATCGATCCGGCGAGCGGCCGTGTGCTCGCTACGATCCCGGCGCCTGGTGGCGGCGGTGATTCGGGGCTCGCCTGGGCCGAAGGGACGCTCTGGGTGGGGCAACATCGGGACCGGAAGATCTATCAAATAGATCCCCAGACCGGGGCGATTCTTCGCACCCTCGAGTCCAACCGCTTCGTCACCGGGGTCACCTGGGTCGAGGGCGATCTGTGGCACGGCACGTGGGAGGGGGACGAGAGCGAGTTGAGGCGAGTCGATCCTCAAACGGGAGAGGTGCTGGAGAAGCTCGATATGCCGCCCGGCGCGGGCGTATCCGGGCTCGAGTCCGATGGCGGTGACCAGTTCTTCTGCGGAGGAGGACACAGCGGGAAAGTGAGAGCTGTCCGACGGCCCAAGTGAGGTTCCGCGACGGGAAGCAGCTCCTGGATCCTACTCACGGTCTTTCGAAACCTCGTCGCCAGGCAACGGCGTTATTCGCCGACGCGCAGCGCGCTCCGCTTCAACTGCACTTGAGGCAGGCGCGCGTCCTGGTGCCCTTCCAGCGCCAGCAATCGAGCTTTGGTATCGAGGCCGCCCGCGAATCCCGTCAGCTTGCCGGTAGACCCCACAACACGATGACATGGAGCGATGATGGACACCGGGTTTCTGCCGTTTGCGGCGCCCACGGCGCGCACCGCCGCGGGGTTTCCGATCTGTCTGGCGATCTGTCCATACGACCGGGTTTCGCCGTACGGAATCGCAAGCAGTGCGGTCCACACCCGACGCTGAAACTCCGTACCGGCGAGATCGAGCTTCACTGTAAACACCTTGCGCTGGCCGGCGAAATACTCCCCGAGCTGCCGTTGCGTCTCGAGCAGGATGGAGTTGGTTCCGTCCTCCACGAGGTGACCGAGGCGAACACGCCGGGGATTGTCATCCTTCCACAGGATAGCAGCGAGGCCTTGGCGGCTTGCGACGAGCGTGAGGGGTCCGACCGGCGACCCTATCACCTTGCTGACGTAGCTTTTCATGCGGATTCCCCATCGAAGTCAGGCACCCGCCATCGTAGCCAGAGTTGGCCGTCGTGCTCGCCGTTTTCGGACATCAACGTCCTGCGCATCCAGCAGGGCTCTCTCGAGACGCCCCTCCCGCCATTCTTAGCGCAGCACGAGTGCGCGGCTGCGTAGACTCGCGAGTTGCCCCTCAACGGCGATGCGCGCCGCCTCGGCCTTTTTTCGGTCGGTCACGTCGCGGTTGACTTCAAGCACGAGCCATCGGCCGTTCTCCTGGGACATCAAGGCAAGGCGCCCCTCAACATCAACCTCCCGCCCGTCTCGCGTCGTGTGATGAAGTTCGCCGACCCAAATCCCATAGCGAGCGAGAGCTGTCTCGAGCTGGTTGGCCGCGTCGTCGCCGCCGCCGAGTCGCGTACGCAAGAGTGAGTGCGTCACTTGACCACACGCCTCCTGGCGGCTGTAGCCGTACAGCTGTTCCGCCGCACGATTCCAGTAGACGATGCCATGTCCCTCCATCTCCCAGATGATGATCGCGTCGTTCGTGAACTCAAGGAGCTCTTGTCTCCACCAACGCTCCTTGATGGCGTCTGGGTTCTCGGTCAACGTGAGGGGCACCGCCCTATCGGAACGGCTCGCAATCTCGACCGTATCAGCGGCAGTCACTTCACTCGAAAGCGTAGCGACCTCGTGCGCCGGCTCCAGGTCCGCTGTGTCACGGTGCGAGAAGAGTAGGCCCCGCCGCCAATCGGGTACCAGTCCGACCAGAAATCCCGCGCCCGGATAGAACAGACAGCACAACAGCGCTCGTATCCGCGGATCCAAGCCGAGATCGTCGGTTGCGAGGAACACCAAGGTCGTCAGTCCGAGCGCCATGGCCACGCGCCCTGCCGCGGATGTGAACGCGGATAGCCGCATGTGGCGTCGCAAGCCGTACAAACAGGCGATATCTACCACGATCGTGCTCACAATCGCTGCCGCGATCGCACCCCGAAGCGCGAACCTTGGAATGAGTACGACATTGAGACTGACGATCACGACCGTTCCAACAGCGAGGCTGATCGCGTACCAGGACTGGCGATGGAAGCAGAACAAAAGGCGGTACAGTGCGACCTCACCCCCTTTTGCGAGTGCGAACACCGCAAACCACAACAGCAACTGGATGACTTGATGGAACTCATGACCAAACACCGGCTCGATCAGCAGCGGCAGGAGTGTCGCGATACCGACCGCAAGCCAGCCGCTCAGCAGGGTGATGAGGTATACAAAGTCGCGTGTGGCTTGTGACAGCAACGCCGTCTGTGCGCCGCGGGCCAGGCGCCCGATGACGGGATACGCCGCAGTGCCCAGCAGTATCAGGGGCAGGAGTCCGACTTCGACGAACTTTACGCCTATCGCGTACAGTCCGACCGCACTGGCACTCAGCCACGTCGCGATGAGCAGGAGGTCCGCTCTTGCATAAAACTGATTGAGGATCTCAGTAGCAGCAAAGGGCATCGTCCCGCGAAGCGTCGTGCGCACCGCCGTCCAGGGTGCGTCGAGCCGCTGCTCGCCCGCATAATGCCGTGAGTTCGCGAGCGCAATACCCGCCATGGCAAGGCCGGCAATGGGAAAACCGATCAATGCGGCCGGTAACGAAAGCCCCAGACCGAGTACCAGGCCCAGGGCGCACAAGATCGCGAACAGTCTGCAGCTCAGATCGGTCACCGCCGGCAGCCTCATGGACTGCAGCGCCATGGCGGGAATGAACAGCGTGCGTGCGGCGTACCAGCCGATGAAAAATACGGCCGATTCCAGGATGACGCTCGGCCGCGCAGAGTGATTCACGCCGCTCAGCAGAAAAAGGCCGAGGAAGATCGCAGCGGCGATCAGTTGCCGGCCCTGGCTCGAGAGAATGTTGCGCCACAGTTGCGGCCGCTCGGTCGTTGCAGCGCCAGCATACTCCCGGATGCCGTACTCCTCCAAACCTGAACAGCCGATCAGGGCGACGAGATTGCCGATGGCGAACGCGTATGAGTACTCCCCCGTTCCGGCTGGACCGAAAGCACGGGAGATGGCCGCGAACAGTGCAAAACTTGCGACGTCGGCAAACCCTCGGGCGCCCGAGAGCCAGAATGCATTTCTAATTATTTTCATCCGCGAATCCCCAGCCACAGAGTAGCAAATTCCGTCCTCGTCAAACACCCTCCTGCGCGCGACGCA
>Ga0307511_10000563_pt1 | contig 39911 bp, 39 predicted proteins | sample 13_EM_MG_FD_200266 | JGI IMG/M metagenome (GOLD analysis project Ga0307511, IMG submission 200266) | Populus trichocarpa ectomycorrhiza microbial communities from riparian zone in the Pacific Northwest, United States - 13_EM | ecosystem: Host-associated > Plants > Roots > Unclassified | place... | reverse complement strand
GATCAACTATCTCGCCCGCCGCGTCGCGGCGAGCGACTGCACTGTACTGATCGTCGGCGAATCCGGCACGGGCAAGGAAGTCCTCGCTCGATTCATTCATCGCTGCTCGCCGCGCAGCCGCCAGCCCTTCATTGCCGTGAATTGCGCGGCGATTCCGGAGACCATGCTGGAGGCGATGTTGTTTGGCTACGAGCGAGGCGCGTTTACGGGAGCGCACGCCGCGCATGCCGGCAAATTCGAACAGGCGCAAGGCGGCACCCTGCTCCTGGATGAGATCACCGAGATGCCCTTGGGGCTGCAGGCGAAGCTGCTGCGCGTGTTGCAGGAGCGCGAAGTCGAGCGCCTCGGCGGCCGCACCCCGATCCCGCTCGATGTCAGAGTTCTCGCCACGACCAACCGGCGCCTGCGCGAGGAGGTTGCCGCCGGCCGCTTCCGCGAGGACCTCTACTACCGCTTGAATGTCTTCCCGCTGGCCATCGCTCCGTTGCGAATCCGGCGCGATGACGTGTTACCGCTCGCGATGCAACTGTTGAGCGCGCGCTGCCGACCCGGAGAGCAGATCCCGGCGCTGAGCGCGGATGCGGCTCACCTGCTGCTGACCTATGCGTGGCCCGGCAACGTGCGCGAGCTGGACAACCTCCTGCAGCGCGCGCTGATCCTGGTGAATGGACCTGTGATCCGCCAGGAACACATTCAGTTCGAGCTCGCCAACGACGGCACTGCCGAGCCGCACACAGCGGCGAAGGCCGCGCCGGCAACGGGCTCAGTGTTGGAACGAGCGCCAGCGGCAGGGTTTGCCGCAGGCCTGAACGGCGCGGCAGCCGCCACAGCGCGAGGCTCCATGGCGGTCGCGATTGCCAGCTCCGCAGGGGCCATGGCCAACTCCATGGTCAACTCTTTGGCCAACTCGCTGGACCAGGCTGAGCGCGACCTCATTCTCGATGCGCTGCGCTCGGGCCAGGGAAACCGGCGCGAGGCGGCCGAGCGGCTGGGAATCAGCCAGCGCACGCTGCGCTACAAGCTCGCCCGGTTGCGCGAAGCCGGCATTGACGTCCCGGCCGCCTGAGGAACCCGCAAATGAGCCAGATGGAAATCGATTCTGTTCTTGCGCAGATCCGCTCACTGTCCGCCCAGACGCGGGTGGGCAGCTCGCAGGCCACCGCCCCCCAGAAATCCGGCCCGAGCGAATTCGCCACCCTGTTGAGCAAAGGCATCGATCAGGTGAATCAGACCGATCAGCGCGCCTCACAACTGTCCGCCGCCTTTCAACGCGGCGAGCCCGGGGTGGAGCTGCCGCAGGTCATGATCGAAATGCAGAAAGCGAGCGTGTCATTCCGCGCATTGACCGAGGTTCGCAACCGCCTCGTCAGTGCGTACCAGGAAATCATGAACATGCAGGTCTAGGCCCGCACCAGTTGTTAGCCGGAGTACCCCTTGAACGCTGAAGTTGCACAGCTCCCCGCCCCTGGCGGGCTGCAGGCAAGCCTCAAACCGCTGCTGCTGCTCGTCGGCATCGCCATGGCCGTGGCTGCCGGCGTGACCGTCGTGTTGTGGTCGCGTGGTCCTACCTACAGCATGCTGTACGCCAACCTCGGCAACCAGGACCAGGCGCAGATCACGCAGGCCCTGGATGCTGCGCAGATTCCCTACCGTATGGCGCCGGGCTCAAATGCAATCGAAGTACCGGCCGAGCGGCTGAACGATGCACGCCTGAAACTGGCCGGCCAGGGATTGCCCGAAGGCGGTGGCGGTTTCGCGATGATGGACAAGGACCCGGGCTTCGGGGTCAGCCAGTTCATGGAGAATGCCCGCTACCAACATGCGTTGGAAGCTGAGCTCGCCCGGACCATCGCGGCGCTGCGCCCGGTCGAAGGTGCCCGGGTCCATCTCGCCGTGCCACGCCAATCGGCTTTCGTTCGTGACCACAAGGGCGCGAGCGCTTCGGTATTCCTGCAGCTCAAACAGGGTCGCCGCCTCGAGCAGGAGCAGATCCAGGCCGTCGTCAATCTCGTCGCCTCCAGTATTCCTGACCTGGAAGCGAGCCAGGTTACCGTCGTAGACCAGCAAGGCCGGTTGCTCTCCTCACCGGAGGGCCACGACCAGTTCGCCATTCGCGAGCAGCAATACGACATGATTCACCGTCTCGAGGACGACTACGCCCAGCGCATCGAGGCGCTACTTGTGCCGCTCGTCGGCCCGGGCCGGGTGCGCGCGCAGGTCGTCGCGCAGATGGATATGGCCGTGACCGAGGAAGCTCACGAGCAGTACAAACCCGACAGTCAGATTGTCCGCAGCGAGCAGACTTCGGAGTCCGTCACGAAGGACGGCTCGGGCAGTCAAGGCGTCCCCGGTGCACTGACCAACCAGCCGCCGCCCGCGGGCGTCGCTCAACCGCCAGCTCCGGCAGCCGCCAAGCCGGCTGGAACCTCTGGTACGGGCGCAGCCGCCGCAACGAGCGCCGTTGCAGCTACGACCGCCGTTGGAGTTACCGACAACACCTCGAAGCAATCGACGAAGAATTACGAAATCGATCGCACTGTTGCATATACACGCCAACCGGCCGGACGGCTGCGCCGGGTGACCGTTGCCGTGTTGATCGACAACCTGCGCACGGTGGGCAAGGATGGCAAGCCTAAGGAAACGCCGCTCTCGAAGGAGCAGCTCGATCACATCAATCAGCTCGTGAAGGATGCCGTCGGATATGACGAAGCGCGCGGCGACAGCGTGAACGTGGTCAATGCGTCATTCACCCAGGAAGCGGCTGCGCCGGCGAATGACGGTGAATTGGAGTCGCCGAAGATCTGGGAATCACCCCTGTTCCTGGACGTAGCCAAGATCGCCGGCGGCCTGGTCGTACTACTGGTGTTGGTGCTGTCGGTAATTCGTCCGCTCGTCAAAAACCTCATCGGCCCCACCGCGCACCAAATGTCCGTGGCGGTGCTGCCGCGGGCCGTCCCCACCAGCGAACCGATCGCGCCGCAGGCATTGCCGGGGGCTGCTCAAGCAGCCACGCTCAACCACGAGCAGCAGGTGATGCAAGCGCGAACGCTGGTGAGCCAGGATCCGAAGCGCGTAGCACAGGTCGTACGAGGTTGGGTGGCCAAGGATGATTGACAAGAAAGACGCGGAACGCACGGGAACCGAGCGCGCCGCAATCCTTTTGCTGACACTGGGCGAGCAGGAAGCGGCGCAGGTGCTGAAGCACATGGGCGCCAAGGAGGTGCAGCGCATCGGCGCCGCCATGGCGAAGCTCGCCAATGTATCGAAGGAAGAGGTTTATACGATCATTACGGATTTCTCCTCTTCCGTGGAGAGTCAGACCTCGGTCGGCGTGGGCGCCGAGGACTTCCTGCGCAAAGTCCTGGTGGACGCACTCGGCCAGGAGAAAGCCTCCAGCATCATCGACCGCATCAGCATCGGCCGCTCCACCAAGGGACTCGAAGCTCTGAAGTGGATGGATGCACGGGCCGTCGCGGAGCTCATCCGTCTCGAGCATCCCCAGATCATTGCCATCGTGCTGGCCTATCTCGAGGCGGACCAGTCTGCCGAAATTCTCACCTGCCTGCCCGCCAACATGCGCTCGGACATCATGGTCCGGATCGCAACCTTGGACGGTGTGCAGCCGAGCGCGCTCAGCGAGCTGGACGACATCATGGAGAAGACGTTCGCCGGCAAAGGAACCGCGCGAACCTCCGCCCTGGGTGGCGCGAAAGCCGCGGCCAACATCATCAACAACCTCGAGCCCAGCCAGGAGAGCGTGATCATGGATCAGATCGTGCAGACCGACGAGGCGCTCGGCTCGCGCATCCAGGACCTGATCTTCGTGTTCGACAATCTCCTGGAGATCGACGACCGCAGCATGCAGGAACTGCTGCGCCAGGTCTCCAGTGACAAGCTGCTGCTCGCCATGAAGGGTTGCGAAGATGCCATGAAAGAGAAGATCTTCAAGAACATGTCGCAACGCGCGGCCGAGATGTTGAAAGACGACCTGGAATCCAAGGGCCCGGTACGCATCTCGGAGGTTGAAGGCGCGCAGAAGGAAATTCTGCAGACCGCCCGCAAACTGGCCGAATCCGGCGCGATAGCACTCGCGGGCAAGGGCGATGAGTATGTCTGAGTTCAAGCGCCCTTCGAGCTTGCCATCGCGCCCCATCGCAGCCCAAGCCGCGGCGGTCGAACGCTGGGCAATGCCGGAGGTGGGCGGCGGGCCCATCGTCGGCCGCAGCCGCGAAGAAAAAAAGGCCGCCCCCAACACGGTTGACCTGCTTCGCCAGGCGCTGCAGGAGAGTGAAGCACGCGGCTACAGGTCAGGGCTCGCCAAGGCGCAGGCGGAAAGCCAGGTATCGCTCGATGCGCTCGCGGCGCGGGTCCAACAGCTGGATTCCATATTGGAGCTGCTCGGGCAACCCCTGGCGCAGCTGGACGCCGAAGTCGAAAAGGAGCTTCTGCACCTCACCCTGGCCGTCGGAAAACAACTCGCACGGCGCGAGCTGCGGATCGATCCCACGCAGGTGATCGGAATCATCCGGGAATCGCTGTCCCAACTCCCCGCAGCCGCGCGCGACGTTCGAATTCATCTCCACCCGGAAGACGCCGCGACGGTACGCGAGCGCCTCGCGCAACCGGCAACCGAGCGCGCGTGGACGGTTGTCGAGGATCCAACGCTGACGCGCGGTGGTTGCATAGTCCGCACGGAAACCTCCCAGATCGATGTCAGGCTCGAGAGCCGGGTCAGCGCAGTGATCGCGAATGCACTGGGCGAAGAGCGCGCGCCCGAGAGACCGACGCGTGATCCGGCAGAGCTGCAAGAGTGACGAGCCCTGACATCGGCACCAACCGCAGCGCCATCTGGAGCCGCAGGCTGGCCAAACGAGCGCGCCGAGTGGAGCAAACCCCTCCAGCGCCGATCGAAGGGTCATTGACGCGCATGATTGGGTTGACGCTGGAAGCGACCGGTTGCCAGGCATCGATCGGCGACTACTGCGACGTCATCGCCGGTAATGGCTTTCGTGTTGAATCCGAAGTGGTCGGATTTTCGGGCGACCGTCTCTATCTCATGCCCACCGGTGATGCGCAGGGCCTTGGCCCCAGTGCACGAGTCATTCCGCGGCAGCGGGCGGGTACGGTCGCAGTGGGTCCGCAATTGCTGGGTCGGATTATTGACGGCGGCGCACATCCCCTGGATGAGTTGGGACCGCTCGAGTGCGATAGTCGCGTACGTTTGACGGGCAAGCCCATCAATCCACTTTCACGGAAGCCCATCTCGGAGCCGCTGGACGTCGGCATCAGATCGATCAACTCGCTGCTCACCATAGGCCGCGGCCAGCGCGTCGGCCTGTTTGCGGGCAGCGGCGTCGGCAAGAGCGTGCTGCTGGGAATGATGGCCCGCTACACCAGCGCGGATGTAATTGTTGTTGGCCTGATCGGCGAGCGCGGCCGTGAAGTAAAGGAATTCGTGGAGCGGATCCTGGGTCCGAAGGACCGGAGCCGTGCCGTTGTCGTGGCAACTCCCGCGGATCACCCGCCCCTCATGCGCCTGCACGGAGCGTGGCTCGCGACCGCCATCGCGGAATATTTCCGCGACCAGGGCCTGAACGTCCTTTTGCTGATGGATTCATTGACTCGCTTCGCGCAGGCGCAGCGCGAGATAGGGCTAGCTATCGGCGAGGCGCCTGCCACGAAGGGTTATCCGCCCTCGGTGTTCGCCCGACTACCGCAACTCGTGGAGCGCGCCGGCAACGGCGCCGAAGGCTCAGGGTCGATCACCGCGTTCTACACCGTTCTCACCGAAGGGGACGACAACAACGATCCGGTTGCAGACGCTGCGCGTGCCATCCTCGATGGTCACGTCGTACTGTCACGCCGAATCGCGGAAAGTGGTCACTACCCGGCTATAGACATTGAAGCTTCCGTCAGTCGCGCGATGCACGAGATCGCGTCCCCCGCGCAGATGCAGATTGCGCGTCAATTCCGCCAGACCCTGGCCACCTATCAACAAAACCGTGATCTGATCGCGGTTGGAGCCTATCAGCGCGGCAGTGATCCGCGAGTCGATAACGCCGTCACACTCTGGCCCCGCATGCAGAAATTTCTGCAGCAGGATATCCACGAGCGCGTGGATTTCGCGGCAAGCCTCACAGCGCTGAAGAGCGTACTGGCGGACAGTGGCGCTGGAAAACCCGATGCAGCCCGGCCAGCCTCCTCCTGATAGGGACCGCATATGAAGCGCGCTCAAAGACTCGAGATGGTTCAGAACGTCGTTGACGATCAGGAGCGGCGACGGGCCGAGGCGCTGGCACTGAGCGAGCGCCGGGTGACCGAAAACGAGGCGAAGCTCGCCGAGTTGGAGAGCTATCACGACAGCTACGTTCGCGGCTTCGCAATCCGCGCCGAGTCCGGCATCGATGGCGCCATGGCGCGTGACTACCAGGCCTTTCTCGCCCGCCTCGAAGAGGCGCTGCGACAACAAACACAGATGGTCATTCGCGTTCGCGCGCAGCGCGATGGCGAGATGCAGAACTGGCAGGGCGCCGCCCAGCGCGCCGAAGCCGTCGGCCAGATGGTGAAGCGCTTCCAGAGCGAGGAAGCGCGCGCCGTCGACCGCCGTGAGCAATTTGAGTCCGACGAGCGCTCCGCGCACGCCTGGGCCTATGGACTGGTGGCACGTGGCGCTTGATATTCGACCCTCTTCGACTGGAACCTCTTCAACAGGCACGAAATCTTCGAGCTCGAAACCAGCCAGCTCCCAACTCTTCTCAATAGATCTCGCGACCTCCAGGACGCGAGCCGCGGCGGCGAAGAATTCATCCACCGCAAAGTCATCCGGTTCGGGCAGCAAGACCGGCTCTGCAGCGAACGATAACGACCCGAGCACCCAGGCGAATTCCGCGGCCCCGGGTAAATCCCGGCCCGCCGGCAGGTCCGGCGCAGCCAAGTCAGCCAAAACAGCGGCCAATTCGTCTGACGACAGCTCGAAAGCAGCAGACGCTACCGCCGCAGGCGAATCGGCGAACCACAACCCCGGTGCAAGCGGCCTCTCGAAAAATCGCACATCCGCACGCGACGCCGCGGCAAAAGCGAGTGCATCTGCAGCGGCGGACCAGGCACCGGGAGACGCAATCGCCGAACCCGGTGCAGATACATCCAACGCCTCTGGACTGAGTCTTCTGCAGTTGCTTGCCCAATCCGTCGAAGGCGACGATTCGGCCGCACCTTCCACGGACACGGCCACAGCATCAACCGACAAGCCAGCCGACGGCCGCGAGCCGCCAAACAGCGACGCCGACCCCCTGGCGCTCGCCATGTTTGCGCAGGCCTTCGCCGCAGCGCTTGGAGCACAGCCTGCGGCAGCGCAGGTTGCAACCTCCAACACCTCACTCACAGCATCGGACAACGCCACCGAGGGCGTCTCGGATGCCACCCGTTCTTCCGGCGGCTCCGTGCAGGAGCTGATCGGGCTCCTGGCGCAAGACATTGCTGCAGATGGCAAAGGCAAATCTGACGCCGATGCATCGCGATCGGATGCAGCAACTACAATGACCTCGCCGGACAACGCCAGCGCGGGTGCCAGCGCCGCCGCCGCGGCGGCGGGAGCCAACACTCTGGCTGCGTCCGCGGCCCATCTGGGAGCTGCGTCACACTTTTCCCTGCAGCACACGCAAACCGATACCAACACGGGCGAGATCAGATCCTCCGTGGGTTCCGCGGCGTGGACCGACGAGCTCGGCGGGCAGCTTACCTGGATGACGCATCGCGGCCTGGAGTCTGGATCTCTGCGCGTGTCGCCGGAGCACCTCGGACCCGTTGAAGTCAAAATATCCGTACAAAACGGCGATGCGAGCGTCTGGTTTGGAGCGAGTCATCCGGATACGCGCGCAGCGCTGGAACAGGCGCTTCCCAGGCTTCGGGAGATGTTCGCCAACCAGGGGCTGACACTGACGGATTCGGGAGTGTCGCGCGAATCGCCCAGGCAGACCCGCTCCTCCCCGCAGCAGAGTGTCACGGCGATATCGGCCGTCGGCAGCGCGGATGCCGGCGTGTCAGCCGCAGTGCGCCTGAGTCTCGGGTTGGTCGACACCTACGCCTGAGCTCCCAGGAGCGGCGCCTGACAGGCTCCGCACGCCGCCAATAATCCGGCGCATGCGACGCATTTCACACTCTTCCAACAGTCACAAAGCCCTTGTTTTATAGCGACTTGCGCGCCCCCTGACACGGGTGGCACGAGCGTTGCACTCTTTGCAGTGGCGGCAATGTTTTGCCGCAGTTTCCGGAGTGACCCAGGCAATGGCGGACGTACCTGTGCTCAACGCGGCAGACGCCGACGCAGCACCCACGAAGAGCAAGAAGTGGCTGATCATCGGGCTGGCGGCGTTCCTCGTCCTCGCCTGCGGTGGTGCAGCCGCTTGGTTTCTCATGGGCCAGGGCAATGCCCACGGCAAGAAGCAAGAGGCGTCGAAGCCTAAAGAGGCGCTGGCGCCTCCCCTCTACGTGGCACTGGATCCACCCTTCGTCGTCAACTTCGAAGGCGAGCAACTCGTGCGTTTCCTGCAGATCACAGTGCAGATCATGACGCGCGACCCGGCGACCGTCGAAGTCATCAAGACGAACGATCCGGTGGTGCGGAACGATCTGCTGATGCTCTTCGCCAATCAGAAATACGACGTCGTTGCCACGCGTGCCGGCAAGGAGAAGCTGCGCTCGGACGCGCTTGGCGCCATTCGTCACGTGGTCGAAAGCGGCGGCGGCAAAGCCGACCATGTCGAACAGGTCTACTTCACCAGCTTCGTGATGCAATAGACCAGGGAAGAACCGTGAGCGACGACAAAATACTCGACCAAGACGAAATTGACGCCCTCATCCATGGCGTTGACACCGGCGCGGTCAACACGACACCCGAGCCGGGACCGAATGAAGTCCGCAGCTACGACTTCAACAACCAGATGCGGATCGTGCGCGGCCGCATGCCGACGCTCGAGATGATCAACGAGCGCTTCGCCCGCCTATTCCGCGTCAGTCTCTACAACCTGCTGCGCCGCACCGCGGAGATCTCCGTCCAGCCGATCCAGGTCAAGAAGTTCAGCGAGTACGTTCACACGCTGCACGTGCCCACGAGCCTCAACCTCGTGAAGATGAACCCGCTGCGCGGCACGGCACTCGTGGTCCTCGAGCCGAAGCTCGTGTTCGCCACCGTGGACAACTTCTTCGGCGGCACCGGCCGCCACGCGAAGATCGAAGGGCGCGAGTTCACGGCCACCGAGCAGCGAATCATTCATATGGTGCTGCGTAACGTGTTTTCCGATCTGCACGAGGCTTGGTCGCACGTGGCGCCGATCGAGCTCGAGTTCGTGCAGTCCGAGATCAACCCCCACTTCGCCAACATCGTCTCGCCGTCCGAAATCGTCGTCGTCACCAGTTTCCACATCGAAGTGGATGGGGGCGGCGGCAACCTGCACGTGACGATGCCCTACTCCATGATCGAGCCGTTGCGCGAGATTCTCGATGCCGGCGTTGCCAGCGACCGCGTCGAGAAGGATGAGCGTTGGATGGTCACCCTCCGCGAGGAAATCGAGGACGCCGAAGTGCAGCTCACGACGCGCCTCGGACACTGCAACATCTCGCTGGCCACTCTTTTGAATCTGAAGCCCGGCGACATCGTGCCCTGCGATTTCCAGGGCAAAGTCACGGTCCTCGCCGAGGACGTGCCCGTGTTTCGCGGCAGCTACGGCCTGTCGCACGGCCTGCAGGCCGTGAAGGTCGAAGAGCGCGTGCGCCGTAACCACCCTACGACCGAAAGCCTGACGAGCGCCAAGAGAGCCTGAGGAAGACACAATGAATGCCAACGCAGCCGAGCCGCGCACCGCGGAATTCGACAACCTTCAGGATGAAGGACAACCAAGCGGCCGGGAAGTGAACCTGGACGTGATTCTCGATGTCCCTGTAACTCTGTCCATGGAAGTGGGACGCACCCGGATCCCGATCCGCAATCTGCTGCAACTCAACCAGGGCTCCGTGGTGGAGCTCGATCGCGCGGCAGGCGAGCCGCTCGACGTGTTCGTCAACGGAACACTCGTGGCGCATGGCGAAGTAGTCGTCGTCAACGAGAAGTTTGGTATCCGCCTGACAGACGTCATCAGCCCGGCTGAGCGTATCCGCAAGTTGAAGTGAGTCGCGTGTTGACCAGTCCCTCGAGACCTGCGGCCATGATCTTCGGCGCCTGCGCGCAAGCGGCGGCGCTCGTGGCATTTGCAGAGGCGCCAGCGGGTCATCCTTTCGCTGCGCCCACCGCTATCGGTCAACCGACGACGCCCAGCGTAGGTGGACTCGGTCAGGTCACGTTGGCGCTGCTGATCGTGCTGGGCGCCGTGTTTGCGGTCGCCTGGGTCGTAAAGCGCATGCGCGGTTTCGGCAACCGCGTGGGCAACGCCATCGACGTCATCGCCGACATTCCTCTGGGACAGAAGGAGCGCGCCGTACTGCTCAAAGTGGGCAAGGCACAGATTCTCATCGGCGTCGCACCCGGTCGAGTGAATACGCTGCACGTACTCGCAGAGCCCATAGATCTGACGTCGCCCCCGACTGCACCGTCCGACTCGCGTCCCAGCTTCAAGCAACTGATGATGCGGAGCCTGGGCAAGTGAAGCGCTTTGCTGTCACTGCAGGCGGCCTGCTGATTCCCGCCGCCCTGCTGTTAGCGCCCTGCGCAGCGTCGGCCGATATTGGCCTGCCCGCGCTGTCGGTGCAGACCGCTGCGAATGGCGGGGGGCAGACCTACACGTTGACGCTGCAAGTCCTCGCCCTGATGACGGCGCTGACCCTGCTGCCGGCCATCCTGCTGATGATGACCGCCTTCACGCGAATCATCATCGTGTTGGGTATTCTGCGGCAGGCGCTGGGAGCCGGCCAGACTCCGCCGAACCAGGTGCTGATCGGCCTGTCACTGTTCCTGACCTTTTTCGTCATGACGCCCGTCATCGACCGCATCAACGACGAGGCGTTCAAGCCCTACTCCGCCGGCACCATCGAGGCGACGGTTGCCCTGGACCGCGCGCTCGTGCCGCTCAAGAAATTCATGCTCGACCAGACTCGCGAGAGTGACATCGCGACCTTCGTCAAGATTTCGGGTGGCAAGGGCTTCGCAACTCCACAGGATGTGCCTTTGACACTGCTCGTGCCGGCCTTCGTCACGAGCGAGCTGAAGACGGCCTTCCTGATGGGTTTCCTGATCTTCATTCCGTTCGTGATCATCGACCTGGTCGTGGCCAGCGTGCTCATGTCCATGGGCATGATGATGCTCTCACCCGTGTTGATCTCGCTGCCTTTCAAACTGATGTTGTTCGTCCTCGTCGATGGCTGGTCGCTCGTCATGGGCACGCTGGCCTCGAGCTTCTACTCCTGAACCCCAGGGTCAAGACATGTCACCTGAAACCGTATTGACGATTGGCAGCCGCGCGCTCGAGATCACCCTGATGCTCGCAGCTCCTCTGCTGCTGGTTGCGCTCGTCACGGGCCTGATCGTCGGCGCCTTTCAGGCGGCGACCCAGATCAACGAGCAGACCCTGTCTTTCATTCCCAAGTTGCTGGCCATGGCCCTGGCGGTCGTGGTTGCCGGGCCCTGGATGCTCAAGGTGTTGATCAGCTACACGCGCGAGCTGTTCGAGAGCATCCCCGGCCTGATCAATTGATCCGCAAGCAGATCACCTTTTCGGGTAACGCGGCACGACACTATGATCTCACTCACCACAGGACAGCTCGATGCATGGCTCGCGCAGCTGCTGTGGCCCTTCATCCGGGTCGGGTCGTGCTTCATGGTGGCGCCCGCATTCGGTGCCATCTTCGTTCCGCCGCGCATCCGGATCGTCCTGGCGGGCGCGATCACCCTGATCATAGCGCCGCTCGTGCCTTCGCCGAGCGCAATCGCGCCATTCTCCCCCGCCGGCATCGTCGTCACCATTCAGCAGGTGATCATAGGAATCGCCATCGGCTTCAGCCTGCAGGTGTTGTTTGACGCGGTGACCCTGGGCGGTCAGCTGCTCGCCAACAGCATGGGCCTGTCATTCGCATTCAACACCGATCCGCTGCACGGCGTGGAGACCCCCGTAATGGGTACGCTCTACTCGATGCTCGTGATGCTCACGTTCCTGTCCCTCGACGGTCATCTGAAGCTCATCGAGCTGCTGGTGGATGGTTTCCGCACGCTGCCGATCGGCACGAGCGGCCTGGGCCAGGAGGGTATCTGGTCCGTTGTTTCCTGGGGCTCGCAACTGTTCTCCGGCGCGCTATCGGTGGCCCTGCCCGGCGTTACCGCGCTGCTCATCGTCAACGTCGCATTCGGTGTCATGAGCCGCGCGGCCCCACAGTTGAACCTCTTCGCAGTAGGGTTTCCGATCTCCCTGGTATTCGGCCTGCTCATCGTGCTCGCGGGGCTGCCCTCGATGCAGACCACCTTCATCGGGTTGTTGACGCAGGCGTTCGACCTCCTTCGCAGGCTCACGAGTGTGGGAGTCTGACGCATGGCCGAGGACGAGCAAGAACGGACCGAACAACCTACTCCTAAGCGCCTCGAAGAGGCGCGCAAGAAAGGTCAGGTTCCCCGATCGACTGAGCTCAGCGCCGCCGCTGTGATTCTGACGGTCGGGGGCGGTTTGCACTTCCTGGGCGGCTACATGGGAAGCCGGCTCAACGGACTCATGAGCGCGAGCCTCACGCTCACGCGCGAGCAGTCTGTCGATGAATCGCTGATGTTTCCGACGATGGTTACGGAAGCCACGCACGCGTTGCTTGCATGCGCTCCGATTCTTGGCCTGACCCTGGTTGCAGCCCTGGTCGCGCCCCTGTTGCTCGGCGGCTGGAATCTCAGCTTCGAAGCCCTGGCGCCGGATTTCACCCGTCTGAATCCGCTCTCCGGCTTCGGGCGGATGTTCTCGACGCGCAGTGGCGTCGATCTCGCGAAGGCCTTCGCAAAGTTCATTCTCCTGGCGCTGGTCGCCGTCCTGCTGCTACGCCAGAAGTCCGGCGAGCTGATGGGACTGGGCCTCGAGCCGACGCGGGCTGCGATCGCCCATGCGACCTCTCTCACCGGCTATGCGTTGCTGATGCTGGCCGGCACTCTCGGACTGATCGCCGCCGTAGACGTGCCGTGGCAGTTGTTCCAGCACAGCAAACAGCTGCGCATGACTCGCCAGGAAGTCCGCGAGGAGATGAAGGAGAGCGAGGGATCCCCGCAGATCAAGGGCCGCATCCGCACGATGCAGCGCGAAATCGCCCGGCGCCGGATGATGCATGAAGTGCCGAAGGCGGACGTTGTCATCGTCAACCCGACACACTTTGCGGTAGCGTTGAAGTATGACGAGAAGCGCATGCGCGCTCCCCTCGTCGTGGCCAAGGGCGCCGATGTCATTGCCGCCCGGATCCGCGAAATCGCGACCGAAAACCTCGTTCCCATTTTTGAGGCGCCGCCTCTCGCGCGCGCCTTGTTCAAGAGCGTGGAGATTGGCGGCGAGATTCCGGCGACCCTGTATGTCGCCGTTGCCCAGGTTCTCACCTACATCTATCAGCTCAAGACCGCGCGCCGCGGCGGCATGAACCCGCCCACGCCCCCCGATATCGACCCGACAATCGACCAGGCGAAGCACTGATCCATGGCAACAGCAACCAACACGCCTTCCATGCCGACGATGCGCGATTTGATTCGCACGGGCGTCGGCGTACCCGTGGGTGTTCTGGCCGTCCTGTCGATGGTCGTGCTGCCATTGCCGCCCATGGTTCTGGACATCCTGTTCACGTTCAACATTGCCCTGTCGCTCGTGATCGTAATGGCCGTGTTCTATGTAGCGCGGCCGGTGGAGTTCGGCGTATTTCCAACGATCCTGCTGCTGGCGACCCTGCTGCGGCTGGCGTTGAACGTCGCCTCGACTCGTGTCGTGCTGCTGAACGGACACAGCGGACCGCAAGCGGCCGGGCACGTAATTCAGTCATTCGGTGAGTTCGTTATCGGCGGCAACTTCGCCGTCGGCGTGGTGGTGTTCGTCATTCTCACCATCATCAACTTCGTGGTCGTCACGAAGGGCGCCGGACGCATCTCGGAAGTCAGTGCCCGATTTACCCTGGATGCCATGCCCGGCAAGCAGATGGCCATCGATGCCGATCTGAACGCGGGCCTGATCACGCAGGACGAAGCCCGCGCACGGCGGCTCGAAGTGCGCTCCGAAGCCGACTTCTACGGCTCCATGGATGGCGCCAGCAAGTTCGTCCGCGGCGATGCGGTCGCCGGTATCCTGATCCTGTTCATCAACATCATCGGCGGCCTCGCCATCGGCACCATCGGTCACGGCCTGGCCGTGGCGGACGCGGGTCGCACCTACACGCTGCTCACCATCGGTGACGGCCTCGTCACTCAGATCCCGGCGCTGCTGCTGTCCACGGCAGTTGCCTTGATCGTGACCCGCATGTCGCGCGCCCAGGATATGGGCGGCGAATTGACGAAACAGCTGTTCGGCCATCCCAAGGCCCTCGGCGTGGCTGCTGGACTGCTGGGCACCATCGGCCTCGTACCGGGGATGCCCAACTTCGCGTTTCTGTTGATGTCGGCGCTGTGCGGCACCGGCGCATACCTGTTGGCGAAGCGGCGCGCCAATCCTCCGCCAGCTCCCGTGCTACCACCGGCTCCCGTTGTCGCCCCCGAAACGAAGGAGCTCACCTGGGATGACGTGCAGAGTGTCGACCTCATCGGCCTGGAGGTCGGCTACCGGCTCGTGCCGCTGGTGGACAAGAAGCAGAACGGCGACCTGCTGGCGCGCGTGCGAGGTGTGCGGCGCAAGCTCTCCCAGGATCTCGGATTCCTGGTTCCCGCGGTTCACATCCGTGACAACCTGGACCTCGCCCCGAACGTCTATCGCATCAACCTGGCGGGCGTTCCGGTGGGCGAGAGCATCATCTATCCGGAGCGTGAACTGGCGATCAATCCGGGCCGCGTCTTCGGACCCATTCAAGGAATTGCGACACGTGACCCGGCGTTTGGAATGGACGCTCTGTGGATCGAGCCCGGCCTGCGCGACCACGCCCAGACATTGGGGTACACGGTCGTCGACCCGAGCACCGTCATCGCGACGCACCTGAGTTTCATAGTCCAGTCGCACGCCAACGAGATCCTCGGCCACGAGGAAGTTCAGCACCTGCTCGACACTCTGGCAAAAACAGCTCCAAAACTTGTCGAAGATCTCGTACCGCGCCTGGTGCCGCTGTCGATTGTGGTACGTGTATTGCAGTGTTTACTGGCAGAGCGCGTTCCGATCCGAAATATCCGCACAATCGTCGAAACTTTGGCGGAACACGCGGCGAAGACCCAGGACCCGATTCTGTTAATGGGCCACGTGCGCGTGGCATTGGGGCGGCAGATAGTGCAGGACATCGCAGGCGTTGGCGCAGAGTTGCCCGTCATCACGCTCGAGCCGGATCTCGAGCGGCTGCTGGCGAACTCGCTCGCCGGTAACGCGGCGAACCCGGGACTGGAACCGGGCCTCGCCGAGCGCCTGCAGAACCGCGTTGCAGAGGCAGCGCGTCGGCAGGAGGGCTCGGGAGAGCCGGCCGTGCTGCTCGTCACACCGCAGTTGCGGCAGAACCTGACGCGGTTCCTGCGCTCGAGTCTGCCGAACCTGCACGTGCTCGCCTGGAATGAGATACCCGACAACCGCAAGGTGCGTCTGGTAACCGCAGTCGGAAAGTAAGTTCGACGATAAGCGTGGAGATTAGATGAAGATCATCCGACATACCGCTCGCGACATGCGCCAAGCGCTGCGCGCGGTGCGTGAGCAACTTGGCGAGGACGCCGTCATTCTGTCGTCACGACGCACTGGCGAAGGTGTCGAAGTAACGGCTGCCGTCGACTTCGACGCTACTACACTGGAGGCCGGAGGATTCACGAACGCCCCAACGGCGCCGCCACCCAGTCCGATAATTGACGCAACGCCCATACTTACAACCACTGCGACGCGCGGTGCGCCCGCGCCAACGCGCCAGACCGCCGCGCTGACTGCGACCCGCGCCGCCGCGCCGAGCCCCAGCCGCCCGTCGGCTGCGCCGAACCCGGGCCGCTTGTCAACCGGGCCGAACCCCGCTCGCTCAGCGGCCGCGTCCAACACATCCCGCGCGCCTGCCGGACTTAGCCCGACGGCACTGGCCCTAACCACTCGCCGTGCCCCCGGCGCCAACCGGGCGGAAGCCATCGCGACCTTCCAACAAGTTACAGCCGAGGCCGCTGCCTCTTATGAAGAGGTGGCAGCTGAAACCCTTGCGGCAGATGAGCCGGCTCCCGAATCCGCGTTGTCATATGACGCGCTCGCATCTATGGACCCTGCGCCCTCCTACAACGAGGGATACGACGCTGACTGGATTTCCGAGGCGGCACGCGAAGCGGTAATGGCTCACGCAGTCCCTACCGCCGAGCCAGCATTCGAGGACCCCGTCGAGGAGGTTCGCGAGGCCACCCTGACCCCGCTGGCATCCAACGAGGTCAAGGCAGCGTTCGCCGCGCTCCAAGCGCCCGCTTCCCCGACACCTGCCGCAACAGAAGCCATGGGTAACGAGCTGAAGACGCTGCGCCGCATGCTCGAGACCCAACTTGCGCATCTAGCTTGGAACGATCTGACCCGCCGCGCGCCCGTGCACACCGAGATCCTGCGTGAGCTGACCGAGATCGGCATCACACAGGATCTGGCCGAGCACCTGGTCAGACAACTCCCGGAAGACACCGAACTGACATTTGCGCGCCGCTTCACCATCGCCGGCCTCTCCCAGTACCTGAAGGTCACCGGCGACCACTGGCTCGACGACGGTGGCCGTGTTGCGTTCGCCGGGGCCACTGGTGTCGGCAAGACGACGACGCTCGCGAAGATCGCGGTCCGCTGGGTACTGCGACACGGACCGCGCGACATCGCGCTGGTCGCCGCCGACTCAGTGCGAATCGGCGCACAGGACCAACTTCAGTCGCTTGCTCAGATGCTCGGCGTGCCGGTATACACACCCGAGAAGTTCGAACATCTGCCGTCACTGCTCTCACGCCTGAATGAGCGTCTCATTCTCATCGATACACCCGGCTCGAGCGTGCGCGATGCGCAACTCGCCAGCCGGCTGGCGGTGCTCTCCAACTCGGCCTCGAAGCTCGAGACAGCCCTGGTACTCGCGGCCAGCACCCAGGCTGGCTCGATCGAGGAAGCGGTGAAGCATTTCGCGCCAGCGAACCCCTCATGCTGCGTACTCACGAAAATCGACGAGGCGGCAAGCCTCGGAGGCGTGCTGTCGGTTCTCATCCGGGCTAGGTTGCCCGTCTCCTACATGAGCGAAGGACAGCGTGTACCGGAGGATTTGCGTCCGGCGCGTGCGCTCGAGCTGGTGTCGGCTGCGGTGCGGCTTGCGAAGGTGCGCGGTGCGGTGGCCGATGAAGATCTCCTGCGAAGACGATTCGGAAAAACCGCCCATGGCATCTCCTGAGCTCAACTTGATCAACAACGCGAAACTCGAAGGGCTCTCGCATCCCGTGCAGGTGATCGCAGTCACGGGCGGCAAGGGCGGTGTCGGCAAGACGAGTGTGTCGGTCAACCTGGCTACGGCCATGGCGGCGTCCGGCAAACGTGTCGTGCTGCTCGATGGCGACCTCGGGTTGGCCAATGCCGATGTATTCCTGGGCCTCTCGCCGCGCTACACGCTCGCCCATGTGCTGTCGGGCGAACGAACACTCGACGAAGTCGTCATTCAGGCCCCACAGGGCTTTCTCGTCGTGCCTGCCGCCTCGGGCGCGGCCGATATGGCAAACATGGGCGAAACCGAACATCTCGGCCTCGTTCAGGCCTTCAGCACTCTTGCCGCGCGGGTGGATGTCCTGATTGTCGATACGGCTGCGGGAATTGCGCATAGTGTGCTGCAGTTCTCACAAGCATCCCAACATGTAGTCGTCGTGATCTGTGACGAGCCGGCTTCGTTAACCGACGCTTACGCCCTCGTCAAGGTGCTGAGTCGCAATCACGGTGTAAGTCGATTCCGGGTGCTGGCCAACCAGGTGCGCATGCAAGGCGCCGGCGCGGAATTGTTTCGCCGCTTCGAGCTCGTCACGGCACGTTTCCTCGATGTAGTGCTGGAGTTCGCAGGCGAAATTCCGGAAGACGAGTACCTTCGTCGCTCGGTACGGGAGCAACGACCAGTTTTTGACGCATATCCATCGTGTCCTGCGGCGCGCGCATTCAAGAAATTGGCTGCCCGGGCCGATACATGGCCGGTGCCAGCCGGTCCGCGCGGCAACATCGAGTTCTTCGTGGAGCGGCTGGTTCGCAAGAACGTCGCCCGATTGGAAGCGGTGCAATGAACGCGGCCAGCGCATATAGCGCAGGACGTGCGGCGGGCGAGGCTGACCGGTTGGTGTTGCAGCACGCCGAGCTGGTGAAGCGGATTGCGTATCACCTGGCAGGCAGGTTGCCGCCCTCGGTGGAGGTCGATGATCTGATCCAGGCGGGCATGCTGGGTTTGCTCGAGGCGGCGTCCAACTACGCCGCCAACCGCGGTGCGAGTTTTGAGACGTACGCGGGTATTCGGATTCGGGGCGCGATGATTGATGCACTGCGGAAGCTCGATTGGGCGCCCCGCTCGGTGCATCGAAAGGCGCGCGCGGTCGCTGCTGTGGTGCAGGAAATCGAGCGGCGGACCGGGCGCGACGCGCGTGATGTCGAAATCGCGGAGGGCATGGGAGTAGCGCTGGATGAATACCACTCGATCGTGCAGGACGCGGCGAGCTGCCGCCTGGCAAGCCTGGATGATGCGACTGCCGCGACTGCTGCAGGACCTGCAGACCCGTTCCGCGAAGCGGCGGACGAGAGATTCCGGGCTGCTCTGAGCCGCGCAATCGAAGGGCTGCCGGAGCGCGAACGGCTGGTCATGTCGCTGTACTACAGCGACGGGCTCAACCTGAAGGAGATCGGCGCGGTGTTGAAGGTTACCGAATCGCGCGTCTGCCAGCTCCATGGTCAGGCGCTCGTGAGACTGAAGGCGCGGCTGGCCGACTGGCGTGACGGAAGTGTTGATGAGCGGGCGTGATGAGATGAAGTGTTGGTCCAATGGGTGCCGGACCACGGGAGATGGAAGCTGTGAGTAAAGATATGAAGTTCCTGGTCGTGGATGATTTTTCGACCATGCGTCGGATCATCAAGAACCTGCTGCACGATCTGGGCTATCCCAACGTGACGGAAGCGGACGACGGCAAGACGGCCCTGCCGATGCTGCAGGCCGGCGGTTTCGACTTCCTGATCTCAGACTGGAACATGCCCGGCATGTCCGGCCTCGATCTCATCAAGGCGGTCCGCTCGGATGCGAAGCTCGCCAAGATGCCCGTGCTGATGCTGACCGCAGAGGCCAAGCGCGAGCAGATCATCGAGGCCGCGCAGGCAGGCGTGAATGGTTACGTGATCAAGCCTTTCACCGCCGAGACTCTCAAAGAGAAGCTCGACAAGATCCTTGGCGCGGGCAAGTGAGCGAAAGTCGCGCCTTTCGCGAACTTCTCCTCGAAAGCGCCGCAGGCGACTTTCGACAATCGGACAATACGAGGTCAACATGTCGAGTTTTCATGTATTAAAACTGGAATACAGCGCGTGCGTCGAAGCGCTCACCGACGCGCTGCGCACGGAGGATGAGACAGCATTCTTCTCGGCTGTCGATCACATCGTGCACATGCGCGAGCCGGGAATGTTCAAGGAGCTGCGCCAGCTCACCGGCGACCTGCAGAAGGCGCTCGAGCGCTTCAGCATCGAGTCGCGGCTGCAGGACATCGCGGAAAACGAGATCCCCGATGCCCGGGCACGCCTCACCCACGTAATCAACATGACCGACGAGGCGGCCCACCGCACGTTGGATCTCGTCGAGCAGTCCGGCCCGCTCGCCGAACGCACCGCGCAGGAGGCGGCGGCCCTGATCGAATCCTTCGACTCGTTCAAGGGCCGCGCCAACGGCGCCCACGGGTTCGATGCCGTCATCCAGTCACTCGAGGGCCTCGCACCGCTGGTAAAGGCCGTGGATAAATTCCTGCCCTCGGCCCGTTCCAACTCGGAGCTGATCCGCAGAAACCTCGCCGACGTGCTGATCGCACAGGGTTACCAGGATCTCACCGGCCAGATCATCCGCAGCGTGATGAAGCTCGTCTCGGAGCTCGAGTCTGCTCTGGCCAACCTCGCCCGGCTGTCGGGCGATGTCGTGGAACATGCGACGATGGGTGAAAACGCGAGCGCGGGACAGGGACCAGCCGTGCCGGGTGTAACGAAGGGCGAACTCGCCTCTGGCCAGACAGACGTGGATGCGCTGCTGTCGGGTCTCGGGATGTAAGGTGACCTGTTGGACATCCTGAGCATCATCGGCCTGGTGCTCGCACTGAACGCCATTCTAGTCGGCGCAGTGCTCAAAGGCGCCGGGCTCATGGCGCTCGTGTCCGCGGCTGCGTTCATGATTGTCGTGGTCGGCACCTGCGCGGCCATCTGCATCCAGACGCCGCTCGAGGTCATGCGGCGCGCGTTGAAGATCTTCCCCTGGATCATGCGGCCACCGGTCCGCGACGGACGCCTCCTCATCGCCAAGATCGTCGAGTGGAGCAACATCGCCCGCAAACAGGGACTTCTCGGGCTCGAGATGATGATCGAACGGGAGCCGGACGACTTCGTCCAGAAGGCGCTGCAGCTCGTCGTTGACGGCAACGAGCCGGACAGCATCAGCAGCGTCATGTATGTCGATCTGAACATGCGCGAGCACGCCGACACGACGGCCGCCAAGGTGTTCGAGGGCATGGGCATCTACTCGCCGACGCTCGGCATCATCGGCGCGGTCCTCGGCCTGATGGCCGTTCTGCAAAATCTCGCCGATCCGAGCAAACTCGGCCACGGCATCGCCGCCGCCTTCACCGCCACGGTGTACGGCATCGGGCTTGCCAACCTCTTTTTTCTGCCCGTCGCCGCGAAACTCAAAGTGATCATCGCGCGCCAGACCCAGTTTCGCGAAATGGTCGTCGACGGCATGCTGTGTATCGCGCAGGGCGAGAATCCCCGCGCAATCGAAGCCAAACTACAAGGTTACCTGCATTGAGCCGCACACGGCATTCAACCGGTCGCCGGCGCAGGAAGCACGAAGAGCATGGCAACCATGAGGCATGGGCCATTCCCTACGGCGATCTGATGACGCTGCTGCTGGCGTTCTTCGTCGTGATGTACGCCATCTCGTCCGTCAACGCAGGCAAGTACCGCGTGCTGTCGGATTCGCTGTTTGCCGCGTTCCGCGGCGCGCCGCGCAGCATGCAGCCCATTCAGGTGGGTGAAAAGCAGGTGGGCACAGGCGCAGACCTCAACACAACCATGGTCCAACAGGCCATGCTGGAGGGCAAGGCGCAGTCGCGACTCGCTCCTGTACCCGTTGCAGTGGGGCTGGCCAAGTCGGGTGCCAGTGGCAATTCGCCGATCGCGGGCACCCTGCCCCCCCAGGCAGTGGCTGCGGCGGCTGCCCTCACCCGCGTCGCGGATGAAGTTGCACGGGCAATGGATCAACTCGTCAGAAAGGACATGGTGACAGTCCGGCGCAGCGACTTCTGGATCGAAGTCGAGATGCGTACCGACATCCTGTTTCCCAGCGGCAGCGCGCGCCTTGCGGACGACGCCGTGAACATCATCGAGCGCCTGGGTGGTGTGCTCGCGCCCTTCCCCAACCCCATTCGAGTCGAAGGATATACCGACAACAAGCCGATCAAGACGGCCGTGTTCTATTCGAACTGGGAACTGTCGGCGGCGCGGGCAGGAAGCGTCGTGCGTGTTCTGTCGACCCACGGCGTCGGTCCCGAGCGGCTCGCGGTGATCGGCTATGGAGAGCAGCGCCCACTGAAGCCCAACGACACGGCCGACGGCCGGAATGCCAATCGCCGCGTGGTGGTGGTGATCCTGTCCACGGAACTGATGCGGCAGACAGACCCCACAAACGTCTCCCCACCCGGCTCCCCATCCGACTCCCCGGCCGCCGCGCCACACGACGCGGCCCCTGGACCTCCCCAAGCCGCCCCGGAACCGGCAACCCGGACCGTCCCTCCACAAACCGCCCGAAACGACGTCCAACATAACACTGGCACGGAACCTGCACCCTGAACTGAGGCCCTGTTGCGCGGCGCCGGCATCTTGACGTTCTTGGCGACGTTTTTAGCGATGTTTTCGGCACAGCGGCGCAGCAAGTGTGAACTCGTTCACGGAGACCCGCGCCCATGACCGTTTCTTCAGTCGAGATGCTGCTCATCGCCGCCCGGGCGGTGTTTTTGATTTTCTCCTTCGCCCTGGCTGCGCTGGCCTTCACCCGGTGGCGCCGGGCAGCCCAGGCACACACCGCGCAGCTGCAAGCCAACCACCAGGTTGTACTGCAGCGGCTCGCTGACCTCGAGGCGCGTGTCGTTGCGACGAATGTCGCTGTTTCGCAGTTGGGCGCGCGTGTCGAGCGCCCACAACAGTTGGCAGCAGCTCCGACCGCCGCCGCGCCGGGGTATCAGATCGCCATCCGCCTCGCCAAGGGCGGTGCGTCGCGCGATGAGCTGATCTCCGGATGCGGCCTGTCGATCAACGAGGCGGAACTGGTGCATCGGCTGCACGCCCCGCAGGCCAAATCCACGGCGCGCAAACCGCCCCGGCCGGCTCCGCAGGCCGCGTGAAAGGACCGCAGACCGCCTGGGGCTGCACCCAATCGGAACTGCGTCAATTTTCCCAAATGCGAATTCAAGCACACGGGGAGGGGGCCGATAGCCATCGTGCAAGAGCACAACTGGCCGACATCCCGCCGTCGAAATGAACAAACGCAAGAAAGCGTCCCCCTCAACATCGCGCAGCGCGCGTGGCGGACACCTGTTGAGCTCTCCCAAGGGCGCAGCGGGTAGCACTAAGTCAAATGGCAACAAAGGCACGGGCTCGGGCCGCCGTAAGGCAGCACCCCACAAGGAGCCTGCGTCGACCACACTCGCCCTGGCGGCCGAGTGTACCGTCGCCGATGCGGATTCCCTCAAAGAGCGCCTCGCCGGCCTCCTCGATGAACCGCAGCCCGTAACGCTCGATATCGCCGCTCTGCAACGCATCGACACCGCCGGGATGCAGGTGATTACCGCATTCGTCCGTGAGCGCGCCGGCCACGGCCGGCCGGTCGAATGGCGGGGTACTGCACCGGTCCTGGCGACTGCCGCACACCTTCTAGGTCTGACATCCCTGCTCAAGCTGCCAGCATGACAATAGATCTGACCCAGTTCCATGACGCCTTCTTCGAGGAGAGCTTCGAGGCTCTGGACTCGATGGAGACCGCGCTCCTCAAGCTCGATATCGGGGCGCCGGACAAAGAGCTGATCAACACCATCTTCCGGGTTGCCCATTCCATCAAGGGTGGTAGCGCGACATTCGGCTTCTCCGACATCGCCTCCTTCACGCACAGCCTCGAGACGATGCTCGATGAGCTGCGCAGCGGCGGCATGCAAGTGACGCTTGCGATGTCGGACCTGCTGCTGAAGTCGGTGGACGTGATGCGCGCCATGTTGCGCGCCGTACAGCAGAAACAACCGATCAACTCGCAGCGAGTGTCGGATCTGCAGTTCGATCTCGAGCTGATGATTGCGCAAAAGAACTCGGCGCCTCCCGCGGCATCCGTATCAGTGTCGCCACCCGCAGCTGCAGAGCCGGTCGTTGCGGCACCCGCGCCCGTGCAGGCATCGCCGCTAACGGCGGAACCCGCACGATGGGAGATTTCCTTCCGCCCGTACGCGGAATTGTTTGCTCGCGGCAATGATCCGCTGCGCATGATGCGGGAGCTGGCCGAGATGGGCCAACTCGAATCGAATGCGGACCTGGGTGCGTTGCCGGCATTTGCGGACCTGCGGCCGCAGTCGTGCTACCTCGCCTGGAACCTGGTATTGACCGGGGACGTGTCGCAGAGCGCGATCCGGCAGGTCTTCGAATGGGCCGAGGGCGATTGCGATCTGCAGATCAAGCTGGCGAACGGTGCGCCGCAGGCCGACAGTCCCGCAGCGATCGCAGACTCAACATCCGCGGCGGTCGCGTTGGCCTCCCCGGCCTCAGAAGCACCTGACACCGCGGCCGCGGCGGCCCTGACTTCGGCGGCGGGCACCGCGCCAACGGCAGGCTCGGCTCCGGCCGCGGGCTCCGCCCCAGCGGCAGGCTCAGTCCCGCCAGCGCCAGCCAACGTTACAGCAATGGCCCATGCAGCAGCGCCCGCGCCGGCCGCCGCGCAAAAGGACGGCGCGAACACTGTCGCAACGGTAGCTGACTCCGGCTCCATTCGCGTCAGCGTGGAAAAGATCGACGAGCTGATGAACACGGTCGGCGAGCTCGTAATCACGCAGGCGATGCTGAGTCAGCTCGGCTCCAAGCTCGAAGGTCCGACTGCGGAGAAGCTCCGCGGTGGACTGGCACAGCTCGAGCGAAACATGCGCGAGCTGCAGGAAAGCGTCATGCGCGTGCGCATGTTGCCCATCAACGTGGTGTTCAGCCGTTTCCCGCGCATGGTGCGCGATCTTGCGCAGCGCCTGGGCAAACAGGTCGAGTTGAAACTCACAGGTGAGCAGACCGAGCTCGACAAGACCGTGCTCGAGAAGATCGGCGATCCCCTGGTGCACCTCGTCAGAAACAGTATCGATCACGGCATCGAATCTCCGGATAAGCGCAGCGCCGCGGGCAAGCCCTCCGCAGGCACAGTGCACCTCGATGCCTGTCACCGTGGCGGCAACATTGCTGTCGAAGTCAGCGACGACGGCGGGGGCCTCGATAAAAACCGCATTCTCGCCAAGGCGCGCGACCGTGGCCTCGTCGGACCGAACGACGTGCTGACGGATGAACAGATCTACGATCTGATCTTCCTGCCGGGCTTCTCGACCGCCGAGAAAACAACCGACGTGTCCGGCCGCGGCGTGGGCATGGATGTCGTTCGCCGCAACATCAAGGAGCTGGGCGGCAAGATCGAGCTGCGCAGCGAGCATGGCAAAGGATCGAAGACCATCATCACGCTGCCGCTCACCCTGGCCATCGTCGACGGTCAGTCGGTGTCAGTCGGGAGCGAGACCTACATCGTGCCGCTCATCTCCATCGTCGAGTCGATGCAGCTGAAGGCGGCGGACGTCAGCCGCCTGTCCGGGCGCGGCGAGGTCTTTTCCTTCCGCGGCTACTACCTGCCCATCGTGCGCCTCTACGAGATCTTCGGAGTCGAGCCGCGCACCAAGGTTCTGGACGAAGGGCTCGTCGTGGTCGCCGAGGGCGAAGGCCACCAACGCATCGGATTGTTTGTAGATGACCTGCTCGGCCAGCAACAGGTCGTCATCAAGTCGCTCGAGGCCAACTACGGGCATGTCGAGGGAGTCTCGGGGGCGACGATTCTCGGTGACGGCTCCGTAGCTCTCATTTTGGACATTCCGGGTCTCATTCGCGCGATGTCGATGCGCGCGGCGGCCTGACCGTCACGAATCCAACGAGGAAACACTAAAGATGTCGTCCAATGCGCCTGTGAAGAACGACAAGGGGCCAGGTGAAGCATCGCACCAGGTCCTGACCTTCGTTCTGGGCAACGAAACTTATGGCGTGGACATTCTGCGTGTACAGGAGATCCGCGGCTGGTCTGCCGTAACCAAGATTCCGCACGCGCCGCCTCATGTGCTGGGCGTACTCAACCTGCGCGGCTCGATCGTGCCGATCGTGGACCTGCGCATGCGCTTCTCCCTGGATCGCGCCGAATATACGACGGTCACGGTAATCATCGTGGTATCGGTGATTTCGGCGGCGGGCGGCCGGCGTGACTTCGGAGTAGTGGTCGATGGAGTCTCCGACGTCGTCGATGTAAACACCGCAGAAGTAAAGGCCGCACCCGACCTGGGGGCCAGGGGCGCAACCGACTACATCCGCGGGCTCGTCCCGGTTGCCGAGCGCATGGTCGTGTTGCTGGACATCGACCGGCTGATCGGCAGCGACATGGTTTCTTTTTCCAACAGCGCCACGCCCGAGGAGGCCGCGTCGGCCGCTTAGGCCGGACGTTTTCTCATGGTTGCATCAACCGACAAGAGCAGCGGCTTCTTAGGTCGCCTGCTGCTATGGCAGAAACTCGCCTTGCTCGTCGCCGCCACGGCCGTGCCGGCCGTCGTGCTCGGTTGCTTCTATTTTCAACAGACCGCCGCCGGCGTTCGCCAGGCACGAGGCGAGCTCGAGGGCATCCGCTATATCAAGGCACTCGGCGGCGTCGCCGCAGAGCTGCTCACGCATCGCAGCCGCGAGTACACCTTCCTGAGCGGTGACAAGGCAAGGCGCCCGGATGTCATCTCGCAGGCAGCCGAGGTAGACAAGCAGATCGCGGCGGTGGACAAGATCGATGTCGAGTTGGGCGAGAGGTTCGGCATCTCGCAGGACTGGCAGAGCGCGAAGTCGCAATGGGCGACGATCGAGTCCAACGGCCTGCAGCAGTCCCCGGAGCAGAGCGATGCGGCGCACGCAGCGCTCGACAGCCACCTCGATCGCATTGCGCAGAACATCAGCAGCCGCTCCCTGACCTCCGTCGATCCGGACCTGTCAACGCGAGCCCTGCTTCGAATTGCCTCCAACCATGCCCCGGACCTGATGCTCTATTCGTCGAACATGCGCCGGCACGCAGTCCGCGCGGCCTCCAAAGGCTATCTCGGGGGCGATGATCGCATGGGCATCCGGATTTTCCGTGACCGCCAGCAGGCCGAGCTGGACAGCCTGAAGGGCGCGCTCGAGCAAGTATCCCCGGGCGTACGCGCCGCGACTGCAGAATCAGTCAACGCGGCGCAGGCAACCGCCGATGAGTTCTACGGCACGGTGCAGACCAGGATCCTGAATGCCACCAACATGGAGATCTCCGCGGGCGCCCTCTATGACGCCGGCGTTCCTGCGAACCGTGCGTTGAAGAAGGTCTCGCTTACCAGCTACGACGCGCTGACCAAGGCAGTCGAGCAACGCCTGGCCAGCAACAATCAATACCGCTTGATAACAGCTGCCTTGACGGCGCTTGCCCTCGGTCTGGCACTCGGCCTGGCGCTGCTGGTCAATCTCTCGCTCTCGAAGCCGCTGCATCACGCCGTGTCGGTATTCGGGCGAATCTCGGCGGGTAACTACGAGAATGAGATTACGGTGCGCGGCACGGACGAGGCCAGCCAGGTACTGGGCGCCCTCGACCGGATGCAGGGCACGTTGCGGACACAGATCGAGACAGAGCGGGCCGTTGCCGCTGAAAACTCGCGTATCCGCCACGCGCTCGACAAAGCCTCGAGCAGCGTGTTGCTGGCGGACGCCCAGCACCGGATCATCTATCTCAACGACGCGGCACAGATGACCTTTGCGCGCGCTCAGGCCGAGATCCGCAAAACACTACCCGGCTTCGATGCGCAGCGCTTGGGCGGATCCAACCTGGATGCCTTGTCTTGCGATCCGGCTCTCGAGCGCCGCACGCTGGATGGCTTGAGCGGCTCCGAAGTGCACGAGCGGACCCTGGGGTCCCTGACCTTCCGTACCGTGAGCAGCCCCGTCGTCGGCAGCCAGGGTGAGCGAATCGGCACTGTCGTCGAGTGGACCGACCGCACCCAGGAGGTCGGCATCGAGAAGGAAATGCAGGCGATGCTCACCGCGGTCATTGGCGGAGATCTCGCCAGCCGCATCGCGCTGGACGGCAAATCGGGCTTCTTTGCAGCCGCGAGCGGCAGCATCAATCAGCTCGCCGACAACATGGCCGAGATCGTTGCCCTGGTGAAAGATGCCGCCGGCGAGGTTTATCGCGGCTCCAATGAAATCGCCACCGGTAACACCAACCTGCAGCAGCGCACCGAGGAGCAGTCGGCGTCGCTCGAAGAGACTGCATCGTCGATGGAACAGATGACCACCACCGTACGGCAGAACGCGGACAACGCGGGCGAGGCGAACCAACTCGCCGTAGCCGCGCGCGATCAGGCCGAACAGGGTGGCAGCGTAGTCAACAAAGCGGTGCATGCGATGTCCGAGATCAACGAGTCGGCCCGAAAGATTGCGGACATCATCGGCGTCATCGACGAGATTGCCTTTCAAACCAACCTGCTGGCCCTGAACGCGGCCGTCGAGGCCGCGCGCGCGGGCGAGCAGGGCCGCGGTTTCGCAGTGGTGGCAACCGAGGTGCGGACACTTGCGGGCCGCTCGGCGACCGCGGCGAAGGAAATCAAGGATCTCATCAAGGACAGTGTCAAGAAGGTTGAAGACGGCTCGGTGTATGTCACCCGCTCCGGCCAGACTCTTGAACAGATTGTTGCTTCGGTGAAGAAGGTCTCGGACATCGTGGCCGAAATTGCTGCAGCATCCCGCGAGCAGTCGGCTGGCATCGGACAGGTCAACCAGGCCGTGTTGCAGATGGACGAGCTGACTCAACAGAATGCGGCGCTCGTCGAGCAGGCAACTTCCGCCTCGCAGTCCATGGCTCACGAAGCCCATGCCCTGCACGAGATGATGGGAGCTTACCGCCTCGGCGATCTGGCCCGGCCCCAGGCGAGCCACGCCCCGGGCGTGGCACGGGCGGCGGGAGCCCAGAGCGCAGCAGCCGCAGTCGACCGCACGAATGAAGAGACGGCGCCAAGAAACGCGCGCCGTGGCTCAGCCCCTCGCAGCCGCGCCTCTGGCAATGCCCAGGTCGCCGCGGCCGCCGCCGATGGCGACAGCGAGTGGCAGGAATTCTGATTTAGAAGTCTTGGACAAGGAATTAACGGACATGAACTTTCTCAGTCGCTTGAAGCTTTGGCAGAAGCTTGCAGTGCTGGTGGTGGCGATGGCCGTCCCGAGCGCGCTGCTCGGCATCTTCTACCTGGGCGGAGCCAACTCACAGGTCGCACTCGCCAAGGACGAGATCGAGGGCGCCCGCTACGTACAGGCCGTTGGCGGCGTGTTGGCCGAGATGGCCAATCACCGCAGCCGCCTCTTCGCCGTGTTGACGGGCGACTCCTCCGGGCGTGACCAGGTCAGCGCCTCGGAGTCCGAGATGCAGCGGCACATCGAGGAAGTAGACGCGAGCGACAGCCAGGTCGGCAGCCGCTTCAAGGTTGCCGAAAGCTGGTCTTCCATCAAGTCCGATTGGGAGCGGCTGAAGAGCGAAGGCGCCAAGCTCAGCCCCGATGATGCCGTGGCCCGCCACAACACCCTGCTCGCTCACATTCAGAAGCTCGGTGAGACGGTTGCCGCCCGCTCAGGCATGACGGTCGATCCATCGCCTGAGACCGCGGTCCTGATCCAGATTGCCACGCGCAACGTTCCGGGCGCCCTGATCGCCTCGGGCGATGTGCGCTGGTACGCGGCTCGCGCCAGCATCAAGGGTTACCTGGGTGGCGATGACCGCATGGCCATTCAGTTGTACCACGAGGCATTCGCCGAGCACTTCGATTCCGCGGCCCGCGACCTGGAACGCGCCTCCGAGGACGCCAAGACCCATGTGCGCCCGAAGGTCGAGGCGGCTCGCAGCGCCTTCAGCTCCTTCTACGGCGTCGTGAAGGAGAAGATCCTCGATGCGCAGAAGATGGAGATCACCACCGCAGATGTCTACTCCGCCTCGCGCGATGTGAGCTCTTCGCTGAAGGAGCTGTCAGATGTCAGCTACGCGGCCATGAATGCCGCGGTCCAACAGCGCCTGTCCCAGGTTACGACCTGGCGCAATCTCACTTCCACCATTACGGCCCTCGCCCTCGGCTTCGCGCTTGCCCTGTCGTGGTTGATCACCCGCTCGCTGGCGAAGCCCCTGTCGCATGCCATAGAGGTGTTCGGCAACATCTCCTCCGGCAAGTACGACAACGACATCCACCAGAACGGCAAAGACGAAGCGGCCCAGGTGTTGAGTGCACTGGGCGAGATGCAGGGCAAGCTGCGGACGCAGATCGAGAACGAGCGCGCGGTCGCGGCGGAAAACACCCGCATCCGCCAGGCGCTGGACAAGGTTTCAACGAGCGTGGTGCTCGCCGACGGCCACCATCAGATCATTTATCTGAACGAAACCGCGCAGACGACCTTCGCGCGCAGTCAGCATGAGATCCGCAAGTCCCTGCCGGGCTTCGACGCGCACCGGCTGCGCGGCTCGAGCCTGGATTCGCTGACCACCGATCCGGCTCAACAGCGGCGGATGCTCGACACGCTCTCCGGATCCGATACGCAGGAGCGTCCGCTCGGCGGATGTACCTTCCGCACGATCAGCAACCCCGTGGTAAGCGACAAGGGCGAGCGCATCGGCACGGTTGTCGAGTGGACGGACCGCACGCCCGAAGTGGCCGTCGAGAAAGAGATGCAGACCATGCTCACCGCCGTCATCGGTGGCGACCTCGCCAAGCGCATCGAGCTGTCTGGCAAGGCCGGCTTCTTCGAAGCGATGAGCCGCGGGGTGAACCAGCTCGCCGACAACATGGCGGAGGTGGTCTCGAAGGTGAAAGGCGTGGCCGCCGAGGTGCATCGCGGCGCCGACGAGATCTCAACCGGCAATGCCAACCTGTCGCAGCGCACGGAGGAGCAATCTTCCTCGCTCGAGGAAACCGCTTCCTCCATGGAAGAGATGACCACGACTGTCAAGCAAAACGCGGACAACGCCGGCCAGGCGAACCAGCTCGCCATGGCGGCGCGCGACCAGGCCGAGAAAGGCGGCTCGGTGGTCAACCAGGCCGTCAAGGCCATGTCCGATATCAACGATGCATCGAAGAAGATCGCCGACATCATAGGTGTCATCGACGACATCGCGTTCCAGACCAACCTCCTGGCGTTGAACGCCGCGGTCGAAGCGGCTCGCGCCGGCGAGCAGGGCCGCGGATTTGCGGTCGTGGCGAGCGAAGTGCGCAGTCTCGCAGGCCGGTCCGCCACGGCGGCGAAAGAGATCAAGGAGCTGATCCAGGACTCGGTGCGCAAGGTCGAAGACGGCTCGGTGCTCGTCACCCAGTCGGGCCAGACGCTCGAGAAGATCGTCGCCTCGGTGAAGAAAGTGTCTGACATCGTCGCCGAGATCGCTGCCGCCTCGCGCGAGCAGTCATCCGGCATCGAGCAGGTCAACCGCGCAGTCATGCAGATGGACGAGCTGACACAACAGAATGCTGCGCTCGTCGAGGAAGCTACCGCTGCCTCGCAGGCCATGGCCGAGCAGGTACGCGGCCTGAATCAGATGCTCGACCGCTATCGTGTCAACGACATGATCGAGACCGCAAAGAACTACGCCGCGCCGATGGCCGCTGTTGCGCCAACTCGCACGCAGGCAGCTGCGCGAGCCGAGCGCCGTGGAAGTCACCGTCCGTGGGCCGACAGGTCCAAGTCCGGTTCAGGTGCTGCGGATCTGGCCGCGGCGCGCAAGGTCTCGCGCGGTAACGGCACGCTCGGTGCGATCAATGCCCCGGGCAGCGACGCGAAGAGCGATTCCGAATGGCGTGAATTCTAACCATAGGCCTTCAGGAGAGCGGCTATGGCAAAAATTTTGGCGGTGGACGATTCGGCGGCGATGCGGCAGATGGTCGGCATTACGCTCACCGGCGCGGGCCACCAGGTGGAACAGGCTGCAGACGGCTGCGAAGCGCTGCAGAAGGCAGAACGCGGCAAATTCGACCTCGTGATCACGGATGTCAACATGCCCAGGATGGATGGCATCACGCTGGTGCGGGAGTTGCGCGGGCTTGCGACCTACAAGTACGTACCGCTTCTGGTCCTCACGACCGAGGCAACCACGGAACGCAAACAGGCCGGCAAGGCAGCAGGCGCCACGGGTTGGCTGGTGAAGCCATTCAACCCGGAGAGACTCCTGGCAACGATTGCGAAGGTGCTCGGCTGAGCACCACAACCTATTTCTATTCATCAGCATTGAGCGAGGACGACGATCATGAACTCACCGAAGCGAATACTTCTGGCCGTAGCGTTGGCATACGCTGCAAGCCTGCCGGCTCACGCGGACTGCGTGCTGCCGCCGGCACCCAGCAAGATTCCCGACGGTAACACCGCCAGTCAGCAGGAAATGCTGACGGCGATGAACACCTTGAAGGAATACAACGGCGACGTGGATACCTACACGAAGTGCCTGGAGTTCGAGGCCAAGCAGAATCGCTTGAGCCGCACCGACGAAGAGAAGATGCACAACAATGCGGTTGAGACGCTGCAGAAGGTGGCTGCGAAATTCAACGAGCAGGTGCGCACGTTCAAGGCCAAGAGCGGCTGATTACAACACACTGATCCGTAGCCTCTGGCGCGGCCGCACACCGCGCCAGAGCACCACGTGCGTTTCAGGAAGGAGCACACGCGAGGGACTCCGGCGGTCACCAACGACAATCATGAAGCGAAACACAGACGTCTCGCGTTTACGTCCTGCTGCAGTACAGGAGTCTGCCGAGACAGCTACGGGACCCTCTGGTTGCGATGCAGCAATGGAACGCGCCACGGTGCTGCTGGTTCACGGCCTGCAACAATCGGACATTCCCATTTCGCAGCTCAGCGGCGCGCTGGCGCGAATGGCCCAGACGCTCGCTGACATCGGTACGCCCCTGTTCGGCCCGGAGGGCCTCACACCGACCGGGGATGGCGCGCGCGCGCCTCAAGTCCTCCGGGAGGCATTCGCGCGCGATCTGGCCATATGCATCGAAAGTCTGCAATTCCATGATCGCCTCATGCAGCAGCTGACACAGGCTCGCGACCTGCTGACAGGAATTGGAACCCAACCGCTACTCAGCACCCTTCCTGCCCTGCCTGCCAATGAGGGCGGCATCGCGGGAAGTGTCGAGCTGTTCTGATGCGCCACCGCCCATGAAGAACGGCATTAACACTCCCCTGCTCCACGACACCCAGACGATGAGCCGCCTGCGCGAGTTCGAGTTCGGCAACGAGGACTTCGAAGCGTTGCGCAAGCTCGTCAAGCAGATCACGGGCATCAATCTGTCAGACCAGAAGCGCGAGCTCGTGTACGGCCGCCTGGCACGGCGGCTGCGCGCGCTGCAACTGACGAGCTTCGCGGAATACCGCGATCTGCTGGACGAGGACGGCGGCCAGGAGCTGGTTCAATTCTGCAACGCGATCACCACCAACCTGACCGCCTTCTTCCGCGAGCCGCACCATTTCGACTACCTGCGCGATCATGTGTTGGCGCCGATGGCCGCGGGTGCGCAAAAGCGCCTGCGTATCTGGTCGGCGGGTTGCTCGACGGGCGAAGAGCCGTACTCGCTCGCCATGAGCGTACTCGAAACACTTCCCGACGTGCGCCGCTGGGATGTGCGCATACTCGCGACCGATCTCGACTCTGATGTGTTGGAACGTGGGCGCCGCGGCGTGTACGCCGAGGACCGGCTGAAGAACATGACGCTGCAACGCCGCGCCCGCTTCTTCACGGAGCGGCGCGAGCGTGAGGGAATCTGTTACGAGGCGACCCCGGAGCTCAAGTCTCTGATCACCTTCAAACAGCTCAATCTCATGCATCCGCTGCCGATGCGCGGCCCGCTGGATGCGGTGTTCTGCCGCAACGTGGTGATCTATTTCGACAAGGATACGCAGCGCGACCTGTTCGCCCGCGTGTCGCAGCTGCAGCGTCCCGGCAACCTGCTGTTTCTCGGTCATTCCGAAAGCCTGTTCAAGGTGAGCGATGACTACACGCTCATCGGCAAGACCGTATATCGGAGAGGCGGATGAGCACCGTGCTGCGCAACACGGCACGGCCGGAGCAGCCGCCGATGCTGCCGGCGTTTGCCCACATGCAGCGCTTCTGGGATCCGCAGGTCGATCACTGGACCGTGAAGATCCTGCCGGGCGAGTATTACGTAACGCGCGCCGACGAGGCCATCTCCACGGTGCTCGGCTCCTGCATTTCCGCGTGCGTGCGCGACCCGGTCAAGAATGTAGGCGGTATGAATCACTTCATGCTGCCGGAAGACGCCTCCACCGGCCCCAACAACTGGCTCGACCCCGCGATCGGACTTGCTACGCGCTACGGCTCGTATGCGATGGAAAGCCTGGTCAACGACCTGTTGAAGCTCGGAGCCACGCGCGAGCGCCTGGAGATCAAGGTGTTCGGTGGCGGACGGGTGCTGTCCGGCATGACCGATGTCGGCGCGCGCAACATCGATTTCGTCCGCAGTTATATCCAGCTGGAAGGCTATCGGATAGCGGCGGAAGATCTGGGCGGCACGCAGCCGCGCAAGGTCGTGTACTTCCCAGCCAGCGGACGCGTCAAGATGCGGCGGCTGCGTCCTGTCGAAAATCGCATCATCAGCCATCACGAGCAGTTATACCTCGCCAGCATCGGCAGCAAGGCTGCGGGCGGCGGCGACGTTGAACTGTTCGACTGACACCACGCGGATCCAACCGGAGACTCGAGAATGCCGACACCCGCTTACCCCGAAACAAATCCCGCAGGGAAGCGGCGAATTCGTGTATTGATCGTGGATGACTCCGCGCTGGTGCGCAGTCTTCTGACCGACATCCTGCGCGCCGATCCCGGGATTGAAGTGGTGGGGTCCGCCAGCGATGCGCATGTTGCGCGGGAGAAGATCAAGGCGCTCAACCCCGACGTTCTGACGCTCGATGTCGAGATGCCGAAGATGGACGGCATTACGTTCCTCAAGAACCTGATGCGTTTGCGGCCGATGCCGGTGGTCATGGTGTCCTCGCTCACGGAGCGCGGCGCCGATGTAACACTCGACGCACTGGCGATCGGTGCGGTTGACTACCTGTCGAAGCCGAAGATCGACCTTGCGGCCACACTCAAGGACTACAGCGAGGAGCTGATCGAGAAGATCAAGACGGCCTCGCGGGCGAGCGTGCGTGCCCTGGATGCGGTTCGAGCCAGCACCATCGCCGTGCGCCCGAAGTTCAGCACCGATGCTGTACTGCCTAAGACACCGGGCTCGAGACAACTGCGCACGACCGACAGAATCATCGCGATCGGCGCCTCCACCGGCGGCACCGAAGCGATCAAGGACGTGTTGACGAAACTGCCGCCCGACACGCCGGGTGTTGTAATCGCTCAGCACATCCCGAAGGCCTTCAGCACGCCGTTCGCCAAGCGCATGAACGACTGCTGCCAGATGACGGTCTACGAGGCCGAGGACGGCCAGCAGGTCCTCGCCGGTCACGTGTACATCGCGCCGGGTGACCGGCACCTCATGGTGGTGCGTGATGGTGCCCGCTACGTGCTTCGATTGGATGATGGCGTGCCGGTGAACCGGCACAAACCCTCCGTGGACGTGCTGTTCCGTTCGGTAGCCCAGAATGCCGGCCGGAATGCGATCGGCGTGATCCTCACAGGAATGGGCAAGGACGGTGCGAAGGGGCTCAAGGAAATGCTGGACGCGGGAAGCGAGACCATCGCGCAGGACGAAGCTACGAGCGTGGTGTGGGGGATGCCCGGCGAGGCGGTTTCCCTGGGTGCGGCGCAGCATGTCGTCGCGCTCGAATCTGTGGCGGCGAAGATCCGCTCGCTGGCCGATTCGATGGATATCACCCGGCAAGCGCGCGAGGCGTGATCCATACCCGAGAATTATGTCTCAACTCACGCGAGGATGGGTCTAAGGCGAAGATAGCCCCGATCCGGAAGACACTACGATGAATACCGCCGCACAGAGCCCGACGAGCAGCGCCTTCGACACCCAGGCCTTTGCCTTCGTGCAGTCAATTGCCGCCGAGTTGTCGAAGGGCAAGGTTGAGCTGCCGAGCTTCCCCGATATCGCGCTGCGGGTCCGCAAAGTGCTCTCGGATGAGAACGTCTCGCAGGATATGGTGGTTCGAGTGGTGGGCTCCGAGCCTGCGCTCGCCGCGCGGCTCATGCAGATCGGCAACTCGGCGGCGCTGAATTTCAGCGGCAAGCCGATCACCGAGCTGAGGTCGGCCATCTCGCGTATGGGATTCAACATGGTGCGCAGCGCGGCGATTGCGTTTGCGATGTCACAGCTCAAGAAGCAGGACGCGCTCAAGGGGCTCGAAGTGCCGCTCGAAGCGCTTTGGAAGCGCAGCGCCGCGGTCGCTGCCATGTCGCATGCAGTCGCACGCCGCTACAGCAAGGTCAATCCTGACACGGCGCTGCTCGCCGGCCTGCTGCATGGCATAGGCCAGCTCTACATCCTGACACGCTCGGCCCAACACCCCGGCTTGTTTGCGAACCAGGCGGTCTACACCACGATCGTCCGCGACTGGCACAGCGCGATTGCCAAGGCACTCCTGGAAAACTGGGAAATGGCGGAGGAAGTCGTCGAGGCCGTCAGCAACTTCGAGGACCTGGAGCGGATGCATACGGGCCCCGTGGACCTGACGGACGTCGTCACGGTGGGAAACCTCCTGGCCGCCTTCAAGGACCATCCGGAAACCATCGAGCTCAACATGCACGACGTCGCCGCCTGCAAACGGATGCAGATTGACCGTGCGGCCTACGAGCAGCTCATCGACGAGTCCGAACACGAGATCGACACCCTGAGACAGGCGCTGGGCGCCTGAAGCGAGAACCCATGATCCTCGCGCAAAAATCCTCCCCGCCGAGCGATCCACACGGCGGGGCTGACGTGGCTTTCACGTTCGTTCAGGCACTCGCCTCGGAGCTATCCGGGGGCAAAATCGAGTTGCCGGGCTTTCCGCACATCGTGATGCGCGTGCAGAAAGTTCTGGGCGACCAAAACGCCGATGCCGGCCGCATCGTCAAGGTGCTGGGCAGCGAGCCCGTGTTGGCTTCCCAGATCGTGCGAATGGCCAATTCGGCCGCCCTGAACCCCGCCGGCACCCGTGTAACTGATCTGCGCGCCTCGGTGGCGCGTGTCGGTCTGGATACGGTGCGCTCGGCGACGATCGCGTTCGCGATACGGCAGCTGCGTGACGCACCGTTGCTCAAAGGCCTGGAAGCGCCGCTGGGCGTGCTGTGGCGCCGAAGCGTCAAGGTGGCCAGCCTGAGCTGTGTCATCGCTCGCAGGCTGACCACCGTCAACGCGGATACCGCGCTGTTGGCCGGCTTGTTACAAGGCATTGGCCGCCTGTACATTCTGACTCGCGCCAGCAGCCACCGCGCTCTGTTTGCAGACCAGGACAGCTACCAGCAGATCGAACACGACTGGCACCTCAGCATCGCCGCGGCGTTGCTGGAGAACTGGGGGATCGCCGATGAGATCGTGCAGGCCGTGCACGAGTCGGAGAACTTCGAGCGCGAGTCCCGCGGCCCATTGGGCCTGGCCGACGTGTTGGTCGTCGGTACGATCCTGGCCGAGCATCACGACCAGCCACGGGCGCTGCAGGCGCAGGTTCATTGCGCCAAGCCGCTGCAGAAGCTCAAGTTGGATGCGGCGGCCTGCGAGGCGTTCATCGCCGAGTCCGCAGCCGACATCGAGTCGCTGCGCGAAGCGCTCGGCTAGTCCACGAGCTAGACGCTTACACCGCGCCCCATTCGTGGGAGCGCTTCACCTTCGGCGCCAGTCCCTTCGGCCCATATGTCACGGGCTGGTTTGCGCCGCCTGTGAGGGCGCCAAGAAGCCCTTCGACGTGCTTGAGGCGCGCCGCGACCAATATGCCGTTCTTGTCATTGAGATCACGGCATTGGGTAGCTCGCTGCGCGCACTCGCGCAGCCGCGATAACAGCGTCCCTGCAGGGTCGCACCATTGCATCAAACTCTCGAGACCGACCCAGTCGGCGCTGTAGCCGTGCAGGGTGCATAGGGAGCGGCGTTGCTCCTCGGTACGCGCCAGGTCACCCACCATCTGCTGTCTGACCAGGGCGGTCCGTTCAATTGCCGCGACGTTCTTCGAGCCGAGCACTTCGTGCTCGCGTTTGAGGAGATCTTCCAGGTCGCGCAGAGCCGCGATTTCCTCGGCCAACAGAGTGCCGAGGTGATCCCGGCATACATCCGCATCGACCGAGGACGCACCTGCGACTGTCACTGTCTACTCTCCCGCGGCGCCGTCAGCCGGCAGTTTGCCCAGATCCCGTTCGAGTGACATAAGCTGGTCGGCAATGTGCTGCGGGCGAACCGTGTAGGTGCCCTGCTCGATTGCCGCGCGCAATTGTGACACGCGCTCTGCATTAACTGCCGGAAGGTCGCGTACCTTCTGCTCGAGCTCCGCGAGCTGACGGGCGGTGCCCGTAATCTGCACGTTCTGCTGAGAGCCGTCTTTTGAGGTATCGGCGCTCGCACCACCGCTTACAGCGTCCTGCGAACGCTGTACGGGACGACCCGCGCCCACTGATGGGATCTGGGTGCCGTCGATTCCACTTATCTTGCTGGACACACCGACTCTCCTATACCTCTGGCCCCTTTAGCGGCAGGCACGCCGAGAACTTTAGAGTGGGATGCGATTCACGCTTCCGTGGCCACCATCCGCCCCGACGAGGGCTGGCTGTACCCCCCTTTCGCGCCGTAGGTCACGGCCTCGCGACCGCTCCGAATCAGGGTGCCAAGCCGGGCCTGGACATGCGTCAGCCGGGCGGCCACCAGGGCACCGTTCCGATCGTTCAGCCCGCGACACCTGCCTGCAGCGGCGGAACACTCGGCCCAGCCCCCGGCCAGTGTGCCTTTGGGATCACACCAGCGGATGAGTTCCTCCAGGCCCCTGAGGTCCGGCGAACGACCCATGTCGCGGCACAGAGCACGGCGCGCTTCATCGACGCGGAAGATGCGCCCGACGCATCGCTGCCGTTCACGAGCGGCACCTTCCAGGGATGCGACGTCGTTGGCTTCGAGGTAACTGTGCTCGCGATCGAGAAGCACCGCAAGCTCGCTCAGCGCCTTGCTCTCGTCATGGATGAGACGAGCGAGCCTTTCGCGACACTGCGATTGCTCCATCTTAGATCTGCGACAACTGGAGCTCGCCGAGGGCGCGCTCAGTGTGTATCAATCCGCGGGCGATGTTATCGCCGTTGATCCTGTAGGAACCGGCGGCGAGCGCCCTGCTGATCGAATCTACACGGCCCCGGTCCACGGCCGGCTCGGCTGCGAGTGCCTGTTGGAGGCGCGCGAGCAGGGAGGCCGTACTAGTGATGCTCACCTGAGTTTGCTGCTGTTGCGTTGCATCCTGCGGGATTGTTGACGTGCTTTGCGTTGCCGACGCGTTCGGCGCCGCGCCTGCGGTTGCACCGGCGCGTGAGCCGTTGAGATCGAGACTGCTTATATTGACCGCCATGTCAGTCCTCCCAAGTTGGTAGTAGCGGACATCGGCGCACGCGCGTTGCCACTTGAGACTCCGGAGCCGGCGTCGCAGCGCGTCACCGCGCTACCCTGACGAGGTCCGCACTTTCAACGACGCCCTCGACAACACGCATCGAGCTCAGGTTTTGAACCTGTATTCGTGCACCTGCAGCGCCATCGACCATTGCACGTCCGTTGGCCCTGACCTCGACCGCGCCACCGGCAGATAGGAGGGTCACCTCCTGTCCGCGGCGCACAATCAGATCCGGAGTAAACATATCCACGGAAAGCGTTGTACCGGCAGCAAGCGGACGCCGCACAGTACGGCCGCTCAGCTCCGCAGGCGTCATAAGGTATGCGTTGCCCGGCCCTGCCGTCCTGCGCGTCTCCACGGTCACGTCTGAAGGAGTCAGCCTCGCATCGCGGTTTACCGCTCTGGTCAGCACGAGGACATTGATCTTGCTCTCGACCGTCACGGGGACGTAGACAGTCCAGTGAACAGAACCCGCGCATGTCACGCCAACTGTCGAACGCGCTTGTAATGCCATTCCAGCAGGCAGTGAAGCGGAGAGCCCTTTCGACGGGCAGCGCGCCAGCCGCAACCGGCTGTCAAGCTGACCCACAGTAACGATGGTCTCGCCGGTGCTCAGGGGGATGAGTGATTTGACGTAGCTCTGGGCGGTAGAACGGATGGTGTCGAGAGACTCCACGCTGCCGTCTTGCGCAGCCTCCTGGGCCTGCAAAGGGGCCTGCGCTGCGAACA
>Ga0307511_10000562_pt1 | contig 39912 bp, 36 predicted proteins | sample 13_EM_MG_FD_200266 | JGI IMG/M metagenome (GOLD analysis project Ga0307511, IMG submission 200266) | Populus trichocarpa ectomycorrhiza microbial communities from riparian zone in the Pacific Northwest, United States - 13_EM | ecosystem: Host-associated > Plants > Roots > Unclassified | place... | reverse complement strand
TCCGCGGCTCAAATTGTCCGTATCAAATTCCCAAGGCTCACGCCTTGGGCTACATAGATTTTGCCGCTCCGCGGCTGGCGGTAGTATGCCCATGCTTCGACGACGGGGACTCAAGTGCAATCTCACTGAGGCTCGGAGTCTTTGCCGTCTCCACTGTCGGTGCGCGTCACGCAGACGACCTTCGTATCGGACATCTGCATGAGCCTTTCGATTTCCTCGGGGCTTATCGGAACGCCGCAGAGCGCTCCAGCTTCAAGAAACACGTAGATCAATACCTTTCCCAGCAATTTCTTCAGAGACACGTTTCCTCCCAGCGCAGCGTTCGAACGGAGAGACCGTTTACGAACGGGCCGGGAGAGCGGCGCGAGCGATGTGGAGGGATGAGGCCAGCGCCAGCAGCGAAGTTTGCGGCCTGCCCTTGGCGAGAAGCGGTGGAGTTCGCGACTCATCGCCAGCCGCATTCAGATCACCGACAAGGATCAGCGGTGTAGCCGCGAATACGACGACAACCGGAAGCAGCGCCGCTACGAGGACGACGGCAACGCAGAGTAACGCAACCGGTTTGCGCAGCCTTGGCACGCCAGCAGTATACGAAATCGGCGACGGGTCACGTTTAGAATGCTCCTCCCGATGTCTCCCCTCCGGCGCCTCTTCCACTACTTCGCCCTTCACAAACCGGCGCTCGCGCTCGGCGCGCTTTGCGTGGCGGGGTCGGCAGGGTTCTCGCTGCTCAAGCCGCTCATCGTCGGCAGCGCGGTCAACGAGCTGGCGGTGGCCGTCACACGCGGCGCACTGGTCCGCTACGGACTGATGCTCATCGGCGCGTCCGTCTTCGAAGGGCTCTTTCTCTTTCTGCAGCGGCGCATCGTCATCGGCGAATCGCGGCACATCGAATACGAGATGCGCAACGACTTCTACGGACACCTGCAGTCGTTGCCGGTGAGCTTCTACCAAGAGCAGCGCACCGGCGATCTGCTTTCGCGCGCCACGAACGATCTGGCCTCGGTGCGGATGCTGATCGGGCCGGCGGTCATGCATGCGCTTTCATCGATCATCGTCGTGATCGGCGCCTTCATCATGATGTTGCGGATCAATCGCGAGATGGCGCTGCTGTCGCTGACCTCGGTGCCGGTGATCGTCTGGATGGTGCAGTACTTCGGCCAGCGTATTCACGTGAAATACAAAGCGGTGCAGGACTACTTCGGCGATATCTCGGCGCGCGTGCAGGAGAACCTGGCCGGCGTCCGCGTCGTGCGCGCGTTCCGGCGCGAGCGTGCCGAGAGCAAGGTCTTCGCCTCGATGAACCGCGAGTACGTCGATCGCAACCGGACGGTGATCAAACTGACGGCGTTGTTCTATCCCGGTCTGCACGCGATGATCGGCCTTCTCTTCGGCCTGATCTTCTTCCTCGGCAGCCGCGAGATGATCCGCGGCACTCTCTCGATCGGCAGTTTCATCGCCTTCCAGCTCTACCTCGGGCGAATGGTCTGGCCGCTGATCGCCCTCGGCTGGGTGACGAATCTCTTCCAGCGCGGTATGGCCTCGATGGTGCGCCTGCACGAGGTGTGGTCCATCCAGCCGGACGTCGAGGTGAATGCCGGTGAGCGTGTGCTCGCTCCGGTGCGCGGCGAGATCGAGATTCGCGATCTGACCTTTGCGTATGCAGATACAAAGCGACCGACGCTGCGCGACATCAATCTCCATGTCCGGCCGGGCGAGACTGTCGGCATCGTCGGCCGCACCGGAAGCGGAAAGTCGACGCTGCTGGCTCTGATCACGCGAACCTTCGAACCGCCGATCGGAACGATCTTCATCGACGGACTGCCGATCGAGTTGATCCCGGTCGCGCAGTTGCGGCAGTGGATCGGCGCAGTTCCGCAGGAGACGTTTCTTTTCTCCGAATCGATTGCCGAGAACATCCGCTTCGGCCGCCGCGAAGCTTCTGCGGATGAGGTTCAGGAGTCAGCGAACCTGGCCGGATTGTCGACCGATATAGCCTCCTTCCCGCAGGGTTTGGAAACGCTCATCGGAGAACGCGGCATCACACTCTCCGGCGGCCAGAAACAGCGGACGGCCATCGCTCGCGCGCTCGTGCGCGACCCGGCCATCCTCATCCTCGACGACGCGCTGAGTGCTGTCGACACATCAACGGAGGAGCAGATCCTCAGAGCGCTGCGCGAGATCCGGAAAGGGCGGACCGCGCTGATCGTCTCGCATCGCGTCTCGTCAGTGAAAGACGCCGACACCATCATCGTCATCGACGACGGCCGCATCGTCGAGCGGGGAACGCACGACGTGCTCCTCGCGCATGACGGCTACTACGCCAATCTCTATCGAAGACAAACGCTGGAGGAGGAGATCGCGGAAATCGCTTAACGGCGGCTTTGCCGCGTTGTCGGTTGTCGGTTATCGGTTGAGATCTGGTGAATCTGGCGAATCTGGCCGAACCGAAGAAGCGACCAGCAACACACACTCAACCGAAAACCGACAACCGACGACGCAGCGAAGCTGCCATTCATCATGGAATTCGAACGACACGAAGACGAAGGCGCCAAAGCCTTTGATCCCCACCTCGCGCGGCGTTTGCTGCGCTACTTGAGGCCGTACCGCCTGCGGGCCACGGTGTCGGTTGGGCTGGTCATTTTTTCGTCGCTCCTCGAGATCGCCGGGCCGGCCATCGTGGCTGTGGCCATCGATCTGTACGTGAAGCCGTCGCAGGGCGCGCATGTGGCCGGCGTGAGCCAGCGCATCGGTGCCTGGCTGGTTGCGCATGGCTGGGCGCTCGATCCGCTCAGCGGGATCAATCTCGCCGCGGGTTTGTACTTCGTCGTCCTTTTCGGCGGCTTCGCGGTGCTCTACACGCAGATGGTGCTGATGAATCTGATGGGGCAGTACATCATGTACGACCTCCGCAAACAGATCTTCGACCACCTGCAGAAACTCAACATCCAGTTCTTCGATCGCAACCCGGTTGGCCGGCTGATGACGCGCGTCACCACCGACGTCGACGCGCTCAACGAGATGTTCACGGCCGGATTCGTCTCCATCTTCGGCGACATCTTCGTGCTCATCGGCATCGTCGGCGTGTTGTTCTGGATGAACTGGCGGATGGCGCTGGTCCTTTTCTCGATCATCCCGCTGATCATCCTGGCCTCGGCGTGGTTCCGCCGCGGCGCGCGCAAGACCTATCGCGCCACGCGCGTGCGCATCGCGGCCATCAATGCGTTCCTGCAGGAGCACATCTCAGGGATGGCCACCGTCCAGCTCTTTAACCGGGAGGTTCAGGAAGCAGCCAAGTTCGAAGGACTCAACGCCCGCCATCGCGACGCCAACATCGAATCGGTGTTTTACTACTCGATCTTCTATCCGGTCGTGGAACTGGTGGAGACGATCGGCCTCGCGCTCATCGTCTGGTACGGAGGCGGGCAGGTCATTCGCGGAACGCTTTCCATCGGTACGCTGATCGCGTTTTTTCAGTACGCACAACGTTTCTACGAGCCGATCTCCGACCTTTCGGAGAAGTACAACATCCTGCAGGCGGCCATGGCAGCCAGCGAACGGATTTTCAAAACGCTCGACACGCCGCCGCGCATCGTCGACGACGGGACGCTGGAGGTCGATCACTTTGAGTCGATCGAGTTCCGCGACGTGTCGTTCGCCTACAACGAGACGGCAGGGATGAGGGATGAGGGACGAGGGTTGAGCAGAAAAACTGAAGCTCCCTCGTCCCTCGTCCCTTCTTCTCCCCCTGACTCCGAGTGGGTGCTTAAAAATGTCTCGTTCACGGTTTCGCGCGGCGAACGCGTCGCGCTTGTCGGCCACACAGGAGCAGGAAAGACGACGATCACCGCGTTGCTGTTGCGTTTCTACGAACCGCAGCGTGGCGAGATTCTCGTCAACGGAATCGACATCCGCCGCTACTCGGTCACGTCGCTTCGCGCGCTCTTCGCAATCGTGCAGCAGGACTTTTTCCTTTTCACCGGCACGATCGCGCAGAACATTTCACTCGGCGATCCGAATGTCAGCGCCGAGGTCGTGCAGGAAGCGGCCAGACGCGTCCAGGCCGATCGGTTCATTCAGCGCTTACCCGAGGGCTATGAGTCCGAGGTCAAGGAACGCGGGGCGGGATTGTCGGTGGGGGAGAAGCAGCTACTTTCCTTTGCACGAGCTCTGGCTTTCAATCCGCCTGTGCTTGTGCTCGACGAAGCGACATCATCGATTGACACGGAGACCGAGGTGCTGATCCAGGAAGCGATCCAGACACTGATGGCCGGACGCACCTCGATCGTCATCGCCCACCGACTCTCCACAATCCGTTCCGCCGACACGATCCTCGTTTTCCACCACGGAGAAATCCGCGAGCGAGGAACGCACGAGGAACTCATGCAGCACGACGGGCTGTATCGGAAGTTGTACGAGATCCAGTATCGGGAGACGGAGGCGGTGGCGTGAGTGTCAGCGCTGCGACTCACGAATCACGAAGTCGCCGCCGGGTGACGCCGCTTTGAGAAGAGCGTCCAACTTTTCCATGCTCGGTACTGCTTCTCCACGCTCATATCGGGCATAGGCATTTCGTGACGATGCGCCAAGGCGCTCTGCGACTTGCCGGAGTGATGCACCCGTAGCCTGACGTCGCCTCTTCAGCAGCAGGGCAGTCATTGCCGCGACGTCGTTTCCGGCAATTTCAAACTCATTCGACCCACGCGGATAGACGAAGGCGCGAAAGCCTTTGCGATCGATCATCGTCTCCAGCCAGTCGGCAGCCATGGCCAGCGCTTCTTTGCGTGTTCGGCCTTGCGTCATTCCATCGAGCAACGGGATTTCGGCCAGCCAGAATCTTCCGTCGCGAATCAGTTTGCCTTCGAATCTCATCGTCTCTCCTCGCAGGTCCGTCGCAGAATCGCTTGCGCCAAGCGCTCGTTGATCTCGCGATGGCGTGGAATCGCCTCTTCGCGCTCGCCGTCGGTCCAAACGTCGTGGCGACCGCCGCTTCTGAGAAAGCGCCAACCGCACTTCGACAGTCGCTGCTCCAGATCGCGGCGCTTCATCAAAGTCGATTGTACACCGATCCGTGTGCGGTGACTCAGACCGCGCTGATCGCCGGCGCTGCCGGCTCGCCGAGGAACGTGCGCAATTCGTCCAGCCGCGAATCAACGTCCTTCTCTCCCAGTTCGATCAATCGCGATGTGTAGTGCGGCTCGAACATCAGCATCGACATGAAGTCGGGCGACTTTGTCTCGCGCGTGCCGAGCGCGCGCGTGAGGAGTTTCATGTTCAGCGGGAGATCCTTCTCGTATTCGCCGGCGACTTTGCTGAGGTCCGTCGAAGGGCGCAGGACGAAGAGATCGATTGGCTTGAAGCCGTTGCGTTCCGATGAATCGAGTTTTTCGATCATCTCGTTCATCCGCGCCATACGCACCACGTCCTCGTCGATGACGTCGAGAAAGATGGCGTTGATGAGCTGGCCCATGATCTGCGCGGCTGGCGGGTAGCCAATCACCGCCGGCGTATTGGCCTCGGCTGGTGTGCGCTGGTAACCGGTGGACATGGCCAGGATGCGGCGCGCGCCGAGGCGTACCGCGCTGGAGAGGGGAGCCGCGAGGCGGATGCCGCCGTCTCCGTACCAGCGCTGATCGATGTTCACCGCCGGGAAAATGAACGGGATGGCCGACGACGCCAGCACATGTTCGACCGTGATCTCCGCCTGCGTGTTTCGCCGGTTCGGACCTTCGTACGCATCGATCGACCGCCCCTGCGTCCAGCGCACGCTCTGGCCGGTCGTATAGTCGAGACCGATGAGCGCGAGCGCTTTGAGATCGCCGCGAGCAAGATTCCGCCGGATGCCCTCGATCGGCCGATTGCGGATCGGACAGTGGTAGACCTTGCGCAGAGTCTCGGCCAGCGGTCCGGCGTTCAGCATTCCGTGCGGACGGCGCGTCATCCGCGGCGGAAGGATCGCCTTCAACGCGGTGCGAAACGGCAGCAATGCCGCGAAGTTGGGACGAAACACATGCTGGCATTCGAGCGCGCGCCACACGTTTGCCAGGTCCTCAGCCGCCTCGGCCAGCGAGCCGTCGTGCGCAGCAAGATAGGTGGCGTTGATCGCGCCGGCAGAAACGCCGGTGATGATCTGGAAGCGCAGTTGCGGGAAATGGCGCGCCAGTCCTTTGACCAGTCCGACCTGATACGCGGCGAGTGCACCACCACCGGTGAACATCACCGCCAGCTCGCCGCCCGTTTCCGCGGGCGCGTCTTCGACCGGCATCAGCAGCTCGATCGCCATCGCAGCTCAGCCGTTTCAAACCGTGCGCCAAATTGATGGGAGCGCCTGTTTTGCGCCATGCGAAAACGGTACGATCGCCGCGTGCGGGTTGCGATCATCGGCGGCGGAATCAACGGCGCGGGGATCGCCTGGGAGCTGGCCCGTCGCGACTACGACGTCACACTTTTCGAGAAGGGACGTTGCGGCGCGCAGACTTCCGCAGCCACGACGAAGATGATCCACGGCGGCCTGCGCTACCTGGAGCATCTGCACTTCGGCCTGGTGCGCGAGTCGTTGCGCGATCGCGCCTGGCTGCTCGAGCATCTGCCATCGATCGTGAAGCCGATTGAGATCGTACTGCCGGTTTACGACGACAGTCCGCGGAGCCGGCTGGCCATTCGTGCCGGTTTGACTCTCTACCATCTGCTCGCTGGTAGAACGAGGATCGCGCCTCACAAATCGCTGAGTGCCGATGAGTTGATCGCTCGCGTTCCGCTGACGCACGCGGGGCTGCGCGGTGGGTTTGCTTACTTCGACGCCCAGACCGATGACTACGCGCTGGCGCGGATCGTCGTGGCGTCAGCGATCAAAGACGGTGCGAAGGTTCGCGAGGAGACGCGCGTCGTCTCGCTTCGTCGCAACGGCAAGGAGTGGATCGTGACCACTCCTAACGATGCCGAACGATTCGACTTCGTCGTCAACGCCGCCGGCCCGTGGATGAACGCACTGCTGGCCGAGAATCGAATCCGCTCGCGATACCGGCTCTCGCTTGTACGCGGCTCGCACCTCGTGCTGCGGAATCGCGTGGCCGAGGCGGGCATGCTGCTGCAATCGGTCAGCGACCGGCGTGTCTTCTTCGTCCTGCCATGGAAAGGGACGACGCTCGTCGGCACGACGGAGGTCATCCATCGGGGATCACTAGAAGATGTTCATCCGGCGGATGCGGAGATCGATTACCTGATCGCGCGCTTCAATCGCTACCTTCGCCAGCCCATCGGACGCGATGACATCGCTTCGACCTTTGCCGGAGTCCGGCCGCTGGTGGGCCGGGCAACGAACACGAGCGCGATCTCCCGCGATTACCGGCTGGAGCGCCGCGGGAATCTGCTGAACGTCTTCGGCGGCAAGATGACGACGTTTCGATCGCTGGCAGAGAAGGCGGGGATGCGCGTCGACAACTACTTCGGGCATGTTCGTGTTGCGCGAGCGCCGCGGTTCGAGCTGTAGAATCGATCCGCATGTCCTACTCCGTCACCACGCTCGATGGAGAGCGCAAACCGCGGCGCCTTCCCGCGCGCGAGCTCGATCCGATCGAGATCCGCGTTCTCGGCTGTCTGATGGAGAAGCAGCTCTCCACGCCGGAGTACTACCCGCTGACGCTCAACGCGCTCATCGCCGCCTGCAATCAGAAATCGAATCGCGAACCGGTGATGGAAGTAGGGGAGAGTGAGGTTCAGCGCGCGCTCGACCGCCTGCAGGACGAGAAGCTGGTCTGGAAAGTCCTCGGCGGCCGCGCCACGCGCTGGGATCACAATCTCGACGCCAGTTGGCATCTCGATCGTCCGGCCAAAGCGGTAATCACGCTCCTCTTCCTGCGCGGCCCGCAAACGCCGGGCGAATTGCGCGGCCGCAGTGACCGCCTGCACGGATTCGAGACGATCGATGACGTCGAAGCCACGCTGCAGCGCCTCGGATCGGGCGACGACGCCATCGTGCGCGAACAGCCCCGCCGTCCCGGACAGAAGGAGTCGCGCTGGGCGCACCTCCTCGGCGGCGCAATCGCTGAGGAGGTTTCAGTCGCCGACGAGCCCTCAGCCGGCGAGCCGATGTCGGTCCGCATGCAACGCCTCGAAGCGCAGGTCGAGCGGTTGATTTCGGAACTTCGCGATCTGAAGGGCAAACTCGGCGAGTAATTCTTTTGGGCAACCTCTTGACTTTCCGAATCGATGTACTAAATTAGTAGTACAAGAGGACAGCGGAATGGCCGCCCCGATCTCCATTGATGCAAACGACCGAACGCCGATTTACGCGCAACTCGAACGCAACATTCGAGTCGCCATCGCTACGGGACGGATGCAGGCCGGCGACCAATTGCCGACCGTCCGCCAGCTCGCCGTCGACCTTCGCGTCAACGCCAACACCGTGGCCAAGGTCTACCTCGCGCTGGAGCGGGAGGGGGTCGTGGTGACCCGGCGCGGCGTGGGGACGTTCATCGCCGAGTCGGTGCCACAATCGGCGCATGCCGGACATCGCGAGCGCCGGCTGGCCGCGCACATCGACCGCTTCCTCACAGATTCTGCAGCCCTCGGGTATTCGCCGCGCGAAGCGGTCAAAGAGCTCACGCGGCGATTGAAGGAAGGAGAACACTGATTATGTTTCCCGTCACTCAGGTCACCAAAGAACGCGTCCGTCCCGGCAACCCGCCGCGACCCAACATCGTGGCGATTTTCGTACTGGCCGCTCCGATTCTGATCGGCATCGCCATCCTCATCGCCACCCAGAATCCGCTTTGGCTCATCGCCGGCATGGTCGTCGGTCTCGTTCTCATGAATTCGCCGAAGGTGGCCAAGCAGTGGGAGAAGGCCGTGGTCCTGCGCCTCGGCAAGTTCGTCGGATTGCGCGGCCCGGGACTCTTCTGGATCGTGCCGTTCATCGACGACGTCTCGTCGTGGATCGATCAGCGCGTGATCACGACCAGTTTCGCCGCAGAGCAGACGCTGACCTCGGACACAGTGCCGGTCAACGTCGACGCCGTCCTTTTCTGGATGGTGTACGACGCGGAAAAGGCGGCGCTGGAAGTACAGCAGTATCAGGACGCGGTGAGCTGGGCGGCCCAGACGGCTCTGCGCGACATCATCGGCCGTACGTCGCTCAGCGATCTGCTGCGCGGCCGCGAGAAGATCGAAGAACAGCTTCAGGAGCTCATCGACGCCCGCTGCAATCCGTGGGGAGTAACAGTGCAATCGGTGGAAATGCGCGACGTGATCATCCCCGACGCACTTCAGGACGCGATGTCGCGCGAGGCCCAGGCCGCTCGCGAAAAAGCAGCCCGCATCATCCTCGGCGAAGCGGAAGTGGAGATCGCTAAACTCTTCCAGGCTGCCTCGATCTCGTATCACGACAACCCGACCGCCCTTCACCTTCGCGCCATGAACATGCTCTACGAAGGCCTGAAGGAAAAGGGCGCCATGATGATCGTGCCGTCGACGGCAGTGGAATCGATGGGCATGGGCGGCTTGATGGGGATGGCGGCCATGGCGCAGCGCGAGCTGACTGGGTCGGTGCCACCTGCGGAACCAACCGCGTAACGAAGCGCGCGTCTAGTAGCGCCGGCGGCCCGCCGGCTGGACCGCCGCCGGCTCGGCGGCGGTCCTTCACCCCACCCACTTCCACCCCGTTAGCCCCGCCTTCGCCGGATTGCCGCGCACATACTCGATTGCATCGACGAGGTGCCTCTCATCCCGAATCATCCGATCGAAGTACTCGCGAGCCCAGAATTTCGTCGTTCCCACAATTGACGAAGCGACGTGCGACGTGTACGACTTCCACGAATGCAGAATCTGATCGAGATGCTCACCCTGGAATGGCCGTACCACGACGTGGACGTGGTTGGGCATCACACACCAGGCGTAGAGCGAGTAGCGACGCTCGTTGAAGTGCTGAAGATTCTCGGCGATCCTGTCCGCCAGCCGAGGATTCCGTAGATGACATGCTCCTCGATTGACGTGTAGCTCGTCATCGAGACGGATTGCGAAGGCTTCCTCGATCTTGATGCGCTGAATGACTGTGAGATTTGCGGATTGACGCTTCATCGATTCCCGCTCACGCCAGAGTTGCTGGAGGACGTGGAGAGGCAGCGAGTCGTGCAAGCGGTAGATGATCGAGTACGTCGCGCCTTCGAGCTCCCAATGGGGAAGGTATCCGCGGGAACGGATCACCGTTCGGCAGTAGTCGTTGTAGGGGATTAGTTGACGTGGCATTTCGCGCGGAGAGCGCGCGATGCAGGTGTGTGGGATCGCGAGTGTACCTCGGAAACCGCCGCCGAGCCGGCGGCGGTCCAGCCAGCGAGCCGCTGGCGCTACGCTGCCTGCGTTACGATGTCCCCCATGAAACGCGCACTTCTCGCTGCTGCCGTCGCTTTTGCTGCTGCTCGTTGCGCAACGATGGTCAATGACACGACGGAGAAGATCCCCGTGCGGTCGACGCCATCCGGGGCAGTCGTGTCGCTCAACTGTGGGAACGCGCCGGTGTTTGGTGGGACGACGCCGACGATCATCACTGTGCCGCGGGCAGCGTCGCCGTGCAGCATCACGCTGGCCAAAGAGGGATACATCGAGAAGCGAATCGATTTCGAGCGGCAGCTCTCCCGGGCCACGGCGGCGAACAGGGCTGCGGCCGCGCCCATCGGAATTCTGGCGGCAGTGGTCGGCTACATCGTGACGAGCGACGTCGATTTCCTGAACCCGGACCGGGTTGCCGCGGATAGCTACGCAGCCGCGACGGCGATTGCGGCGATTCCCGCCGACAAGTACGACGAGCGAAGCGGCGGTGCGTTCAAGCAGGTGCCGGGCGAAGTTGACGTGACGCTCGAGCCGGAACCTACGCCGCCGGCTCCACCACAGTGACGTCGTCCGGCTCCGGCTTCTTTCTCATGTCGAGGAAGAGCAAGGCGATGCCGACGCAGATCGCAGAGTCGGCCACGTTGAACGCCGGCCAGTGGTGCGACTTCACGTAGACATCGACGAAATCGACCACGTACCCGAGGCGGAAACGATCGATCAGGTTTCCGATCGCGCCGCCGAGAATCAGGTGAAGACCGGTCTGCAAAACGCGATCGGTCACGGCGGCGCGAAACGCGTACGCGACCACAACGAAGAACACGCCGATCGCGCCGAGGTTCAAAAGCAACGGCACGATGCGCGAGTCGGCATTCGCGCCGATTCCGAACGCCGCGCCAGTGTTGCGTACGTGGACCAGTTGCAGGTAATCGGGGATCAGCGGAATCGACTCATGCAGATCGATGCGCGTCGCCACCAGCCACTTGGTCCAGGCATCGGCGATGATCACCACGAACGAGAGAACGAGGTAGGGGATTCGTTTCAAACCGCGACGCCTCGCTTCTCATCGATCAATTTGTCGAGCTCGAATCGCAGCCGGCCGAGAATCTCATCGTACGTGTAGTGCCCGAGCGACTCCGGACCGCGCTTCAGATTCACGTACGTCGGCGCGCACCACATGCCGAGGTCCGCGTCGTCCGTTTCGCCCGGCCCGTTCACGCGGCAACCCATCACCGCGATCGTGATGTCGTATTCCTTCGCATAGCGCGTCATCTCGCGCACATTCTGCGCAAGATCGATGAAGGCCTCGTTCTCCACGCGCGAGCACGACGGACAACTGATGATGTTCATCCCCTTCTGCTCGAAGCGGGGGACGGAGCGGAAGCGGTCGTTGGCGATGTCGTCGAGGATCTGCCGTCCGACGGTGATCTCGTCGCCCTTGTTCTCGAACGGAAGCGTCAGCGAAACGCGCAGCGTGTCGCCGATGCCGCGGGTGATGAGCTGCTCGAAGGCGATACGCGTCTTGATGACGCCGTCCGGCGGCATGCCGGCCTCGGTGACGCCGAGGTGCAGCGGCACATCCGGACGTGCCTCGGCGAAACGGATGTTGGCGTCGATGACCTTGTTCGGATCGGAGTCCTTCAGCGAGACGACGTATTGATCGAACCCGAGGTCGTCCAGCATCAGGCAGTGCTCGAGGGCGGAATCGATCATCGGCGAGATCGAATCCTCCTTCGGATACTTGTCGAGCTTCTCGGGATCGACCGAGCCGGCGTTGACGCCGATACGGACAGCGCAGCCGTGGGCGCGGGCGACGTCGACGATGTAGGCCACCTTGGCACTGATCGGTTTGTCGCGCTCGATGTGGTAGAGGTGGCCGGGGTTGTAGCGCAGCTTCTGCACGAACGGCGCGACCCGCTCGGCCAGCCGGTAGTTCTCCTGCAGGTCGATGACGAGATTGGCGTTCGGCCGCGCCGCGCGGATTTCAGCGAGCGCAGTCACGTCTTTCGGCGTGTCGATGGCGATGCGGATGACGTCGGCGCCGGCGGCTTCGAGCAGCTCCACCTGGCGGATCGTGGCGGCAATGTCCTGGGTCTTCGTGGCCGTCATCGACTGCACGGCGATGGGGTGATTGGCGCCGATCGTGACATTGCCGATGCGCACTTCCCGCGTCTGTCTGGCTTTCATCCGTTGGCGTAACGATAAGGGGAAAGAAAGATTTCCGGGAGGGATTGTCTCGCTCATGAGCCGGCCTCCTGCGCAACGCCGGCGACCAGGCTTGTTGTATCCTCACAGATCAAGCAAATGCCGCGCTCCCGTTTTCACTGGTTGTTCACGATCGCGGCGGTGTTTCTCCTGCTATTCACCGCCGTCGATCTGGCCTATCCGCAGATGTGCGCGGAAGACGGCGATGACTCTTTCGTCGTTTCGCGAAGTTCGTCGGCTACTGCGGAGATCACCACGGCGGACACCTCCCCGACCGATCCCACTCCCGTTCACGCGGACGATTGCTTCTGTTGCTGTGGCCACGTCCTTGCCGGCGCGATCTTTCACGTCGCAATGCCTGGCGAGATCACGCAGGACCACTTCTTCTTGACGGCACAACGCGTGGCGGTTCCCCCTCCTCCCACCTTCCGCCCACCACGGCTCGGCTAAACCCACCTCCTTCCCATCGAGCGGTCAACCGGCAGCGTGCGCGCACGCCGGGCGCCGCGCATCTGTAGTGGCTTCGCCTCCCAGCGGGCTACCGGAAGGCATCGAATGAACCCAAAGGATCTGCTGCGCACGAGTTCGTACGTGATCGTCGCAGCGTGCATCAGTTTCAGAACCAGCCGGCTCGCAGCACAGGCGCCGCCGGCACCCGCGCAGGTGGCGAATGAAGCGGCCACGTACGTCGACGCGGCCAATGGCTCCTCCGCCGTCGATATGGTGCGCCGCGCGGTCACATCGAACCGTTCGCTCGCCGCGGCACGCCTGAATGTCGGTCGTGCGCAGGCGCGAGTGCTTCAGGCAGAGTTGTACCCGAATCCATCGCTCGATCTCGAACACACCACTGGCAGGCTTACCGGCGCTCCGGACGAGCATGAATCGTCGGCAGGAGTTTCCTTTCCGCTGGAGCTGGGCGGGAAGCGCCGCAGCCGCATTGACGTCGCTCGCGCTGAGCTGGATGTGGTCCGCGCGCAATTTGCGGAGCGCCAGCGGCAACTGACGAATGACGTCCTCTCCGCATTCGTCGAGGCGCTTGCCTCGCTGCGCGAGCTCGACACGACGGCACGCCTGAACGAGCTGGATACCGAGACGGGGCGTTACCTCGAAACGCGGGTGAAGGAAGGCGATGTGGCGCCGCTGGAGCTGCAACTGCTCCGCGTGGAGATCGATCGTCTTCGCTCGCGCCGCGAACTGCTGCGAGGGCGGCTGGACGCCGCAATCGTGCGTCTCAAAGCGCTTGCGGGAATCGCTCCCGAGGAACAGGTCCGGCTTCGCGAACAGTTTGTGGCAGGCAATCCTCTCGGCTACTCCACGTCCGTCGATGAGGCGGTCTCGCACGCGCTCGGTAACCGGCCGGACCTCGCGGCCGCACGCGCGAACGAGCGAGCGGCAGAAGCGTCGCTGCGTCTCGCACGCGCACAAGCGATCCCGGACCTGACACCATTCGGCCGGTTTTCGTCGTCCGCATCTGCATTCGACGACACCCCCGTGGGCAAGATCACCGACCGCTCGAAGTCGATCGGTATCGGCGTCTCGATCACGCTGCCGGTCTTCAATCGCAATCAGGGGCTTCGCGCCGAGGCTGCTGCCGCGATCACGCAGGCGCAGCAGGAGCGTGCCTATCTTGAAACCACCGTTCGCGCGGAGGTAGAGAGCGCGTATCGGCGGCTCAAGACGACCGAGGCCGCGCTGTCGATATTCGAAAGCGGTGTTATCGAGCGATCGACGGAGAACCTGAAGACTCTCCGCGCCGCGTACCAGCTCGGCGAATACCGGATCACAGACCTCATTGCAGAGCAGCGCCGCGTCGTCGATGCACAGCGTGAGTACACGGAGTTGCTCGCCGAGCACTATCGCGCCGCCGTCGATCTCCAACTCGCCACTGGCGATCTCCTCACCGCCGGGAAAGGAACCACCGAATGATCACGTCTCTGAATTCGTGCTCGCGCTTCGTCGCGCGCGCCGCTGTAGTAGTCCTCCTCCTGTCCGTGGTCGCTTGCGGCAAGAAGAACGATACGAAGCCGGAGGAGAAGTCTGAAGCGAAGCCGGCCACGCCGAGTGTCGTCCGGCTCACGCGCGCCGCTGCGCGATCCGCGGGTATCGTCGTCGAGCAGACCGGCACGTCGATGCTGACCGCGACGTCTCGTTTCACCGGCGCGGTCGAACCGAATCAGCAGCAATTGCAGCAGGTCACGCCGCTCGTCGCGGGCCGCGTGGAGAAGGTCTATGCCCGTCTCGGCGATGCCGTCCGCGCGGGAAGCGTCCTTGCCACAATCTCCAGCCCCGAGGTCGCGGAGATGCACGGCAAGCTCCTCGAAGCGCAGGCGCACCTCAATCTGACGGAAGCGAACCTCCGGCGCACGCAGCGGCTGACGGACCTCGGCGCGGCGGCCGGCAAGGATTTGAGTGCGGCGACCGCCGAAGCGGAGACGGCGCGCTACGACGTGAATCACCTGCGCGATGCCTTGCACATTCTCGGCGCGCTGCCGGAGAACGGGCAGCACAACATCTCGACCGTTCGCCTGGTGTCGCCGATCAGCGGAGTCGTCACCGAGCGCACGGTCAATCCCGGCTCCGGCGTGGAAGTTGGCAAACCGCTCTTCACCATTGCGAACCTCTCCACCGTTTGGGTGATCGCCAATGTGCCGGAGGTGCAGGTAGCGACGATGCGCACCGGCGCGGCCGCGGAGGTGCGAGGTGCGGCGCTCGCCAACGACGTCCTGCACGGCACGGTTGGTTACATCGATCCTGTGCTCAGCGACGCCACACGTACAGCGCGTGTGCGAGTGGACGTGCGCAATCTCGAGGGCCGTCTCAGGGTAGGGATGTTCGTCGACGTAAGGATCGCCGATGCCAATGGTGCAACGCAGGCGCTGACAGTTGCCGACGATGCGGTGCAGCGCGTGAACGAGAAGGATGTCGTGTTCGTGCAGACGGCCGACAGCACGTTTGCGCCGCGTGAGGTCACGCTTGGGGCGTCGCTCGACGGCCGGCGGATCGTTCTCGCCGGTTTGAATGTAGGGGACCGCGTCGTTGCCAAAGGCAGCTTCACACTCAAGTCGCAGATGCTCAAGAGCGAATTCGCGGAGGGCGACTGATGATCGACGGACTGATTCGATTCTCGGTCGCGCAACGTCTGCTCGTGCTGCTGTTTGTCGGGATCGTTGCCTGTGCAGGCATCTACAGTCTCCAGCATCTGCCGATCGACGCGGTGCCGGACGTGACGAACGTGCAGGTGCAGGTGCTCACGGCCGCGCCTTCGCTCGCGCCGCTCGAAGTGGAGCGGCAGATCACGTTTCCCGTGGAAGTGGCGATGTCGGGTTTGCCGGACATCGCGGAGATTCGATCGATCTCCCGCTTCGGTCTGTCCGTGGTCACGATCGTCTTCCATGACAACGTGGATACCTACTTCGCGCGGCAGCTCGTGCTCGAACGGCTCTCCGAGGCACGCGATCAGATTCCCGAGGGTATCGGATCGCCTGAGATGGGACCGATCTCCACCGGTCTGGGCGAAATCTACCAATACGAGCTGCGCCCCAAGCCCGGCAGTGGCTACGACGCGACCTCCCTCCGCACGGTGCAGGATTGGATCGTCCGCCGGCAACTCCTCGGCGTTCCCGGCGTGACGGAAGTGAACAGCTTCGGCGGGCGCGAGAAGCAGTATCAGGTGCAACTCGATCCATCCAGGCTCCAGTCCTACGGCCTCGCGCTGCATGACGTTCTCGATGCAGTCGTCCGCAACAATGCCAACGTCGGCGGGGCCTACATCGAGCACGGTTCCGAGCAATACCTGCTCCGCGGCATCGGCCTCGTCGAGTCGCCGGACGACATCGCCAACATCGTCGTCAAGACGGGAGAGCACGGCGTACCGCTGTACGTGCGGGACGTCGGGAGTGTCGTCACCGGAGCAACGGTGCGTCAGGGCGCGGTTACGGCGGACGGCAAAGGCGAGATCGTCGCCGGCATCGTCATGATGCTCAAGGGAGCGAACTCGCGCGCCGTCGTCCAGAACGTGCAGCAGCGCGTCACGCAAGTGCGAAAGAGCCTTCCCGCCGGCGTGGAGCTCGTGCCGTTCTATGACCGCACGGAGCTGGTTGACCGCACCATTCACACAGTCGCGAAGAACCTGCTCGAAGGTGCGGCGCTCGTCATCCTCATTCTGCTCATCCTGTTGCGGAACTGGCGTGCGTCACTGCTCGTCGCGAGCGTGATCCCGCTGTCGATGCTGTTCGCAGCGATCTGCATGGTGCTCTTTCACGTCTCCGGAAACCTCATGAGTCTCGGCGCGCTCGACTTCGGCCTCATCGTCGACGGTGCGGTGATCATGGTGGAGAACGCGGTGCGCCGGCGCGCGGAGTCACAGCATGCGGGCTCGGATGAAGCGCCCGAACGGACGATCCTCGAAGCATGCATCGAAGTCGGCCGCCCGGTCGTCTTCGCCGTCATCATCATCACGATCGTCTATCTCCCGATCCTCAGCCTCACCGGCATCGAGGGGAAGATGTTCAAGCCGATGGCGCTCACCGTTATCTTTGCGCTGGTCGGGTCGCTGCTTCTGTCGCTTACGTACGTTCCCGCGGCGATGACGTTCCTGCTCCGCGGTCACGTCGAAGAGAAAGAGAGTCCGATCCTGCGGAAGGCGCGTGAGTGGTATGCGCCGGCCTTCACGTGGGTGATGGTCAACCGGAAGAAGGCGCTCGCAATCTCCATCGCGCTCGTGCTTGCCAGTCTGGCGATCTTCCCGTTCCTCGGCTCCGAGTTCATCCCGCGCCTCGACGAAGGCTCGCTCGCGCTGCAGATTCAGCGGCTGCCGAGCGTCTCCCTCACCGAGTCGGTCAACATGGCCGGACGCGCGGAAACGATCCTGAAGACGTTTCCCGAGGTGCGGCGCGTCATTTCGAAGACCGGAAGCGCCGAAGTTGCGACCGATCCGATGGGCGTCGATCTCTCCGACGTGTATGTGGAGCTTGCGCCGCGCTCGGAATGGAAAACGAAGAATCGCACGGAGCTGATCGAGAAGATGGCGAAGGCGCTCGATGATGGAGTACCGGGTGCGGTCTTCAGCTTCTCGCAGCCGATCGAGCTGCGCGTATCGGAGCTGATCTCCGGCGTGCGCTCCGACGTGGCCATCAAGCTGTTTGGAGACGATCTCGACACGCTGAAGGCGAAGGCGGATGAGATCACGCGCATCGTCGGAAAGATCGCCGGCGCGGAGGACGTGAAGGCCGAGCAGGTGTCGGGGCTACCGCAGTTACAGATCAAGGCGGACCGTGCGGCGATCGCCCGGTACGGGATCAACGTCGAGGACGTGAACGGCGTCATCGAGTCGCTCGTCGCCGGCAAACCTGCCGGTGTCGTCTTTGAGGGCGAACAACGTTTCAACCTCGTGGTGCGACTCAGCGAAGCGTCGGTGCGCGACGTCGACATGATCAAGGCGCTGCTCGTCCCGGCACCAAACGGGGCGCGCGTGCCGCTCGCACAACTCGCGAACATCTCCCTCGTGGAAGGTCCGGCGCAGATTTCACGCGAAGACACGCGGCGCCGCATTGCTGTTGAGCTGAATGTCCGCGGCCGCGACATCGGCAGCTTCGTGAAAGACGCGCAGGCGGCAATCGATCGGGATCTCAAGCTCCCACCGGGCTACTACCTCACGTGGGGCGGGCAGTTCGAGAACCTGCAACGCGCGACATCGCGTCTTCTCGTCGTCGTGCCGCTGGCGCTGTTCCTCATTTTCGTGCTGCTCTTCACCACCTTCGGCTCTGCCAGGCAGGCCGTGCTCGTCTACACCGGCATTCCTTTCGCGATCATCGGAGGTGTCGTCGCGTTGCTGCTGCGTGGAATGCCGTTCTCGATTTCGGCCGGCGTCGGCTTCGTCGCCCTCTTCGGCGTGGCCGTGCTCGACGGCGTGGTGATGGTCAGCTACATCAACAAACTGCGCGAAGAAGGGAAGCCGCTGGCCGAGGCCGTTCGTGAAGGAGCAGAGACGCGCTTGCGAGCGATCCTCATGACCGCGCTCGTTGCCAGCCTCGGGCTGGTGCCGATGGCGATCGCCACGTCGGCAGGCGCCGAGGTGCAGCGGCCCTTGGCCATGGTCGTCATCGGCGGCCTGATCACATCGACGATTCTCAAGCTCCTGATGTTGCCGATGCTCTACGGGTGGTTCGAGCGCGAGCGGGTGGAGTACTAGGAGACGACGATGAAAATGATTATGGCAGTCATTCAGCCGTTCATGCTCGAGAAAGTCACGCACGCGCTGGAACGGATCGACGGCTTTCCGGGCGTCACCGTCACTGAAGCGCGCGGCTTCGGCCGCGAGAAGGCGACGCATGAGCACCGAGAACACCACCGCAGGATCGACGATGTGGTCGATTACGTGAAGAAGGCGCGACTGGAGATCGTTGCGCACGACGACATGGTGGAATCGATCGCGAAGACGATTGCCGAGGTTGCGCACACCGGCAACCGCGGCGACGGCAAGGTGCACGGCCACCTCGTCTCCCGTGGTAGTCACCGTGAAGGCCAAACTTACTGCCGTCGTCAGCGGAACCAGCTCGATGTGCGCCGGCGGTTCCACCACGACCACCTACACCGTCACCTCGGTCAGCGATGCGAAGAGCTGTCCGCGTGCAGGCACCGGGAGCGCGCTCGTGACCGTCAAAACACGCCCCGCGGCCGTCGTCAGCGGAGGGGGAGCGTTCTGTCCCGGCAGCTCCGTCACGATCACGGCAACGCTCACCGGCACCGCTCCCTGGACCGTGAAGTGGTCCGACAACGTCACGCAGACGATCAACTCCGGCACGACAGCCACGCGCAGCGTCAACCCGGCGTCGACGACCACCTACACCGTTACCTCCCTCAGCGACGCGGCAGCCTGTCCGACCGTCGGCACCGGCAGCGCCATCGTCACGCGCAATGTCGCCGCCTCGATCGCCACGCAGCCGTCGAACAAGACGACGACCCGCAATACGAACGTGACGTTGTCGGTGGTAGCCGCCGGCACCGCGCCGATCTCGTATCAGTGGTTCCTCGGCAACGGCACGTCCATCTCCGGCGCCACCTCCAGCTCGTACACGACCTCATTCCCGAACAAGGGGACGAACACGTTCTACGTCGAGGTCTGGAATGCGTGCAACACGACACACGTGAGAAGCAATACGGTGACGGTCACTGTGAACTAGCTTGCCCGTGAGTGCGGCGGCGAATTGCCGCCGCACTCACGTTGTAGGATTTGCGGCGTGACAAATTCTCTTCTCGATCTCGCCCGCGAACGGGCAAATGCCTTCCTCGATGAGCTGCCGGACCGCCATGTCGGCCCTCGCGCCACGCGCGATGAGCTCGTGGCAGCGCTGAAGGTTCCGCTGACTGACGACGGCGAGAATCCGGCCGCCGTCATCGACGCGCTCGCCAATGGCGCTGACCGCGGTCTCATCGGATGCGCCGGTCCGCGCTACTTCGGGTTCGTCATCGGCGGAAGTCTGCCGGTGGCACTGGCGGCCGACTGGCTGACCAGCGTCTGGGATCAGAACGCCGGCATCTACGCCACGTCGCCCGCTGCCTCGGTCATCGAGGACATCGCACGCGAATGGCTGCTCGATCTATTCGATCTGCCGCGAACGGCCGGCGTCGGATTCGTGACCGGCGGGCAGATGGCCAACTTCACCGCGCTGGCCGCGGCGCGCCACGGCGTCCTCCGCCGTGCCGGCTGGAATGTTGAAGAAGACGGACTGGCCGGTGCGCCGCCGGTTCATCTCGTCGTCAGCGCCGCGTCGCACATCACCATCCACTTCTCGATGCGCATGCTCGGCTTCGGCACGCGTGGGCTCATCAAAGTCGACATCGACGATCAGGGACGGATGCGCGCCGATTCGTTGCGCGAGACGCTGCGCACGCTCGACGGTCCGATCATCGTCTGCGCGCAGGCCGGCAACGTGAACAGCGGCGCCGTCGATCCGTTGCGCGAGCTGGCGGAGATTGCTCACGAGCACAACGCCTGGTTGCACATCGACGGCGCATTCGGACTGTGGGGCCGGGCCACGCCGGCGAAACGCGCACTGCTCGATGGCTGCGAGCTTGCCGATTCGTGGGCCAACGACGCTCACAAGTGGCTCAATGTGCCTTATGACAGCGGCATCGTCATCGTTCAAGATTCCGCATCGCATCGCGCGGCCATGACGCTGTCGGCGGAGTATCTCGAGCAGACCGTCGGAGTCGAGCGGGACAACTTCGAATGGGTTCCCGAGTTCTCGCGCCGCGCACGCGGGTTCGCGATCTACGCAGCCATTCGCGCGCTGGGCCGCCGAGGAATTGCAAAGCTGGTCGATGACTGCTGCGAGAGGGCCGTGCAGTTTGCGGACATCCTCGGACGCGACGAACGCGTGGCCATTCTCAACGACGTCGTACTCAATCAGGTTCTTGTCCGTTTCGGCGACAGCGACGACCGGACGCGCGACGTCATCGCCCGCGTGCAGCGCGAAGGCACCTGCTGGCTCTCCGGCACGACGTGGCAGGGCAAAGCGGCCATGCGCATCTCCGTATCGAACTGGTCGACGACGGCGGAGGATGTGGAGAAGTCGTCGGAGGCAATCCTGCGGTGCCTTGCCGCGGCTGGGGGAGAGTCATGATCGACGCGTACATCAAACGCTTCGAGCAGCCCGACGAGATCCGCACCTTCGAGAAGGGGATGTACGAAGTCGTCCATGCCGGCAGCATGGTCATCGGCCGCGCCACGTATCAGCCAGGCTGGAAATGGTCGCAACATGTCGGGCCGCTCACCGGAACGGCGACCTGCGAGACCGACCACATCGGCATGGTCATCTCCGGTCATGCCAAAGTGCTGATGAACGACGGACGCGAGCTCGACCTCACCGCGGGCGACCTCTTCGTCATCGGCCCGGGACACGACAGTTGGGTGGTCGGTGACGAGCCGTACGTCTCGCTGCATTTCCTCGGCGCGAACGAGTACGCCACGCGCTGAAGTCCGTCAATTACGCTGTGTTATTCTCGCCCGCCCATGCCGCTTCACGAGAAAAAAGTCGTCGCTGTGCTCCCTGCGTACAACGCCGAAAAGACGTTGCAGGCCACCTTCGATGACATTCCGCAGGACTGGGTCGACGAGATTCTCCTCGTCGACGACCGCTCGCGCGACAGGACCGTGGAGTTGGCCCGCCAGCTTCCGATGCGCGTCGTCGTTCACGCCCAGAATCGCGGCTACGGCGGGAACCAGAAGACCTGCTATCGCACGGCCATGGACGAGATGGGCGGCGAGATCATGGTCATGGTCCATCCCGATCATCAGTACGATCCGAAAATCATTCCGCAGCTCGTGCAGCCGCTGCTGCGCGGCGAGTGCGAGGCGGTTTTCGGATCGCGGATGCTCGGCGGCCGGCCGATGGAAGGGGGGATGCCGAAGTGGAAGTACCTGGCCAATCTCTTCCTGACCATGGTGGAGAACGCCACGTTCTACATCTTCCTCTCCGAGTATCACTCCGGCTTTCGCGCCTACTCGAAGCGCTATCTCGACGCCGTCAACTTCGAAGCGAATTCGGATGATTTCGTGTTCGATACGGAGATCATCGCTCAGGGTGTGGCCAAAGGAATGCGCATCCGCGAGGTGCCGATCTCGACGCGCTACTTCGACGAAGCGTCGCAGATCGGCTTCTGGCGCTCGGTGCGGTACGGCCTGGAGATCCTGAAGACGATGGTGCTCTACAAACTGCACAAGAAGCACATCTACTCACACCGGATCTTCCGCGATCCCGTGCCGCCGGCCACGATCAGAACGGCCACGACGTAGGCGGCAACATCTCCTCGGCACGCGCCCGTGCGATGGCCCGAGGCGGAACCGGCAGTCCTCCCACGGCGCGCGACATCGCGCCCGGCTGTTCGAAGTAAACCTCTTCGATGTAGCCAAGCCGCAGACGATTGGTGAGCGTGAGTGTTGGTGCGAGCGCGCCGAGGAACATCAGGATGCATCCGAGCGCGACGAAGATCGCATTTCGCTTCGAGGTCACGGCGATCGCAATGAGCACAATCGCAAAGGGAACTGCGATCGCCAGCGGCCGGGCTGCGAGATGAAAGAGATTCGGCGCGACGAGTCCATCGCGAAGAAGCGGCAGTGCCAGCGTCGACCACGGCGCGGCGAAACTGCGATCGGGGAAGGGGAAGGTCAGCGTTAGCGGCACGACTGCCGCGATCGACGCACCGATTGCGATCCACTCGATGATCGATGAGGCGGCGAAGACGAGCGGGAAGAGCAGGAACGGGATGGCCGGCACAAGGTACCGCGGACCGACGCTCCAGCCGCCGTGCCAGTTCGGATAGCCGGCGTAGAACACGATCAACGCGATCGGAACGAGGACGAGCCCGAGGAACGCCTCGCGCGAGAGCGCGCGCCGCGCGCGGGGAAGCGCCGCCAGTGCGATGAGGAGAATCGGCGCGAAGATGAACAGTCCGCGCGATGGATCGAACAGGAGTCTCAGAAAGGTTGCCGGCTGCGGAAGGCCGATCCCGAAAATCCCCTCTCGAGCCATGGCCCGAAACTGCGCATTGCGCTCGTTGCCCGAGGAGAGGGCGAAGATGCTGCCGAAGAGGAGCTTGTTGTAGACCGCCAAGCCGACGGCGAACGGAAGCGCGCCGGCGATGATCCGCGGCGCACGCCGCCATGCGATCGCGACGAGCACCACACCGGCGATCGCGCAGGGATATTCGGAGATGGTGGCCATTCCGATCAACGCGCCGGCCGCGTAGTCATGCCGGTCGATGAACAGGAACGCCCACGCTCCGAAGAGCGCCGCTGCCGTCAACGCATGCGAAAAATTGAGGAGGCCGTAGGCGAAGAGCGGCGTGGCGAAGAGAACGACGAACACGATCACGTCGATCCGCTCCGGTTTTGCGCCGCTCTTTGCCGCGGCCCACGCCATCGCCCACGCCAGGAGTAGCAACGGAACGGTTGCGGCCAGGATGCGCATCGCGTTCGCCGTCATTCGCATCGTCGCTGCCGACGGCGGTCCTGCCATCGCGCGTCCGAGGGCGTAGGCGGGAAGTCCGATCAGTGTCCCGCCCGGAGCCTTGTTCGAATAGATCCGGCCATCGACTTCCGACGCGTCTTCGAATGCGTCGCCGCCGAGGAGCGGGAGCAGGGGAGTGATCTCGAACGTGTGGAACTCGGTGAGCGCCGCCGCCGTCGCCCAGCGACTCATCTCGTTCGGCGAAACGAAGTGGGGAAAGATCGGGATGACGATGAGGGCAAGAAGAGCATAGAGCGCCGCCGTAGTAGCGCCGCCGGCTCGGCGGCTGGACCGCCAGCGGCTCGCTGGCGGGTTCATTGTGGTCGCCGCCGAGCCGCCGGCGCTACGATCGGCGCCGTCGTCAACTTGCTCTGCAACTCACTACTCACTTCGACCCCATCCACCTCGCACGCCCGCGCGATCGCTTCAAACGCTTCGCGTCGCCGCCCTTCGCGCAGCATCTCCAACACACCGGCAGCAATGATCCCGTCGAAGAAACGCTTGCGATCGACGTCCGTCGGAAGCACGCTCTTCGCCGACTTCCGCAGCGTGCCCAGCAGGTCGTTCACCTCGGCATACTCCGGTCCGATCATCCGATCGACATCCTCTTTCAACGTCCGCCCCAGTGCCGGCGACTTGCCGCCCGTCGAAATTGCGATCTGAATCGAGCCTTTCTGAATGATGGCCGGGACGATGAACTCGCAAAGATGCGTGACATCGACGACGTTCACCGGAATGCGTCGACGCCGGCAGTCGCGCGCCACACGAGCGTTGACGCATTGATCATCCGTCGATGCGATCACGATCGAAGCGCCGTCGAGATCACCTTCAGCGTATTTTTTAAGATGAACCGCCAGCGCCCCATCCCGCTCCCACGCCGCAATCTCTTCAGTGACCTCGGGGCTGACGATTGTCACACGCGCACCGTAGCGCATCATCGTCTCCGCCTTTCGCGCGCAGACGGTTCCGCCGCCGACGATCAACACCGCGTGATCCTCGATGTCGATGTAGATGGGGTAGTAGGGAAACTGTTTCTTCATGAGTTGCCAGGTTGCCGGTTGCCGAGTTGCCCATCAAAGGCGGCGAATTGCGATTGGCAACCCGGTAACTCGGCAACCTCAATAAATCGGGAACCGGTCGCACAGCTCCTTCACATCCTTCTTCACCTGCGCGATTACCGTGGCGTCGCCCTTTGCATCGAGGACGCGTGCGATGAATCCGGCGATCGTCTCCATCTCCGGCTCACGCAGGCCGCGAGTGGTCACCGCGGGCGTGCCGATACGAATCCCCGAGGCCACCATCGGCTTCTGCGTGTCAAAGGGAATCGTGTTCTTGTTCACGGTGATGTTCGCCGCTTCCAGGAAGTTCTGCCCGTCTTTGCCGGTGATCCCCTTCGAGAAGACGTCGGTCATGAAAAGGTGGTTGTCGGTCCCACCGCTGACGATGCGGAAGCCTGCGCTGCCGACCGCCTTCGCCAACGCGCGCGCGTTGCGGATGATCTGGGCCTGATACTCCTTGAACTCCGGCTGCAGCGCCTCGCGAAAGGCCACCGCCTTGGCCGCGATGATGTGAACGAGCGGACCGCCCTGAATGCCGGGGAAGAGCGATCGATCGAGATCCTTCGCGTACTGCGCTTTGCAGAGCACCAGTCCGGCGCGCGGTCCGCGCAGCGTCTTGTGCGTCGTCGTGGTGACGAAATCGGCGTACGGAACGGGCGAGGGATGATGCCCTGCAGCGACGAGGCCGGCGATGTGCGCGATGTCAGCCATCATCAGCGAGCCACTCTTGTCGCAGATCTCGCGGATCCGTTTGAAGTCGATCTCGCGCGAGTAGGCTGAGGCGCCGCAGATGAGGAGCCGCGGCTTGTGCTCAACCGCAAGTCGCTCCATCTCCTCATAGTCGATCAGCTCATCGTCCTTGCGCACGTGGTAGGCGATGACGTTGAAGTCGCGGCCTGAGTACGAAAGCGGATGGCCGTGCGTGAGATGGCCGCCGTGCGAAAGGTCCATCCCCATGATGGTGTCGCCCGGTTTGAGGACGCTGAAGTAGACGGCCATGTTGGCCTGCGACCCGGAGTGAGGCTGCACGTTGGCGTGCTCGGCGCTGAAAAGCTGTTTGGCGCGCTCGATGGCGATGTTTTCGACGATGTCGGTCGGTCCGCAGCCGCCGTAGTACCTCTTGCCGGGATATCCCTCGGCGTATTTGTTGGTGAAGACTGATCCCATGGCCGTGAGGACGGCGTGGGAGACGTGATTCTCGGAGGCGATCAGTTCGAGCGTATCGTTCTGGCGGTCGGTCTCCAGGCGGATAGCGTCCGCGATCTCAGGATCGACATCCGGGAGCGCACGCTGGAGGAAATCGTGACCGGTGGCAGCGTTCTGCTGCTCGTGAATCGTCGTAGTCATTCGGCGATCTTACCCGATAATCGCGAGGCGATGACTGTACGCCCGCGGCTCTTTTTTCTGCTTCTGCTCGCCGTTTTCTGCGTGCTCGTTTCGACGCTCGGCTTCTTCTTTTTCCGCGACAACTTCTCCACGCATTACCCGATCAAGGTGCTCTCCGCGGCCGCGTTTCGGGCTGGCGAGATCCCCTGGTGGAACTTCGCCGACGGCGGAGGACATCCGCTGGCCGGCAACCCGAACACGCTGACGTTCTATCCCGACAACTTTCTCTATCTCGTGCTGCCGGCGCACGTGGCCTTCAACTTCCATTTCCTGCTCCACATGATCCTCGGGTGGATAGCCATGCGCGCGCTGACCCAATCGCGATTCGGGCCGTGGCTCTGGGTGTTGTCCGGAGTCGCGATGTCAACGCTCTCGTTCTACAACCTCATCACCGCGATCGCGCTGATCCCGCTCGCATTCCTCGGCGCGGAGCGGCGCAACGCCGTGCAGCTCGGCCTCGCCTTCGGTCTTCTTGCGCTGGCAGGGGAGCCGGTTACGATCGTCGCGACCGCGATTGCGGCTCTGATTCTTTTTTTCACGCGGAGCCGCGGAGACGCGGAGTCTGGAGTGTCTCCCTCCGCGTCTCCGCGCCTCCGCGTGCTGATCGTCTCCCTTCCCATCGCCTTTATCATCGCCGCCCCGCAACTCATCGCGTATGCAGAGATCGCCCCCGAGGTCGAACGTGCGCACGGCTACTCCGCGCAGACCGTGCTCAACGCCTCATTCGATCCGCGACGATTGCTGGAGCTTGTTGCCGGCCCATTCATTCGCATCGACGCGCCGCATCTCTTCCCCTCGCTGATCATCGGATTGATCATCATCCCGGCGATCTTTCGCCGTTCGCGATACACGCTGATCGCGGGACTGATGCTCTTCTTCGCCCTCGGTTCATTCAATCCGCTCGTGCGCGCCACGATCGAATCGATCAGCGTCCTACGCGTTGGCCGGTTCCCCGAGAAATTCGCGCTGGTCATGTGCGCCGCGCTCGTCGTCCTGGCGTCGCAGTACTTCCGCGAATCGAAGATGCCGCGCATCTGGACGATCGTCACGTTCGCTCCGCTGCTGGTCTGGGCCGTCCTGACGATTCCGATCGATTGGTTCGCACCGTACCGCGTCGTTCCTCAATCACCGCGACGCGTTTTCGTGATGACGATGCCCAGCGGCCAAGCCATCGATCGTGCAAGTTACCGCGAACGCGCCCGACGCCTCGAGCCGCTGTTTGGTGCGACCGCCGGACGCGAATACGTCCTGAACCGCTCCGGCGACGGGATGCACTCGCTCCTCAGCCGCATCGCTTCGGAACGTTTCGCAACGACGCGAAATCCTGCCTGGCTGCGCATGGCCACGGTACCGACGGCCATCATCTCCGAAGCCGTCGCCGCACCAACGATTCCCGATGCCGTGAACCTGATCGAGAGCGGCTCGCCGGCTGTTGCAATGCACGCATTCACCTCCGCGCCGGGTGCGCGCGTCACGCGCGTGACGCGCGACGGACAGACGATCTCGATCGACGTGTCGTCGTCCGGCCCCGCACTCCTGGCTGTCGATCAGTCGTTTTTCTGCGCCTGGTCCGCGCGGATGGGCGATCGCGAGCTCGATACGACTCCAGTCAATCTCGATCGCCTCGGCGTTCTGATTCCAGGCAGCGGCACCGTGACTCTCCGCTTCGGCCGCGATCGCACCGCCGCTGCCATCGCATGGCTTTTCTCGTCGTTGACGCTCCTCGCGTGCGCATTCGCGCTTCGCATTGCCGGACGCGGCCGCGTGCTCGCATCTCACTGAAAACACACGAATTGTTGAACATCGCCGTCCGAAGGATTAAGATCCCCGATCGCCTTGCGCCAAGGTAACAGCGCGCGAACGTGCGAAATATGCGGTGGGAGTGCTCTAAATGCCCAGGGTTCTGGTAGTTGGATACGGTGTGGTAGGAAAGCGGATCGCGGACGCGGTCGCTAAGCAAAACGATATGACCTTGGCCGGTGTCGTCGAGGTCTCACCGGCTCGCTTGACGAAAGTTGCCTCCGATCGCGGCTATGCCATTTTTGCCGCAACCGACGACGCCGCGCAGGCGATGCAAAAAGCCGGAATGTCGATTGCCGGCAATTTCGCGGACGCGCTCAGTAGCGCTGATTTGGTCATCGACGCTGCCCCGAAAGGCGTTACCGCGAAGAACGTCGCACAATACATCGCAGAGCAGAAACCGTTCATCGTCAATGGCGGAGAAAAACATTCTCTGACCGGTTTCTCCTTCAACGCGCTTGTAAATTACAAAGACGCCATCGGCGGCAAGAGAACCCGCGTGGTGTCCTGCAATACGACAGCGCTGTGTCGTGTCCTCTACGCGTTGCAGCAAATTGATACCATTGAGGATGCCTTCGTAGTCGTCGTTCGACGCGGTGCAGACCCCGTTCGCACCGATTCCGGTCCGATCAATGCGCTCGTCCCCGTTCTTGGTGGACTGAGCCATCACGCTGAAGACGTGCGGACCGTTTTGGATCTGCCACTTACTTCTCTGGCCGTAAAGGCTTCAACAACGCTGGCACATTTGCACATGCTGCGAATCGTCTATCGCAACCCGGCCGACGCCACGCGCGCACGGGAAGCGCTCGAAAAAACACCAAGAATCGCATTCGTCAGCGGCGCCGCCGGTCTCAGCGACACGGCGCGCGTCCTCGAATACTACAGAGACGAGCTCCGGCCCCGAGGAGATATGTGGGAAGTGGCAGTTTGGGAGGACTCCATCAGCGCCGACGGGCGAACGCTCGTGCTCACATACTGCGTGCACATGGAATCGATCGCAGTTCCGGAAAACATCGACGCTGCGCGCGCAATGCTGGGCTTGCAGGCGTCAGCCGGCGTGTCCGTCAAGGCGACTGATCAATCGCTCGGGTTCTTCAAGCCCACAGCGAACTATGACTTCTGAGTTGCGGCGAGGTCGAGCATGACTACAGATTTCGCTGCGATTGCCTCGACGTACGACGAGACCAGGTACGGTCACAGCGAAATCCTCACGATTGTGAAGGATGCGATTCGCCGTCATCAGGGGACGGACATGACGATTGTCGACGTCGGCTGCGGGACGGGCAATGAGACGTCTCTGATCCGCGAACTGCCTCAAGCATCGATGGTGATCGGCGTTGACAGTTGTCTGGAAATGCTATCGAAGGCCAGACGAAAGGGACTCCTGCTTCTGGTCATGGCGGATGCGTCCGCGCTCCCATTTCGCGACGCCTCAGTGGATATGGTTTTCAGCTCATTTCTGCTTCACCATCTGCGAGGCCGGGAACTGCGACAGTTGTTTGCCGAGTCATACCGCATTCTTCGAAGAGGAGGCGTGGTCCTCTCCATTGCCGCGGAGCACGCTCAGCTTCGCCGCAAGATTTACGCGCCGTATTTCCCGGATGCAATCGATGCCGAATGCGCCCGAACGCCGGATCGGACGGAAGTCGAGACGATTTACAGGGAAGCTGGCTTCGCATCAGTCGAGGCAACGCCATTTCTCTATGAGCTCCGCGACCGTGATTCGATGGTCGCGCGGCTCAATGGCCGCTACGCGTCCCAGCTCACGTTACTCGATCCGGACGAATTCGCAGCCGGCATGACCGCACTGAAGGCAGATGCGGAGCGTTTCGACGCAAAAGGCGCGATTCCCGAGTACCGAAATACCTACCTGGGATGGAAAACGCAATGACGGCTCCTGAGGAACAGGCTGCGAACAGTGTTCGCCTGTCGGTTCTCTATTCATTCCTTTCGCCGGGTCTCTGGGCTGCGGTGATCGAAAATGAACAAGCGTTTCCCGAGCAGGCAAATGATCCGGCGGAACGGTGGCCGGCCGATACCCTGCTGGCGGCCTTGCACATCGCTGATGCGTCATACCAGCATCCCATTCAGCGGAAAAGGATGAGAAGAATCGTCATTTCCGAGGAATCGCTCAGGATTGCAGATGACCTGTATGCAACCTGTTCGGCGATCCTGCTCGTAACCACGGACGATGTCGGCGTGCTATCACTGGTGATGGAGCCACTGCCTTATGACTTTGGCCTTGTCGGCTCGGTTCTGGCCGGAGCGCGCCCGCAGCAGGGACGGCATCGAAGCTGCGATTTTGATTTGGCCCTGGCCTGGAAGAGGGAGAGCGAAGGGGATGGCTCCCTGTTTGCCCGTTTTCTGTCGGCACTCTCGAAGGCATTCGCGAACCTCGATTTACCGCGGCCAGAGAAAGGTTTGGCGGAATACTATCCATTCCTCCAATTGTGCGCAGGCTCGGACGCGAAATCAGCAAAGGCCTGCGACGATCCCAGGGTTGCCGCGCCGCTCGTCAGCCTTCTCAGTGGCAAGAGCGACCACGCATCCCGTTTGGAAGCCGATTGGCCGAAGAAACATCTGGGTGAAGACCTTTCCCACACGGCCTCCCGGGAATTCTATGTGACTGCAGAAGGAGCGATCTATCTGCTTCACGCCGATGAGGCGGGGGGGCCGGACAAGTGCGACGCTTTTTTTCGAGAGCGAAGCATGGCCGTGCTGACATTTCTGGAACTGTTTCGTCTGGAAAGTATTTTATTGCGCACCATGGATGCCGGCATGGAAGAGCTCTTGAGCGTGAGGTTGCAGAGTGCTGGTCTTCGGGATGTGGCTCGGCTTTACCTGAGCTCATTAGCCTGTGTCGTTCGCTACTACAACCTCGCACTCCAGACGACGCCGTGGCGGCGGCTGACGTGGAAAGTAATTCGGGATAAGCATTTGCAGGAGATTAACAACGCGGTGCTCTTCAAGCTCGAGCGGACGGAGCGAATCTTCGACATTTTCGACCGCCTCCGAATCCAGACATTCCTGATCGTGCTCTCGATCGTGCTGGGCGTGTTTACCATTGTGCCGAGCCTTCCGTGGCCTTTGGCTGTGAAGGCGCTCATCGTCGTACTAGGGCCCGTCCTACTCGTACTGACCGGCTGGCGCCTTCACGATCGATGGTGGCGGCGGCAGGTGTTCGGCAAGAGCAGGCGGGCGTTGCCTGAGCCGGAAGGAACATAGGGGCGCTGGCGATGGAAGCGTTTCGCGGAGTCCTCTTTGATGTCGACGGCGTTCTGCTCGACACCAGGACGCTGCGCCGCAAATGCCACAAGGCGGCGCTGCAGGCCGTCTGTGGCGTCGGGGACGTCAGTTTCGGGTCAGACGTGCCGTGGGGCTACGGCGTCAAGAGTCAATTGACGGATCTGTTGAAGCGTCATGACTGCCTGTCGAAATCAAATCTGGATGAGGCGTTATCGGTTTGGACCAGGCTGTATGAGCGGTATCACGCCGAGCTGGCCACTCCACTGCCCGGCATTCCTGAATTGTTAAAAGAGCTGGATCGGGCGTCGTTTCCCTTCGGTGTTGTGACGAACAGGACTGCCGATCGCCTGGAGCTTGCGTTTCGACGCCTTCCTGCTCTGGATCAGGCGGCCTGCGCGCTAAGCGTCGACGACGTTGGCGCTGGGAAGCCACACCCGGAAGCAATTACCCTGGGACTCCACATGATGGAGCTGGATGCCTCGGCGGTTCTGTTTGCGGGCGATACCTCAGCGGACGCGGCGGCCGCTGGTTCCGCGGGGGTGCGATTCATTCTTTGCAGCAACCGTATTACGAAAGCGAATGCCCAAAAGATGAAGTTTCTCATTGGATGTGTGGGAAAAGCGTCGGACGTTTCGGATGCTATCCGGCATTTCATCTTCGGGCAGCCCTCTCCTCGATCGCTGATGCTATTCGATTGGAAGCGAAACGATTCGGGCGGGTCCGCCAATCGATGACAGCAGGTAGTCGTATCCTCGTTCGGTGAGAGCATCGGCCAGCCTTTGGGTGGAGTCTGGTTTGGCATAGACAAACAGGGCCGGCCCGGTGTTCATGGTAATGATGAAATTGTCACCGGTGCTTTCTCGCAGGCGGCGAAGATAATCCAGTCTGGCCAGTGTTTCAGGCACCCAGGGCATTAGATGTCGCGGCCCGGTGATGATTGTGGCAAGACTCGCATACATATGGTCCTCAACGGCCTTTGACACTGGATCAAGGGAATTGCCTGCTAATGATGCGATCAAATCCTGCGAAAACGGCGTGGCAAATCGACGCCAGGCGTCGTAAAAAGGCGATTTGACGATATCCTCGTGAATCTCCCTGGTGTACTTTTCTCCCAGGACTGGCAGGATGAGCACTACGTGTTCGAAGGAGCCGGCCTGGCAAAGGACCTCGGCATAGGAATCCGGATGGCCGTCGCCGGAATGCACAACGGCGACATTCCCGACGAGGGCCGCTGCTGCCGAATAGGATCCGAGCCGGGCGAGCGCAGAAAGTTCGCGTTCGTCGAGTTGAGGCGCGACAATTTCTGCGATGCCTTTGGCAACCGCCGCGAATAATGCCGCAGAAGATCCCAGGCCGATACCCATGGGGAAATTCTGAGAGACGGTTACATCAACGTCGCCGGAAAAGCCGAGCCGCTTAAGCATCGTTGACGCAAAGACATCGATTACTGGCGAGCTGGAGTCGAGAGCGCTCGCCAGTTCCAAGGAACCGTCAAGCGCGGGCCTGGCGCGTACTGTTACCGTCGCAGTAAGTATGAGCCTTTGCAAAGCGGCGAATACAGTAGGAACAGGAAGAATTCGCAAACTGGGATCGATGTAGCCGTGTGCACAGAGAATCCCCTGTACCCCATGGGCCTCTGCCGTCACGGTCCTGTCGATCACGCCAGGGAGGTTAGTCATGGTGCCAAAGGGAGTCAAGAAGTGCGCGGCGAGAGTTATCGCTCCATGTGCTACACCTCAAAGGTTCGGGTGCTGATCAAAATACTCGATGGCTGCTCCTGCCAGATAAAGCGAGCCAGCGATGACAATGGATCGCTCGCTCGCTGCAAGTGCGCGCTCGATAGCGCGAGCTGGATCGGGTTCCGCAATGCCGTTGGCGCCTGCCAGTTGCGCAAGCCGCTCTGCGGATTCAGATCGGGGTGCGTATGGCTCCGTGGCGATGATTCTGTCGAAAAGAGGGAAGAGCATGCCTGTTACGGAATCGATGTCCTTATCGCTCATGATGCCAAAGACGAGAAGGCGGGGAGTGGGGACATGTTCCGCAATGAACGGCAGGATGGCGGCGATCGCATGCGTATTGTGACCGCCGTCGATCCAGATCTGTCTGCCGTCGCGCTCGATCCGCTCCAAGCGTCCGCGCCATTGTGTTGATGCTACGCCGCGCTCGATCGATTTAGTCGTGATTCTTGTCAGTTGCGGGCGCAGTTCCTCGGCGGCAGCGACTGCGAGTGCGGCATTGCGTTCCTGAAATGCGCCCGCAAGCAGCGTCGAATGACGCTTTGTGATGATGTGAAACGGATTGTCAAACTGCGCCGCCCGGCGGCGGAGCACTTCGAGCACTCGTGGGTCATCGTTCGTCGTGAGCACGATCGTACCGCGATGAATTACGCCAGCCTTCTCGGCGGCGATCTTGCGAATCGTATTGCCGAGGAACTCAGTGTGATCGATGCCGATCGGAGTGATCAGCGCGACCAGCGGGCGGACGACGTTCGTGGCATCGAGACGGCCTCCCATACCGACTTCGAGCACCATCAGCTCGCAACGCGCGTCATCGAACGCGATGAAGGCGAGCAGTGTCAAGGCTTCGAAGTACGTCGGCGTGATTGCTACGCGCTCCGAAGCAGCGCGCAATCGTTCGATTGCGAGGGCGAGAGCCTCTTCTTCGATCATCGCTCCGTTGATCATCCAGCGTTCGCGAATATCGACCAGATGTGGCGACGTATAGAGGCCGGTGCGGTATCCGGAGGCGACGAGGATTGACGCCAGTGTCGCCGAGGTCGAGCCTTTGCCGTTCGTACCGGCGACGATGATCGCTGGGCAGGCGCGCTCGGGACGGCCGAGTGCTCGCAAGAGCGCGCGCATTCTGCCGAGGCCGGGGCGAATGCCGGAGCCCTGGAGCGAATCGAGCCAGAGCAGGGGCGCGGTGGTCACGAGCTCACGACGCTGCTTCGCGCCGCTTTCCGGTGAACATGCGGAGGAAACGGGCCAGCGCCGGCTTCATCTCCGAACGCGGCGTGATGAGGTCGACCATGCCGTGCTCGACGAGAAACTCGGCGCGCTGAAAGCCCTCGGGGAGCGTCTGCCGGATGGTCTGTTCGATGACGCGCGGGCCGGCAAAGCCGATCAGCGCCTTCGGCTCAGCGATGTTGAGATCGCCCAGCATCGCGTACGACGCCGTGACACCGCCGGTGGTGGGGTCGGTGAGAATCGAGACGAACGGCAGACGCGCGTCGGCCAGGCGCGCCAGGGCGGCGGAGATCTTCGCCATCTGCATCAGCGAGAGAATCCCTTCCTGCATTCGCGCGCCGCCCGACGTGGAGACGATCAGCAGCGGCTCCTTCTTCTCCAACGCGCGCTCGGCGGCGAGTGTGATCTTTTCGCCAACCACCGATCCCATCGAGCCGCCCATGAAGGCGTACTCCATAGCGCAGATAACGACGCTGATGCCGTCGAGTTTTCCCTCGGCACAAAGCACCGCGTCGCCCTTGCCGACGCGCGCTTCGTAGACTTTCAGCCGGTCGCGATAACGTTTCGTGTCACGAAACTCCAGCGGGTCAGCCGATCGAATGTCGCCAGCGAACTCTTTGTACTTGCCGTCATCGAACAGGATGTCGAATCGCTCGCGAGCACTGAGGCGGAAGTGATAGCCGCACTTCGGACAGACGTTGAAGTTCTGCTCGACTTCCTTCCGGTAGACGATCTCTTTGCAGTCGTCGCACTTGACCCAAAGCCCTTCCGGGATGGCGACCTTCTCGACTGCTTCCTTCGGCTTTTTCTCTTTGCGGAACCACGCCATGGCCGGACTCTAGCTCAAATCGGCGGCGGAGCGCCACGCCGCGGCGGACGCGTCAGATCTCGCGGAAGATGTAGGGCCGGAGTACGTCGAGATTCTCTTCGAGCTTCGTGACGTCGAGGAATCGAAGGGTCGCGGCGATCGAGGAAAGTAGCGAATTGCCGTCCTGCGGCGTGTAGCAGAAGCCGACAACTTTCCGAGGACTGGGAACGGTCAGCGTCGAGACCGGCACGACGGTCTGGGAAAGGATGCGGCCGAAGTAACCATGGTCACGGCCGAAGGAGAAGATCTGGTTCACGGAGCGCTTGTTGGTGCAGGCCACGCGGGGATTCGCGCGGAGCAAGGACTTGACCGCTTCGAGAGTGGTGTCATGACCGAGGTCCAGGTCGAACCAGAGCGTGTGCATGTACTGCGTGTTGAGCTTGATGGACGAAGAGAAGAGGTTCAGCTTTTCGCCGACGGTATCGAAGAGGCGGTAGGCGTCATGAGCGTGATGCGTTCCGAATTCGGGATCGTCGTGCTTGCCAGCTTCCGGTGCGGCGATGAAACCTTTAGCGTCGGAAACATCGTTCGCGCGGCGCATGCAGACGAAGCGGCCCGCGCTGAGGCTCACCTTGCCATCCCGCGTGGCGATCGTTTTCAGGAGAACGGAGATGTTGTGCGTGTTGCAGGAGACGATCTGCACGAAGCGCTGTTCGGGGGACTGCACTTCGTCGTTGATGCCGCGCGCGTACGGTCCACCGAAGCCGAACTCCGATCCCTGGGCCAGGAAGCCTTTCGGGCCGCTGCAGCGGTCGTAGTACTTGGCCTTGTTGTCGTTGGCGGCGGGGGTGCAGTCGACGACGACGGTGGCGCGGTCGAGGGCTTCCTCGGTGGTGAATGTCACGCGATGCCCAAGCCGCGTGAACTCGTCGCGGGCATCCTCATCGACGACGAGTTTCCCGCCCTTGTTGATCAGATGCTCCACCATGGCGCGGTCGTCGGCCTTGGGAGTGCGCTTGTGGAACGTAACTTCGTCGATGTTCCACTTTTCCTTGAAATCGGTAAACAAGCCGATCAGCGGCTCTCCGATCGTGCCGGTACCGACGACGTGAACGATGTTCTTTTGCGTCATTTGATGGACCCCCGAAAAAGCGCGCGGATTGTAGCAGGGTCAGTTGACACGGGAGAGTAGCCGAGGCATCCTCGGCATGTGAGCAGAGTTATTCTCGACTTACCGCCGGAGCTCGATGAACGAGTTCGATCTCGCGCCGAGCAGGAAGGCATTCCCGTGGTCGACTACATGATGCGCGAGATGGAGAGAGCGACGTCGATCCCGTCGGAACACGATCTTTGGGAGCGGTTGAAGCAATTGCCGCCCGTGCCGTTGGGCGAATCTGGTGCGGAGTTGGTTCGCGCTGCTCGAGAAGAGCGGATGCAGTATCTCGACGAGCTGTTTGATGAACTCCGGAATCGTCGTTGACGCATCAGTCGTCGTCGACTTGGTACTCGCCCGTGGAAGAGCGACTGCCATCGCCGAGCGGATTCGTGGTTGTACGCTGCACGCGCCGCACGTTATCGACCTGGAGGTTGCGCATGGAATCAGGCGCAACTGGATAGCTGCCTTTATTTACGGCGCGAGACTTGATGCGGCGGTGGCGGCCGTACTCGATTTGCCGATCAACCGCTACTCGCATCGACCTCTGCTCCCTCGAATCATGGCCCTGCGGGAAAACGTGACCGCTTACGACGGTGCCTATGTGGCGCTGGCAGAAGTGCTGGCCTTGCCTCTCATTACTCTTGACGCACGCCTGGCCCGCTCCTCCGGTCACACCGCCCGCATCGAATTCATCGAATAGAATCCGCCGCCCATGGCCACCAAGGCGGATGACGGCGAGAAGTTGATCGCTTCGAACAAGAAAGCCTTTCACGACTACTTCGTCCTTCAGAAGATCGAGGCGGGATTGGCGCTGACCGGTACCGAGGTCAAATCGCTTCGGGAGGGGAAAGCGAACATCAAGGACTCGTACGTCATCTTCAAAGGCAGCGAGGCATTTCTCTTCAACGCCCACATCTCGCCGTACTCCCACGGCAATCTTCAGAATCATGAGCCGGAGAGGAACCGCAAGCTTCTGCTGCATCGGCGCGAGATCGAGAAATGGCGGGAGCAGGTGGTGGAAAAAGGGCTGACCGTCGTCCCGCTGCGGCTCTACTTCAAAGCCGGCAAGGTGAAGGTCGAGATCGCCGTGGTGCGGGGCAAGAAGCTGTACGACAAGCGCGAAACTGAGAAACGCAAGGACGCCGATCGCGAAACTGCCGCGGCGATAAAGCAGCGGTGATGTGGTCTGAGAGCCACAGTCGTGACTCTCCAGCACCACAGAATCAAAATGAACGGTGGTTGGCGTCAGATACGTAAGTAATAGCCAGTAAAGGTTTTAGGTTCGATTTGAGATGCTATGACGTGCGTGGCACTTGCCCTGCTCTTAGACGGCCGGACATGTACGTTAAGCGCAAGACGATCAACACCAAAGTCAGTATCTCCGGCATCGGCCTCCACTCCGGCATCTACACCAAGGTCGAGCTTCATCCGGCACACGCAGGCAGTGGCATCACCTTCGTCCGGGCGGACCTCGGCCTGCGCATTCCGGCGCTGCAGGCGTCGACGACGGCGCTCGATCACGCCACGACGGTCGGTCGCGATGACGTTTCGGTCGGTACCGTCGAACATCTGCTCTCCGCGTTGATGGCGTGCGGGATCACCGATCTCGACATCCACATCAACGGCCCCGAAGTTCCGATCATCGACGGAAGCGCGCTTCCGTTCATGCATCTGATCGATGCAGCCGGCGTTCGCGAGCTTGCCTCGGACGTTCGCGTGCTTCGGATCACGGAACCGATCGAAGTCGTCGAGGGAAACAAGAGCATTCGCATCACGCCGTCGAACCGCCTGGTCATCAAATACAAGATCGACTTCGCCCATCCAACCATCGGCAAGCAGGCACTGCAGTTCGATCTGCAGCACGACAACTTCCTCAAGAAGATCGCCCCGGCCCGGACGTTCGGATTCAAGCATGAAGTCGACAAGTTGCGCGCTGCCGGTCTGGCGCGTGGTGGCTCGGTTGAGAATTGCATCGTCCTCGATGAGGGCGGTGTGATGAACGGACCGCTCCGCTTCCGCGATGAGTTTGTGCGCCACAAGGTTCTCGACCTGATCGGCGATCTGGCCCTCATCGGCCGTCCGGTCGTCGGCGAGATCACGGCGTACAAGGCCGGCCATGCTCTGCACTCGCGGTTCGTGGAGCAGATTCTTCGCGCTGCCGAAGCCGAAGAGGGCGCTCCGGCGGTTGCCGCTCGGGCCATCCAGAGCTTCGCCTAAGCGGAAATTTGCGAGAGAGATCTGGCGGAGTGTGGTAAAAAGGCCACACCGTGAGAGCGATCGTCTACGCCTCCTTATTCTTCCTGTCCGCGGGAGCTGTCTCCGCGGCCGACCCGGCCATCGACACTCTCTCTGCGAAGGCGGTGAATCGCCAGGTTAGCGTCCGCTTCACGATCGCGCACGGGTTTGAGCGCGAGCAGACCATTCAAGGCCTGCAGAGCGGCGTTCCGACAACCCTCACGTACATCGTTGAGATCTTCCGCGACCGGCCTCATTGGTTTGACGAGGGGATCGGCCGGGCCCGCATCGAAGTGATCGCCACCTTCAACTCGCTGACTCGCGAATACCTGCTGAACTATCGCCGGGATCACAAGCTCGTCCGCTCGGAGACATTTAGCGACCTCGCTTCGCTGCAGAAGGCGATGACCACCATCGATGAGCCGAACCTCTTCGACATCGGCAAGCGGCCGCCGTACAAACTGAAGGTTCGCGTCAAAGCGGACCTGATGCGGGGCTGGCTGCTCTACTTCATCCCGTGGGAGTTCTCCACGCGCTGGAAAACCACGCGCGTGGCGGCGCCGGAGAACGCGCGATGACCCTCCGGGCGCTGCTCCTTCGCTATCGCAAGGATCCGCGCGTCATCGTCACCATTCCGCTGCTGATCCTGGCCGCGACGAGCCTGATCTACTACGCCGTCCAGAAGGCCAAAGAGCTCTCGCCCGAGGCGCTCAGCAGCCAGGTCCTGCTGTTTGTCCTCTGGAACATCAATATTCTTCTGATCTTCGGAATCCTTTTTGTTCTGCTCCGCGGCGTCGTGAAGCTCGTCCTGGAACGGCAGCGCGGCATCATCGGATCGCGGTTCCGGACGAAACTGGCCGTGGCCTGGGTGGCCACGTCGCTGATCCCGGTCCTCATCCTTTTTTTCTTCGCCACGGACCTTTTGCGAACATCGATCGACCGCTGGTTCAACGCGCCGGTCAGCCGCATCCTCAAGAACGGCGAGGCCATCGCCCAGATGGCGGAAGACCAATCGGCGACGATGGCGGCGGCGGCGGCGCGAGAGATTGCGATCAGCGGGGGATCGGGCGATCCGGCCCAGCTCGATGCTGCACTCAATCGTGTGCAGCAGTTTCACCGCGTCGACATGGTCGGCCTTTACCGCAATGGAGCTCTGGTCCGGGTCGTCGCCAATCCGCGAGCGCCGATTCACGAAGTCTCCGAGCCGCCGAAGAAGTTTTTCGACGACGTCGCAGCGTCCGGCCGGGCCACGAAGATCGACGTTGGCGCGAGCGGGAAATGGATCCGCGTGGCCAGCCGTGTCGGCACGACGCCCTACGTCGCCATCGCCGGCGTCTTCATTCCTGCCGGGATGAGCCGCCTCATCGACGACTCGATCCTCGCGCACAAGAACTTCGAGCAGATGAACTCGCAGCGGCCGACGTTGAAGGCCTCGCAGACTTCGCTCTTCCTGGCCGTGACGCTGGCCATTCTGTTCGGCACGTTGTGGACCTCGATCTATGCCTCGCGGCGAATCACGATCCCGATCAAGGCGCTGGCCGAAGCGACCGGGAGGCTGGCCGAGGGTGGCTACGGACATCGCGTCGCCGTTGCGGCGACCGACGAAGTGGGGCGGCTCATCGAATCGTTCAACGACATGTCGACGCAGATCGACGAACAGCGGCAGGCGCTGACGCAGACGAATCGTTATCTGTCGACGGTGCTCGACAGCGTCTCGGCCGGC
>Ga0307511_10000561_pt1 | contig 39975 bp, 28 predicted proteins | sample 13_EM_MG_FD_200266 | JGI IMG/M metagenome (GOLD analysis project Ga0307511, IMG submission 200266) | Populus trichocarpa ectomycorrhiza microbial communities from riparian zone in the Pacific Northwest, United States - 13_EM | ecosystem: Host-associated > Plants > Roots > Unclassified | place... | reverse complement strand
TGACTGAAGGACACTGAGTTTGAGAAAGGAAAAGCACACATAATGCTGATACAAGATGACGCCGTTGTTGTCTGTTGCACTTTCGGGTCCTTTCACCGTCCCGAAACAAGACGATGGATAGAACCGTGCTGAACAATGGCCAAGAAAACATGATGGATTTGTTGTGATCGTCCAATCGACTGCCGGTCCCGACATGACATTAGACAGCGTATCGCATTCGAACTCCACAGAAGGCGCATGTCCGACATTACTGATGCTTCAGGAAAGAAGGAACTAATAAAAAGTGGCGGGTTCGGGCACGAGACATTGGGTGACCAGAGCGAGTCAAGATACATTGCAGGAAGTGTATTCGGAACCAGACATTGTAAGGTAGTGAGTCCTCAAACTGTATACGCGTCCAGGGCCTGGGGAAAGGGGCCGTAGATTGAAAGCTCCAGCACTTGAAGCTGGCCCGAGCATATCGCAGCGAGTTTCGTCATTATCGGCAGTAGCATGATGTCATCTGGTTTTGTGAAATACAATTATTGAAAGTCGTGATGACAGCTTTCGACATTGCGCCTATCGTATACTGCCGTGATCGAAGACATGTCTTCCGAGTTTGTGTTTTCATTGCTGTTCCTGATGATTTCCGCATAACCCTGTAACGTCGCCCAAGTCCTGTTTGCACTTTTGAGAAATAACAAAAGAAAGAAAAAATAGAAAAAGGGGAATGATATGAAAGACACGTGAGGTTAGATTACATGCCAGAGGATAAGGGGTTTTCTGCCCAAAGAAAATTACAAAATCAAATAAAACTCAACAGAGATAGTAGTTCAGCGTTAGCGCCTCGAGGTGAATGATGCAGCCGTTCAAAGTGGATAATGGACGCCTATCGATCTCATCACACCTTAAACACATTACCATGGTACTGAAACAGGAAAAGATAATAAATGCTGAGCTTAAATGAGGGCGTAGGCAAGACCCTTTGGATACTTGTGCTTTATCTCCTGGAGTAGGCATCGCGGTCACCTCCCCTAGCTTCGTCCCTATAGTAATCCCTTCCACTGGAGGCGGGGACCGGAGCCCTGTCATCAGCAGCAGAGCCACCAGCACTCCTAGAAGTGTAGGCACCATCCCGACCACCGTCCCTATCGTAGTAGCTGCGACGATCATCTCCGCGAGATGAGTACCTATCCTCTCTTCCTGAGCTAGCATAACGGTCAATTCCACGGGGGGGTGGCGGTGCGTATTCGTCCCTAGAGTCGCGAGAACGGTAATAACGGTCACCACCACGGTCATCATAACGAGAAGAGTATCTATCATCATCGTAACGGCTAGATCCATGGGAGCGCCCTCCATAGCGACGATCGTCATAGGAGGAATAACCACCGCGTGGAGGGGCACGGCGAAAGTCATCTGCTTTAAAAGAAGTTAGTCGAATGCTACAAGAAAATGAAACGGAAGATTCACCTCTCTTGGGGGGACCGAAGTACTTCCCGGGGGTTGGGGTCCTGGGACGGTTGCGTCTGGCTTTCTCAATACTAAGGACCCGGCCCTCGAATTCCTCACCTTGCAATCCCTCCTTAGCAGCGTCTGCCTGCTCGAGGGTTGCCATCTTTACAAAGCCAAAACCACGAGACTCCTTGGTATGGGGATCAACCATGATTTGGCATTTTTCAACTTCACCATACTTGCTGAAAAGACGAGTGACATCGTCTTCACTGAGACGAGGATGGATACCAGTCACAAAAAGATTGGTACCGGTGTTTCTTGCCTCTGCGCCATTGCCTTGTGCACTAGTGGTGGATGCTGCATCCATCCGGGAATCCGAAGGAGGAGCTCTATTTGACGTGTGTTAGTCGGTTGCACTTCCCCCTACAAGATAGTTCACAACACGTACCGATCATCTCGAGCTCTGGCCCCGGGGGACACACTACGCCTCCTATCTCTACGGGGAGAATCTCCTCGTGCTCCACGCGGAGATGGAGAGCGATCATCACGGGAAGGATAATCACGAGAATCTAGAGACGTGTAAGTTTGACGCTCTTTCCAACTTCGCACGCGAAGCACATGAAACAGGTATGGTGCCTGAAGGGCACGCAGGGGGGCGTTGCCACGAGAGATTCCCAAACGTACCTTCGTAACCACTGCGTTCGTTCTCATAGTCCATTGTCATTTGTCTCTGACTAAGAAGGTGCCTAAAGAACGAGAGGTATTAAGATGGAAAAATTATAGCTGGAGAATTAAACGATGTAAAGAAGTCTAGAAGATGCTTAAGAAGCGTTGGTCCTTGTGCTTGTTGAGCTGTGGGGAGGATGCGCGTCCTTGACAGATAAAGATGTGAAAGAGCGATGGCGAAAAAATGTAAAGGGGGACTAGTCTTGGCAGGTGACTAATGCAGCGCCAACAAAGAGAACGAGGCTATCGTTTCTGGCTCTAACAACATCAACACATAGTGGTTAACATCGGTGCAGAAAAAAATCCCCTACTAGCCTATCACCTACTGAGCTTGCTCTACTTGATGACACCGCACCGCTGCGTGTTAGGAGAAAGCAAATTTTGGCGTGCCTCGATTCTAGTAAATCACGTGCTACAACTCTCCCGGAAGGGTTTAGGGCTAGTCCAAGCAGTATCAGCTGCTGATCATATTCAAATTCTCTATGCCCAGAGGCTATATCTTCATATAATTTTTTTCAAAATTATCACTCAGAAATTTGCCGGTGAAAACCAAGCATCCAATATATTACGGTTCCTCTATTAGTTCTGCCGAGCCATAGCTTACCAGTTACCCTGAACCTTCCCGCCTGGAAGTTCGGAACCTCCACTACCGAGTTTTTCTCATTGGATAGACTTTCCAGGCCTGGGGGTCTCCTGTGTGAGAGCTAGTCTAAGTTTGACATCGCAACAATGTGCCCACCACCCATTATCAACGGAATTGCTCTTCCACCAGACCTAGATATACTATGAACTGGACAAACTCTTGCAGATCAGAGACAACTTCAAGCTACCCTAGAAAACAAGTGAAACATTAAATCGAATTTATACTTCTCCTATAGAGCAGTGGTGTCCTAATGATCTTTTATATTTCGTGATCTAGTTGATAAAATGATCCACTGTAAGAAGTCCCCAAGGCGAAATCGACTGCGGCACAAATCTGGTGTCTTAAACAATAAGTCACCTTAGCACTATACAAGTCATTGGTCCGGACGTATTAGTCTCGAACCCGGTGGGAGTATATGTAATGTATGTATGTACGCCGGGTCGCATCCGCATGGCTTAGGGGCTAACCTTGTCCTACCCCGTATTGGGAAGGGACTACCAGATAAGGCAATTAAGATTAATTGGTTGCAGCCCGCCATATGGTGCATGTTCCAGCTATCGGTAAAGAGATTATCTACATGGCCCAACCAGCCAAAGTGGCCTCGGGTCATAAGCTCTTCACGCAGGAGACGTGATTTACCGACAATGGCTGCTATATAAACCGAGACTATGGCTTCCATTCGGTAAAATATATATACTATTGAAGGAAAAGCAGATGACATGGAAGCTTTGTGTTGGAATCCCATCTGTGGTGGTAATAGACGTGTTCGCCTTCTCATCCTCGGAGTTCGTGCAATACGTAATCCAATGGAGAAGCACTATAACAAAATCAGAAAAAGTATATCGAACAAATAAGAAAGCCAATGCGACTCATTGGCTAGCTGTATATAGGAAATCGGTATCAGAGAGAGACAAATTCGGGTGCAGAAAAGAAAAAGCGTTTCATACATAACGGGAAATCACTCGTGTAACTCCATATGTAGGACAGAGCGTGGGAAAGACAAAAACCTCCCCAACCATACGCGCCTGGAAATCCAACTACAAATAAAATAAATAGAATTCGGAAAAGAGATTGCCAACCTCGTAAAAATACGGGAGTAGTAAAACAGGAATTTAACAGTGAGGGTATAGGGTTGGGAAACCACTGCTGTCATAAAAATGCCGTGTTCAGGGGTAAAACTAGCGCAGTAAAATCTGAAGGTATGATTGCACTTCTCATTGCATGACCTCGTCTAACTTAAGTTTTTTCAGCCTCTTATCAATAAAAAAAACCCGAGAATGATTTATCTTCTAGGAAGGAAGGATGTAAGTATTGCTCCTCATGCCACTCATTTTCCAAGAGTGACGGCATGAAGGTATTCTCCGGAGCGACTCTCCCATCTTCAGGGTGATACGGAATACCATCTTCCGTATCTGAACTCAGCGAGCCTGGTGCCCTGTTATGGGATACTGGACAAGGTACCCATGAAAGAGCCCCATGAAACCCAGACCCATCAGCTGGATACCTATGAGGACCCACCGGGTAGAGCCTTGGTATTGGCGCACTTGCAAGGCGAGCTTTCTGGAAAATTGGGCTCGACATATCTTCGCGTATCGACATTAGGGTTGGTGGGTTGGACTTAATGGGCAATTTTCCCTGCATGAACAATATCGAAATCTGTACGGCATTTCAATTAGCGATGGAATTCCCGTTAGCCATTTAATAAAAACAAAACCAGTCACCTTTTCCTCAATTCCCTCCACTTCATCCTCCGTCATATTAATCTCCATGGCTAGCTGCCGGTAAAAGACAGGGGCATGTTTAGCTATAGCTACCAGAAGCTGAACCTCTAGCTCTGGGTCTATCTGCATCTTGTCCGAGAGGGTCATGAGCTTCCACTTCTTCTGTAGGGCATTTGTCGTCCTAAAAGGAAAATATTGCTTCGTTTCATCCCAAGATTCCCCAATTTTTTGACTACGTCTTTCCCTTAGTAGTGCTTCCTCCTCCTCGGTCCACTTCTCACCCCTCCTTTCTTCGTTGCCTTGTTCGTTGTCTTGTTGCTCGTTTCCTTTAGACTGTTTATCCTTCTTTACCTCGGGATCCCGGAAGTCAGATTCTGTAAATGATTTGGGCTTCATCCTTCGGGGACGCCTGGGTTCACGGCGACCTGATGTTGACTCCTGTTTCTTGGTAGACAAAGTGAGCCTATTGAAGGTTGTGTGTTCGGTAGTATATACAGCCTGAAGGTCAAATGGGGTTACACTGCCAGACAATGGGTGATGACTGTAGCTAATTCCTCCGGGGCGTAATGCTGATATGGGGGCGACTTGGGTTTTTTCCACACCCTCTGGTAAGGAAGTTAAATTGTGAGAGTCAAAGGGTGCCCACGAGTGACAACACTTTGGGCTTCTGCCTTGTCTGAGATGACCCATCTTGCGTCTTGATGCCGGCATAGTGTATCAATTCTTAGAAATAGAAGTAATGACAACCCCCAGGGGGCTGCGAGCTGCGAGGCGAGTGAATATAAACAAATATGGGCGTGAATATAAGGCCTTGTGTAAATAGGAGAGACCTTGATTATCTAGTATAATCCCAGAAGCTTGATTCAAATATCCTTTCCTTTTAAACTAGGAACTTCGTGAGAGTTTGTATAGGATACGTCGAGACAGGGGGCAGCGCGAATCACTCAGAAATTGCATCTGGTAGTCAAATAGAAGTAAGGCGGGAGTAGCACCTTTAAGGCTTATAGAAATTCCATGCCCGGCCTCGCCGGCCTCGATTATATTCCATTTATGTGATCATTAGAAAGAACCAGATACCCTTCGAGGTGAATCTACTTCCAATACTCTGCTCTTTCATCATCACACACATGTCTCTCGAAACTGTGGTATCGACGCAACTGATTCCGCTTCTGCGGCGTTTCATGTTCGTCCCATACAGTGCGCTTCAGCATGCCTGTCGTGGAATGTAACCTTCACGCTGCAGTAAATGCCTACAGGGTATGTCTTTGGTCCACTGCTCCTCCAATTAGCATGAAATGATATAGGTGTGTGACTGAAGATTTATTACGCTACGATAACTTTGTGGTACGCTACACATAGTCCTACCCGCAGAGGATATAAGTGGCCATTGGGTCACAGATATCCTAGCTGCTGCTAGCCGTTGTCAATATGAACTCTATTTCCTAAAGCTCGGGCACACTACGGCTGTATGTACCTGAATACTACAGCCCACCTGGGCCGTCCTATCCTCAGTGATGGCCTACTTTCATAGCCCGGTACGGATGCTCGTGATGATCTGAGTCCACTACAGGTTATTCCGGAGGGTGTTGATAAAACCAGCATTTACACTTATTTGACGATATAATATTTAAAAAAGCGAAAAGTTACGCATTCAGAGTTTTATCAATATATATATATATATATATAAATTGATAAAACGTAATTTATTATTATCTCTATTTATTGGATCTTCTCCAGCGAGGTTACTTTAAACTAGTAGCGCTAAGGTTCTAATCATGGGGTTTAGTTCACACAGGGATCTTATGTTCTTTGTGCACCATGTAAGTACAAGAATATCGAGATCTCGTTGCACAATCCAGGCAGTAACATTCTATGTGGTGCCGGCAGAGGCGCTGTACTGCATTAGACTGAGAGATGAGGGTATGGCATGTAGATCAAGCTTGCCCATCTGGTGACCCAATTAAAGGGTTAGCGTGCCATGATTTCCTCACTGTAAGAGATGTGAAGAAACAATGTCAGTAGCATATAAAACCATAAAACATCGTGAAAATTCCGTTCATTTCTATGTTCCGTTCCTGTTTACGTACCCAAAACATATAAAGTTGCACGGAAATCACACGAAAAGGAATTATATTATCACACCACACATCGCACACAAATTCCTAAATTTCTAGTTATAATTTAGGCTCGAGACAGAGGGCTGAGGGGGTGGAAGACATACTTCCCTCACCAAATCCATCCCCCCAAAAGCTAAAAAATTCCATAACCCCGCCCGCTCTTCCAGTCCCATAAGCTCCACAAGATAATAGGACTTCCGAGTCACGTCGAACCGATCAAACTACAGTTCTAAGTGCATACCTCTAGATCTCACGACCAGCCGCCCATTAGCACCCGGCATCCTCTTGGAGGAACTTGAGCAACAGTCAGATGTAGTAACCAGTCAAGGCGTCTAGACCTGGAGGATACTAGGTCGACTGTAAGTTCTAGACAGCCGAATCTTTCCTATCCTTACCATACGAGGGGTCATGCAAACAGACTACTTAAGCACCTAACCATCACCACCACCAACTAACATCACACCAAACCTCTACCCCCACCCCCACACCAATTGCAAATCCGGGGAAAGACCAAAACAACCTATCCATTGGCTAGCTATAGATCCCACCTGCATAGACAAGACACAATCACTGATAAGAAAAAATAAAGGATATCTGAGAAGGAGAGCTGGTGTCATTACCCCTCACCCCAAGCGACCTCTAGCAGATGTTTCAAAACAGTGGGCGGCCAAATACACATATCTTCGGGAAAAACAAAAGCATCAACGCACAGAAATCACACGAAAACAATTCACAAAGCCACACACCACAATACGTAAAACCGAAAGAGGAAATAAAACATACACAGAAATCACCCACCCTTACTCAATGTCACTACCATCCGACATCATACAAAAAGGTAAGAATTTTATCCAATAACAAGCCCAGCCTCCACAAACAATCCGTCCCAGCCAGCTACCAATTCCGGTATCTGATCAATCCTCGTGCTCTAGCGAGAAGCTATCGCCCTCCGACAGGCTAAAGCTCCCCGGCAGTATGGCCTGCATAGACCTGATATCCTTCAACACTTCAGACAATGTAAGCTTCACCTTTTCCAGCACTTTATTTCTATTCCATTCGTTTCGTCCTGCCCATATGGCTTCCATCAATGCCGCATTAGCTTGCTCCAACTGCTCAACCGAAAACCCGTCGGTATTCCCCGCAATTTCACCTGGGAGTTGATCTACCGCAAAAAGATCTATAATGATCTCCTTAGCATCCGGGGTTTTGAACTCCCCCGTCTTCAGGTTCGGTGGTACCGAACCAAAGAGATGTGGTGGGTAGGAGTCCATCTGGGATGGGAGGGGTTGTGAGCCATGCATTGGGTATGCTTGACTTGCTTGCCCACCACTCTCAGACGATGATAGTACTGTGAAAATGCATACATTAGCTCATTATTTCTAATATTTAAAAGTATGGGTAGCAACGGACGAACCTTGAGTGTCTGGCAATTGTGAGTCTGCGCTGGAGATTCCATCAAACTCCTGGAAACTTGGGGTAGCTGCTCCCTGTGTGCTACCTATGCTATATCTACCTCCATTCGTGCTCTGTGTTAAGGCTGATCCCCCACCGGATGTTCTATTTGATGAAGATGAAATCCTGGAGGTATTTGGCGACCCTTCTCCAAGCATAGTGCCTATATTCATCTTCCCTACCGTGCTACTCCCTACATCTGGGCCAAATGTAAGTTGTGATGCCGGGGGTGCCGTGTGGAACGCAGAGGTAGCAAAGCTTCCATTGCTGGAATTAGAGTTTCCCATTTCTACATCTTGAGCCTCAGCGCTTTGCTGATTCGAGTTGCCCGAAGAGTGATCATGCGATACACCGTTGCTTAGGGAGGTACTATTTGAGGTCAAGGCATGAGCTGGCTTCGAAGGCGTCTCTGGGTTAAGGAGGTCCGGGATTCCTGCTGAATGTGATGCCTTGCTTGGGCTTCCAAGTTTCGTTGGACTTCCAGGTTTCCTTGGGCTATCTCCATTAGAAATGCCATTGCTACTGATCCCGGAAGCATTAGCTTCGATAGCAGCGGCGGCATGTATAGCAGCAGCCGATTCCGCAGCTTTTCTAGCCTCCCTTGCTGCCTTCCTTGTGTCTTTCGCACGCTGCTTCTCGAGTTGCCTTTGGTAGAGTCTCTCACAATCTGCCAACCAGTTAGGGTCTTTTGTCTCAAGGTCAGTAACGAAGACCTCCGCATTGGCAACCATTTCGTTTGACCTCAAAATCCTCTCTTTATCTGAGCCAAACGTTTGAGCATCTATAGCGATAAGTTTGATATCTTCAAGGAATTGTCTTGGGAGACAGTAGTAACCATTCGAGATGCGAATCTCAATAATGTCCACATCTATATTATAGTACATTTTCCCTGTCTCAACCTCAAATATCATTGGATGGCCGTTTTTGTCTGTTGTAAGATCGTAAGGCTTATGAACAGGAAGAGGTATATCGGACGTGACCTCCTCGACCGCGGGAGGTTCTGGTCCAAGGTTCACCAAAGACTGGTGATCAATGATAGGTTTTTTCAACTTCTTGTACCGCTGTTTGGACTGTTCAAGCCATCCGATTAGACCTATACGTAGCCAATTGCGTATCTGACCATCTCTCTTCGTCTGAGCGGCGATCTCTTCTGGGGTTTGTTGGTGCGGGGGAGGTGGAGGAGCCTTTTCAAGTGCTTCCAATACACGTTTTGGTCGATTTGTCGGGTCGGGATATTCACGGGGTGATTTCTTGAGATGGGAGGCCAATGGCTTAAAGTACGCTATCCGGGTATTTCTGTCGGGGCGCTCAAGCCTATAGCGGTTAAGCTTGGTATAATTGAACAAGTCGCTTAGTAGCTGAGGATAATCATTTTGAAGATCCTCTACTGTAGATTCAGCTGTCCCAACCAGCATGATAGGGTCACTCGGGGGTATGCTCCTCAACAGAGCAGTAAAAGTGCTGACGACTTGTGGGCTCATAGTCAAATACCACGTATCAATATTGGGTATGAAAATGATACTAGGCTTATGCCTCTTGACCTCGACGAATTTTTGAATCAAGGAGGACTCGGGTGACTATTCGTGAGGGGGATTAGCTTCACCGCCTCTTTACAATACCATTGGAAATAACTTACCACCACCAATGAATCGCTTTGGAGTGTTGCCATATCAAGGAGCTGGACATGGAAGCCTTCAAAATGATGAAGGAGTGCACCACTGAGGTATTGCTGACCCATACCCGGTGGGCCATGGATGAGTAACCGTGGTCGGAATATTCTCGCATTTTCAAAATTAGTCATCATCTTCTCCCTTTCGAAACCTTTTATAGGATCTGGGTCGTCCTCATACATCGCCTCTTCGAGGACCGTCAACCTTTTCCGCTCTGGCAAGAGTTTCTTTATAACAGCCTTGATGCCATTGAGCGGCTCCTCTAAGAGTGGCTGAATATGTTTTGGAAGGGGCTGAGCACCGGAAGAGGTTGAGCGTTCAGATGATGGAACAATTTCTATGTTTCATCGCATAAGTAAATATCCCAACAGCAGCAAATGGAACCATACTTTTCATCGCTTTCAAGAAGTCTGCAGCAACAACTTGGATTTTCTTGGCGTCGATAATATATTTGTCCCACGAGGTGTATAATTGCGGGTACACCCGCTGCACCGCGTTAAGAGCCGCTTCCGTGCACATCCCCTGTCAATCAACGACGCACGTTAGCTACGTTTTGCAGATCACCGGATCTTAAAGCATTAGTTGACAGCAAGACATAAATAAACAAGACAACAAACTAGTCCCGAGCCACAACAAAATTTACATACCCGGATATCAGCACCCCCGAAGCCCTTAGTTTGAACTGCAAGCTCTTTCTTGAAGTCCTCAGACAGCGGTGGATTCCAATTTTTCGTGTGGATATCGATGATCTTCAACCGCCCATCAACGTCTGGGAGAGGGAAATAAAATTCTCTGTCGAATCTCCCTGGCCGCCTGAGCGCAGGATCAACACTATCAGGCCTGTTTGTTGCACCAATAACGATAACCTGGCCACGACCGTCCATACCATCCATCAATGCGAGCAAGGTCGACACGATGGATGCATGAATTTGGTCTTGCTTCGCAGAACGAACAGGGGCAAGACCATCGATTTCGTCAAAGAAGATAATACTAGGCTGGGAATTTTTGGCTTCTTCGAAAAGCAGGCGTAGCTGCCGCTCGGCTTCTCCAACCCACTTGCTCAGACAATCGGCACCCTTCCGCATGTAAAAGGTCACCTTCTTCCCTGTCTGCGTCGAACAACTACTAGCCAGAGCCCGAGCCATCAGTGTTTTACCCGTGCCTGGAGGGCCGTGAAACAATACTCCTTTAGGAGGACTGATACCAAACTCCTGGAAAATCTCAGGGTACATCAATGGTAAGGCAACCATTTCCCGTAGCTGACGGATATGCTCTTCGTGGCCTCCAACAGAGTCAAATGAAACACTTTGATCAACACCAAGAGGATCAGAGTCTGCCGTGACTTTCTTTCCACCAGAGGGTGGGCCTCCCAGATTCGACGGGCCTACTGCGACATCTGCAGGAGGATTGAGAAAGGCGGTCGGTGGCAACAAATTTGGCTGTGTCCCTCCTGCAGTATTGTGACCTAAAATTGCTGTCATATCTCCTGTGCCCCGTTTCCGTTGTGCTTCTTCATCGTCACTGGAATCGCTGTCCGCAGCTGGGCCCATGAACGGAGTTTTGCCAAAGATAGGCGTAGCAGAACCCCAACCGCCAAATGGTCCACTTGTACCATACAACGTCGGCACTGGTGGTTGTTTCTTAGCTCCTCCGAACCCACCAGGCCCAATAATAGGGGTCTGCAGCATGTCGTCCCCAAAGACTTGGAATTCAGGATTAATGATTCGATAGTCCACCTTAGCGGTCCTTTCCCGCAATTGAGGCTTTCTAGGCTGCGAGTCGGCTTTTGCAGCTGCTCGCCGTTTTGACTTTCGAGTCCCGGGGCTGTCCTGTAGGTCGGCAATTTCCCCCTGCAAATCATCATCCTCTGAAGCGGGATTTCGTTTTCTCTTGGAAACGCCACCACCTAGGGACCCTTTCCCCCGAGCTCTCCTTCCAGGTTCGGAGTACTCCTCCCCATCGTCGTCCACTATAAATGGTTTGCCGGATGTCTTCCCGGGACTGCCGTCAGAACCACTCATGTCGTCGCTATCATCATCGCTACCATCTTCATCCATTTTCCAGTCATCATCATCGCTACCCCTCGTCTGGCTCCCTCCTCGACTTCCACCCCTCCGAGTTTGCTGAGGAATTTCTAGAGTGGGTTGAGAGCGGTCCTTGACAGGTGATTTCCGAGACTTAGTGGGAGAAACAGTAGAAGGTGCCCTACCCTTTCTAGGGGAGCCTCTCGGTGGTGGAGTGCTTGGTTGGTTTTGTGTGTTATTCTTGTTCCTTCGTGAGCGTTGGGTGGGAAGTTCGTCATCTTCATCATCTTCATGATCAGCATCGACATCTTGAACCTCAACACCTGGAGGATGAAGAAAAGCACCAGCACCTTCGTCAGCCCCTCCCGGGGCATCTTGGTCAACATCGTCTCGCTCAAGTGTCTCCCGGCTTCCGCCGTAGATCGCCTCAGTGCTAGTCTCAACTGCTGCCTTCGTGATCTCACCTGCTTTAGGCATGGCGGCGGGGTCGGCAGTCTCTTCATCTTCCTCCTCTACTGTACTAGGGTGCTTTGGAAGGCCTTTGCTTAACTCGGGCTCTTCAGTATCTAGATCGGGATGGAGCCGCGAACTACGACGACCCGGGAGATTGCCAGGTTCTGCACTTCCTTGTCGACCCTTCCCGCCTGGTCCTGCACTCGTTTGCCTGGTAGTGCGTGCCGGTCTTGTTGATGCACCCACTGAAGTTGCTCTTGTTGATCGGCCAGCTGAAGAGGTTGGTCTAGGTGCTGTTTGTGGTACTGTTGTCGGCTCTTTTGAAGTAGCCCTGGTTGTCCTTCGTGGCAGGGGTGGTGTAACTGGCGCCCCAGGCAATGCACCCCCAATTTTCAGCCTAATAATCTGAGATTTACTCTTAACCGCAGGTTTGTCTCCTTTGGTGGGCTCCTCTTCTTCCTTAATATCGTCTGGATCACTTTCCTGGTAGTTGTGCACCTTTGTTGCTGCTCTTCGTGTTGAACGCCCAGCCCTATTCATTGGCACATCCTCATCCTCGCTCTCTTCAATGTCATCTTCACTGATCCCCCCCCCGATGACCTCTTCATCATCTTCGTCCAGTTCTTCGTCATCATCATCACTCCAGCTGTTCTTCTTACGTTGTGAGCGAGATTTAGACTTCCCCCCCTTCTTTCCTCGGGGAGTTGCCTTCGTCGTTTTCCTAGCAGATCGAGGAACAGCGGCGCCTTCTTCATTATAGTCCTCGTCGTTCGAGTCTGATGCATTTGGATCCCACTCTCGCCTCCGCTTGGTTGGTCCTTTGCCCCGGCTAACCATTTTTCAACGTTTACTCTGGGGGTATGTCAAGATTCTTAGCTTCGAGGCTTGCTCTGAGGGTAAGGCTGTATGCGACTCCTCCAGAGGTTTCGATAAACTATTAGCGTGATATTCTCTGGGAGCTCTCGGTGTGCGTGGAAAGGTCTCTGCCGTTTTACTGGAAGCCGATAAAGCTTGCTATCACGTACGGTGACGGTGTAGATACTGTGCTCTCTTGGCTGCTATCAAGGTAACGAACGCGAAATGCCACTTTTCCGGGCTGAGATATTAGGTGAGTACAGAAGCAGAGTGTTGTGAAATCAATTTGCTATAATCGTCAAGCGTGTCGGGGCGCGAAGAGAGGCTCGAGTGTTTCGGTTGCGTTTGATGGTATTAAAGTCCGATCTGCTACAACGCCCACGCAATCAGTTATCGGTGCAAAAAAACTAGAGCAAACGTCCAAGTTGCGTGCAACTCAGCACCATCTGGAACACGGTGAATAAGATGCCCACGGGCGAAATGAGCAGGAACGGGGAGTCACGACTACAGTCACACCGAAAAAAAAAGGAAAAGAGGCAATTCACGGCGACGAGACTCTGCTCTCCGCGTTTGCGACGCCAGCTGCACCGAGAGCAGCTGAGTGGATGCGTACCTTTTTTCGCGACGACGCTGCTGACGCCTGCTGCTAAGGCACGTATATTGTTTTCAGCTCAGGGAGTGCGCAGCCACAGCGAGAGATCGGGGAGAATGTTGATGCCGTCGACGGGGGCGGAATGGACTCATCCTGTCGCCTTACTAACTGCAAACCGACGCCCCTGGCAGAGCACGGCGGATGTGCGGGGCTTGGCGCCAAGACCGCATGGGGCGCGCAGCAGCGGCACCTCTATGGGCATCTCGGTACGCCGCAAATCTCGAATTTTCACATGCAGCGGCAGAACGCTCCCCCCGATGGGCGTCTGGTAGTCTCTGGCGCCGGGCTGTCTCAGGGCACAGCGCCTGCCACGGGGCGAGGCTGCCCCGGCCCGCTGATCGCGATCGAGGACCCAGGGCGCTGGCCATGGTGCCGTTCCCCACAGTCGCACCGGCGGCCAGGCAAAGCTTGTTTGGCCTATCCATGCGAGGGTCGACTCCGCGTTGCTGTCTGGCTCATGAGGCTGATCTGGGATCCGATGTCGTGGCATGGGTGCACCTTATACTAGATTAATGCGCAACACAAATGACATGAGCCCTCCGAATTGGCCAACCGGCCCAGGCCCACCGTCCATCATCCCAATTCCGTGGTATCGGGCTCAACTCTAATTATCATCAACACAGCTGCTTTCCACCCATAATTCACACCACCGTGATGATCCCCATTTATGTTGATGTGCCGCTGGATACACTTTCACCCATCAAAAGAGCATTTTACTAGAAATACACTGTAGAGCATGCTAGATGAGATATATAAACACTGTATTCCTTTGGAAATAATGTTGATGTTCGCTGGATTTGAAGAGCCTGGTAATTTAAGAAAGCCAAAGTGGTGGTTAGGGAGTCGTTGTTCGTTCACGCCAAGAACCCGTGAGAGCTGGCACGTGCTCAAACCAGCCAATTAAGCGCCAGAAGGTATCATCTGTGTAAAGGTTTTCATCACTACTGAGGACACTCCACCGATTTTAACATTCCCACATCCAGAACTAATACAATACATCCTATTCCCATTTCCTCTTCGAAAATAACAACCAAGATAATAAAAGAATTCTGGACAAAAAGGTATTGCAGAAAAACCAACATGCTCTTAAAACTGCAAAAACTCGCTCTGATAATACTTCCCAAGATGTTTTTACCCGACCGACCCTCCCTATATGTATCCTCTAATATATGTCTATGAATAAAACACTACCTGAGATGGTATATGTGAGTTCTATGCTTGCCTCAAACCAGACAGTGCACTCCAGCGTGAGTTCTCGAGGTATTTTGGCTTTGCGAAGTTTTCATTCATGTCCTGTGTAGTGTCAGTCTTCCATCTTCCATATGGGCGCTTGAAGAACCTACCAGAATGATCTTCAATGCGTTCCTACTCCTTAAATAGCCCAGTGGCTTATCCTGCTCGCCAAAGCTCAAACCAGATTTTCCTCGGATTGCCTCAGTCACCGCAGTCTCTTTCGTCCCAGCACCAGGCATTGGGATGATGCTCTGCAGCAACTCGTAAGCGGCTAAGGTGCAACCGAACTGTGGAGAGGACCTCATAATTCTGGCTGGTCCTCCCTTGAAAAACGCCTTGAACCCTTCCTCCTGCCAAACTGTTCGGGCACAGTGCGTGAGGCCACGGTAGTTTGTCTGACCTTTCCGTGCCTCAACTTGGAGACGGGTCTTGATGACATCGAATGGGGTAGTAAAATAGCTGTTGCGAATGTTAGCAAATAAACCATTGAATTCGTGACAGCGGAATAACGTACGCCGCAGGCATACCGGCCACGGCACCAGCGGTCAGCAGTTGGAGGATTCCAAGTTTCTTCTCCGGGCTCTCCCCAAAGAAATCCTTCTTCAAATGAAAGTATGTCGGGAAATAGATTGCAGAGAAAGGGACATCTCTCATGAGACATGCACTGGCACCCTTGTATAGACCCACAAGACCCAAGTTCCTCACGATCCACAGTGCCGAACGGCGTTCGTACCCCTCAACATTCCTAGCAACCTCACCTTGCACCTGTAAACGAATCTTCACAATTTCCAATGGATTCGTAAATACCTAGGAAGCAGCTTGTCAGTTCCACCAAACTGTGCCACAAATTCAACACAATACTCACAACTTGACAAGCACCAGCAGTACCACCAGCAATAAGCTCCCAAGGTAACGATAGCTCTCCCTTCTCGCCCTTTGGTGCTTTACTCCTAACCAGATCATTGACCGTCAACTTAATGGCTTTCTCAGGGGCCACACCAATCAACTGGGGCCCCAATCCACTGTATAATCCCCTAAAACCTTCGTTTTTGATGACTTTCTTTGCACAGTCCAAGCTGTTTTTGTACAAAAGTTCTCCAACAACTTTTGATCGTTGATTTTGCATTCTTGTTTTCACAAGATCAATAGGGTAGACAACAGTTGCCCCAAAAGCACCGGCAACAGCCCCAAGCCCGAAATTGTACGCGCTTTGCCCAAGCTGTAATAGCCATGATCCATGGCCTTCCCCAGGGAGTGGGAGTCCCGGTATAGCGTGTGTAGGAGCAATGGTCGGCTCGACCCACGAGGAGTCAAGCACACGGGCAAAGTCTGCGAATTTAAGACGACCAGAAGTATCATTGAGCCCAGCAAAATGGAAAATGATGTCTGCCTCCATTGGCGTAAACAAAGAGAATCTGGTAAGCTTGGTTGCCTCATTTAGGAAGTCGGTTTTTGTAATCCTTCCATCCGGAGACTTTGTGGTGGCACTCCTGACAATTGCCTCCACCATATCCATCTCCCTGAGGACATTCTGGAACGCCCTAACGTTGGCGTACGATATTTTGCTTCCAACCGAGATATTACAGAGTGTGGAAAGGTTGTTCAGTAGATGGTCTGATAGCTTGTGTTTCGTTGTATCCTCCACAATCTTCTGAAATTGGTCTGCTCCTATGTAACCAGTTCTATTCTTGTCATAGTACTTGAATGCTTGACGGACTTTCTCTGCCTGAAGACTCCTCACTATTTGAGTGAATTGAGGATAGGTCAAGTCATGCCTCATTCCATCTACACCCAAGTACAAACTTGCCCATTGGGAATTCCAGTCAAAAGGGAGGCCGGTTGTTCGCTGCTCATCATGGATCCTCCTGAAATCGTCAAATTTAACTGAACCTATTCCTTGGGTGTCGAACAGGCGGAAGACGATCTCATATTCAGCATCAGGCTTGCCTAAAAGGTTCTCAAAGGTTGCCCAATCTTGGAAATCGAGTCTTCCCTCTTTCCGCCGATCTGCTACGGCAAAGAGAATAGAATAGTGTTCACGCCGGATTTTGTGATAATCCTCGTTTGGGGGGGCAATGGCATTGACAAAGCCCTCCTCTGTCATATACTTTTGGCCATCGCTCCCAAGAGATGCATGGCGGTCGAATGTGCGACGAGCCGATTCTGAGAGAGTGGGAGAGTGGGAATGCCCGATCTGAGGCACATGTTAGCTACAGCTTATAGATTCATGAAGAGTCATCTTGCTGAACGCAAGCAAATAGGCGTATGCAAGGACGCAGAAGAACAGATAAACTCACAAGGGAATCCTTCACAACCTCTGTGACAGTCATCACTCCGATAGTAAGCCCAAATGCTCTTTCTAGACCTAAGGAACGGGTGCCCTGGAGCAGCAATTGACCAAGCTATAGCAAATCGTACAATTGCAAGAGAGGAATGGTAAATGGCCAGGAAAGCTATGACTACAAGGTGTAGCTGCGAAAAAGGAAAAGCACAGACGTCGAACAACACACACACTCTTCAAGGGGACAATTGCAACCTAGGGAATTGGAGTTCAATGAGGGGCGGCCAGGAAGGCTCAACGAAAGTGCCGATATGTAGCTAGTGGAGTGTGGAGAAGATGGGGAGGGGGAAAGAAGGGCTTAGTTTGCGGGAGGTTTAGTCCTGCAATATTGCTTGCTTTGTTTTGTTCTACTCTATAACTCTTTAGTTCGCCTCAAGGCTGGTCTATCCACGAGACGGGCCCGTGAATCGACGCTCTGGGTAGAAATATCATTCTCAGCCTGTAGAGGTATCTCCTGGCAGAGGGTTGTCATGTTGATTATTTTTTTTTCTTTTACAAAATTTTTTCTCGCACGCAAGACAGCAGCGCCAAGCCTCACATCAGGGTCCACACTCCGCTAGAAAATCTTAGAGTAGGGAAATTAAAGTACGGTACAGCCCTAAGTACAGCCCTGGAGTAGTGAAAAGGAAAGAACGAGTGCTCAACTAGTTTGCTGGTAGGCCAGCCGACATACCTTATTTCAAATTTGTATATATACATGAACTCCGAGTATACCTGAGGCGGGGCTGATGAGTTTGGGTCTTGCCTTGTCCGTAGGTCAACCCGAAAACAGAACCAATGTTGTAGTCTGGTTCCAATGTTGCTACTTTCGTGGCTACCTGTGATCACCGAAGCATGACTTAATCCCGGACTCAAGTCGGATACGACAACTCCACCCCCAGCTTGCCTTTTGGCTAAAATCTATATAGGCGTCACACTAGGTATTTGCGTCAAGGCCCCCGGCTGAGAAGGTAACATCTGGTTGCCTGGTTTTCTGTTATCAGATAACAACCCCCACTTACTATCGGCGACCTCGCACAATACAAAAACAAAGGCTCATATTTAGCATCTCTATATAGAAGCCGTCAACCCGAAATTATGGTAGCCTAGGAATACAGACTCTTTAACCACCTCCAAAAAGAAACGCCGTCTGGGGTATTATAAATATAGAATGGCAACATCGCTCATCGCGCATGGGATTGCAAACGCAGTGTCAAATAGAGAAACCATGCCTGATAATTACCGATGAATAGTACTGAGAAATGTCGAGCGATGGTAAATGAGAAATGAGAAACAAATCTTTAGAAGGCGGTGTCATCACAAGCAGTTCATTCACTTAAACTCCGGGGGCCTCCTGCTAAGGGTATGAGAAGTGAAACATATTTTCCGAAAGCCATCATAGAGCCCAGAACGAGCTTTGCTAAACTGTGCCGTAGTTCGTTTGGTTTGGCTCGCTCTTAACATCACTCTCTGGGATGAGCTCCAGCGGAGCCTTTCCTCTGAACCAGACATAATGCTGGCATAGAAATATACCATCGAATCCCAGCGTCACGAGTCCCAAACCTAGCTTGAGGGGGTTTCCAAAGGTGCCCACCCAGAGATCTCCGGCAAGAGCACTGTCCAAGAACAGTTGAGCGAGCGAAAGTGTACCGCCTGTTGTGTCCAGCAAAATATTGTATATCGACCAGCCGACGGTACTTTCCCTCTTGTAATTCAAATATACCTGGGGAATGTATTTCAAAATAGTAATGAGGAGCTTGATGTAGCCCATGGTGTAAACGATATCTAAAGCTTCCCATTTATCGACCTGTAGGTAGACGAGAGAGCCAACGATAGTAGTTACTGCAGCCGATCCGATGATAAGGGCAATCATACCCATGCTCAATTTTTGCGTTGATTCCCGTTTATATCCAAAGAACCAAAGCTGACTCCACGCTATTACTGTAAGAATGAGGGCATGGACGCCGAAGGCGAGATCATTGTATTGTACACTTGGCTCTGGGGCGGAGGGGTGGTGCGATGCATATTGCTTTCGGATCGTAGAAGAGAAGAGAAAGAGGTAGGTGGATAAAGTGTAGACGGCAAAACCAACAACATTAATGGTGAAGAAGTCGATAGAAAGGCCGGTGACGGAACGCCTCCGATATGTCTGTATCAGTTGAGGATAGAAGCTAAGTGACCATGCCATGAAGCTGAAGGGAACCGGTTAGATGTATGGGCCAATACACTGTTGCGATGAGGTGCCACCTACTATGTCCATCCAAACAATCTGCATTTATTTAAAACCCCACCTAGTTAGTACTTATTGCCAGGACAGAGGGCGCCAACTGGGGAGGTAACTGAACACACCGAGATAGGGCCTTTCCTAGGTCTATTAGTTTGCCGTAATCACCACCCCCACCCGACACCAACGAGAAAGCTGACATAGGTAATTTATGTCAAATATCCGAATGAACTTGGTCTGGCGGAATGACTTCTTTCTGAATCCGTTATTTATTCAACGTAGGTGGTAAAACTGGAGGACGTACGCGACGTTGTCGGAGCTGCCTCGTCAGAAGACAGAAACAGGATCGTAGCGTTATAAATAAACAAATCAGGTGTGTGATGCAAACTGAATGGCGTCATTTGACTATTGGTAATAAATTGCAATGTGTACCGCAAGTGGAGTATGAAGAAGCCGTATATATATATACGGGGTAATTTACTGTTCGGTCCTATGTATATATATGCACGGTGCGGATCACAGATCTCATGAAGAATAGGTATGTAGAAATTAACCGGTATTAATTAGTTAGGCTTCAGAGCTTCGGATCGAAGCCGTTGAAGATGGCAGTAACCGCGTGTGGCTGGTGTACATTTGCTTGGTGCACACAGTGTGGCGCCACAGTATTTCAGTTGATTGGCTGGGACGCGAACTCTATCTCTCCTGTTATGTAAGCGATTGTCGCCCTGACTGAGCTTAACGTTCTGTTTGCGCGAATCCCCACCATACCCAGCGGCCTCAGCAACGGATCCGGGCTCAGCAGCAGCCATCCTTGGATATTCTTTCGCCATCCACAGTCACAAGTACACTTCAGACTTATTATTCCGCCATTTAATGCGTCGCTAGCCCCTATTCTCGCTAGGCTAACTTCCAAACTTTCGGATGGCGCCTGCACTCAATACTCACCGCAGGCCGTTCAACACCCGTGGCCGCGGTCGTGGCCGCGGGCGTCCTCGCCTCTATGGCCGTGGAGGATCAATGATGGGCTCACGAACTGCCTACAACCCTTCGACACAACAGCAGTCAACCAATGGTGTCGAGCAGTCGTCGACGCCCTCTCGAAGAGGTAGAGGCAGAAAACTCATAAATGGGGAGAGGAGGACTTCCGGCCCGACATTCATAAGAGACATCTCTGCTATTATGGGTGATCCCACTGCGCCGGGATACAAGCCTAGGGAGGAGCGGAGTTACCTAGAGTTTCACCCTGACCTCGATGTGGGGATGGTGTTACGGGTGATGAGTGCGGAAGATGTAGATGGGGTTACATATCAGCCACCTAATTTTCCGTCTACTGAGACCAATTCTGATCCACAGGATACTTCTGCAGCATCTCAGCAGGATGGACACACGATGCTACCCATTCGAACAGCTTCCGATCCCCAACCCCCCCCCACCCCAGGTCCGGAGAATGCATCATCACTCTTCGACAATGATGACCTTGTTGTTTCAGACTTACTCCCAGCTACTCCAGCGAGCCGCCCCAGTAGATCAACTGCCACCACCGGCCGTCGAGGTGGGCCAGGGCGGCCACCGAAGACACCCAAACCGCCGCCACTGAAACCACAAGCAGAGGTGTTGAATCTGTTGAAACCTTCATACCGGCTTCGGCCCAACCCCAACTTCTCTCTCAACCACGGCATCGCAAATTCCGTGTCCCTTTCATCGGCTTCTCAGCAAATGTCAAGAGCGATCGATGGCGTGATGAGCACACCCATGCATCAGCACCGTACAACAAAGACAATGGCTAATGTCGGCTATCAAGGGACAGAGTATTGGTCGAGGCCGAAGAATATGATCAGGGATGTTGGTGGCTTTTATGGAGACGACCTGAGTACATCTGCTGTCATTATCAGAGGAGATAAGAAGGAAGACAGTTCGTCTACAGTCCCTGGTGTAGCTATCGCAGGGGAGGGCTCAGGGGCGGGTGTTGGCTTTGGTGCCGAAGGGGAGAGAGTTGAATACGATATGGACGAGCAAGGTTCGCATAACCCTCACTGCCATGCACCAAACGTATCTTCTAATTTATTATAGATGATAAATGGCTCACTGAGTTCAATTCCCATCGCCGCCTGCTTGAGGTCGAGCCGATCACACCAGAAATGTTTGAGATTACCATGACCAAAATTGAGAAAGAGTGGTGTTCCCTGGAGAAGCAAATTCCAAAGAAACCACCAGGCCCCAAAACACCGCACCCCGGGTATTCTCATAGGAATGGAAACGATGGGGATGAAGAGGGGGCGGAAGATAGCAAATGTGCCATCTGTGACGATGGTGAATGTGAAAATAGCAATGCTATTGTGTTCTGTGACGGATGCGACCTAGCCGTTCATCAGGGTAAGTGTGACATCCTCAGTAAAGCTTTGGGAGACCTGGAAGTAATCATTTTTTTGCTAGATTGCTATGGGGTCCCTTATATCCCCGAAGGGCAATGGCTGTGCCGGAAGTGTTTGAATAGCCCCAGACAAGTTGTGGTATGTTTGGATCATTTCCTGCGATGTTGCCTCTCTGATAATTCGTCTAGAATTGCATCCTGTGTCCCAACATGGATGGTGCCTTCAAACAAACAGTTACCAACGCCTGGGCGCACCTTCTTTGTGCTATGTGGATACCGGAGGTTGTTATTGGTAACCAATCATTCATGGAGCCAATTGATGGCATTGAAGATATACCCAAGCAGAGATGGAAATTGGTATTAATCCCATATAAGCCGCATACAATGAGCTTAACTAATATGAAGCGTAGACTTGCTATATTTGCCGGCAACGAATGGGGGCCTGCATTCAATGCAGTAACAAGAACTGCTTTGTTGCTTTCCATGTCACTTGTGCTCGAAGGGCGAGACTGTTTCTGAAGATGAAGAGTTCCGGAGGCGGTCTGGAGTTCAATAATCTCAAAGGTTTCTGCGACAGGCATGTGCCCACAGACTGGCGACGGGAGAACGACGTTGAGAATGCAATCCTCGATGCTCAAGAATTCTATGCAGCCTCATTGTCTGATTCAATGTGGCGTGAAGGCCAGCTGTCCGGACTAGACAAAGAACCTGAGTCTCAACAATATGACCATCACGAGCTTATTCCTGCGAACGGCGAATCCAGCAGCATAGTCATCAGCGGGGTTCATCAAGGCAGCCCTTCGGCTCCTGCCGGCGCCCGACGTAGGAAGTCTCAGCTAGTGCAGAATAAAGTTGTTTGGAAATTACCCTCAGGAGCCCCTGTTATCCCACAGATAGTTTTCAGTGCTGTTTGTGATTCAATTGCTAGGTTTGGAGTGCGCAAGCGCAAAGAATACGTTGCCGAAGTTTGCAAGTATTGGACACTCAAACGAGAGGCTCGGAGAGGGGCAGCCTTGATTAAAAGGTTACAACTCCCGGAATCAAGCAGCGAGCTGACGCGGAAAAACTGGAAAGCCGTTTGCCAAGGCAGGAAGAAGCTCACGAGGCGGGTGGATTTTGCTACAAAGCTGAGGAAAGATGTAGGGGGATTGAGATTGTTGGCTGATGAGGTTAAGAGGCGGGAGAAGGAGAAATTGAGGATTGCCGGGATGATGCGGGACTACGTGGAGAAGGTTTATTTCCCGGAGGTGCCACTGATGCAGCCAATATTGGAAAAAGCGCAATCGTCTGTCCCCCCATCAGCTTGCCGTAAGTATAAAGTTACTGACAAAAAATACCTATTAGGCTCGATAAAGGAGAACATTTCAAGTTAGGATTTAGCATTCTTGGGAGCCGCCTTGATGACAAGTTATATTTTACCATTGATGCCTTCTATAATGATCTTACAGCCATGCTGCAATCGCCACCGCATGACCCAAGATTTGCCTACTCCTTCCCACCAGAATATGGCATAGCAGCACCGAGCTTGAAACCCTTCACTGGACGACTTCCTTCAACCGATGATGACGATACCACCAGCGATGCTCAAGCCTTGCGAACTGCAAATAGGATTTTGAAGACAATTGGGCCTTTGGTGGAGGAAGCTAAGAAGAAAGAAGACGACTTGAGGGCGAACCCATATGCAGTAGCAGCGAAGGAGCTTGAAGACCGTTTGGAGAAGGAAAGGGAAAAGGTCAGGACAGCAAGCAGGACACCAATTTCCCCAATTACAACAAATCTACTTGCGGATAAGATGGATATGGATGTAGATATAAAGGACGAAACACGCTCTGACCAGGGAGGGATGGTGGCCCCTCTGCCAAAGAAGAATGAAGGGGGAGCACGGAATGACGAGAAGATGGATGTGGATGTGGATGCTGAAGGGGACGAAGACCCAGACGCTGATGGAGAGTATGAAGTGGATGATATTTCCCTGTCGCAGCCCATACCAGACAGCAGGACCACAAATTCCACCTTTTTATATTCAGGTCATGAGGCGCAAGATTCTGGGATAACAAATGGCAAGTCTGACACTGTACTCGGCACTGCTAATCACACCGGTTCGAAACCCGAGTCTGTGTCTAACCCTGCTGAGTTACTCAATTCAGCCGCAACAGTCACTGCTCCTTTCCCTCGTGGGTCGCCCAGTAGTGCTCAATCTCCAGATTCTAAGGCGACTGCACCCTGTAGCTTTCCTACACTATCTGCTGCTCATTGGAATGGCAAACATCCGCCGTGGTATCTCCAAGAATTCGATCCTAAAGGCCTAGTCCTCCACGAAGAGAGGTGGCTAGGTAGGGATATCGCGAGAGAGTCTAGCCCGTTAAGCGAGCTGAGCGAAGATGAAATGCTGGGGCTTGTGGGTGAAGTTGGGGATGAAAACCACGTTGGTCATGCTCGCCTACCCACTTCTCTACCAGTGGTACCTGCTGAAAATGGTACTGGTAATTCGGGTGTAGGGATGCAGGGCAATGCATTAACGAGAGATATCCTTGAATCAAATAGCGTAACCCGGGCAGAAAGTAGTTCACGCGGGCGCAGCAGACCATACAGGGGAAGAGTACGTCGTGGGAGATTTCGAGGGAGGGGGAGAGGAAGGGGTGTAGGATCACGGGGAGGAAGCCGTGCAGCGGAGATTGAAGTAGATGATGATGCCGAAGACTTTCAGAAAGCAGAAAATATGGACGATGGAACCCTGATTGATGAGCAAACGGGGACGGAGACGATAGCTCCACTAAAAAATACTTCCTCCAGTACTCAAACTAAACTAAAACCTGAGCCTGCTGCAATGAATTCGGGAGAAAGCATAAGCGCGGAGCTTGACCGAATCCCACAGGTGGATGATGATGGGAATGATGAAATGGACATTGACACACCCCAGCTGCCGCTCCTTCTAACTCAGCAATCTCTACAAGATGCACCGCAGACACCTCGGACGTCTTCTCTATCGCCCTTGACCTCAGTCGTCGCAGATTTTGACTCTAGCCCCCTCTCTAATCCCCCCACCCGTCTATTACAGCGAGACCAATCTCCATCCCGATACAGGGGCACTAGTGCTGGGTCGCTCGACACTGGAACCGCTGAAGATGACAACGAAGATGAAGAAGGGTCTATTCAAAATCATTCCAACCCAAATACCCCGCAAAGAAGATCACGGAAGAATATGGTGTTTGCGCGGCAAAGTAATGGCAGGTTTGGCAGTAATAAAGGGGGTACAGTTGTAGCTTCATCATCGGTGAAGAAGAAGAGGTCGAAGAGGTGGATATAATCATGTAAATCATATTAAGGAGTTAAATTCAGCGGGGGTGTTTTTACCTGGGTCTTGATTTTATTTACAGTCCATGTTTTATGGTTATGCCTCGAGTTCTTGGCAGTTTAGGTGTATTTGTACCATAGTAACATAGCTGATGTTTCTGACCTTGAATTGGTAGCTAGGGAAATTCCAATGGAGTCTGTATATGATGAGGAAACATGACTACAAAATATATATATACTTCATAACATTCCTTACGAAAATTATGCTCAAACATTGTTACCCTGAAGTGACCTGTTGATGTGATTCTGAGGGTTAGTAGAGACTCCCAAGATGTACTACAAGAATCTTCGATAAATCTAGCAATAATTCTCGCGATGCACAAGCCAACGCTATCGAAAATAAAAGGCAATGTGATGAAGTGCATGTTCAGGGTAATGTTTCGAATAACTCTACACCATAGGAACAGCTTAATATGACGGTTACGAGGCTAGAAACATCTCTACCATCCACCAAGTACTATCCCTTCTATTAATTTTTTAAGGAAACAACTTCTACTACTCTAAATTTAGTCCTGGTTATTACCGAAAATAATGAGCAGTTTGCCAGTTCACCGGCCACAACACTAGCCAGGAGCCCGCCTGAAGGTTTTACTGACGTAGATTTTCCAAGATATACACCACAACAGGAGGATTGTGGCGAGCAAGAGGTAACTACTCCAGTAAATATAGGCATAGAATTGAGAAGGCTGACGTGGTGTCAGTGTGACTCTTTCCACCTAGGTTGTCATACATTGGATGCAAGGGTTTACCGAGTCTAGTGGATGCTCCCCAACAAGGCATCCTACTAGACTAAAACAGTGATCACTGGGTGCCCGAGGGACCGAGACAAGGTGCTAGGTTTGCCTAACACCTGGCCTATACCAACACTTCCTCCCAAACCGCGCCCAAGGGATCCAATTAATCAAACTCCTGCCATACCAGACTTTTTTCCGTGCGCATTTTCTTTCTTCCTCCCTGTGGCTAGGGATGGAGCTGGTACTAATATAGTCCGGCTGCACTACCCCCGCAGATACTAATATACATCCTCAGAGTGTAATTGGCATGGTAGCCTCGTGCCCAGCCGTTAGTTAGTTGGTTGGTTATCGAGGGTTTACTATGCTATCAGACTAGGGTTTACTCACATTTCGAATTTTTCTAAGGGCAATCAGTATTCTGACCGAGGATCGTACTACCCAACCGCAAAGTGCCGGCCCGGCCCAGCCTCGAGGCTGGACCCGTTTGCCACAGTCTCAGATCTATTCTTTGCCAAAGTCACCTGCAGAATTCGAGGTGCTTCATAAATAGGTACTTAGGACGGTGCAACCAGACTTATTTAGTAGTCTGGTTATACTTAGGACGTATCCCCCGGCCCTGGCCCTTGTGCTCCTTATTACCGCTCCGCTTCGCTTGAACCCTCAATTACTATAGGACACATGTAGGTATGTTCGAGGAACTACACACTCGCGCATTGATGTACTGTACGTATACAGGCTACCTTTTCCCTACGCCCGCCTTGCCAATCATGATGATATTCCACGCTCTCCAGTACTGAGCGGACCGGGTTTTATCGCCAGAAGGCTCTTTAGATGCCTGTGAAGCTTTCAGCCTGCCCAGAAGTTCAGAGCCCAGATTTTGACCCGGGCCCTCGAGACGGCCAGGGCATCACATATACACACGTGCACCGCGAAGAAGCCTGGGAAGAACAACACAAATGAGTGGCTTTGCTACCTACTGCCATAATTATAATATGAATCAACTAACTATATTTACTTTTCAAAGCTCGGTCTCTCGTCCCCAAGACAAGTTGCAGTACATACACTGATGGTACATACACCCACGGCGTCTGTTTAGAACGCAAATTTATTGGTGCGCAGGCTTAAGCATCAAGTGGGAAGTACTTGTACCCATAGCCCATAATCAGTGCCTAGAGGGTCTGCTCCAGCAGCACTGACAAGCTATGAATTATTTTCATTCATTAGCCTGCTCATATCAACAACTGACAGGAGGGTCTATGTGGTGTCTATCAGCTCTAACTTGGTACCGGTTGGGTAAATTGATGAAGTCCTTCAACCATTCTTTGGTGCCAACCCCAGCGCCGTTAGCGTCTAGAGAAAGATCACAACTTCGACATGCTGACAGCGATTCGTTTATCGTACCTCGCAGCGAACTAATTGTTCGCTTCACCGCCCTAACACTAAATCTATAAATATACGCGAATATGTAAACGTATAAATATAGGGGCTTTAAGAGATGGAGATGAACCCCAGTGGTGCATGTATGATATCTCTGGCATCAACGACATGTACGGGCTGCAGTGAGCCGAAGCGCATCATCGACTCATCTACCTACCGGTATCCAACTACCGATGGAGTCAACGCCAGGCCCTGTCGATATAGGCAAGTACAGCTTGGTGTGGTGGACGTGCATGCCGCACACCGGTGAGAGTTATATCCGATTATTCGGGTCCCATATGGCCGGGCGGGGTAAAGGTGATCAAAGTTTCAGACCGCCACTGCCCACTTAACAGTGAGATGAAGACATATATATGATCTTAGTGGCTGGATTGATGCCGTGCCACTCGGGCTTGCCCTAGATTGGAGCAGCGTTCGATGCGTAATCTGCTTACCTTGCTCGGTATTCTACATAGGCATCCCATCAAACCGGGCCGGCGCAATCTGAACAGGCCCAGAACCTATAAACGTTTTGCCTCTTCCTCACACCTAACTGGCATTCGTACGCGTACATTACAAGCACCATGGTACATACACTAGTGCAATGCACGGTCCTTACGTCCATGTACTTGGTAGCAATAGGTTTTCGAACGGCGTTCTGCATCAGTACCGGGGCCAGGGCCTTGGGTATGTGTTGCCTGTACATGTAAATTAATAGTGTAGGTAGTACAGGTGCTTATACACATCTGCCCTAGCATATATAGCTATTACCAGTCGAATTCTATCCCTAAAGGAATTCGAGCAGTCAGCAGAGTGATAGGCAGGAAGGCTTAGTAACGTATCAAAAGTCCCTCTTAACACCTATGCTTTCATGAACAACCTGACCGGGGTTCTTTCCCATCAACTCTCTTACAATTCAGAATAGTGCAGGTATGTCACGAGTACAGGGTAATACTTGTTGTACTAGCGCTTTTCAAAGTTTATTCCGGATCTAGTGGACAGCACATACATAATTAGAACTTATCAGCACGTCCGCAGCTAGTATATATCCTTATGGATTAAATATAGTTCGTGTTATTTTAAGCCTCAATAAGATTTTATTCACGTCATATTAAAGTTGACCATCTAATCCCAAATCCAAGATCACCAAGCTGTATACAAATAGCTACAAATTCTTGGAGTGTGAAAACTACCCTAGCCCATTTCAGGAGTTCCTTAGTAAATCGCTCCCAGTGAACCTTCAGACGCAAACTTTCAAACCAAATACACCCTTCGCACGTCAGGCCATCAGGCTACTACATGCACGTAACAATTGTGGGCTAGATCCCAGACATGATAAGGGGAGATAATTAGTGACCCATAATCCTCTCCTGATTTCCCTGTCCCCTGTACAAATACTCCAGATTTCCGGGGACAAACTACTGCCCTATGAAACACACACTAGTTAGGCAGCAAGAGAGCTTGTTACAGGCAGCAGACGGCCTGTGCGCTTATAATTGGACAAATGCTTTTGGGCGCACAAGCCATCAGAATTGATACTCATCCCATCCAATACAGTGGCGCCATCAATTGCTGCCTCTGGTACCCACTGATTTGGTTAACTTATGAGTGGTTGGCACCCATTACACGCTAAATTTACTACAAAAGACGTCAGTCGTACCGTCAAGCAATGCATGCCTACTCTGCCTACCTACCGTAGTCCTTAAGTGCGCATGTTATGTATGTACATATATGTGGTAGTCTACCTAAGTACTTGAGACATTCAGTGTGACATGAGTAGGTGTCAGAATCTGCTGATATGGTCCCGCTTAAACTGGCCAACCAGCACCCGCCTAGGTAGTGCCCGAGCCTCACTAGCTATATATAGGCCGAATGGACTTGATATAGGTCTTGGGCTTTAAATTTCTCCGCAGTGGCAAATTCGACAGGGCTCCTGGATGGGAACGAGATAGATTATCTTGACCCAGTATTTTTCGCAGGATCGAAATCAACAAACTAGTGTGGCCGTCACTGACTGATCTACAGAGCTAGAAATATTCCCCAACTGGGTGCCCACTAGGTAGCTGGCCAACAGCGAAAGGTACGACTACCTAGACGGTGGTAGGTGCCACCAACCGTGAGGCTCTGCAGGCCATCTGCAGCCGGCAAGCGTATAACTAGCGAGATAGGTCCCATCCTCTACCAATTCTCGTGTTTTAGGTCGGAAGGACAGGGGACCTATCTTGCCAGCTTTCACGGTACCGAATTGACTCGAATTATTTTCTAGCGTCCTTTCGACATCCATTGAACTTGGTTAGCCTGATCAGGTTGAAGGGCGTGGATCAGACTTGACATATGTTGACCCAGAGTCGAGTCGAGTTTTGGCTCCAGTACTACCTAGATAGAAAGGGGTGCAAATAGACGAGTTTGCATTTGCATCGCAGAATTCAAGACGGGCCTAGGGAATCCCAAAAAATATCCAGTTGGTCCATGCGTTCATGCAGCTGCATTGGTTGGTAACATCGATCTTCCGCATCTGCAGAGGATTGGATATCATCAATTTTGTTTACTTAAAGTTCTGAATCAGAGTAAAAGGAATCATACTAAGGAGAGCACATTACATCTACTCTACCCCTCATATGGCCAAATTTGATGGAGACGGGGCAGCGCCCGGTGTATGCACCTCCACCCCAAGATTCACCACACATGTATATGAAAAACTTACACCACTCGCAATTTAGAACACCGACTTTTACCACAGAAAGTATAAACTAAACCAACCAATGAACATATCGACATTAGGATCCCGTCAGTGCACAAGCAAGAACAGTTTGACACTAAACCACCTTCAGGCGGATTTTTACATGTGTCAGGATAACCAGGTGTGGTGCTTTGACTTGACGGGAGTTCTGAATTGTGAGGTTTACGGTAGTATATGCCAATCTGCTGCAACGCATCCAGACTCTACTGGTTTGGATTGATATCCAGCCTAGCTTATCGAAGGGTGTAACATTATCCCTGGTCTAATCAGGCAACATTTTCTGCTCGCTGGCTATCCAATGGCGCGCATGAAGGCAACCCCCAATCTCTCGACTTGACCCCTGCTTGTGTAACTCGGCAAAATTGCAAGCCACCACATTGATGTGTATCAATACCAAAATGAATACGGCGTTGTAGGAAACATTGACGAGTGTCACCGGTTGGGAGCTCTCGCAGTTACAACTGTAGATGCAGATCTCGTACTCATACTCAATTAATTCATATAAACCCAATTCGGCACACGGCCATTAGTCCGACGTGTTCTCATGCATATGGGCGCGCTAGATGCTAAGTAGGTGTCTACACAAACGAATTCACGATCGAAAGGAGCTATTGAAGGACTGGACGCTCCACATGGATCCGGACTCCCCGGCCCTGGGCCCGTCTCATCACCTTGCACCAACCCCAAGCTCGACACCGGTTAGGCTATCAGACTCTTTGAAATGAATTATGTTCCCATGAATTACATAGCCAATTGTAATCCGGCAGTATATCGTATCAGGCTGTTACGTACTATATACTGGAGAAATTCACGAATAAGAAGCCAAGCGAAACTACCAAAGGCCTAGGCAGCCGTCTCAACCTCTTGGCGAGACACAATACATTAGACTAGCATATTTCCGCCTAAATTTGAGCTACACGCTCCTTAGTCATCACCCTGTGCTAGGCAACGAGCCATATACTGCTAACCGTCTTCAAGGACGATACAAATGGCGTTTTAATTAGACCTGATGATAATATGGACCCGACAAGACACCATCCTTACCCACGAGTTTCTATGGGCGGTGTATGGGCGGGTTGTATTGTACAAAACTCAACTCCCGGCACAGTCTAACCAACGGTACATATACACAGGCCCAATCATTATCTATGGGTAATTTCTACTGCATTTTAAGATAATCTCAAAGCCACACAGTGGGGCTCCAGATTGCGTGAACATCAAGACCTTAGCTGAGTTCCCCACAAAAGGTCATTCTCGTTTCTTGGGGGTTCGCAAATCGCTACATAAAAAACTAACAACATTCGCTTATCCCCTTGCCTATCGTGCTGGGTTTTCGGTAAGTTGTACACATGTACGGATCCGTTAAATTGGGTGTACGTGGTGAGTCCAAAAGGTGCGGGAGTTGCATTGCAGGGCTTCTAATTGGCCAGCCCTATAGCATGCCAGGATAAGCTTGCTGCCGGAGTTAACACGGACCTAGAGTATGCCCTGCCCTGTACTAGTCGCTAGCTCCGGGTCACGAATTAAATTGACATACGCTGTCCTCGTATACGCACACCTTGCACTAGGGAAGATGACCGCGAGGGCAAATTCAATCTGGAGGGAACATGTAGCAGGTAATATCAGTTGATAGGTAGATAGGGATAGCCCCTTCTCCGACAGAAGGTTAGATCGATAGTTCTCGGGATTTTTACATTCAGAACTGCATAGTCCACCTAATCGATCACCCGGAGTAGACTTAGCTAGTCTGGTTGGCACGACCGCTCCTATGGAGGGACTTAGCTAGGTCCGCGGGGACTGAATGCAGTAGCCTAGGAACAACCGAGCCTTACGGTTAAATAGTTGAAATTTTCCAGATCGATCCACCCATACTAGCATACATTTTCCTTTGCCGGTATTGTGGATACTTAATAAAGATAACTGTACCAGATTAAATGTACCGGGCATTTGGATGAAAATAGATACATAAATACAAAAATAGATATCACCGCCAAGCCATTGCATAAACTCTATGCTGAAGAACCCTAAAACTTTGAACTCAAGAGAGGTAGAGTGAATACACTCGTAGCTCGACAAATCTCGGGCCCCGTGGTACCAGCTCCCTTCTCGGCAGTTCGACCCCAAGGGTCTGACTTGAGATAAACAGAGTAGTTATGCAAAACCTCCTCATGCGGGAATATTAACATTGGGTGTCTCCAAATTTCAAGATAGAAGCTGATCGCAAGTGATACCTCCCTAGACAGTAATTGTCGATTCGCCTGTCATTGCTTCCGCTTTGATATAAACCCGAAGACACCATGTCCAATGTCATCATATGCCGGTCTTTAGTCTGACAAGGTACCTAGCTAGTCTTATGCCTGACCCCATTTCTGCAGCTGCAAGGCTGAGTGGCAGGGTTAAAATCCTCTTGATTTGTGTCACAAAATGCAGTGAGACACATGCGCAGTTTTGTATGGTGGCTTCTAGAAATGGGATACAGTCCCGAGTGGTTTTTGGTGTAATCCCGAGTTGGTGGTTCCGTCTCCCGCAAACTAGGTCGGATCTGAGGTTGATGGTTCAACTTGTGGGTGGCAGGGTTTCAAAGGGTTTTGTGAGGGTGCTAGGCCCAGGGATGCTGTTAATGGCAATACACCCGGCAATAGTTGAGTTGAGCACACCAGATGTGTACATCACCTCCATAATCAAGAACAAGGTAATTGAGTAGTTGGGATTAACATTACTGTGCTACTTTGCTCTAAGGAGTTTGAGCCCTCGTGGCTTGTACATGTACACTTCAGACCCTCCGCCCGAGTGCAATTTGATCTGACTCCCGGCCCTTTGCCTCTTGCCGAGGCATTGTAAGCCACATGTTGAACGTCAACAAACCTCGACTGCGCACTACTAGTTGTAATTGTTTATCCCCGGAATCTCCATATCGCACAAATACGCACATTGAGCAAGGCAATATGAAGAGCATATGTTATTGGCAGGCACCTGTTAACGTTGGACATACACAATGTCAGGGTGAGTAGTTCTCAAGCTCATGATATAACAACCATACTAAACTTATCTATGCATACGCCTCAGTGTGCGACACGAAGCTTCAACCAGACTGCGGAGCCAGCGCTACACGTAGCAATGAGGATATAGGATACACCTGTACATCATAAATATAATTACTGTCTCTCGCTTCCACGGTCCATGACACGTCTACAACCGCAAATAAACATCTTGCGATCGATCTGGTGGATGAAAGTGTGTGGTGTATTCACACAAGTGCGTGACAACTGACAGGCCCCTCCCCACTACAGAGGCATCGTATCGATATCTAGAGATGAGCTGGCGTGTGAAGCCGATGACCGTAGTCCAGATGTATAGTTCATATGACGCACGCTCGACATAAATAATTAGTTGACATAAGTTCCTCCAAATTCAGATAGTAGTACAATCACCTGCTCCTTTTCGTGCAATAGCAATGGAGTAGCCCACCTCATGCATGTTCAAAAGATCCTTGCACAGCTGAAGATATAAGTAATTACAGGGGTTCATGCGTCTTTTGCAACAACGGAATTTGTAGTGGTGGGCTCATATGTATTCGACGAAAGCATGCAGTGCATTAGTTCGGCGAAGTATAAAAAACAAATCAAATGTAATGTATAGTTGTTTGCCAAACTGCATGCCAACCAGACCACCAAGTTACATGCCCAGAGGCCAAATCTGTGACATACTTCGGATAAACCATAACCCCAAGGCCAGGATAATCACGACAACTCTTGGTTGGCGCAAATATACCGTATGACACCATGTAAGAGGACGAGCTAATGCATATGTAGCTACTTTATTTTCCCTAGCGGGGTATCTTACCAGCCCTATGACTGCACTACGGATCTGGACCCATTCAGACATAGAGAACTCTACATAAGTACCATTCCATTACTCCCTGGATCGGTAAAAATAGGCATCAGAATCAATGGAAGAGAAATCCGATGATGTTACCAGGGTCTCTTGAGCCACACATGTATTATTGGGTGGGTTGATTTACAAAGGTTTCCTCATGTTAATACTATTCATCCAATGGGTACCGCCCTTTTATTTTGTAGCCAATCGATAAAGAATACCATACCAAGGAAGTTTGAGCTTACGTGCATAGCCCTACGGCCTGCAGATATGTCTCAGGACTGGCATGGGGCCAAAACTGACACAGTCGGCAGCTGAATGCCGACGAAATCAAGTCCTTCCAACTTTGCCGCGAGTGGGGAGAATGCCCGCCAGGCGCACCAAGATAACTGAATTTAAGAAACTTTATCATACCATAGAGTCTAGAGAATAGAGTACCGGAAGGCGGTGAAGATTGAAACACACCTGCATACCAAGTTGATTCATTTCCCTTCCTAGTACTCCCGTGTTGTTGCAACCTTAGGTAAGTTTAGAAGTGCAAATTCTTACTGCTTACTCCTGAAGAGTATTATGGTACTAGTTACCTACATGCCTGTCTCACGCAGGCCCGGCTCCCAGGCCTGGGAGAACTTTCAAGTCAATGAAGCATGCAAACCACCTTAAGCCTGACTATGCTCATAAGGCACCCCATAAACCGTAGCTGGCCCCAGATAGTCCATAGGGCTGAATAACGCACGGTTGACATGGGGACTGTAAGAAATGGTATATACATGGTTGGGCCACTATCTTTCCTGAGACCCGATCTAGGACATCTTCCACCGGGCCTTGACGTACATAAATTTCCTAGTTTTCTGACTGACATAGTACACTAATTAGGATTAGCACCGTTGGGTCTAGGACAGGATGAGTCCGGACTATTATTTATGGCAATAAACAGTGCTTAAGATCGGGCTTCAACGACCACAAGGCCGTAGGAGTTTACGTTCGGAGACATTGGAATAAAAAATATACATAGATCATGAGGATTGAATTCGAATCTCAAGTTCTACAGCCGGTATGGTTGTACGCTTGACTTGCCAAACCACGTGCCAGCCAGGCTAAAAAAAACACATGTAACTTAGTCTGGTTCAGTCTTATTCGAAGTACCGGGTGTCGCGAATGGGAACCGTGCCCAGCCCGGTTAGCCTAGTTCAATACTGGTTAGCCACTATACTGGCTACCTGCTTTAGGCAGTCGCAAGCAACTACAACTAGATTAGTGCGTACTAATCAGGACATTGCTTACAACAGACTTCCTCAGTAGCTACTTACGTTAGTGTGATGTCCAAGCGTTTACTGCGTGTATATGTAACGTTTATTTCATTTATGAAACTTATTCACTGATACCGTTATGTGCTAACTTTAGGGGCCTAGGGATTGAGTTTACGTCGGGGGCCTTTTTGTATTGTATCAGTGCATGAACCGGAGTCAGTACATTTATATGAAATATTGCGCAGGAGCATACCTCTATATGTATGTTGTATGTTGTACTATATACATGTAGCTACGTATCCCTCCATTGTTTCGGCATAAGATAAACTCACCCTGGAGGGCCCCGAAGACCCGGGTTTAGTCCCCTCTTATATATAGGATGCATTGACACCTACAGGCACCACGTGCAACTCGCGATGTTCTTTCAGTTACAGATTTATGTTTCGACTGTTACACATAGGCGCGCTGTATGGTAATCTTCAGTTTTAAGTGCTTTGAATATATAACAAGGGTAACTCGAGTACAGGTAGTAAGATATTGCTTTCACATGACCTCATGCGGCGTGCTTCGGGCTTAACCAATTAATCAATACTTGGTGTGACAAGCGGGCTTCGATAATTGGGGTTCGTCCAACTTATGAGCAGTGAAAAAGGGGTCCAATGCCCGTAGGTACTGAGGAAATACCTCAACCCTACAACCTACAAAATCACCCACTCATACGCCGGAGAAATGTGCATCGACGTCCAGATGATTCACTCATCCTGGTGCAGACAGGGTTGGAATACGTATACTAATAAGCGGGCACAATCGTAACAGGATATAACCGAGATTAACTATTCTTGGTTAATGTGGGATTCTTCTGTGTCAAGTTATTTACCTATCGTATCAAGGTGGCCAAGGCACTCTTGCCGTATGATCCCCTGTCAGGTACCTTGTGACAAGAAGGCGTCCGGGCTTTGTGTGATGCCATGCGCCCAGAGGAACAACTGATAACACCCCTGCAACCAGACTATAACACCCCAAAGAGGTGTCTTGTGATAAATGAACGCTGACACCGCGATATAGGTAAGTCAAGCCCCTGACGAGAAAAACGCAATGCGCTGCATATGTACAGGTGGGCATGACTAGGCGAGACTATCTAGACTATAGGATGAAAACCAGATTGCGATCGAGGTGTATATGTGGCTAACATCTTGTTCAAATCAGGGTGGAATTGAGACAGGCTGGGTGTGGACTGGACATGGAATCTGATTGGAACCTTAAGCATACTTAATTCTACTTGCAAATCTCACTGTGTGTGATATTGGACCGTCACCATAGGTCTGGCGGTACGGAGTACTCAGTAACCTTACATTCAATGCCGAGACTAGAGCCAACTCTGTTAGAAACTACCGGTAAAACTCCACGTCGCAGGTTCAAACAAGCTTCTCGGTGGGCTACTGATAATGCTCTGTGTAGAGGAGTCCGTGTAACCTTGGAACCTACAATGATGTTACACTAGACTGGCTACTTATGTTACACAGGGATAAAATTAAACCATTGACGGCAAATGCCGCAGACTAACCCTGTCTGGCAAGCCTGGTACAGGTTGGTGACTTTACCTTTACTGATTCTAATTGTTTCCTCGGAATTCCTGAAGGGTCATCCTGAGCCACCCTCAATACCAATATTTGAGACCGAGTGAAAGGGGCTAGTTATTGGTCGATAAATATATCGTAGAAAAGAAGACGAATGCCTAACTCGATGCATCTTTCTAATTAGGGAAGCTTTAGCAGTATGGTCGCAATTGGGGGGAATACAGTAGAGGCCTGGACTCGACCAACACTGAGTAACCCTGGATCTGTTCTCGTGTCCAGACCGATTTATTTTGGTGTGGCAGTAAATCCCCGGATCCACAAGCGGCCACAAGATGCCTCGGTACCAAAACAGTAGTACCGTATCTACCTGATTTGGATTTATTATGCTACGATAACTTATACAGTTGTGCTACTATACAGTCTTGCCCGCAGTGATCCTAACTGACTACTGGACGATCTCTAACAGGCTAGCAACCTCATTTCCCTGGGCCGGTGTACTCAAGTACATCAGCCAGACTAATCCTACCATACCGCTTGCTTTGTGGCTAATTATTTCCGCGGTAATGGGAAATGTTCCCCCTTGCCCGCATGGCTCTGCAACCTTACCTTTGAAGTCGGTAACGACATACCTCCTCTGAATCGAAGCACTCCGTGGCTGATCAGGATGGTATCCTACGTGTCAGTTGAATTCACTAATACGAATCCTAAGTCATGGGATTGCGGCGAACCTTGCCGTGTATCTTCTCTGGAGACCATGTCGACTTGTGGTACCTACACACTGACTTGATGTTACAATTGTCTAAACCGGTGAGAGTCGACGTTTGTGCTGCAGGTGAACTAGAGCTTTCTTGGTTTAGCTGCATGTAGGGTGCGGTTTCTCTCGATTGGTGGTACTTACCCACCCGACAATCATGATCATCAAAGAGCGCAGATATCTGATTTGCTGCCTGGAAGGCTCCATGTGCCAATGGTACCAAATGGTTTGCCCACTTATCGCAGCTGCCTCCACCATGACATGATTTAACTAATTGGGTGTTACCAAATCTCGTCTTACACAAAGAAAAAGCAGTTGTGGGAGGCCTGTTGCCAATCTTGTTCGCGAGCCCCCATGAACAGTGGTTGGCACGGGTGTATGTTTGTGGCGGTACCATGTGCTAACTTAGGAACCAAAATAGATATAATAAACAGAAGGGAAGTCGAAATCCTGAGGTTTGCTACGAATTGTCTCTTAATCACTCCGATGTGCCTGTGCTCATACTATTCCACTTCATTTTAATATGCATGGCTCACTGTGAACGGGCACACATGGGCAGGTATGGTGGTTTGACCTATGGACTGCAATTGTAAGTAGCCATCTTACCCTAATTGCGCCTCAGCATAAGCTTAATTAGTAAATATCTATAAATTGCATGCCATTTACAGCAGAGTAGAGTAGAACCCCCCTGCCAGTGGTCCATGAAGTAAGATTTAGAAGGGAACGGCGAGTATATCCATGCAACTGCAAGGGATTGAATGCCTTTTCAGTAATCTAGTTAGGAAATCGAACAGGGTCCCTACCAGCCCTGTCGACTCTAAAGGACAAACAAGAAACCTAACTTGAAAAGCTCTTTGGCTTTTTTGACATCAATTATGTACTCTTGTGGGTAAGGATGGGCGGAGTGCACATCAATGAAGGCTTGCATATTTTCGCCAATTTGATGGCACCCAGGCAGAAGGTCTACAAATTTAAGCGGGAGAAGCCGAAGACTGTAAGTAACAGTGTCAAATATTCGGGATGCTATAGGGCAGAAGCTAGTGGCAATTGCTTATTTACTTTTTGCAAGCCATGTTCCTTATGAGGGCTTTCCGTCCCAGGAAAGGGACATCTATGTACCTAGAACAGGTTTTATTTGTCCAAATTGTTAGCCCTGTTCACATGGGGAATATGCGTTTGGGCAGTTTCCCTGTAATGCATCCTTGGATGATGGTTGGTATACATGTAGCGAGTGGTGGCGGGTGCCGGGGACATCAAAGCTTAAGGGTATGTGAGACCAGTTAGACAACGCTGACTATATGTATGACAACCTTTCCGAGCAGAAGAATTAAGGTCCATGCAGCCTAAGCTTGCCCAATGTGAGAGCGAGATTTCAAGCCATGAAATATTTGACCATGGCTGATTTGCTATGTCAGGGAGCCATCGGTCGAGATATCAATTGAAGAGTACTTTGCCTAGGTAGATAGGATCATTAGGATATCCAGTACTCAATTCGAATTCGTTAGGTTGTCGCAGGTCCTCTAAGAAACACGAGGCGGCATGCACTGCAATAGGCCGTCCCCCCTCATGAGTCTACTCTAGGTAGCCTCCTGGTTAAAGTACAGGATTTGAATTGAAACCTAGGTATCGTCCCACCATCCTCCGGATCTCATTCATCTCACATACTTAACCTTACCCGATCCCATAAATAGGGTCTGCCGCCCCCATTATCTACAGTGATAAGAGGAGCAACAAAACAAGCTTCTACCGAAGTGTGCGTTCTGCTGGATTCGAACCAGACTGCCGGAATTCCAAAACCTTCTTCTCTGCGGAAAGTTGCTTGTTAATCGACTGCAAAGCTTCACGAGCTCGCGACTCTCCCTCGGCACCCAAAATTCGGGGCTGGCTAGCTATCGCATAGTCGCAGCAGGCGTCATTGTTCGCATACAAGTATTCTAGCCTATTGCACGTACATTTCGTTAGTTGACTACAGAGGCTTTGAGTGGCATTGCTGCATTAGCACTGGATCCTGTGAGGCTCTGTCTCGCTGCAAAAATAACCTCGGGAGTGTAACCACGCACAGCCTTCGCGCTAGAGCTCAATTTTGGGGTGTGCGACGTTCAACAGGGCATGCGCCTGTCAATTGCAAGTTAACAGGCTGCTTGGACTCCTAAATATACAGAGCCCGGGAAGGCCTCTTCTTTATTTATTTATTATCCCAATCGTGACTTTCAGACCTCTCTTCTCCCAGTTCGTTGTTGAATTTTTTGCGGGCATAGAGGGCTGCTACAGATCCTGTGAGAGCACTCTGCTGTTTCAGTACCAGCACTGCCATAGCGAACCCCAGCTCGAAGAGAACCCAGCAAAAGGTACATTGCCCACCCCCCCCCCCACCATGACCAC
>Ga0307511_10000560_pt1 | contig 39994 bp, 42 predicted proteins | sample 13_EM_MG_FD_200266 | JGI IMG/M metagenome (GOLD analysis project Ga0307511, IMG submission 200266) | Populus trichocarpa ectomycorrhiza microbial communities from riparian zone in the Pacific Northwest, United States - 13_EM | ecosystem: Host-associated > Plants > Roots > Unclassified | place... | reverse complement strand
CCCTTCTCTCTGGGGTCACTATCTTCTGCTGGGAATTTGACTTTCATGGTGTAGGACTTCCGTGAACAGAACGGCTTGTTAGAGGATGTCATCGGCCGGAGCAACACGGGAAGCCTCATGCCATCACAGTCGGTTCCAAGTGTCCGAATCATGCACGAAGTCCGGGATTTCCAGGCTGTGTTGTGTTTTTGGATGTCTGGGATGGCGTGGGGGAGTACACGATGCGGATGTTGGGAATGGCTGTGGCAACAGAAAAGACGAAACAGTGTTCGATGGCACATTTCTCGACCCACTGGTGGCTTGCGGTCCACGAGGGTCCGCCCGACAGTTCATAGAGTCCACAGGTGATCCATTCTACCCCTAGATTCCACTGTAAAATTACACGCTTAGCAGCCGAAACCCGGTTGGAGCTACAGCCGGGAAGTTACAGAGGATTGGACGTCTCGGGACCATGCATCCAAAAGGACGTCGCAACACAACAGCATGGTATCGGAAACTGAGTCGCACTCGGCCCAGAGTGATGGGAATTGTACCTGTTGTGGCCATTCTGAAGCTGTTGGAGAGTACTGGGTGGAGGAAGAAGGGCACGGATTTATGGAAATTTGACGAATTGTCGCGAGCAGCTGGATGGTGGATCCGATCGAAAAGATCAATCCCAAGCGGGTAAGTGGCATTGGCCGAATGCCTTCTGATTGCCCGGACACTCAATACGTACCCAGCGGCGGCGGTTCACCTTCCCCTCGTTCATCTCCACGAACCCTGACGCATGTTACCACTAGAGTAAGGTGACCGGATCCTCGGAGCTCTTGAGGACAGGAGGCCAGCTGCTGGTCACCGGCACACGGACCAACAACAGTAGGTCTTCACTGCTCCTGCGTTCCGTCCTCCGCCTGACTTGCACTGGTGTCCAGGCATTCGTGCTCCAGGTCTCGTCACTGATGAACGACTGTAGAGCCACGCTTGGGCTAGGCGCGCCGGTGACCGTTGTTCTACTGGTCGTACATCCTGTGACCTTTCAAACATTGTAAAAGTACTTGGGTGCAGTCCTTGCTATCTGTTTGAGGACCGGACTAATTACCCAGCCCCTCCTGGACCCCCCTTCGCTCTAAAAGAGTCTGGTGGACTTCTCGGGCGACTTCTCACACGAACCCGCCAGATTTTGCTCGACTGCACTCCGTGCGGATACCCCATTCCGCCCCTTGGATGTAACACGTGGCACCACGTGCCCCACGGCTCGAGAACCGATTCACTCTGATTCACTGATGTGCTGATAACTCGGGGCCGAGGGGAACGGTCATCCCAATGCGCTATGGCCTCTCTGGTGCTCGTACTCTATGGAACTTTCTCGAAGCTTCTGGTTTGGACGGCTCTGGAGGCTTGGGGTGATCCTCCCCAGGTCGCGGACGACACCCGTTCGAGCGCGGCACGTATGTTGAGCCATATAATATCAAGGGATATTGGAGTCCAGGACTCAAAACCTAGGCCCGGGCACTATCAGAGCTATAAACTGGGGTAGGGCGAGCAGCGCGGGTAACAACCTTGGTGATGGATTGATCCAATACAGGCAGACCCTCCTGGACACCGAACCTTTCGTTGAACCTCATCCGGTAAATTTATCGGGGGCCCTCTATATCCTGGGATTACGACCATCGATCATCAAGCCAAGCCTTTGGGGCAGCTTACGGGGATGATCTGACCAACGCGTTGGACTCTCACGCCCTCCCGTCAGAGGACGGACCAATCATTCCTAATCGGGACGTCAATGCAAGCCGTCATGCTTATTCCCATTCCAGGAGCCCGTGAAAAAACCTCACAAGTAACGTGACCCATTTGTCGCGTTCACTTAAACGCGGGTGGATTGACGAATGTTATCTCTCCAGTTCGCTGCTGACTTCATCTTCATCGCTGAGCCCGCCCTCTCGCGTCCCTCACCCAACCTCCTACACCTCCACCACCGTCTAAAACGTTAAACCTCCCTCCACCCATCATGTCTTTAAACTACGAGGGATCCTTCTACTCCACAGTTTCCACCGCCTCATCCTACATCCATAATCAGGTCCGTATAGTTCAAAGCTTCGCGACGGCCACCCTCTCACGCGTCTGACCACTTCTCCAGCCCACCGATCTTCTCTTCGACTTTGAAGTACCATACTGGGACCAATTCAGCTTTGAACCCCTGGTACCTTGCGCCGTTGGTGATGACAATCTGTTCGCACCCTTCCCACCCCTTCAACCCCCCGCGTTCCCCAACTCCTTGCTCTTGTCACCCCCGGAGAGTTCCGAATCATCCGCTACCCCTTCCCTCTCCACTATCTCAACTCCCAATCTGCCCTTAGCTGGGTCACCACCCGCCCAACCACCGGTCACCACCCAGCCAATCACCCCTCCAGTACCACCGGCTACCACCCGGCCAACTACTACCCTGACACCATCAACCACCCCTCAGCCAACCACTCCTCCGACACCGCCGACGCCTGCTTGGCAACCCGACTCGAAGCAAATACCCAGATTTGATTTCTGTCCGTTCACGCGGCTCGGGCAGGTTTGCGGCCATGTCTCGTGGGCGTGCTCGGCGAACAAACAGGTTAAACGGCATTTGAAGATGGAGCACTTTCCGGATACGGCATTGGGCTACGAGTGCCCCAACCCCGAGTGCACGTACAGAGGTTACCGGTTCCTCAGAAAGGATGCATGCGATGAACATCGTAAGGTGTGCAATCTGCAGCAAGCACCGGGTTACGTTCCAATGGCCAGTATTGTGACCGGGAGCGACGTGGAGGTGGACCGGTGGATGAGGGCAAGACTGCGGCAGAGGAAGGCAATCATAACGAAGTTGAGGAATGGTACTCCTTGGAGTAAAGGTCTACTCGAACCGGTCGACTTTTAGCCGCGAAGCCTCTCCTCGCTTCTTCTGATCTTTTATCTTTCCTTTCTCTCTCCTCATTTGTATCACCATGTCGTGCGTGTCCCATGTATCGTTAACATTTTCACCACTTTCCATTTCACTCATACAATTACCATCATCGCCTCATACCCAGTATTTCATCATTCCAGACCCTGCATGCCATTCGCCCAATTCAATTACACTGTTAGTTGTATCATACACTCTACAAGCACTGGCATTTCGGACCTTTGCCTTACTTCAAAACTATCGGCTGTGTGAATTCACTTGACCAGAACCATCTCACCGTGTGCCGGGCGTGATATCGATATGATGGGGCCCCGCAATCAGATAAGATTACATAAGTTGCATCATCAGCGTCTAATTACCAGAACCGGATCAAGCGAGCGCAGAAGTGCTTCCACCATCATGTCCCACTACCAGCACCACCGAAGACTAAGCATCGCCGAAAGTGAGGAGGAGGAGCAGGGACTACTTGGCGGCGATTTGGGCCAGGATACGATCCAAGCCCAGGAAGCACACCTACAGAGGTATCGACGGAAAGCAAAACGGAAGGCGAGGCTGGTTCGGGCACTCGCTTTGTTGTGCGCGTGCTCCTTGAGCATCGGCAGTCATTAGTGCGTCCTCTCTTCCACCTTTATTCTCGTTTCCGAGTCACATCTTTGTCTCAAGTGCGACGTATATACTCGGACCTCTCAAGAGCCGGCTGTCGCGTGAGATGGGGACGTCCAACACAGAGTTCGGTTTGCTACTTGCCGCGTTGTCTTCCTCAGGAACGTGGACGCCATTAGTTGGAGGAGTTATGACTGCTCGACTTGGGACGGCTGTGAGCAGTGTGATCGCAACTGGGACGGTGTTCCTTGGTAGTCGCTTCCAAACACCCCCACGTTGGCCTGCTGACCTCAATTTAGGACAAGCGCTGCTATTGGTTGGCCATCTGAATAACGAGGTGTGGTTGATGACTCTGGGGATGTTCGTATTCGGGCTAGGCCAGAGCCCGTTGGCAGGTCTGTCGCTAGACTCGATTCCCTTTTGCAGTATTATTGAGGCTCTGCACCTAGTTGCACAAGAAACCATCATTGTGCGATTCTTCAAGTCACATGGGCTGGGTATATCGCTCGGTCCGTATCATTCTACGCTCTTGGAAGCGTGCTCTGTTTCAATGCGTGGCTTCCAGCTCTTGGGCTCGTGGCTGGCAAAGGCGCCTCTTTCGTTTCGGCGCGCACATCATACCCTCTGTCACAGTGGTCCCCGAACGCTCCGTTTTACGTCTCTGCCGCCGCCACGGGCTTCTCGTTTGCCATAAACCTAGTTTACATCTCCATCTCAAAATGGCTTATCAGGGAAGCCGGGGCCGAGTTTGAGGATTCAGAACTCCACACAGAAGCGAAGAGGCGATCGGTTGTCAGCATGACCGAGGCTCAAGCCATTCAACAGGTGGCGGATAGGAGAAGGTTCAAAATAAAAGAAGTGTTCAAACTCGGTGATGTTGTCTGGGCGTGCGTATGAATTGCGTTTCTGTGACTAAATCAAAACGGTGACCACCTCTGATAGATATATCGCATTGAACGTTCTGTGTGGTTCGATCTGGCACCCCTTCATCCACCTTGCCCCGTAGGTATGGAACCACGTCCACGATTCACCGGGCTGAGGTTGGTCATACTTAGGAATATCTTCGAGCTCCGGTTTGGACTCAGCGAGTTGGACGCAAGCACAGCTGCTTCGTACTTGCTGAGTGGGAGCATGGTCCTGTACCCCGTTTGCGGAATGATCGTGGATAGGGTGAAACGAGGCAGCATCGTGCTGCAACTTATGATCACTGCATCTTTTTTGACATTGCTCTGTTTCTTGTGGACGACCTTGCCTCCGGCGCAAACCCGCACGCCTTGGCCGGCCATTGTATGCTTCGGGACGGCGCTGGGTTTCGCACCACGTAGGTCGGCACAGTCCCCTGCTCCCACAGGTCATAACCCTTGTCTAGTCCTTCTGGTGGTTATTGTGCCTAGGATCGTACCTCTCGAATACATTTCCACGACCCTTGGACTTCATAAGAGCGTATGTGTACCTGCGCCTGCCTCTACCACAATGCTAAAGCCCTACCTCTAGCTCGAGCAGACTGGTACAACAATCACCCAGACGCTTTCTGGATTATGGCTTGATTTCAAGAAGGAAAAATCGAAATCCGGATCAACCGCAACTATTTCAGAAAAAGACGAACCCCGTCTTCAATGGCTCCTCAACGGGTTCCTCTTCGTTAACGTGTTGCATCTGGTGGCCATCTGGGGCCTCGGTTACCTGAACGAAAGGAAGCAGAACGCTCCGAAAGAGGCGACTATCCAGTACGGACGTGAGGTCGAGGACGAGGACGAAGAGCGTCTGGGTACATCAGGTTCGGCGTCAGGAATCGACGGGCCTTCGTCATCCCCAGAACTCTCCCCACGGAGTCCAAGCGACCGAACTCCGGAGGGTAATCACACGGCTTCCCCACTCCTCCATCCCAGGAGCGCTTCGTCGGTCTATCAAAGCTATGGGACTCATCCGCAACCCAGCCGGTCGCAACAAGACGCCACGTTGATGGGGGCCGCAACGCCTGCAGAAGTGAGGAGAGGGAAACTCTTCGCGTCATTGTGTGCTGCGACGGTGGTCTTCGCGTGGGGGTTGTTCTTGATCACTTCCTTTATCAAGATCAGGTCAAAGCGCGAACGAGAGGGGCGCCTTTAACGGTCACGGACAAACAACACACAAATCTTTTCCCACTCTTCATTCGTTCTTCACTTGATTACATACCAAATAATGACCTACACAAACATGACATACGTCTGTGGCATATGGACTAGTCTTGGTGTGCTCTAGATGACCAGCAAGTACTTCGAGCCCTTGTCCTTGTCACTCGGGGTGAACATCTGAACAATCACCTCGCTCGTGAACAGTCCGACCGTGATCCCAATCCCAACAATAACAATGGAACTTCCCAGCGCAATAGAGCTTCCGGCCGTCATGCCCTCGTTTGAGCTCGCAGCCGATAGCCCAGAAGGCACCAAAAACAAAACGCCCGTGACCATCATCGTGAATGCGCTGCCACCGAACCTGAGGGCGTAGAGGTTCCCAAGGATCCCAGTGACAAACGCGCCAACGACCGAGACAACCTCAGAGTTCTCAAACACATACCGGGTCGCGAGCTTGTTTGCAGCATAAGAGATGCACGAGATGACGACCATCGAGACCATGTTCGAGCTCCTCACCGGTTGCATGTTCGACATGGAGCTGATGATGGAGAACAGAGGAACGATAATAAACTGGATCCAAGACGGGAAAGGGCGAAGGTACCACGGAGTCCCTGGCGGTCTGTAACAACCCTGAACGACGTGTTCCCGGTGGAAAGTCGGTGCCTTGGTAAAGGAGAATTGGCCTACTGCCGGGATGCCAGTCCCAAAGGTGTTGTTGTTGTCGGCCGCGAATATTCCGACGAGGTCGATCACGTTTGAAATGCGAAAGTGGCGGAGCGTGGCCCGAGCGGGACGGTCAAAGATCAGATAGAAGTCGGAGCCCATGGGGAGTGCGAACCCGAGTGAGACAGTCATGAACAAGGCACAGACTAAGTTTATCGCCCCACAGACGGCGTTCTTAGATCCAAGTTCGAGAGAGCTCCGGACTGAGTAGAGAGATTATCGAAAGGTCCTCAACGAGTACGGATGAGGTGAACTTACGAATGAGATATCCAGGAAGAATACCAACGATCGCGGCCGAAGATATTGCGGAATAGCAGAACAAGTGACCAGGGATGCTGTCGAGTCCTCTCGCGATGAACGACATGAATCCTGCCATCGTGATACTGATGATCTTAGTTAACCACGTTCACATCTACTGTTTGGAAGAAACTCACTCGAAAATCCACCCGTACAGCCTGGCTCGGCCGGAGAGGAAGATCCTGATGATCGAGATGAAGATAGCCCCGAACCCAGCGACCCACATGTCAAGGAAAGATCCGCCAAACGCCAAGATGCATATCATGAGGGAAAGCGTGAAAGAGAAAAACAATCTGGCGAATTTCCCGTAGATGGGCCGTGACTCCAGGAGTTTGTCCAACCTGGCTACACCCTCCAGAACGTTGATCCTATCCGCGATGACATCGTCGTAGATCGCATCCACCGCCGCCAGTTTCCCAAGGTCAAGGCTCGAACCGGATTTGATGAAGTCGGTCTTAGCTTCGGTGACGTCAAGATCTCCGAGCGTCAGGAGTAGGATTCCGGGGATATGCACGACCTCGCAATCCACTTGCAGAACGCGGGCAGCATGAAGAAGCTGGGATTGTACGCGGTCAGAAGGGGCACCGTAAGCCATTAGTGCATGACCAAGTCTGTTTAAGAACAATTTACGGTCCCGTTCGTCTAAGCAAAACATTAGGTGGGTTGGAGAGCTGGCGATTGTACTGACGGAGGATATTGAAATTGATATCATCCTCGTCCTTGAACTCGTCGATACCGGCTGGGTCCGATTCGTATTGCGGAGGAGAGTAGCTGAGGCGTATTTCAGGGGGTTTGTACAAAGATCCAACGCTCGGCCGGTGATCAGAAAACACCCTCGAAGGTCGCCTGAGGTTATCTTGTCCGCCTGTACCATAAGGGGGGATGACTCCTCTACGACGTCGAGCCCCTTCGCTGTACGAGAAGGGGGTGGGCTCAGATCCATATTGACGGCGATCAGGAGCGTTTGGGGGCGCGAGGTGGTTGTATCCAGGGATCCGGTGGTGTGGTATCCGAGCAGGAGAGGGTACGCTGGGCCCGAAAGTGTAAGGTGGTGGCGCCGACCCGCGACGTGAACCTGGGTAGTTTGACATGACAAGGTGCTAGGGTAGGAGACTCGAGAGTCACGAGTTTCCAAATCCATTCCTTTTACAAGCACGGGGATTGCCACGTGAGCGGGAGCGGATCGTCGCGACCGAATCCGATTACCATCCCGCTCCGTGCTTCCCAGTGCCCATGAGCGCGCGATCCAAGCCTGGTTCTGTAATACCCAGCCCTGTTCTTGTGATGTTGTGGGTGTTGAACCCGGTGACTGTGGTGGAGCTGTTCGACACGTCGTGGGGGAACCTCAAACGTACATTCACACACCACACACACAATTTGCGTTCGTTCCGTTCATCAGCAAGGCGACGAGGGGCAATAGGAGAGGGATATAATATAGATATTCCTGGATATATAGATACAGCTGTGTTCTAGCCTATGGTACAGGATCATTGACAGGGGACGTTTACAAGCTGACGACTGGAGGACCGGGGATGGGATAAGTTTTCTGATCGACTTGGTTGTCGTAGATCTGGAAATATTGGAGATGAGTTGGTCGCGCGTTTTCCGGGGAGAATGGTGGTTAATCACTCACGTTCCACTTGATTCCGGGGGTGGTGTCGGTATAAATGCTGGAGTGGAGCGGTGGACATATGAGCATTGTCGCTAACGAAAAGAGCGACCTGAATATTACCCCGGGAAAGGAACACCAGATGGTAACGTCCTCCTTCCGTTTCCGGTGACTTGAATTTGGATACAAGATGGGTAGAATTGAGCGCCGCGAGCAGGATTTTGAGAGTAGAGGGCGTCGGCCTCGTGAAGTGCGATGATCTCAACACGGAGAATGTACTTCCCCGGGGCCAGGTTGGAGGGAATTTGAATGCCATACTATCGAAAGCGGTTCAGCCAGAGTGACCACCTATCAGAAGTACCGCGATAGATTACCTTCCCTCGGTCTTCCAGCAACTTGTCGACGGCCCAGCGGCCGGAGTTGCCATCGTGAAAGATCTTGACCCAAACGTTACCCTCACCGTTGGAGGTTGCCGGTGCGAGGTACGCAACTTTGGGTTACTTAGGTGACGCGTCTTATTTGTGCAGGTGGATTACGTACGGATTGGTCCTTTGTGCGAGGCCTCCACGATGTCATCCCCACGGTAATTGTGGTCTAAAAACAAATGTGATGAGCCCTTTTGATCAGCGAGGGAAAAGACCTGCGTACACCACTCCGTAATCATCGTGCCACCAGCCGGGACTGACACATAGGTTCCGACGGAGTTATTTCCATTGGTGTTACAGCGGGTATCCGGCGAAGTGAGGGGCTTGACGGGGTCGCTCGTTGGGGGTTGTCGGATGTAGCGACCAGCTCCGGCACCCTGATCAGACCCATTTACCCAGACAGACCATACCCGGGTGTGGGCGCTGATTTCAGCAACGAAGGTAGCAAGAACAACAGCGAGAACGAGGAACTTCATGGTTGGTTGAGGCACCGCGGTACCAAAATCAGTGCCTCCTTACATACTCGGTGCGTTCGGAGAATCCCAGGGTCGCCATACGTTTACCTCGGGGTCCATCCCCTAAGTCGGCTGGTGGGTGACATTGAAACGCAAACGTGGTGAGACCGTGGGTGGTGGACGAATGAGCCACGAGTCAGAAACAAGGGTCTCCCATTTGGAATAACAATAGGGCACACGGCACGATAAGCTACACCTATCCCTGATGAGATGGAATGAGCCCGGGAAAGGGCAGGGGTCCTTGGTGTTTGTGGCTGCTATGGAGCATGGAAACTGCGTGTTCCATCCCCCGAGACCGGAATAAAAATATGTGAATCAAAAAAAAAGAAAAAAAGCGTGTTCCATCGCTGCCGTAAGCGCCGGGCGTCTATGCGGCTCAATTTCCGTAAAACTCGAAACTCCGTTCGGCGCACCGCATCAGGTAGATATCTCCTACGCTGAGCCCCACCTTACTTACTCTACCTTACTAGCAGCTACAACGTTGATAATGGCCGCGATTCCTCATTATCAGGTATTTCCACTATCCGCTACTTGGTGGTCCGTCTCAAACGGAAGAATTTGTGCCACAGTAGTAACAACAGCGATAAAATTGCTCACCAAACCGGTTTTGCGTCGAACTCTACACAGAATCCGGGGGGTCCTGTCCGGCGGAACTTCTCCGCGGGCCCATGGGACTGCAGGCTCGTCCCCTACCCCCAGGCTTCCCTTGGAAATTGTAGAAATCATCGTCGCCAATCTCCTCTATGAGACGACCAATCTCCTCGCTTGCTCTCTGACCTGTTACTCTTGGCATATCGCCACAATTCCACACCTCCATCACACTCTTATCATCACAACCTATGACTATGACCTGTGCACAGACAAGAAATTTGTGTGGCCCGAGCCGCTCCGGGACATGCACAAGTTTGGTTTACTTCCCCTCGTCAAAAAATTCCAAGTCTACGGAGAGCCTGATTGTGTCAATGGGTTCTCCCAACGACTATTCAACTGCCGTATTCTGCGCAGTTTTTCCGCGTTAATCAACGTCCAGGAACTCGGGATTGACTACTTGAATACCCCCAAGTTCATGCCAAGGGTTCAGCAGTACTTTGGTCACTTCTCACTTACGGTCCGGTCCCTCGCCCTGAGAGCCCAAAGGGCCCGTCGCCAGATCATATACTTCATCGGGCTATTCCAACACCTAGAGGACCTCAAGCTCCTCTACGATTTGTCTGACCCTCATGAGGAACCAGTGGACGACCTGACGCTCATTCCACCCTTTGCCCCCCCCCCCTGCCCCCACTGCGTGGACAGTTGACAATGACGCGCTTCACCAGGGTGGAGCTCTTGAAAGACATGATTGACCTGTTCGGGGGACTCCGATTTCGCCACATGAACCTTTGTAAAGTGGACGGGATGCGACTCCTACCGGGCACTTGTGAAAAACGTTGGAAACATTGCGGTTGTACCCAGCCGATCCTCGTGGTGAGGAATTCTCTCTGGAAGGCGTGTAAGTTCCAGCTAACGCGTTTACAGCTAGGACCTCCCTTCAAGACTTTGACCTATCCCGGAACCAATCGCTTCGGACTCTCGAGATCCCGGTATCCTCTTCTTACGTTTGGGGAACAGTTCTTTTGGCTCTAGTCCTTTCAACTATCACATCCCCTGTGCCCCCAGGGTCGTCGTCATTTACCGGGACTATGACTTCCGTGGTTTACAACTTGGATGGTATGGACGGAACTGGGATCTTCGTCCGGGGAGGTTACTGCCCTGGTTATGGCACGACACAATAGACGAATTCTCATCGTCCTGGATGAAGTTCAGAATTCTCCACGAGATGCAGGAAATACGGAGTCTCCAGCTGGAGTTGTGCGCAGACGTTTGGGGTGGTGTGGCGGAGTACGCGGTCCAAGCATTGAGACGGACTATTGTGGCGGAAAAGGCACGATGGGAGTTTGATGAAAAATTCCCCCAACCGTTGGTGTCTTGCCGTCCACAGATATTCCATCGTGAGCACATGTCAGGTATTTGTGCAGCTAATTCCTCCCAACCTTGGTTCCCGTTGTAAATACTTGGTGAGATTTTGTGTTCAACATCCCAGTTGTTTTGCAGAGGATAGAAACACTTGACTTCGTGTGTTGTGCATAAACCTTGTTTACGTGTGGGGCTGATGTGCTTACGCATAGTGTACTTATATGTTGGGTGTTGCGCTTGTATTTACAACTTGAAACAGTCAGATAACATGAGTCAAGGTGATACACCAACCCTCAGGCCTCAGGGCTAGACGTTGGGTCGCAAAAGTCCCACGGGCGCTAGTCTCCTCCGTAATGCACCCGGTGAGTCGCTAGCGCTGGCCGGTGTGGCTCACAAAAACACGAACAAGATGGCACGTGATTTGTTGACCACCGCGTCGCGCGTTTCGCGGCTTTTACGTTCCCACCTTTAATCTACTTCTCCAATCCGATCTCGCCCACTTCTCGACACAACGACAGCCATGAGCTCTTCAGAGGAGGAGAACTTCAACATTGACATCTCTGACGATGAGTCCGAAGAAGACTATGCCCCCGTTCCCAGAAAGAAGGCCACGACCACAGTACGTTTCGGTATCTCGACGACATGGGTGGACAGGCTCACAGTTTCCCTTGTTCAAGGCACAGAAGAACGGTACGAAGGCTCCTACGAAACAGCCTGCGAAGAAACCCCCAGCAAAGCCCAAGGCGACGAAGAAGTCCGCCCTCGTTGACAAGAATGACAACGTTGGATCAGACGCGGAAATCTCGTCGGACGGTGGCGCTGGCGCCTCCAACGGTATACAAGCAATACCAGAGGGTCCCAAGAAGACCGCATCAGAGAAGTATACCAAGGTTCGAGCTCCCCTTCCTTCGTCTTCTGCGCAGCTGACCATCTCGTATAGCTCTCACAACTTGAGCATATCTTGAAGCGCCCAGACATGTACATAGGAAGCGTCGAAGTTTTGAGCCAAGTCATGTGGACATATGACTCGGAACAGAAGCGGATGACAAACCGGGAGGTGAAATATGTCCCGGGTTTCTTTAAGATTGTCGACGAAATCCTCGTCAATGCCGCGGACCACAAGGTAAGGTAATCTCAAGTGCGGAGGTCCCGGTTAGCTTACTTTGTACGCAGGTTAACGACGCGAATATGGACGTTATCAAAGCCACTATTGATGTTGAAGAGGGAGTAATATCCGTTTACAACAACGGAAGCGGTATCCCAATCGAGATGCACTCGAAGGAGAAGATCTACATCCCCGAACTCATCTTCGGTCACCTTCTCTCCGGATCGAACTACGACGACACTCAGAAAAAACTGACCGGTGGCCGTAACGGCTATGGCGCTAAGCTCGCCAACATCTACTCGCACGAATTCTCGGTGGAGACTGTCAGTGGTGGCCAGAAGTATGTCCAGACATGGGCGAACAACATGACCAAAGTGGGGAAGGCGAAGATCACCAAATGTGCTAAGGAAGAATACACGAAGATCACCTTCCGGCCGGACCTGGCGAGGTTCGGAATGACTACCATCGATGACGACACCGTCTCTTTACTGAAGAAGCGGGTCTTCGATATCGCGGGTACGACTAAGAATGTCAAGGTATACCTCGACGGAGAGAAGCTCAAGGTCAAGGGCTTCAAGCAGTATATGGAGATGTATATCAACTCCGCCGCTGCAGAGCAGGCCAACGCCGCCGGGGGAGCCGCGCAAATGAAGCCATCTGTGGTTTACGAGGTTCTCAACCCTCGTTGGGAGGTCGGGTTTGCCGTCTCGGATGGAAGCTTCCGCCACGTCTCATTCGCCAACTCGATCTCTACGACCAAGGGTGGCACGCATGTCAACAATATTGCCGACCAGATCTCGAAAGGTATCATCGCTCACATTACGAAGAAGAATAAAGGTGCCACGATCAAACCTGCCCAGATCAAGAACCATATGTGGATTTTTGTCAATGCCTTGATCGAGAACCCCACCTTCGACGGACAGACGAAAGAGAACCTCACATTGCCCGCCAGCAAGTTCGGATCGAGGCCCGCCATCAGCGAGGATTTCATCAAGAAAGGTACGCAGACCGCTCTATTACTCACGGATTTACTAAAGCTATCCATAGTTCAAAAGACCCCCATTATCGAGCACGTGTTGAACTGGGCCAAGTTCAAGGCTGACCAAGACTTGAAGAAGACCGACGGAAAGTCCAGGAGAAATAGGTATGATGTGATTCTTAACCTGATGAATTGAAGTGAACTCACGACGGCGATCAGGTTAACTGGAATGACCAAGCTTGCCGACGCGAACAATGCAGGTGGCAAGCACTCCGAACGGTGTACGCTGATCCTGACGGAAGGAGACTCAGCCAAAGCCCTGGCCGTCGCTGGCCTTGGAGTTGTCGGTCGTGACAACTTTGGTGTCTTCCCCCTGCGCGGTAAATTGCTAAACGTCAGGGACGCCAAGCACGACCAGATAATGAAGAACGAGGAAATCCAAGCCATCAAGAAGATTATGGGACTGCAGCATAACAAGAGTTACGAGAGTGTGTCCGGCTTACGATATGGGAGGTTGATGATCATGACCGATCAGGTAGGTGCCATGAGACTGTTCATGAGGGCGTATATTGACATCCCCAGAGGATCACGATGGCTCCCATATCAAAGGCTTGATCATCAACTTCCTGGATTGTTTCTTCCCTACATTGTTGAAGGTCCCTGAGTTTTTATGTGAATTTGTGACGCCGATTGTCAGGGTACGGTGTGTCTTTTCCCCAGATTTCGGGGCCATGCTAATCGCTGTGGTAGGTCACGAAGGGAAAACAACGCAAGGACTTCTTCACCATTCCCGAGTACGAACAGTGGTTGGAGGAAACCCCCGATGCGCGTAAATGGGAATCCAAGTATTACAAGGTCTGCGCATTCCTTCACCGACAGTGTCGCTGTGGTAACAGGATTATAGGGTCTGGGAACAAGCAAAGACACGGATGCTAGAGACTATTTCAGCAACATGAGGAAGCACACGATCGCTTTTTCCACCACCCAGGAGGGAGACAAGGCACTTATAGAGCTCGCCTTCTCGAAGAGCAAGGCCGACGATCGTAAAGAGTGGCTCCGGCAGTTCAAGGTATTTCGACTAGACCACTCCCATAATCCCGTTACTCATCGAGCACCCTCAGCCCGGAACCTATCTTAACCATGATACAGACGAGATCCCTTACTCCGATTTTATCAACAAGGAACTCATCCTGTTCTCGATGGCGGACAACATTCGTTCCATCCCATCCGTTTGTGATGGCCTTAAACCCGGTCAAAGGAAGGTCATCTGGGGGTGCTTCAAGAAGAAACTCAAGAAGGAGATCAAGGTAAGGCCCATCAGGTAGGATACGCAGCTCGGGTATTGTAACTGATGGCTGCTGTAGGTGGCACAACTCGTCGGTTATATCTCCGAACATGCCGCCTACCACCACGGAGAGCAAAGTTTGACCATGACAATTGTCAACCTGGCTCAAGATTATGTCGGCGGCAACAACCTTAACCTCCTGATGCCGAACGGGCAATTCGGTACCCGAGACCAGGGAGGCAAGGACCACGCCTCGGCCAGGTATATTTTCACAGAACCCGCCCCCATCACGCGAACAGTCTTCCATCCCGACGATGACCCCCTCCTCGACTACCTCAAGGATGACAACGATCCGATCGAGCCGGAACACTACCTTCCCGTTCTCCCGATGGTACTCATCAACGGTGCCGAAGGTATCGGTACCGGTTGGAGCACGAATATCCCTTGCTATAACCCTGAAGATATAATCGCGAATATCCGGTTGTTAATGGATGGAAAGGAGCAAGTCCCGATGCTCCCGTGGTGGCGTGGTTTCAATGGCACTGTCAAGAAGATCGCGGAGCACAGGTACGACGTTACTGGCATCGTCAAGAAAATCAACGACACGACTGTCGAAATCACCGAGTTGCCCATCCACAAGTGGACGCAGAGTTACAAGGCTGAGCTTGAGGCTATGATCGGCGAGAAGGGCGATGGACCAGTCAAGGTAATCCGCGAGCCAAGTTCGTGCAACTTTTGTTGACCTTCATGTGTAGGACTACAAAGAGCACCACGACAACCGAAATGTCCACTTCGTGGTTACCATGACTGCCAGTGGACTCGCGGAGGCGGAGAAGAAGGGCCTTACTGAATTCTTCAAACTCACCGGGAAGGTCAACACCAGCAACATGATGTGCTTCGACGTTGAAGGCAGGATAAAGAAGTACAACTCTCCTGAGGAGATTGTTGAAGAGTTCTATCCCGTCCGCCTGGCCTACTACCAGAAGCGAAAGGTGACCGTGGAAAAAAAAACCCGTTTCCGAAACACCACTGAATCGCTGGATTTAGGATTACCTCGCGGCAGAGTTGCAGACCCAACTCGACAGGTACAATAACCAGGCCCGGTTCATCCAAATGATCGTCAATAAGCAGCTCAGTGTCTCCAATCGAAAGAAGGGGGATATTGTCCACGAACTGCGTAAACTGGGCTTCCGTCCATTCCCCAAGGTGTCCAAGGCGAAGGCGGCCGGCGAAACCGAGGAGGTTATCCCAGATCCAGATGAGGACGAAGCTGAGGAAGAGGGATCTGATGCGGATTTCGACTACCTCCTCGGCATGCAGATCTGGAGTTTGACGAAGGAGAAGGTACGCATGGGGCGTTCTGGTCTCCGGGGCGCGATTTGTTGACGGTGGTTTTAGATCGAGAAGCTTCTGAAACAGGCGTCCGACAAGGAAGCTGAACTGCTGACCCTACTGGAGAAAACCCCCATTAGCCTCTGGAACGCGGACCTGGACAAGTTTCTTGACGAGTGGTTCGTGAGTGCTGGTTTTTTTAGCCTCACTATTCGTTTACTGATGACGGAACAGAAAACCAACAAGAATTGGGTGGCTGCTGCTACCCTTGATGCAAACGGCAAGCCAATCAAACGCAAACAAGCCGTGCTAGAAACTCGCAAGAGTATCGGAAAGAAGCCAAAAAAGTATGAGGACGATTCTGAGGATGACTTCCAACCGAAAAAGCAGAAGCCGAAGCCGAAGCCGAAAGCGGGTCCCTCCAAGATCAAGGACGAGGATGATGATTTCGATAAACCTCCTGCGAAGAAAGCTCCGCAGAAAAAGGCACCCGTCAAGAAAGTGGAGTCTGATTCGGAAGCGGAAGTTGCACCACAAGCGAAGGGGAAGAAGGCCGTCACGAAAAAGGAAGATTCCGATTTCGAGATGGTCGAGGACCCGGTCCCGAAGAAGGTAGCTTCCAAACCGAAGAAGAGGGTGATTTCGAAGAAGGAGCCGGACTCGGATGTGGAGATCCTCGATCAACCTGCACCGAAGGGCAAAGGCAAGGAGAAGGAAAAGCCGACAAAAAAACGGAAGAGGTACGAGCGGTCCGCCCAACAGTTGTGCGATTGTGCCTAGAGCTCATCGCCTTTCTTCACAGCTCTGAACAATCAGACGACGGGAGCGACGATGTGCAAACGAGGCCCACGAAGGCGAAGAAGGAAATGTCACAGTCATCTGTGGTTGACTTCTTCGGGGGAAAGAAACGAGTGGGACCTGCCAAGAAGCCACCCAACCCCAGGCGAGTTCCCGGGTCCAAATCAAAGGCAGTGAGCTCAGACGATGAAGTGGAGGACGAGGGGGGAGACTCAGATATCCCACCACCCCCGCCACGGCGACCAACTGCCCGTGCCACTGCTGCAGTGAAGAAGTACGTGGAGATTCCGAGTGACGACGAGGAAGTGGAAGACGATTCGATGTACCAGGATGAGTGACTCGCTGACTAACTTGTGTGTTTGTGATTTTTTGGGGATAATTCTCTTCTGTTCCAACTCTGTACATGTTGCCTTGACCATGCCTTGACCCATGTGACGAAATGTTGATCGATTCAGTGGATTCGGTTATGGCCGGTCATAATGAAACCGTGTTGCCACGTGGTTTTGGACTTTGTTCCCTCTCTCTCCCCGCTCAACATACGGACAGCGCAACGGCTCGCACAATTCACGGGTCGGCGCCGTGCAGATACCCTTGGCCATACCACCGTGATCTCTCCTTAAAGGACGCGAAGGACGCGACCCCGACTCCCCCACCGCCATGTCTGTTCACCACCGTCAACCTACGCTGGGGAGGCTCATGATCCCCCCGAACCTGGGCCCCCAACAGCCCGGTCAAACCGCTATGTTCTCCCCTGGCCTTCCAACTGCTATCCAGCAGGGCTTTCACCCACAATTTGTCGGACCTATTCCTGGCAACTTAATGACACCTATGCAAGCAAACTTTATGCCAATCCCGATGCCCACCGTCGGTCGACCCATCAACCACCGGGCTCGTGCTAGCATCGCTCAGTTGGCCGCTGCCGGAATACCCCCTCCAATGGGCGTTCCTCTCACTCCGCTTCTACCTGGCCAATTCCCCCAAGGTATCCCACCGATGTTGATCCCGGCACCGACACCGCAATTCCAACCCCGTAGTCGTAGAGCGCCAAGCGTTAGCACTGGCGGACCTCCCAAAGCCGTACTTGGCGGCCCCGGTGTTAAAAGTCGCGTGACTACCGAACCCGCCCCAACACCGACCATTACCGCGCCACCACAGAAGTCAAAGAAGGTCCTCGTTAACATTCCACGGGAGACCATTCCCGTCGAGGAAGATGAAGAAACGAAAGGTGACGAAGAGCTCCCCCGTCGGGAAATTTGGGCAAGGATACCGTTGCGACCTTCGGAAGTTCCGGAAATAGTTGATCCAGCCCCCCCCGAGACAACCTCCGCGGAGTTGTTTCCTCCTGAAGAGTGGAGAACTAAATTACCCACTACTGTGGATGTCTTCCTTCCAGGGAAGGTGCGCGCGACCCAATCATTACTCACAATGAAACTTAGATTCAGTTGTAGACTGCCTGGGACGAGCACAAGAAACGAATAATCGACGAGAAGCTGGCGCGTCTTGGTATCGACGAAGCATTCGGAGGTGGTATTAATGTGGCGAATACCCTTCCCCACATTCACGCCCCCCATGCACGGGCAGCATCGGTAAGAATTTAATCTCAGGGTACTTTCAGCCGGTAGTTAACACCTACCAAAGATATCATCGCCTGCAGACCCTGCCTTGCTTATGTACAAGCTAAACAAGCTCCACCGGTCTCAAAACCCGTCTGCGACGAATTCCGTGACAGCATCTCCCCAACCAGCTGCTGACCATACCCCGTCGCCAAGCCAGCTCCATAATATACCTAGGCATGGTCACAGTGGTCACAGCCTCTCCGTTCCACCCACCATACCAAATCCGCCCGCCGTGTCCAATCCACTCGTCGTACCAATTTACAACCCTACCGCCGCATTCAATCCATTCGGTCCTCAGGCCACTCTGGGCTCCGACCAAATCTTCTCGCGTGCTCTCAACGAGGATCGCCCTCCGTCCAAATCGCCTAATTCGGCTGGTGGTCCAAGTTCGCGTCCACTAAGTCGGCCTGACTTCACCCGTGGTTTCGGACTCGACATTCCCGAGGAAGAGGAGCCGCCAGAGGAGGCCGACGCTGATATTGAGGATGGGGCGGATCAGGTCTCTGACATGGATTTGGTAGAGGGCGAGGCGGACGTGGAAGTTGAGGCCGAGGACGACAGTGTGGCGATGCTGAATCGCATTCATTCCCGCCACGTTTCCCGCTTATCTGCCACGTTGTCTCTGCGATCCGTAGGACGTCAGCCGGATCCATTACCGGACGCAAGGGATCCTGTCGGAAACCTCATGGTTGATGACCTAGATCTTATCGAGAAGGAGACAGATGGTGTTGCAGAGTGGACAGGCTCGGAGGACCCAAGGGGTGATTCAGACGAGGTACTGGTACTTATTTCCATTTTGCGCCTACAGGGTTTCTCACATTTCTCAAGGAGAGTATCGGAGAGTGGTCTAACCCATCTGACGAGGAACGTGAGAGGAAAGAGCGAAGGCAGAGGCGGGTGGCACGCCGCGCGCAAGGCGCATTGCAAGATGTTCCCCGCAAATTACCCAATTTCCCACGACCTCCTCCAACCTCGTACATCTCGCGATCCAATCAAAGGGAGGACGACGTTTTCTCGAATCCCAGCGACGAGGAGAGGATTCAAGAAGAAAGGGTTTATCCCCAGCTGCCGCCGTCCGGATCTACTGGATACGGACGACCGCTGCCTCCCCTTCCCCACTCACGTGCGACATCCGCTCAATTCTCATACTACGACCCTACAGCGGCCCATTCGAGAACGGCATCAGAGCAAGTCATTCCATATCCATCCCTCCCCGCTGACATGGCACCGCTGCTCTCTGCGGGTCTCAAGTCCGCCTCCTTGAACCCATTCGCGAAACCGTTCGTCTTTGGGACGAAGGGTACCCCGACCCCACCTCCGTGGCAGCAACCAACTACCGCACCGGTCCTGGCCCAGAGCTCGCAAAAAACCCCAAACAAACCACTTAACGCGGCTGCTTCGGAGTTCAGGCCTAACTTCACCTTCCAGCCACCTGTTGCCGCGCCCCACCTTTCGTTTAACGACCAATCACCCGACCCAACTGGTGTTGGACGGCCGCTGCCCGCACCCCCAACTGTGCATGATGTGAATGGACGAGAGCAACAAGGGAGGGAAAAGAGACAACGAAGAGGCTCTGACGGGGATGATGACGAAGCAGGAATCAATAATATGTCTTCGTTCAAGTTCCCCCCTACCTCAAGTGGTGACTTTGGAAAGGGGAGTCACTGGTCTGCTCCACCAACTCCTGCCGCCTTCGATGTTGAACGAAGGGCTTCGGTCAGCGCTCCACCACCACAACACTTCACCGTTTCTGGCTTCGTCTCCGATGTTCCATTGCACGACTCTCCCGATACGGACAATGTAGAACCCAAGGAAGGACAGCCGTCATACGGAAACAGGGCACTACCCGTGCCCCCGAGACAGAAGCGCGCGCCATTACCATTGGATTTCACACATCCTATTTCCAAGAACACTGTCCCGGCTGGCCTCTTCAAGGCCCTTGCAAATGGTGAAGCTGACACATCTCGTCGCACGCGTTCCCGACTGCCTTCGCGCGACGTCTTCGACCTTAGTCCTCCGTCGCTGGATGACAACCACATGCCCACCATCTCTCAGAAGATCTCTCGTCCAAGATTGGTTACCGATCCTGCCCCCAGTGCTGATCGCGATGAACCCATAGGTTCCTCCACCCCACCTCCTCACCGCAGACGACGTTCGTCGTTACCTGCCAGTCACGGTGCCACGCACTCATCCCTCTCCGATTTTTTGGGCCCATCTGCTTCGGGATACACCAACTTACAGCAATTCGAGCAGAGGCTGGATTCGTTATTGGATGATAAGCTGGACGATCTTCGCCGGGAACTCATGCAACAGCAGACTTCGTCCTCACTCAATGAAACGACGGAAACCATGCTTGCAGAAATCATCTCACTCCGCGGCCAGCTCCAGGAATCCACATCGAGAACCTTGGATTCCAAGAAAGATTTCAACTACCAGTGGTTACAAGACGTCATCCAACAGGCTAACCATGACACGAGATCCAGCCTTCAACGTGACCTATCCGAAATCACGCGCCGAGTTGAAGCACAATCACACACCACCCAGGATCTACAGAAGGAGCTAACACCGTTCATCAACGAGGTCACCTCCCGCACAATGAAGACGATTGTTTCCATCTCACAACAGTACGCATCTCACCTCGAGAGCTTAGCTGACCCCGAATCTATTGTCAACGAGATCTTGAACGCCCTCGCCCCTCACTTCACCGCCATCCGCCCCGCACCCATCGATTATGACGCACTCACCTCGCAGCTCAGCCAGGCCGTCAAGCCCAACATCTCCCAGCTGATCGACCTTGCTTCCGACAAGCGTGAGACTGCTGCGTTGATTTTGGAGCGACTCCTTCCTGCCCTGCAGGCGCTTGCTCCCGTAACACCCGAGCTCGATGTCGATAACCTAACTAGTAAGGTCGTCGCGGAAGTGAAAGGGACCCTCGGCCAACTTGATGCCCACGAAATCAAGGAGCAAGTCTCGGATCTTGTGGTGGAGCGCCTGGACGCCCGATTGGCGAACCAACGCCGGGAATGGGTGGAGGGTATTACTGAGAGGATCCAGGAGAGCGTAGTGAACGGACTAGGGCCGATGCCACAGGAGATTTCGTCGATCTTGGGCAAGCTTGCCACCGTCCACAAGGATGTATCGGAACTCAACCCAGAGGACCTAACGTCCCTCCGACACGATGTCGTCAATATCATTGGTGACTTGCCCCCAAAGCTCGGTGCTGCTACCGAGTCTCTCAATACTGCGCTTATCGATATCAAGTTGCAACGGGAGGTTCAGTCAAGGTGGGAAGACGTCGCGGGCAAAATTGATCGTGCCGAGTCTGTCCTCCACTCCCTCTCCGACACACAGAAGGCCGTCTCCTCCCAGAACCTCGAAATCCTCTCGATGCAGAAGGATTCGACTGGTCAAGTGTCTACCCTTTCCTCCACTCTCGAAGATTCCATCAAAGCTCTCAAGGCCTCGCAAGAAGAACTCACTTCACAGGTCCAACTCGGCCTCGAGGGGTCCGAGGAGTACAGGAAACTCTCAGCTGCTAATTCCGAACTCCAAGTCCACCTCGCTAAGGCACGTGCTTCCCATGGTCAGGTTTGCGTCGAGAAGGACGCCTTGTTCGAGAAGTTCAAGGCCGTTGAAGATGAGCGGGACTCAGTCAGAGCCGAACTCGAGAAACTTACGAGTCTGTTCTCAATCAAGTCTTCCGAGGTTGCGGCTGCCGAAGCGAAGAACGCCGAACTGGAGGACGCTCAAACCCAGGCTCTTGCGCATCAACAATCTACCGATGCATCTATCCAGAAGCTTGAAGCCCGTATCGCAGACTACGAGAACAAAGCGTCCCAGTTTAGCGGCGTCAAGGAAAGCCTGCAGGCCAAGGTTTGTTGCGAGCCGACTTCGCAGCGTTTTCTTTTCTTACTAACTCAACCCCATAGGTCCACGAACTGGAACTCCAGGTTGCCATTGCTAGTCGTGATAAGGCCGGCGCTGAACAGACCACCGCTGCCATCCGAGAGGAGCGCGACCGCCTTCTTTCCCAACAAGATCGCTGGGAAGAGATGCACCGCGCAGCTGAGCAGATCCAGCTTCTCACGAGCCAGGTCAACGAGGCTGATACCGAAGAATTGAGGCAACTAAGGGATTACCACGATCGTACACGACCCTTGGAAGGAGAATATAACAATATCCAACGCCGCTTTAAGGATCAAGAAGCCAAGCTTGTTAGCCTCGATCGGACGATGGCCACTGTCCGACAGACCCTCACACAGGCTCAACAGCGAGCCGTCGAGTGGGAGAAACGAGCGAAGGAGGCGGACGCCGAAATCAGCACCATTAGGAGCCGCCTAGAGGAGGAGAGCGATGCCAAGCTACAACTTGATTCCGAGGTCTCTTTGCTTAAGGTTCAACTGCAGGAGAAGGAGGCGGATGAACGTCTGACCCAGGTTAGCCGAACCTTGCATAGACGATCCAACATGAAACTGATCACGCTTCAGGATCGTGAGAGCAAGCTGCGAGACCAGGTCGCAGTGTTGGAGGAGCAGGTCGCGCGGTTGGAAGCCGAGGCGTCCACACCTCCCGTTGTCGCTCCTACTGCCATCACTCCATCCACAAACGGTTACAAATTTGAACAGTCAATCCGCTCAGAATCTCGGGGAAGTACCGTTTATGTCCAAAGCCGGTCAGCCACCCCGGTCAACGCGAAGCCCGCTCGAGCGCAGCTGGCTTCTAACGGTGTCTGGAACTCAATGCACAACCCATATCTGGCAAATGGCGTTTCCCACCGAATGCCAAATGGGAGCGAGTCGAGCGTATCAAAACGCAACGGGGCAGGTATGCGTTCTGTATCCCCCACAGCGAGCGTTGTATCGACGGCCCCAACTGTCGACGAGGACGGTTGGTGGTCATAAAAACCTAGTTTGAGGCTTCCGTGTCTTTTCCAGCCTTTGATCTGTTTATTTTGTTTCGGGACATTTGGGTTTCATGTACTTTCACTTCCATCCTCATTCATCTCTCATCCCTTCCCTCTCCATATACTCACTAGTACATACCAAATACCCTGGTGCCATTCATCACTCACTGTTGTCACCCCCACCGCCTGTTTCTTTTCCCATGTTCACCTCACATTTCCCCCTCTTCTTCCTGAGGATTTTACTATGCATTGTCCCGCCCACATCTGGCGCCCCTGCCCGTCTGCTCTGGTTTCCACCCGACATCGTCAAACAGCACCTGGCCCTGTATATATACCTGGTTTTATACATTCCCCTCACTAATACATATCTACGTGACGGCTTTTTCCGGTACCGGCCCGTCGCAAAATCGCAGATATTCCGCCACGGATCTGGACTCGATCATCGCAAAGCTCCTTCAAGTGGATCCGCGAAGGAGCTTCCTGTATTCACCAGAAACAGAAGCACCCAACGTGTCCACAGCTGGCATATTTGGGCACCTCCGACATTGTGATGTGGGAAACCAAAACCACTTGGTCTCCGGGCGATTGGCACAGCGGGCATCGACCTGCACCTTTGTGTGCAGGGGATGAAAAAACGTTGGGAGAGGATAATGCGACCGGTTTAATCGCGTCGAAAAACAATGCACCGTGTTTCAGCGCGTTTGAAGTGTCGGGGGGCAGTGTGTATGTTGCAACAAAAAAGATATAATAATAAAAAAACAGAGGAGCGTGCAGGTGTGGGAGAGAAACTAGGACAGAGGTGGGGAGGGAAATCTCGATGGGCGCTGTCCAGTGTTGTGTATGGTGTATGAGATGAGGGAGATAGGAGCAAAAATTAGCTACTACAGGGAGGGGTATCGTCGTCATGGGGGCGGCGTGGATGTGCCCCAAATCCACTTCTCGACAACGTCTACGGCTTCCTGAGTCGGTTGTGTCGGGATCCTAAATCCACGGAGGCGTCAAGGTCAGTGCCAACGGATTTTCAGAAGAGGGAAGTGGAGGGACGGACTCGAGCTTAGGGATCCAACTACCGTTCTTCTCTTCAAAGAACCTTGGCACGTACTTCTCCCCTTTCTCTTCTCGCCTCCTCCTGTTCTCCCTTTGAGCCTCTTCTACGGCGGTCTTCGAGGTGGTGGCCCCCTCCATATCTTTATTAATAATGGCTTCGGTAAGGTCCTTCCATAATCTCCTGGACTCGTTCGGCTCCTGTTGATCCTCTGGGATCACACTCTTCGAGGCGAGCTTCGCCCCGTCTTTACCAACGTCAAACAGCACGCGCTTCTGATTGGTCTATAAACTGGAGTATCAGCCTCGACTAACATTTATGTATGGGAACGACGTACTCGGGCTGATTTGAAGTCCATAACGTGACTCCACCTTCCGCCAATCTCCCCGATATCGGTCTGTCCATACCTCACACGCCCTCCAATAGCATTATAAACACCAGAAAAGAAACCCTGCCAAAAAGGCATCATGCATAAAAAAGGTTAGAACCGGTTGATAATTGAGATGCGCGAAAGGAGAAGCCAAGAGAAAGAGGAACAGGAGATCGAGAAGTACCTTGGTCTTGAATTCGATATCCGCCGCAATGCCTAATTTCTCGCACCTGGCGGTGCAAGTGTCCCCGAGCTCGATGACCATCTTGCCAAAAAGGATCCCCCGAGCGTACATGTTCGGCATGGAAATCACATAGGCTGATGATGAGACTGAGAATGGGCTCAGAAATCAATCGTTGGGGTACTCACGCCCATCGTCTGGTCGCCCGTGGAGGTATACTCGGTTCTCTCCCTCCATCACCGTTGAAACGCTATTTCCGAGGAACCGGGATTTAGGCCGCAACTCTCCGATGATGGACAGCTTGTTCATCGGCGAGATATAAAAGAAGGCAGAGACGGGGGGGTGATGCGATACTGGAAGATAAACGGAAGGTAAAGGAACGGATCAGCGACTAAAGTACGGAGTACGGGAATCGCCACCCGGGCCGGAGGCTATAGGCGCGAACGCAAAAGGGGCGCAAACCGGCAGGACCGCGGGGCAGCGTTTTGAGGACGGTGATTTACCTTGCTCAGCGATGTAAAACCCTTTAGTTCCGTCGGAATACTCGTACTTGCATCGGAAGAACTCTCCGAGGATGGGATTATATCTGATGAATGTCAAGGAGTTTGTTGTTAAATGGCTGTGGGGCGGAGGTCCGCGCGCGAAACAACGCACGGTTTCTTAACGCCTTTGGGCTTGATGTGCCACCCTGCCAGATAATACTGTAACACCCGAATGAATCGCTCTTCTGGATCATTGACCTGCTCCGCGCTATGATGGGGGGCAGGGACGGTCAGCGGAATTGGCCCGATTTGTGGGTATGGGCTCGAAACGGGGGCTTACCCGAAAATCAGATCGGGATGGGCCATGAAGTCGGTAATGCGCTCCAACATGCTTCGTGGCTCCAGCACGAACGTTGGGAAGGTCACCCTGGACAGGTCCATCCCTACTCTACAAAAAACCCGATCGTTGAAGCTTCGGCTGGGTGGAAACTGGATGGCGAAGGATGTGACTGACCTTAGTTGAGATATTAGGGAGGAGATTATAGACCCTTCGTCCTCATCCCTGAAATCAGCGTGGGGTATCTCAGTCTTGGTATCTACGAGGAACATAATCGAAGCGGGATCGAGCTGGAGGGGGGATGGACGGGAGAGGATCGAAGGGGGATAGCAAGAGGAGGAGGCGTACAAGATGGAAGTGTCATCGGGTTCCGTGTCTTCTAGTATCTCCTCTCCAACAGATGAACCTCGTGGCCGCTTGCTTGCACCGACCGCGGAACTCAAAAAGCCCATCATGGCTCCGGTTTGGTAGGGTGAGAGTTGTATGAAAGGTGCGAGGAAGAGGTGAGGAGGGAAGGAACGTCCGGTGATCAGCCGACTGTGCAAGCAAGTTACGAGTACAGGTAATAGCAGGAAAGGGTGATGCCGGTTGTGCTGCGGTCTTCGAGAGAAACCTGTCCTCGAGCACGGCCGCGGCGTTCGTTGACCCGCCGATGTCTACGGTGGCGGTGAGATGGGGGAAAGGAAGGAAAAAGGGATCGCAGCAATCAGGGTGGATGTCGACTTTTGTGCTCAAGCGGGCCCGGAACAATGATGTCTTCGTGAAAAGCGCCTCGGCCACGTGACCTGGCTTAAGCATTCCAACTTGAAGTTACGGCCCGGTATAAGAAAACAAAAAGGTGCGTATATCCCTCGGTAAATGGTAAATGGTAATGGTAAACGGACTCATATATCCTTACGATGACCCCTTCCCAGATATCCCAACCAAAACCCCCTCTAACTTCAATCGTCCCTGCTCAAGCTTATCCAGTCGAGCCCGACACGCCAACGCCTCCTCCTCGATCGACCAAGGCTGGAACTTCTCCATATGCTGGCTCAATTGCTGATGGGTCCCAACGATCGCCGCAGAGATCAACGCTTGATCTTCAGCACCCGGACCGACAACCTCCCGAGTTACTTCCACGAGCCGAGCCTGAACCTCTGGCTGCAAATCGACCCAATCTCTCCACAAGATCCCCATCCAGAACTTGAGCACAGACTTCTCTTCGTACGCCCGAAGTCTGTCGATCACATCTGGGTTGTTACGGCATCGGATGAGCGACGGTGTTGTCTCGGGTAACGCCGGGAATCCACCCAGCGCCGACCACAACTTAATCGGAAGGTGTGGTCGCCACATCGGTGAATCCGCCATACCGAAAAGGATGCTGAGGATGGCGCACAGAACGTCGATCGTCGGTTCGATGTGATCCATGTTATCCACGAGCTTCTGGACCAGTTCCCTCCTCTTCTCCTCGTTCATGATCGCCACCCCCGTGTTGAACCACTGCCCTTCGACCACGTCGAGGAAGAAAAGGATAGCTTTCCAAAGCTGGAACGGTTTCTGGTGGCTGAACGCAGCGATTGTCCCATCCACGATCAACGGCTTCTTCATGTCGTACCCGTCCAACATCTCCCGTTTCGACGCGTAAGCGAGAGCACGGAAAGCGCTCTGGAGTGCCATATCTTGCTCCTCCTCTGCGCAGGGGAATTCGAGGGTGTGCTCGAAGAAGGCGATGACGTCCTTCGCATCGTGAAGCCAGGGCATGTATAAATCCCACTTGTACGCGCCGTAAAGAGCGAGACGAGCGGCTTTCCACTTGATTTCTCCTTTGAGGTGGGGTGACTCCATAATCGTGTTGAAAAGAGCTTGACACCCATCTGCGACAGGATGCAAACAGAGAGGGCAAAAGAGTTCCAGAGCCCTGAACCCGACCTCGATGTCCAGATGCGTTGAGGTCGGTCCGAATGCCGCCTTTAACCTGTCCGAAACCCTCTGGAGAATCGCCGGGAGTTCTTGGCTGAGGAAACATACTCGGTTTTACGATTCCCGTGCAAAAAGTAGAGAAACTCACGTCTTTTCCAGGACAAGAAGATCAGCCTCGTGTAATGGTTGGCCAACTATGAGGCCTACGACGAGCACGCAATCGGTGACGACGGCGAGACGAGGTCGAGGATCAGAGCTGAGTGAGTGTTTAACAAATCCCCCGACGTCATCGGAGATCCGCAACCCGCGTTTTGTGGCGTACCACGCCCGGTACAGCAGGATGTTACTCAACCAGAGTCGGTGTAGCGGTGTGAGCTGCAACTCGGACCACTGGATCGGTTTCCGGACCCCGAGAAGGTTATCAACGATCCCGACGACGGATCTCAAGTTCGCATCATCCGTGAGGGACGAACTCGAATAGAGGGGGATGTGCCGGTTCCGAAGCGTGCTGACGACGGGATCGTCCAAAATGTAATCGCCTTGGATAAAGATGTGGACGAAGGCCTTTGCGGCTGCAAATGCTTGATCTCTCATTCCCCTGAGCAGCGCCGGCTGTATGGCATAATCGTTGTCAAACGCTTCCCAGAGGAGTTCATATGATCGAGCCAAGGCCGAGCTTGAAGAATCAGCATCCTGGAGGTGATCTGGGGTCCACAAAACCTCGAGGATAAACCGGAGAATCGTGTGGATTGTCTCCGGATCTGAAGACTTCTCGAGCATCCAGGTGAGACGCCGAGCGTCGGTAAGGTTTCCTTGGTAATCGACTCCGACGGCACTGAGGATAGGTGTAACGGTGAGAGGTGCAGTTGAATCCTGCGTCTCCCCACCACCAGGAGCGCTACTGAAGGATGCAACCTCCTGTTTGGGCGAAGGCGGAGGTGGCAAAAGCCGAGGAAGGCGGGGAGGAGTACGGGGTTGGAAGACCTTTGTAATAAAGGTATGAAGCAACGCCGGTCCCCACATCAACACAAATCCAAGGGCGAAGAATGCAGCAGCAACCACATTCAGGGTCGCGTACAAACTTTGCCCGGTCTTGGATAAGACTTGGGAAAGCAGGAAGGGGGATAACACCGCCAAAGCAACGAACGGAACACCTCCTTCCGTGAGCCACGTGAACCCTGTCAGGGAGCCACGTTTCTTGGTGCTTGATAGACGAAGGTGTTCTTTTAAGGAGCGGTGTTTCAAGTACTGTTTGGTGAACAGCGATAAGGAAATGACGGCGATTGCAGCGGAGACGCCATAGAATCCTGATGGGTGCAGGATGAGGAAAGATGTTTAAAGTATTACGTCAACCAGGGGAGGGACTCACTCGTCGAACAACGGTCGGATTCGCAATCGACGAAAAGGAGGACAACGGCTGAGCATAACAAGGCCTAGCATAGACGAAACGGTGTGAAGGCTTTGTAGTGGGGAACGAGATACCCTAGCACTCACTGGGTATGAAACGGAATCCAGAGTCCGTGCGGAGCCTTCGACGTCTTTGTCGGCAGCCTCCAGTTTCTTGGTGTACGCCTGGTGAAATTCGTCGCGAGCGGATGGGTCGGGTTCTTCCAAAGGCTCAATAGCCTCAATCTTCTGTTCGTTCCCGGGGGGATTCTCTTCGCCCGCTTCCGGATCCGCCGGCGGTTCTTCGCCTTCACTTTCTCCCTTCAACCCTCGCCTCCTCCTAATAGATTCCGAATTAGCCCGATGACGCGGATACTGGACGGGACGCACCTCTCATCTGCCTCCTTTTCCTGCCGGATAACGCAATTGATGCACATCGTGGGGGTTAGGTGAAGAGGGAAGGCGGGTGAGAAACCCGCCAACCCTTATATATATGACGAGTACCTTAATAGTCATACAACTGGGGTTTGGCGCTGGAGTGGCTTCGACTACCCAGCGATTGTCTCGGGGGTGCGCATCACGCACAGCATGAGCGGTCTCGAGTCGGGTGCATGGGGATCGCCACTGGGGAGGCCCTGTGGTCGATTGGGGCATATTCAGCCCACCCGCAGCGTTGCACTGCATATGCTTGCGAGTGAGGGCCCGGAGGTTGACCGGTTTTGTGCGGGCGGCGGCACAGGGACTTGCTTCCGCGGGGACAATCGGCGGTGGCGGCTCTCCACGCTAAACCGCACAGCGTACAGCCACCTCCTGCAGAAGAACGGGAGATCCACCGATTTGAAAAACACCTCGTTCGCACCAACAACGGGCAGCTCACTTGCAAAACAAGTTACACTTCTGGCTAAAGAGAGACAAAGTTCAGGACTGGAACTAGCAACCTAGTTTCCGAACTGAAATATCCGTTCGTCAACGAGTTCTGTGCTATGAACATCATTTGGCTGAGGCTATCAGAGGATCCTCGTCACGTGACCGCGTTCTTGGACGAAGGGAAAAATGGCGAGACCCGAGGTTGCTAACCCTTTAAGCTAGCTTTGAGCTCTAAGCTTACAGATGCCCGCTGCATCACCCGTGACTAGGCTTTATACTCGGGCTGCGATCGGATTCACGGCTTGCCTTGCATCCAGGTCCTTTCTCATTTTCTCGTGGACCTGTCTGGGGCGACCCCGCTACGCGGTCGAGAGGTACACATAACGAACCAGAAATTCCAGGTGAAGCAGAAACCCACGACGCTGCCACCCTGGTCATCGTGGTCCACCTCTTATTCTTGCGTCGTGGACTATCGGGATGAGCTGGGCGAATGCGCTATTGAAACTCAAAACGCTAGCGTTCGATTTCAGTCTTCTAGGACAGCCGCGCATGACGTCGCTTCCCCCAATCACCGCAGCCCACATCCACTACGTTTATAGTCGTCCGACCTGCGTATCGCCTTGTCGACTACATTGAACTAGATTGGTCATACATATTCTTCGACCACTCGCAGGGGCGGATGGTACGATTAGGTCGGTTGGCGTAGTGAGGGGTAACACCTGAGCTTAGAAGAACTTGTCGAAGAAGTTCTTTGCCAATTCCACACCAAGCTAGAAGAGAGGGTGCGTCAAGGAGGAAAAAAAATTGTGATCCATGCAATTAAACGCACGAAGGCAGCGGCGTTGGCGGGGAAAGCCCGAGCCATAGCGGGTCCAAGACCCCTCCATAAAGCTCCGACGCCGTCGGCAGCGATCGTCTTCCTCACGCAGTCCAGGAAGCCGGAGTAAGTTCCCGTGGTCGCTGACTGAATCCTAGATTTGATCACCTGGGGGATGCACGCGTCACCGGGGGTGATGATCAAAGGTGGCCACGATACTCACGTCTGGTGGGATGGCGATAGTCCACATCGCCACACCAGCGGTACCACCAGCGAGGATGACAGCGCTCAAGCTAAGATCTGTCGAACCCGCTGGCGTTAACCGTTTCTTCGTGACCTCGTAAGCAGCAAAGTAGCTGACAGACACGATTGCATCAATATATGCGCATGATAAAACGGGTAGACAGAGAGTGAAGAGACACGAACGCTGCGCTTCCGGGACCATCTCGGATGACCGTAGCTACAGAGCCACGGAACACGCTCCTGATGCCACCCTCCTTGTATAAATGCCTTAACACATCAAAGACACCTTTGTATTGCGTAGAACCCTTTCCCTGCCCTTGGACCTGGAGTAAGACTTTTGCACGCTCTACGGGAGCTGCGACCAACGTCGTCGGAATGGCGGACAAGAAACCAGCGGCAGCAATCTCCGACGTAGAGAACGTCGAGTCTTTCCTGTTGGGAGTAGCAGCGAGAATCAAGAGCTTCGCCGTGTCATAAGCCTGGAGACGGGAGGACCAGTAGCGGTGCGATTGAGTTAGACATGGATCAGGGTGCCAATGAATGGAAGATCGTGATGGGGGAGACGATCCACGGGTTTTAAATTTTGGCTCACCCAGAAAGAAACGGCGAACATGGGGGTAACACCCAACAGTGGCGGAACGACACCGCGGTACAGGCTATAGGACGAGCGTTAGCTCTCTAAGCACCGGAATTGTGTAGCTGAAGCATACCCTGTGAGACCATCCTGAGCCACTGCCTTCTTTACGACATCGATAGCGCCGGTGTACATTCCAGGTTGCGCCGTTTGCAGTCTGGTCTTAGTCAGGTCGAATGGGTGTCCTGCACGCAATACGCGGATAAGCGTCACAGGAATCTTTTCTGAAGGTGCCCAAGGCTGAGGAATTGCCAACAACCTACGAGGACTGCAGAAGCTCCAGCGGCTCCTCCAGCGATGAACGACCTGATGGATTCCCTCGTTGATGAGGATCCGGTCGTCTTTGAAGGCTTGCTCTCATCCAAAGTAGGGTCGTCGCTCTACACGAACACCAGAGAAGTTATCGGCCAGTCCCACACCTACCTCCAGCAAAGCACAAACGGAACTGCTTACCATCGTGGAGGGAGGGTCAAGGTGAAGAGAAATTACGGGATGGCTGGCCGTTTTCTGAACCCGGGGTCATGTGATTATTTCTGAATGGAAGGACCGGCCCGGTCGGACAGATTATTCCGATGGTTGGGGACAAACATTCCCACTTGCCCCAGAACAACGACGCAGGAGAAACCACCCTCCAGGAAACGACGGAATCTACGGTAAGAAAGTACTTCGGTGTAACATTGGAAGCGCGTGTTGTTCTTCTAGGATGGTTGCATGCACTGCATATGTTCTGGCCACCTGCTGGCGGTGCGACAGGTTTTCCAATTTGCTCACCGCCATTCCGGTTAAAGGGCGCATTTTCTGGAACTCTCATAATCCTCATACTCGTTGGCGGTGCGTAGTCTATGAGATTCCTCGTGGTGACAGTGCTTTGAATTCTAAACCCTGAAGCTCGAGCCGCCATCGATTATCGATGAATTCATTTGGGACGCCATCCACCGGATTACACCATCCTCCGATAACGGGTTACACCGACTAGGTCGTCCAGTATTGTAACGCGATGATACCCTCCACCAGCCTCCACCAAAACTGGATGCAACGACGCCACACAACACGTGGTGGATGGTATTCCCATTTGGAATGGTCGAATCAGCAAGAGGACATCACCGCGTAGGCGCCGTGCAGTGTGGCGGGGGATGGCTTTAAAACAAAGGAACCTTGGGACACCCTCCTTTACGCCGCGGCCCTCTCCATCCCCTCTCTTGGCTACAGCCACCCGGCACGATGAGCTTTCAGTGCGTGATTTTGTTGTGCACTACTCGTCACGACCATTTTTGACCCTTGTGCCAGATTGCCCAACCATCGTTCATCCTCCAGTACAGATGACCTAGAGGGAGGCGGGATCCTCTCCATTCCTGAAGCCACTGGATCCATCCACGCTCTCCATTCCTATCTCTTCGAGCGTGGCCCACGCGCGTCCTGGGGGTTGTTCGGATGCTGTATCCTTTTGGTAAGCCTAGCGATTGTCCGACTCGAGCGGAAGTGGCTCACATCACTCAGGGTTTAATCAATACCTTTTCAACACTATTCACCCTGGCAGAAACGGCCAACCTTAGGTTCTGTACGTATCTCGCCATAGCAGATTCGCCGTTGAGTGTCGTGCTTACTTCGGTCATAGCCGATATGCTCATTTGGTCAAACGCGCTCCTCCTGTCAACGGGTTTCATCGTCTCCTTGACCTGGCGCTCTTATTCCATCCACCATCGACGAGAGAAAGAACACAACCAAGTCGGGGGCAAATTGTCCTCATGTACTAAGCTATACATCATCGGAAATTTCCTCACTGTGCTGCTCTCTCCGGCGATCGCCTGTTTGCCAGTATTGGCAGTCCGTTGGCTTGATGGGTCTGGAACCCTCTCGTCTCAGTCCGGAATGCCGTTGACCAGCTGTTGGGTCTTTGTCAACATAATGGGAGTCATACCTATCTCATCCATGACCCAGAGGCGGGAAATACACGCACAGAACAATCCTCCCGAACGATACGGCTTGCTGCAAGAGAAGGTTGAGGATTGTGATACCTACGAGAGCTTCGACGGGACAGACGGTCCAACATTTCTTCCCCAGCGGCCTCCTCACCTATACTGCGATCTCTTTGGAGAACCCTTAGATAAGGAAATAAAGGCGGCGTCCACCCTCATCCCAGACGTCTCGTGGAAGTACGCGATCGAACCTTCCGAAGCGTTGCGCGAAGTAGTTCATCAGGCGATTTCTGTCCCTGGGGAGCCCTTACCACCATCCGCGGCACCAGAGGTGCTGGCCATGGCTGCAATTAGCATTGGTGTGCATCCTAACGGAATTGGGGGTTGGGATCCGGAGTGAGTGAACCTTCACATCTCGCCCTTCACATTCATCTCTGAAACGCGATTTCAGCACCCAGTACACATATCTAATGTCACGAACATGCGACCGACTCGCTGAGATCTTCCAGCGAGCTGGTCCATCTGCTGTCCCGGAACACGCAGTGAACGTCTTCCTTCTTGTGGATCGGTTCGAGAGATTCGATGGAGTTGATGTCGCGGCCCTGGGTGCAGACAACAGCTACATCCCTGATGAAGAGTTGAAGAGAATGGTTGGTTGTCTGAAATCGAGGTCCGCGTCCCTGTTGGGTTGTTAGGGGGTTACCAGCTGGGGAAGTGGGAGGTTTCTGCTCCGTTATGAAATATGGATTTTACGATTGGTTTCTGTATCAGTATCTCACAAATGGATGTATCACAATCTCAGATGACCACGGATTATTTCTCACGTCCCCGCCGGACCCTACGAACCAAGCGTGGGCCTTTGTGAGAATCGCCATTGTTACCTTGACAGCCGTATGGAATGCGAGTATAACAAATGCGACCAGGTACGCGTGTGAGAAAGAGTCCGGTCGGACCACCAAAACCACCGACCTGTGGGGTTTAACGGGTGTCCCACCGAACGGGTCGTCCGCCCGCGGAACAGATCGTCATTGCGGCGAGCCAGAGAGAACGTAGGCGAGACCCCGAGTCCCGATAGCCGTCGAGCATTTCCGGACTAAAATTAGGAAACCCTAGGCCTGACTGCGATCTTCCTGGGTTCTTGGCGACGTCGCGGAGTCCACTGAACGGGTTTTGCCTTTCTTTGGGGAGCGTGTGGTTGGGTAGGCATCTGTATGTCCGGCTAACATCACTTCGACCCGAGGTGACATCGGCTGCCCAGAACGATGGGACAGCCTTCGCCAATCGCGGTGACACCTTGTCGGGGAAAACATCGATAGTTCGAGGCCGGGGGAAGTATTCGACTCTGCTGGCGGTGCAAACGGCACCTGCGGTCCCGGGCGTTAGCTTCCAACATCGGTACCACGCGCTGCGGGCGGTTTCGTCCGCTTAAAGGCCGAGTGCCATCCGCTGTCAAAAATTCAAACCAATTCATTACCAAAGCATGACGCATTCGAGGAATGCAGACTCGGAGGCACTCTGGATGTGGGATTATTCTACAACGCGCGTCTGATCTAAAGTTCGAGTTGGCTAGCAGCGGAATGTCCATCATAATAACGTATGAAGGTAGCCGCGATGAGGACGGAAGGATAAGAGTCCTAAAATATTGTGTCCTAAAAGGCTGGGGTCATAAATGTCCGTTGAACGAATCGGTGGTGCGTGAGCAGGTGAGGGACTAAAAATCAAATGAGATCAACAGCCATCTTGTGCGGGTTCTCGACGAGCTCGTTGATGATCTTGAGTTGGTCCTCACTATGGCATGTACCCTGGTCGGAGGAGACGGTATAGCCGGGCATGCAGTCGTAGACTCTGCAGGCGCCGTTGTAGCAGGATACATCGGCAACTCCTGGAATACTAGTGCAATCTTGGCCTCTCGGAGAATTTTCGTGAAGAGGGATGTCGCAGCCTCCACCTACCAATTTGCACAGGGATTAGTATAAGACGCCTACCACGGGAAGGGACGGTGAATTAACGTACAGCTCTCGAGGTCCGTCCTAGTGTCAACACACTCGTAAGCACCGATGGTCTTCCTGTACGAATTGGTGGTTCCACAGGCCGTGAACCCAATATCGCAGGACATCCTCTTTTGCCACGAGCTGTGTAGATATCTAGGCTCCTGACGGATAGTCACTGAACTCGGGCAGTTCAGGCTGTCAGTACAGATACCATTACAGACTCGGTTGGGGGCCGCGCATACGCAGTCGACTCCGGAAGAAGTAAAGCCGTTCGTGCAACTAAAGCTGCAAGGGTCATCCACGAGGCATTGTGGAACGGAGTTGTCTGGATAATTGCATTGTTTCGCAGCGTTGAGCTGGGTGGGACAATCAGTCAGACCGCTCCCCCAGTGCTCCATTGAAAACCGCTCACCACCATCGCTGTGAGAGCACTCGTTGTGGTACCCACGCCAAACAACTGTACTCCGGCCCTTGCGACAGTGTTTGTAGTTAGGAAACTATGGATCTGCGATACGCAGAGGCAGGCATCTTCATCGAAAGTCAAACTCCCAATCCAAAAACCTGAGAACAAGTCAGGGACGCACCGATATAACCAACTACCAGGGGGGCTCCTCCCGCCACTCTGTTAATTATGAGCGGAGCGGATACGTGTCCGCAGTTGTCCTGGGATGCTCGCCCTAACAGGCCAGGGGCGGAAAGCGCCTGGGCGACTGAGAAGAGGGCAGCGAATGACATGAACGAACGCATGTTGGAAACAGAGGGAGTGGTGGGAGGGGGTGGAGAGCGAACGGTGGCGGCGTTGACCCATTTTTTATGCTCACGGACGTGAAAGGCCGGTGACGGTAAGGCGGTAGAGTGAAACGTTCTATCAGGTTCTTTCATCCTGCCAATCCCTCATAGCCGAGGGCCGAAAGATCGACACAAGGAATGGTCAGCAGCAATGGTCCCACGTCATTCCCAATTGGTGTTCGGGCCGCCGCCGCTCGAAAAAGAATTACCGACTCTCCGTGAACGCCTAGTGTCCTGAGTGCGCAGAGTCATCCTAATGGCGGGATTGGATATCTGCCAATGCTACGCTTGTAGACCGATGATGGGCAATACATGGAGGTAAGCGAACGTGGAAAATCTCGCGTGCAAAGCAGAGCTGATCACCCTTCTGGATTTGATATTCGCTGGCAAAGTTGGGAAGTCGGAAGAATAGAACTGGCGGCGTGCCTGGCCACTACCAAAGAGCGCTGGACTGCGGCTAAATGTGAATCTCTCTCCAGGCAACATGTTTTTGAGGCGTGCAGAAACCACCACTTCGCGACAACCGATCCTCGACGGAAATTCGACTTCACACAATCCACTTATATGGAACCTGTTTGTGACATATCGTCTCCTTTTCACCCACACAAGAGTTCTGCCAGACAGAATTTTCTCAAACTGATTTCTCGTCGAGATCTCAACTCCCGGCCCTGTGAATTTGGCCACCCCTTTCAGATTGTTATTTGACAGGTGATTCACACGATAAGCGCCCACGATTGGAGAGCGACCCTGCCCACCGGTCGCCCATAACCCTAGCGGCGAGCGCACCAGAATATATATGTTTCCAGGCTTTCGAAAATGTCTCTCTCAGAAGCGGCGGTGAAGAGGTTTGGCGCTCATATTTGCCCCCCCCCCCCAGCCTAATTTGGCCACTAGAAGAAATGTGGTGACAAGGTGACCCGCACCATCTTCCCTTCCGAGGTCCGTCGGGGCTGTTCCGCACCCGTAAATCGAAATTCACGAAGGAGTGATCCGATAGCCCCAGTCAAAGTCCGCACCAATCGCAGCCCTTGGATGCGCGCTATGTTCCTCACGTTGGTGACGTGGGGGGAGGCTCCACCATATCGTACGGAACTCGGAACCACGTTCTAACGTCGAGCGGGAAAAATTGAAAGTCGGACAAACTTACAAACTTCACATACAGAGAACCTGGGCTCCGACGCGCCTTAAGACCACAGATTTCCACCTACCTCTTCAATTTCCTTGTGCCCGAAGGGAAGTACGCGTACCCAGTTTCCAAAGAGAGTTGGAGAAAGAGGATGGATGAGTAACCGTGGGAACCATCCAACTTTCCGGCTTCCGCAACCAAAAAGAATCGCCTTCGGAATTTCCAATTCGCTCCGCTACACATTCCATCTCTCGATTGCACTCGGACGTCCTGTTGTGTGAAGCAATCGCTCTTTTCGTTGGGTTTTTGTGTGCGTATTGTTTTTCCCCCCAACATAACTGAATTGGCTTCCGGGATTCGCGTTCGCATCACCGTAGGCTTCGTCGTGAACATCTGGTGGTTGTGCATGACCCTAGGAAAGCTGTTGGTGGTTACCTGTAGGTTTTTCGGAGTAATCTGGTGGGGGGGGGTCACTGATTGAGGCCACACGCGATCAAACTCAACCATCTACTGCGTCTCTTGGCATTGTTTCACCCATAGCACGTAACCGCCCATGTGTGTCGACGAGGCTCACTTCCGCGGGTGCTTATGTCGGGGGGCACTCCGAAACCGAACCATCTTCGACACACGCTCCGCCATCAGCTCCTGCAAACAACGGGTTAAGCTTGAGATCTGAAACCCTGGTAGCCGCCCTCTCACAGGTGGATCTGGAGGCGCACAGACGACTATTTCTGGTCATTCGACCCCAAGAAATCATACCTATGTCGGCAGTCACATAGCCCGCTCCATTCCAAACGGTGTTTTATCTCTCGTGATATCATACAGTGATGTGGCCATCACATCATGGATGCCGTGCGGCGGCTCTGGTCACAGCCATATGGCTCGCCCACGTATAAATATGACTATTGTGGATTCTCCTTTTCCCCCAGTTTGAGCAACTCCAGGGTGCAAGCCACTCTTCCCCTCAACCACCACACGACGGCCGGGCCTTATCGCTATCCTTATTATCTTTCCTTCGCTTCGGTATTACGCCTGGTGCCCAATTCGACAACATTCACTCTAACGACCACACTCCACGTTCATCATTTTCGTCCTCAACATGTTGACCGAATCCATCATCGCCCTCGCCCTCTTGTCTGTTGGTTGTGTCCAGGCTGCCCCCCTTCGTTATGCCCGTGAGTGTTTTCGGGTTTCGAACTCGAGTTGTGGTCCATGATTTTCTGACCCCTTCTGCTTTGCTTGTGGCTAGAACCCAGCCAGATCCAGGACGGAGAGGTGCATATCCTGCCGTACCCATACGCCCCGAGAGATCGTGCGCCAGTCGCCGCCAGGGGGGAGACCCCCCAGCCCGAGATGCATATTCTACCATACCCATACACCACCGTCAAGAGGGAGCCCCTGAAGATAGTTAACGCTGACTCCAACCCAGGCGGGGAGATGCACATTCTGCCATACCCAAACCCCGCCTTCAAGAGGGAGCCCTTGAAGACCGTTAACCCCGATTCCAACCCAGGTGGAGAGATGCACATCTTGCCGTACCCACTCCCTTCAGGAAATGACGTATCCATCACTGTCAAGAGGGAACCCCATCACTCTTCGAACGGAGAGGTGCATATTCTACCCTACCCATACCCCGCCGCCAAGAGAGAGCCCCTCAAGATTGCCAGCCCTGGCTCCAACCCAAATGGAGAGGTGCACATCCTGCCGTACCCATACAATACGGGAGGTGACATATCTATCACTGTCAAGAGGGAGACCGGAGAGATGCATATTCTACCGTACCCGTACACCACCGTCAAGAGGGAGCCCCTGAAGATCGTTACCCACGACTCTAACCCAGGTGTTAGGCCCGCCTCCCCTCCAAACGGAGAAGTGCATATCCTCCCATGTCCATTCCCTCAGTAAGAAGATTATTGACCCAACTCCGGCGACCCCTGCTTCTGCCCTCTACCGATTTGACAACCTCACCGTCGACCCCCTCCTTACGCCATAATCGAAGGACCAGTTTCGGACGACCGTGGTGTCGTGTTCCTATTTATTCCTATCCATCGTAGCGATGTTTTTAGGTGGAGACTTAGCGATGTCCACCATTCATGACCAACGACTCATTTACGTGACCACACGTATGTTTGTGCTTGTGCGAAAAGCCCCCACCGCCATGTATCATATACGGCGTGCGCATATCGTGAGGGTCTCGAGGATCGCGCACCGGGAATCTTACCAACTATCCCAGGCGACAATGTCTAAGCATACTCTCACCGTTCACGGCCCTGCTTCGCCCTCATACAGTGGTACTGTGCTTGGCTGTGAATGCTCTCCTAGCCGTTGCACATCGTAGCTTGCAACACCGAGACGGATATCCTGAGCCATAAGGCTGCTGTCTTGCATTCCGGCTACCACAACTATCCGCGCGTTGTGCAACCCGTCAGTCGGCCTTACGCTGTCCACCAGACAACACCGATTGCGTCGAATTAACACCTTGACCGAGGTGTGGGAGTTATCGATAGGTAGGAAATGGAGGAATGTCACAGTAATCGGCGGACTTGCCCGCGTTCTGCAGCCGCCTTATCCTGTACCGTTTCAACAAAAAATAAATAGCCTTTAAATGGGCATTTAATGGCCACTACGATGCGTACTATAGGCCCCCGGTTCAAAGTCAATAAACGCAATCTTGTATTCCGGGGAATAGGACTTGCAAGATAGAAATAAGACCTCTTCTCATTTATTGCGACGAAGTTGG
>Ga0307511_10000559_pt1 | contig 40029 bp, 43 predicted proteins | sample 13_EM_MG_FD_200266 | JGI IMG/M metagenome (GOLD analysis project Ga0307511, IMG submission 200266) | Populus trichocarpa ectomycorrhiza microbial communities from riparian zone in the Pacific Northwest, United States - 13_EM | ecosystem: Host-associated > Plants > Roots > Unclassified | place... | reverse complement strand
GACCCCTTGAGTTTGAAGGCTGCTCGGCATTAACTATTACTTACCACCACCCAAGATTTCCTCTATTCATATACATCTACATCACCACCTCAAACAAACTCTGATAGTGCCCATACTTACGCACCACATATGGTGTTTTCGACAGCATGTCAAGTTGGCTCTAGGTTGTACTGCAAACAGGACACCGATTTATTTTTATGCTGTAAAGATTCACATTTTCCATATGGTCTGCCAGCCAAGTTGAACCCATGGGAATATATTTCTGCATCTTTTCATTCCCGTAGAGCACTTCACAACCTCTACCCTACCCAAATCAGTCAGCAATGGACCTTCATTGTCCCAGGATACTTTCTAAGCTCATACCTCATATAGTAGGACTAGTGGTGACAGGATGCTTGCCAGGATATCGAGCTGAACTCTGAGGAAGTCATATTCCTGCTCTCGTCTACTGAACCCGATAATGTTCTTGCTACGCTTAGATCTGACTGGCAAAAGTCCAATCAGTATCCAAGCCTGTGTAGTAGCTTTATTTCGAATGTGCGAGGGTATGTTCTCTATAGACATGAATATTGGCCACAATTACTTATCTACGTGGAAATTGGTCAGGAATGTTTGATCTCATGATCGGACAACTGGAATGAGTGTTTACCCGACTGGGAGCGTTTACTAATAGATGCTCAGTGGCCTTTGTGAGATAGCATCATGAATCTAAAGATTCATGACCATACCTGTGATTGCTGCCACCAATCTCCTGTGTGCATTTCTGTATATACCCTGTTACTTTGCCCATAAAACTCATGTACTGGCTTCAAAACCAGGTGCTTGGCAAACGTCCTCTGCCGTAAAAGATACCTCAGTATATACTCTACGTTCCTGTAATAGAAGGCATACTTATGTTGTAGATGGAAATCGACTGTTCCTTGATACAATGGAGGCTGATCTATGAGCCCCCGCATCTTATTCTGCCATGTATGACCAGATTTGAAATAGATGCTAGCAGTCCCAGGTTGGTTAGCGGGGAGTAGGTTATTGATGAAGAAACTATCAATATTTTTCAAAGAAGTCTTGCTGCCATGGAAGATTCGAGCTAGCTTGTACTCTTACATACTCTCGAATAGTGCAATTGGTTTAAACTGCCAGTTTCGGACATTTTGGAAACCACATACCTTGCATATTTTGCCAGGTTGATACCGAGGGGGAAGACGTAGTGGAGCTTTCCTCGATCTTGCGACTACTTGTGTAGACTCCTGTATAGACCCCTGAGGGTTTGGACAGTTATGCCGAATGCCTACACACTCATTCCAAGTATCTTGCTGAGAAGTCGAGCTTCCTGTAGTTGTGTTGGCAATGTCTAAACTTTGAACGTTGCTCCTGGAATGTTTGGAGGGCCCTGGAATCATCCAAGGGAGAGCATGGCCGTTTTTAGAGCCTACTACTGCCAACAGCTCTAGAAGATGCATACGAGACTCATCGAAGAGAGATACTACTGGTTCGTTGGGATGTTGGCTCTGAAGATGTGGAACTCAAAATGACAATGCAAATACTGCATTTAATGGGAGTGTGTTAATGGTGACAAAGTTTCTGATGGAAGGACACCTACCATCAGAAGAGGTCTCACAGAGACCTACTATCCTAACCTTGCTTGTCCACCTGCCCCATCTGATTAGGGTTGCCACCTGCGTTCGCCTTTTCTTGTATTGAGGGCTTATACTGTCTTTGTATGGGTTACAGCTGGCAGTGTAGGTCACTATCATAGAGTGTGGTGATAACAAATATCACCACCAGTGTGTTGTAGAAGAGTGAAATAGACCATGGATGGCTAATCTTGCAATGTCCTTAGCACAATGATGCGTAGAGCACTACCGGGTTTGGCTGGTTCTATAGAGAATACTATGAATCATCAGGTACAGGAGCGGTCATGCCACCCAGGCTAGTCACCAGGCATACTTTACAGGCCAGTTAACAGCCAGCCTGGATCGGCACTGCAATGCATACACACCAACCTCGTTTGTAAGGTCTAGCCCTAGTTGAGACCCAGGACATTCTAGGTGGTCAAGTGCACAGAACAAGTCGCGGCGATATTATGATACTCAGTTTGGCCTAGAAACCACCATCGAGAGGCTGGTAAGGACCCAGAAAGCCGAGTATAGTCCCAAAAGAAGGTTAGGGGAACAGAAGGGCTCGGGATGACCTGGGAAGTACGCCACATGGCTGTCGCAGAGCTAGTAGTGCATAAATGAGTGGACCCAGAGGAGATTAGGAATGGGCCGGAGTCGGCTGGTATTTTTACAGCATGGATGCAATCGCTTTAGAGAGAGCTACAGCATGGATTCAATCGCTTTAGAGAGAGCTACTGCGGGATTGGAGCTATCTAGTAAAGGTCTCAAAGGCCTAGTTGAGACTACTGGAGCCCAATAGTGGCCTACCACAGCATCTGTAGTATTCTAGCTCCTTGTGAAATATTGGGTAGCTTAGTCGAGAAACTTATATAGGACAACTCTGACTTCAAGTTTGAACCTTTCACTGCTCCAAGATCGGGGAAACTTCATAGCAAAAACTCATACTTAGTGGGTGTACCATTTCAGATCTTGACTGTCCTGTTGCATACTAACAATGGATAGACAAGCCCTCCAACTAGACTACAAAGCCTCCTCTTACCGACTAACTACCAACGGTAAGTCCTTGCTAGTGTCTGGTATTATCTGTGCAGATACTAACTACAAGTGGCATCTGAAGTGAACTATGACCACCAACCCCGTACAATCAGAAGACAATACTAGTCCAGTTGGAGACAATAGCAGCCCACAGGCGGACAAGGAAGAAATTAAGGTTAAAACTACTGCCCAATGTCTCTGCTTTCACACAGATAGTGTCCCTGGCCAATTGTATACTATATGGTGCAAACAAATTCACCGTGGCATCCAAAACTTCAACTGTTACGGGCCTGAGGAGGCAGGGACAAATAGTTGGGCGAACCTTTGTTAGGGGGCTACTGGACAGCCCACTATGGCCCATGCTGAGCAACTTGCCTACCACTACAAGGTGATTCAGAAAAGCATGCGAATTCTTGGAGATAAAGTACCAAAGAAAGATTGAAACAGTCTTTAGGCCATGTGGGCAGCAATTCACTGGCAGGTGCTGCCAAGCAGGATATGCATGATGGCCTGTCTACATTCGTTGAGCCCTCAAAATGGCCATTGCTGGACATAGAGGAGGTGGTAAAGCCCTGCACAAGGCCTAACTATATGCTACGGCATGTGAGGGGTATAGGTAGTGCCGCCCTCCAAAAGGCCACCAGTGAGTCCAATGCCGAGAGGGAAAGGATGATTGCCTGCCCATTGGTTTAGGGCCTTTTTTTGTTTTATATCTCTCATTTTGCTTGCTTTTCAGCTTCTTTTTTTCAATTTTTAGTTTACTTTTTTTTTCATATTTTATTTTTGATATTTTTAATTCTATGTTTTTTGATGTTTATTTTATTATTATTTTTTTTTTTACCTATATTTGGATGGCACGAGATCATATTTGGGCATGGGATCACAGTTTTTGTATTTTTATCATGAAGCTCAGCAACTAAATAAGGCTGCAGTGAATTAAGAGTCAATACTAGGTCATGAACATCTGTATACGGACGGTGACTAGCAAAATCAGACTAGGCGAGTATAGGTAGATTGGGCTACAGGAGTGCGGCTTGTGACAACCAGAATATCAGATTGGCGAGTAAAGACTTCAGCTTGTAAGGTACAGGGTTTAAGAAACCAGTCTTGGCATAGCTAGTGTAGCCAACCAGACTACAGCTGGGGTCTTTTTGCAGACTCTACTCTAGGCCGTAACTAGTCTGGTTGGGACAAGCTCACGCAACAAAAAAAAGCCAGAAGTAAATGCAACTAAGGAAAGGCCGGTGGTCATGCCAACAAGAGTAAGCTTGTAGACCTGCAGGTACTAGACCATAAATGGCTTGCAACAGATCATGAGTTGTATTCAGGCGCACTAGTAAGAAGAGTGCTGCCCAGGGTCCCAACTAGGCTGTCCCAGTTCGACAAAAGTCTTTGTTAGAATTAAAACCATTTAAGTAGAGAGGAATTAACTTTGCAACTCCATAGATATTGTTTACAGACCAGGCCTTAAGTAATAAGGGTCTGGTTCCAGACTTTAGAGAATAAAGACAAAGTGAAACTGGTATATAGGGTGCCCGACATCCCTTTCATTACGATCATAATCAATTTTCATACTTACTTTCTAGCCCTATCTACATCCAGATTCTCTTGGGACTTATATAAGCAAATATGGTAGGTATATATACCCAATACAAGTTGCCAATTGTAGCCATCCTAGAGTGCAGGATCGGCGAGGTTTGATTGGTACTTATCACGCAAGACCCTAGTTAGCCACAAAGTGACTAACCAGAGGTGGTGTCGTACCCATGCTAAGAAATGCCTCCGAGACAACAGGGGGCCAATGACCATGGTGGAGATGAGCCCACAGTAAGAAATACAGTGGAGAATGTGGGATTCTTTGATCTTGGCATCCCACCATAGCAATATATACAATGGAGAAGTCTAGTGCACTAGTGGAAAAAGAACTGGAACTCCTACGGGGCTAGAGAAGGAGGAAAAAATCATGGGAAGAATTCTGTGAATGGGCTGCTAGGCAGCCGACAATGGCCCCACGGGGTCAGTTGCAGTATAATGGGAATGTCATCCGGCAGCATGTAAGGATTCTTTGTGACGATATCATGAAAAAGTCTCGCTATAGTTATCAGAATATGTAGGACACAATCCAGAGTGCTCGCGCAGCTCATAGGTCTGCTAACTTGGGCGCGCCTGCGATATAGCTGCAAAGGTGGCCACTGCCAAATGCTCAAGAGCTAGGACAGCCTACCGCTGGTCGTTCGTACATGCTCCTGAACCCCAGAGGCAGGGCCGGTGTAGTCTTACTAAATGTAATCAATGAATCAAATGCAGAGAGGGCGTAGATCACTGCCCGACTGGCACAAAATCCAGGTCCTGCCCCTGTAATTCCTGTACCTCCCACTACTATTCCTGTACAACCCCCTGGCGTTCCCGTACTCCCCCTGCCATTCCTGCCCCCAGTCCTCCTGTATTTGTCCCACCAGGGATGCAGAGAGTCCCAGTGGTGGTACCTCCACCCAGTTTGCGTGCTAGGGGAGGTTCAGTTGAGGGTGGTGTCTTGGCTGCCCGTACGTGCTGCCGCCTGGTCCCATACAGATTGCCAGCGGCCACTGGTAGCCCTCCTACCTTAGTAAGGGTGCATGTGATCACCTCTGAAAATCATATGTGGGATGTTGCCTGTAGCGGGTGGCTGTTCACAGACAGAACTACATCGGAGACGGTGAGAGTGCTTTCCCATACAATGGTCAAGCAGTAGCTGTATTGCCAGCCACTTTTGCCATGGGAGCCGGTGGCAGTGAGACATGTTGTGCAATTCTATGTCTAAGACACACCTGATAGGTAGTGGTTGCCTCCACGTGGAGTGGCTAGCGACCAACAGCTAGTAATGCATGTAGCTGCACACTACACTGGTGAGCATATGTTGGATATGCAAGTAGAGGTATGTCTACCTGAGTTAGTAGCAGTCCCGGCCGTGGGGGTAATCGGGGGACGTGGTAGGGCTCCACCGGAGCAAAGAGGGTCTAGTTTGTGCCTGGGGAGGGCAGGTGGAGCCGTGGGCCGTGGACAAGCAAGGGCCCATTTGGGGCCTGCTGTTGGACCCGGAGGAGCCGGAGAGTGACGAAGGGGTGCTGCTGGGGACTAGGGACATGTAGGCGGCTCGGGGGGATTTGCTGCAAGGGGTAGAGGATCTGGAGCAGCCTTATGTGGGGCTGGGCGTTTTAATGGCCTAATTGTGCTAGATGATAGTGATTCAGACTTACGCTAGTCATGTTGTTAGCGTGGGTTGTTTTATTTCATTTTATTTTACATATTTGTTAGAGTAAAGGTTATAAGGTTATGTCTCCGTACATTTGTGTGGATTTTGGTTAGGATTTGTTTGCTGTGATTTGATTGCAGTCACTTGTTTGCTGTGATTTTATATCACCGATGTATTTAAGTTACCCATATTCGATAATTGCTGGTCCTTAATGGTGAAGTACCAGTCTTGAGAGGCCTGTTAATGAATGATATTGAGCTTTAGGAAGACAGGATTTATACATGTGCACCAGGGAATGACCTGGCTTATCTGGGGACAGAGGAGAGGTGGATATGAAAAAACATTGAGGGGCCAAAGAGACTATGCCATTTCCAAAGTGGTAAGTAGCATCCAGTTCAGAACAATACTTGCTTGATACTGATAGTATAATGCCAGGTCTTAGGCCAGCGACTGATGGTTGGTGGCATTGGATAGACACTGGGGGCCCAAAGAGACTCATGCTGTACCTGAAATCATAAATAGAGTCTTGTATATAGCAATACTTACCTGTTCCTGATAGTGGGATGCTAGCTTTTGTGGGGCAGGTTACTAAAGGAATACTTTCACGAAAAGTACCCAACAGCTTTACCTTGAGGTCGGATGAGGGACAGACAGGTAGAGATACAGAGGGGTGGCAGAGACCAGTGCTAGGTCCAAAGGCATAAGGATGGTACAGGCTAGAAGTTTCTATAAATAGATGGTGACTTTCTTATCCCACAGCACTATTATACCACCTCCTGCAGCACTACTGTACCACGAGATATATGGCTGGAACACGGAAAGGTAAGCAACCATAAACTCCAAGAAAGAGGTCAGCCACGCACCATGCCCTCCATGGGGCAAAGAAGAAGACCACTCCATCAGCGTCCATCACAGGTTCAATAAGGTCCATCTCCATCACCGAGCAGACAGGTTCCTGGAAGCCCACCGCCATTCCAATGTTATCAGGCTCCTCAAGGGCCATGGCCATCCCCGTGTCGTCAGGTTCCTCAAAGGCATCAAAAGGCTCCCCAGTAGGATCAGGATCCCCAGGTTCTACAGCCACCGCGGCAACTGCAAAAGTTACTGTGTTGGTACCTGATATGCAGGATTTTTAAGCCATGATAAATTATACAGATGTGCACATGGCCAGCTCATCAGCAGCCATTGTGAGCTCCCCACCGAAGTTCGAGGTGCCACAAACGCCGAAGAAAGGCCCAGGATGGCCAGCGATCCTGTTAGCGTTGCCTAGTGTATGTGTAGAATACCCAAAGTGTACATGCCGGGGGTAAACTGACAGGAATTAGTTTGGGGTTACACCAGGGTGCTTTGTACTACCCTCACCACTGCGTCGCTCTTTCTAGAGCATATGCTTAAACCCAGCAAAGGAATTTTAATCAACGCTGATATCTGCCCCAACCAGTACCCAACCACCACCACCATTGTATGACAGCAAGGCGGCAACAGACACGGAGGAACTTATGCAGGAGTTGTATATGCCACAAATTCGGAAGGTAGGTGCAAAGCCAGTTAGAATCCAGAGTATCAAGCAATTTTGTGGCACGCTGCGGGAAATGGTAACTGATGCCACAAATGACATCGAAACCATCATGCACTTCCAGGACCCTCTCCCAGACCCTTAGTGGTCAAAGGTGATCTTGGAGAGCGTATAAACAAATGCCGAATGCAAGTTTGTAGCGGATATTGCTAGGAGCAGCAAGATTGATGCCTATGTGAGTTTAACAGTGGCATATTGGGGATCAGAATAAGGATGGGCCCTCCATAGTTGCAAAGCATCTCGTTATGGACTCGTGCACACCTCATATATAATGCGATGAAGAAAGTGCTAGAACTATAAAAGTTTGACCAAAATTACTCTCCTTAGTACATTCGGGGGCACATCAAGTGGCTGTTGACTAAGGACAGATTCACCTGTGGACTAGTGCAACGGGAAGTATTTTATTTTATTGTATTTTTTTTTTTGGAGTCTATACGCCTGATCAGGCTTAGGCTATGCGGCGGCCTGCAACGTATGACGGAACCTTTATTTTGGGCGGTCAACCTCGAGAAAACTGCTGATAACTACTCCAAACTGCATACAAACTGTGAATGACGCACGAATGAACTGTGTAGGAATACGAGATATCTGAACGGATGACAACCCCTTGACAAAGCCATCATGTGGAAATCATCGCGAGCTACCGCCTGTCTCCACTCTCTCCCTTCCTCTGTTGAAATCTTAGGCTACTATGGGGAGCCATCTTCTCCTCATCTTCAAATGACTCCCAATTGCCAACGTTCTGTTGAAAAAAACCACGACGGAGGAGGTGGCTTTACCTACCCTCCGGTTACCGCCCAAGAGCCAGCGTGCCCCTATAATCCCTCTAACTCCCACATCCTGTATCATTTCTATCATGTGTATCTGGCATGGGACCCCATGTATGACCATGGCTCTTGCTAAGCTGCTGTCGCCTGCTGGTGGGGTGTTTTTGGCTGGGTGGGATCCATTTCTAGCCTTTGTTCATTGACGTCATTCGACCTATTTTTTGGTAACTGGGGGTGCCATTACCGGGGCATCGTCCCTGGCCTCCACTTCAGATGGGGAATAGTCTTCGCCCATTATCACATCTAACTCCTCCACGTATGTTGCCCTCTCTTCCTTCCTCTCTTCTCTCTGGGTCGCCCTCTCCTCTACCTCCGCCTTGACCTCCATCTCCGGGCAATCCGTTTGGGTAAGCTGATGTACCTTCTCAACTGGTAGTGCTTTCCCCTTGGCTTGCCCCTTCTTCCGCTCAGCTGCCACTACCTTCCCTGCCTTCACCTGCGTCTATTTCTCTGCCCACGCCTTCCACTTCAACTCCGCTGCCTCCGCTGCCTCCGCTGCCTCCTCAACTTTCTGTTTCATCTTCTTCCTCAACCTCTGGCTCTCCTCCATCTGTCTATTCACCATCAACACCGCATCCTCAAGTGACTTTTGAACCTTAGTTAACTCGAGTTCTAGGTCACCCTTTGCCGGAAGTCGTTTCACCTGGTCCTTTAGAATGACGATGTCCCGTTCAAGAGCGGTGTCTCTATCTTGTGCGTCGTTCTCTGCAGAAAAGTATCGATCCCTATCTGCCATGACCTCATCGACATAAGAACATAGAGTATCCCTCCCTTCGAAATCCACTGATCCATCCTCTCCAAAAATTGCTTGCCCGTTTTCATAGTCAGTACCTGGTGGGGCTCCGTCCCCATTTACCAACCTTGTGAAATGCTTTAGCAAAAACATGCCCACCGTCTTCCACTCCTGACGGCTCATTGACTTGTATTTCTCCCTCTCCTGTTCAACAGCCCACCTGTCAATCAACATCTCATCCTCCGAGTCTAGGAAGCCAATGGGGTTCCCTATCTTCACCTAGGGCCCGGACGTTCCTTCCTCATAGGTAGTTTGAGCACTCTCTTCCTCGAACGACTCCTTCATTGTCGACTCCAACTCCTCAAAGATCGCATATATCCTCCCCTCATCAATCTTCCTCGCCCCTACATTCGCTCTAACCAACGGGGTTGTAGCCTTATGTAAACGCAGTGGTAACTTGGCCTGTGGGGTTGCTAAAGGTGTCGGAAGTTGCACTGGGTCTGGAGTTTTGTATCTTGGTTTGTTGTCTAGGGATTGGACAGATAGCGGTCTGCACCTGCCTTTCTGTTTTCGTTTTTGTGGCATCTTCTGTAGAAATCACAGTGCTTTCCCCAGGTTGATTTCCCCACACGAAAATGACACAAGATTTGACCCCGCAATAGGGTTGCAACTCGCTGCTCTACAACTGTGGCCAAGCCTCCTCGGTAACTATTGTATCCGTACCAATCAAATCCGGACACAGTTGCACTGTTGGAAAAAGCGTGCCAGAATCAGATCAAGAGTTGCCAAACTTGATCCTACTGGGTAATTGTGTAGCTCGTGTCAAATGAACCAGAAAATTAGATTTTCTTGCTCCGCTCGTTTCGCTCTGTAAAATCCTGTTGTGCATGACGTCGGAAACCTCCTAGTTGTTGAAATCATCCAGGCGGGTCCGTCCTGCACTGTGTTGTCGGTGAGGAAGTATGTATGCAGCTATTGAAAGTCCTATATCACACGAGTTGAAGCTGATAGTAGTCAGGTATGGGGATTTCGATTTCGGGCTCTAGAGGCATTAGAATTCATCCACTATTGGTTTTATAGTAGCATAAAGAAGCTAGAGGTGCAAGATAAGGAATTCATGACAGGCATCAGTTTTCCGTTCATGTGTCTGATATTCAGTATACTGTACCACAACCTGCAATCCTATGAAACTGGTGAATATGTGGGGTCAGTTGACTTCAACTTCAACAGTATGAACTGTAAGCACAGGTTCCTGATAAGGCATAGGGGGACAATGACAATCCAACCACGGACCCACGAGATAGCTGCAACAATGGACCAGGTTTCCAATGAACACATAGGATGACTTATTGAATATGATCTAGGCCCAGATTGTAAAGAAGAGTCAGAAGTTTGGTAGACGTGTGCGCTGGAAGCAGGACCACACGTATGATATCGATGAGTAGGATTTAAGGACGTATGTGGCACAACTTCGGAATGATATTCAGATGGCGTAAGAGGATAATCCGATCACGAATATACATGATCAAGATAATAGTACTACAGAAAAGGAGCCGAGTGATGATAAGGGTCCACAACCAACAGGAATCAATGCTGTGGATGACGAGACTAGGTGTGAACGTGCAGGATGGGGAGAGAGGTAGGAGGAGGTGGAGACGGATGGAGAGCTGGGGGAGGAGAACGGAGAGGGGGACAGAGAGGAGAAGAAGGACGGAGAGGAGGATAGGCAGGATGATGAGGAGGAGGGGGAGGAGGACGACGAGAAGGCGGAGGAGGATGAGAAGGAGGAATATGAATTTGGGAGTAGCTACCATTTGGGTTTTTGTTTTTTCCTTAGTTGTTTGCGATGTTGTTTGACTTTGTATACACGTGTGTTGGTTTTGATGACATGCAGTATTTTTGTTGTTTTTCAAGTGAGATTTATAATAGCTGTTTTACATGGGTTGGTAGAGGTTGGGTAGATAAAGGAGGACATAGAAGGCACCTACCTCTAGGTATTACGACAGCTGGATTTTTGTCGTGTATGTCTTGTTATGTGTACGGTTGTTACAGTATTATTTCAGGTGGGTAATGGTCATGGAGTGGGATGAGGGGTGCATGTGAGGTAGACTTTGTAGTGCAGTTAATATTAGTAATAGATTGAGGTTAGTGATAATAAATTGAGAGTATATAACAGGATCTGTGGGACACACACAAGAAGTGGGAAGAGTAGCAAAGACGATAGACACAGCAAGGCGCAAAATAGAGGTAGAGAAGACTGGATCGAAGATAGTTAGAGACGTACACAGGGTGAGAAGACAAGGGAGACAAGCCTGGTCAGCAAGCAGCCAATTACGGACTTAGATAGGCCGGCGGAGAATGGAAAGCATGGTAGTAAGCAGAGTGACAGGTAGACTAGAGGGTATAGGGGCCAGGAGCCAGAGGCAAGTCGCTGGGAGGCAAAGACCAGGTAATTTGCCTCCAGAGACATGACGACAGAGGAGAGCCACTTGGAGACCACAGGGTGGGAGAGAAGGCATCCAAATGCCAGGGGGTTTCAGGGTGGGCATCAAAGACGACAAAGAAACAGGGAGGGGGCTTCCGGACGGCCGTGATATGGCAGGGGGCGTCAACAAGTGGCAGAATGGCTCCGGGAATGCCCAAGGGATCAAACGCCAATTAGACAAATTCAAATTATTTATGATGTAGTCTTTGCATATAGAAGAATTAGATATCTTAAACTCCTCGAGTTTTAAGCTAATACCAACTGAAAGTGGTTCAGTTGAGAGGGAGAGTAGATGTTCCTTACCTATAGGGAATCTGGTGTTAGATTGGACAGGAGGTAGCTATATAGTTCCTGCTATTCTTGCGTAAGTCTCTTCAAATAGTGAGAGGAACAATGGTGGGCCTTGGGATTGTATTATATATTGGTATGTAGCAAGTATTCCTAAGACATATAGTGCTGTAATGTCATATGCTCTCTGTTAAAAGATAATGAATAGAGATTGAAGTTGTAAGGAATGCAAGAGGTGATGTCGATATTAGTAAAGTAAGGTGATGGAACAAAGGTAGAATTATCTAATATTGTATTCCAATACTCATTAGACTCTGCCTTGTATTGCATATGATCTTCTGTTAACTACAGGTTGCGAATATCTCTGTCTCAATGGTGGATTCTTATGGCAACCTTTGTTGTATATCATACGTTTTGAAAAAGTGTATTCATGTCCAATTTAAGTGACACTTTAAAAGTTATTCTAAAGTGTAATGGAAGATTGTTTCTTATAATTGACTTATGGCCCATTTCCTAGCCCATATCATACATTCCAGATAGCTTGTATATAGTATCTTATATACTATCACCCTAAGTATATCTAGTTCTAATGAATTTTCTTACATTGTGATTGAATGTGCATGTATACTGGTATTTCTAAGTACTGGTGGCCTGACCTCCCACAACTTTATTTACAGTTATAGAGAAGTGCTTTCGGGAACATACAGAAAGCATGTTTTCTTGAAAATCCCGAATATAGGTTTTACAGACTTCCTAAGCCTTGTTGGCTACTATAAGTACTAAGCCATTCCGCCCTTCCGAAGGTGAATTCTCATATTGGATCACTTCCGACAAAGTTCAGACAAGCCTTAGATAGCTTTAATATAGAGAAGTTATACTTGTATATTCTCTTCCCACTTGGGAAATCTATATGATCTCAAAGACCCGCTGAGTCTTTGACTTAGCAGAACTAATAACAGATATACACTATTACTCTAGTGATAGTATAGACTTTGTTAAATGGCCTATGGTGCTACTAAGGGCATCACTCAAAACATTATTTTTAATACTCTAAATAATCTAAGTGTTAAAGCTACCACTACAAACTAATCACGATTGGTATCTTTATAAAAGCTTTTCAGTTATCACCTATATTGGATGTTAACATGTTCCACAAAAATACTATATTCCACAAAGCGAGCAACAAGAATCCACCATCAAGACAAAGATATACGCAACCTGCAGTTAACAGAGGATCTTGTACAAGAAAAGGAAGAGCTTTAATGGGCAGTGGGATACAACATTAAACATTTCCAGTGTTATTCCATCACCTTACCTTACTAACATAGATACTACTTCTTACATTCCTGGTAACTACAGTCTCTATTTAACCTTTTATACCAGAGTGCTTAAGATATCACGGCACCATGTGTTTTAGGCATAATTATATATTAGAAATACATGTCACTTTCACAAGGCTCAACCTCATTATTCTTACAATAAAAAGAGACACATGAAAGAATCGGAGGAAGTACATTTCTACTTCATGTCCCCTCCAACACTAGATTCCTCACAGACGAGGAACATCTACCCTCCTTTCCAACCGAATCACTTTCCGTTTGCATCAGCTCAAAAGTCTCGGAGTTTGAACTATCCAATTATTCGATATATGAAGACAACTCTAGGATTGTCTTGCTGCCCCTACTACAATTTCCTAAAACTTCCATTGGGAAGCGCATCTTTGGTGTTGCTGGTATTATACATTCCTCAAGGAAACCTGCTATCATCTGAAGTAAAGAAAACAATGAACCATCATCAGTACTCTCCTGGTTCCAACTATCTTGACTACATATTGAACTAGCAGCCGAGCTACAATAATCTGAAGTCGAATGGACATCACTCATGTCCAGAGAGAGATACTTGTCCCTATGATATATTGATAACCGGCAATAATTAGGCGTAATATCTGAACAAGTAACTGTCATTATAACTTATAAAGCAGACAAGGCATACACCTAAAACAAGTTATAATGATTATCTATGAACTTTGAAAACATCAAGAAATTAATATCTAACATACTATAAAAGAAAAGTACTCCTGAACCAGAGATGTTTTAGGATTGTATCAAACTACTAGAACTCACTATCTTCACCATCAATGTTGCAAAACCGGATAAAGACTATCCCCTTACAACATAGATATTCGAATTATCTCCTATTATAGAACCAAACTAGAAGAGCATACAATAATAACTAAACAATATTCTGGCATATACTTAAATACTTGGATACAATTACTCCTTTCATTCAAATAATATCTAGTTGCTGCTTAAAGCAACCAACAAACACTTCCTATTGAATATGGCGATTGCATTTGAAAGTAAGGACTTGGAGCTTACGCCGGTATGGAACAAGCGCCTAAAATGCCACAAAATTCCATAATTGACAGAACCCCACTAGGTCCTGAAGGAGTGGGATGATAATATGTCCTTTATGTGGTGTGATCCGTATCTTGTCTAGTCTATCATAGTGGGACAGTTTGAGTACCCACCTTTTGCCAATTGACCTAAAGTACATAACAGAATTCACCCTTCTGAGATGCTAACCAAACAACATTCTACAATAAACGTCAGCACAAGATCTCATACTGGTATTGTATTAGAAGATGAAATCATGCAACATGCCTCTGAAGCTGAAGATGCAAATAATAGAGAAGACAATGAAGAAGTTACTCTTCTCTTATGACTAGAGACAACGTTAGGTAGAGGAGAAGATGATGGAAATGATAGTAACTCTGGCAGGAATAGCTCTAGAAGTGGATCATCAGTCCATAGTAAAAAAAGTACAAGCAAATCAAAGAAAGTCAGAAGGTCAAGATATAAACAGATTGTAGTATGACACTAGAATATAAACAATGGAAAATAACAACAGGAATTATGATACTTAAGACATCATCAAAAATGTACGATAGGATGAATAGTTTCAAAATTTATGATTTAGAATATCTCAACAGTGGAGATAAGAAATGGCAAGTCTAACAGTATCTTGACACTTGGGTTAATGCAATACAGAAATAGTTAGGTATTAAAGATATAATATTGAAATCGAATAAAGCGTTAGACTTTATTGGATTCAAACTAAAAGGTACCATACTCACTACTTATATCCACTACCTCATTAAGGAAAAGAAGAAGACGTCCTTTCACCTTCATAGTGGTGCTACGGGAAATCCTCATCCCCTCTACTTGAAAGGACCTCCTATGGAAAGAAAGGGGAGCTGTCTCATCCAACAAGAATGGACGACATATGATTATCAAAAACTTTGCCCACTGGTCCAATGAACTACAAATTAAACTCATCGATACAGGTAGCAACCAAAGTATCTCAAAAGAAGTCAAATGTAATGAATTTCCAAACCATCTATTGTAATACCTAGATATTATCTTATTAAACCAAATACTTAATTCTTGGACTTACGACTACCTAGTCAAGAAGGCAGAATTATATAAGGCCACACGTATACATGGGTGCACTACAATTACAACTAAAGCTGCCTGCTAACCAACTATTTAACCAGTTTCAAACTCCAGTCACTATACCACTGGGGATTCGGGTACAAACACCAAGAAGACAAGTTCTAATGCTAGAAGCACCTCTGCTACCAAAACAAGTAGCTGTAAGGATCCTGACATGGAAGTAGTTAAGAAGACTTCCAAATCAAAAAATAGATGAAGTTGATTAGGGATCAGAAGTGCCTATGCTGCCATAGACCTAGTAACACTTGCAAGGAATTTAAAAAGTGAAAATCTAAACAAACCATGTGCAGTGCCACACAAGTCTTATCTCTGCAACAAACTACCAAACCAAGTATCGATAAGAGTAACTACAAGGGCAAAACCATGGTACAATCCTAGTCTCATAAAGAGTTAGACTATAGCAGGGTTTGAGTCAAGGTTAATTACCACCCTACATTAGCCTTTATTAACTTACAGACCACCAGTGGAGACCTTATCAAAGTACAATTTGTCCAACTATACAGTCTACCTAGCTACAGAATTGTCAAAAAGTTACTTAATAGTTATCTCAAAGGATCAAAGGGTATGATTGAAAAAGCATGTGATATCTAAATCGACTACCCAGGATATACAGAAACAACATCAATCTATTTTGCTTATCTCGTTGGCTAGAATATGATCCTAAGCAAGCCTGCACTAACAGCCATGAATACATTAATCTTAGCAGAACCAAAGCCTGTTACTATACAACATGAAGGCATGGAACGCTTTGCTCTTAAGGAATAGAGAAAAGTAAGGCTACCTATGTAGTAATTCTCCTCTGCTACTCTCTCCTTTTAAGACGAAGTACCAGCCTACCTTCTACTACTCCTTGAATTCATGATTACAGTTATATCCGGTAGGCACACTTAATGAGTTTCCACCCCTCAGCACTATCAACCCCTATATTTGCCCGCAACCCGGCACTACATGGCTATCAAATTGGTGACCCTTACCCTCCCAATTCAATGCCGAAGTCACTAAATAGCTCAATAAGGAAGAAGCATAAGGTCAGATTTAATATACAAAATCTGGCATTATAATAAGTATTTATTGTTACTAAGCATGAGTATAACTAGACTTATTACCTTGGGAATTCTGTATCTATTAAAGATCTGAATTCCGTAGTCTTAGATAGAGCAGTTCTCTTTCAGTGCAGCGTAGTCTAGCTACCTTAGCAATATACAAGCTACACTAGAAATATTCATAGGCATTTGCACCTCTTGATACCCAACAACGCCTATAGTCAATATACTTCTTAGCCATCTACAGTTGTCCTGTATGGGACACATTGGGCATGCTCAAGACCTCATAACCATGTTGGTGTTATGGCTTAGGGGAGAGACCTCCACTAGAGCGCAGTAACTAGCTTCCTACTGTGTCGTATGACTATACTAACAAACTAGACTGATCACCCACCAGGTATGGGCGGGTAAGTATGTCCTAGACATCATTATTAGAACTGGCATAGGGACATGTATAATGTTAGGATTGGCCTCATGCATGTTATCTCTTTGATATATTTCTATTTATTGTATTGCAAGTTTAGCTCATGTATTTCAGCCTGCGGGCATTGCATGGCAAAGCAGCCTACCAGGTCTAGGTAGGTCATACTGCAGTATTCCTAATTGGGAAGTCACTTCCCAGTTAGGCAACTACAGACAACAAGTGTACTTTACCTTGTTAGGAAGTCTCGTCCAGATCCAAGAAACGATTCTCAGATCAAGCCTCCTATATAAGTCGACAACTTTACATAGTTAATACAATATGACCTGGGTGGTGTTCTAAGTCTTATATAGGTTTACTCTAATCAAGTCTGCTTCTACACTGGAGTTATCACTTCTTTTATACTTCCGCCCAACTATCTCTTATATCTTCTAAGTATTTACTTGTTTACAGCTCGCCTGTAACATTATACCACCTGTCTATTACCTGCTATAAATAGCACCACATCACCTATAATGTGGTACGCACTTGCTACTTCTGAGCAACAAGATTCCAATGGCAATATTGACGATGCCCTCACCCTCACTCGGTACAAGGAAGAAATCGAGCAAAACATTCGTAGTATTAGAGAAAAACAAAGTGCCTCACCTTGGGGACTCTGCCAAAATATCCTTGAACCGCCTCCCTGCTCTGGAATTTCTGACAGTATCGAAGATATTATGACCACCGTACCTTTACATATTTGAAAATTAACCGCAGGATCATCTCAGGTTCTATAAGACAAAGTACGGATACCACCCTCACGCATGCTGACACTATTTTCCGTCAGAATCCGACAAATACAACGGTTACAAGCCGCAGTACGACGGCTTGAAGATGACAACATCACAGGCCTACAAAAAGTTGGAAAACTTCAGAACCAACAAGCATCTACATCCTTCTTCCTGCAACAGGAAGGAGCCTATATTCAGAACCTATCGTCGGCAAGTACAATAGCACACCAAGCATTATCTCAAAATAATACTACCACTCTCAACTAACTAGCAACCATAATAGGCCAACGATTTGATAGAGTGGATAATAACGTCAATGTTCTCAACCAACAGGCCAACCGCTGCTATGACGAGTACCTAGTTCATTTCTAGAAAATAGAAAGGAGACTAGCTATGGTGGAAGGAAACCCAGTAGCACCTCAACCACTATCTCCACAAGCCAACCTCCAGCAACTCACACTACAAGCCGCTCAGATGCAACCACCTCCTCCACCACTACCAGATATACAACAACCAGCAGCTCCACCACCACCATCCCTATGAGGTTAGAACAATAATGATATTGTAGTAGCGAAAGCACCCATACCTGGTAAATTCTCGTGAGATAGGGATCAACTTGAAGACTGGATCCTTCAAATGGATAACTATTTTGTCGTCACAAAAATCTGGACCCAAAGACAATAATTATCCTTCACCACCATGTAGTTCTCAAATACTGCCTTGAAATGGTGGAAAAATAAGAAGTTATCATTTCATACATCAGAAGAAGCCAAGGATTCCTTTCAACATTATTATGGGGACCACTATAAGCTTGATCAATGCTACTGCCAGCTCATGGAACTTCCATAAACTAGTACTGTCCAGCACTACCTAACAGAGTTAGAAAAACTCAACTTCTATACTGCGATTCCCGATAGACCGTTGATTAACATTTTGATAAATAGAATTAACTATAAGCTTCGAGAAGCTATAGAACACTACGAACACCTCTGCTCTACTCCATCAGTATGGAGGGATAGGTTGCATAAGATGGACATCACTAGGACAAACATCCAAAGTAGGGATAGAGACTAGGGAAACGAAAAAAATAATAGCATAATGGAAATAGGAATTTAGAGGACAGAATCTCTCATCATAGTGGCTCAGCTACATCTATAAATGAAAAAGCATTATGAGTTCCCTCCCCAACTGTAAGTGAAAGAAAGCAAGAGGAACAATGTCTGAAATATGGAAGGAAGGGACATTTCGCAGCAGACTGCAAAACGGAGTGGCAAGCTAAAACACCCTCCGCTTGTAAACAACAGAATGCCAACCAATAACCTGTCAGCAACTAGAGGCAACATATCGAGCAAGGATACCAAAAGATCACTGTGTTGGGCTCAGAGCAGTTGGAAAAGGAATAAGAAGTGTCTCTGCTATAGTCGAACGCACTCCAAAACATACGCCCCTCTTGATGATACCAATAACGATTGCTGGGGAAGAAGTTGATGCAGTAGTACATATAGAAACTAGTGCTACTGTAATTAGAGAAAGAATTGTGAAGAAATTTAGATTTTGGAAGAGAGGAAGGAAGGTTAGGGTTTGATAGGGAGATGGATCAAGTCTTGCTGGAGGAAAATATGTTGTGAATACAATATTCAAAGTTTTTTCTGAAGAATCACTTTTAGATAGGTTTACATTGGATGCTGAGGTATTGGATATTGGGAAACAAGACATTATCTTAGGACTTTCTTTGTATCAAAAACATGCGTTTTGGGTGGATACACAAGGCAGGTGCCTAAGGAAAGATCTTTTAGGTTTAGTTATCCCTGATTCTATTAGATATATTCATTCTATTACTGTTTTGGATTTGGATCTTGAACTATGAGGAGATGGCGAGATATTATTAATTATTAATGCAAGCGAACGATACTCTCGTTACTCATAAAGCTTCTCGCCTGAGCAGGCAGCTAGAACCCCTGAACACAAATCAGGGGACAACTAAATCCCTCTCCAAGACTCCAAAGCTAAAATACCCACTGGAGCAATCTACAAAACTATAGGGGAGGCAGACTATGGTCTCCATACCTACCTCCGAGAAAACTTACCAATCGGTAAGGTTCGTCTATCACGCTCGGCCGCAGGTGCAGCTATCCTCTTTGTCATGAAAAAAGATAGAGCCTTGAGACTTTATACTGCCTATAGAGCTCTCAACCGTCTTACGATACCCAACAAGTACACTCTACCACTCATCAGTGAGGTAATTCACAAAACTCGAGCAGGTAAATGGTTCATAAGGTTAGACCTCAACAATGGGTACAACCTTATCTGAATCGCAAAAGGAGACGAGTGGAAGACAGCCTTCTATACCAAAAAAGGTTTATTCATGTATACACTTATTCCATTCGGACTAACTTACGCCCCTGCCACATTTCCAGAAATGATGAATACTATCTTTAAGGACTTGGAAGAATGTATTTGGTACCTCGACGATAACCTAATGTATGAGGGAGAATCTGAAGAGGAACATCAGAAGCTGGTACAACAAGTCCTCCATTAATGTATCAAGTACGGTTTAGCAGTAAACCTCACCAAATCCGAATTCCATGTACAAGAAACCCTCTTTCTGGGACACATCCTCAATGGGCAGCAAGTTCAAATGGATTCAACTAAACCCAAAGCCTTGTCAAAATGGCCTAACCCTACAAAAAAGAAAGAAGTCCAAGCCTTCCTATGCTATACTAACTATTATCAATGATTTCATCACCAACAACGGAATTTGCGTCAGGCGCTTCGGAAGCTCCTGAAGGTCTTTTGCATAACCCCGGTACCTGACGCAACTTTCCTTCCCTAATGTACATTGCCACTGCACAGCTACCCTGCCACAACACCTTATCCTGTCGCTTCCCTTGCAACTCCTACTAGTTTACCTCTTCCGCATTACCCTTTTCCGACACGCCGCGTCCCCCGCCCTACCCCATCTCGTTTCCCTCCCCACAAACATTTTTTTGCTCTTTCCCTCATCCCTTGCACCCTCTATACATTCCTCTGGTGCCTAGCACATCTCTACACACCCACACCCTCTAACACACTCTTTTTTTACTTTCTCCTTTACATTCTCGCCCCCACGCCTCGCTTTCTGATATCTTTCTATATGATCATGTCTCTGACGAACGCTCCATCCGACACTACACGTCCCTATATACACTCCATGGGAAGTATCTCTCCTTAATCTGTTCAGAACTATATTCCTTCTCCCTAGCTGCACAATTAGTACTATTCTTTTGCCGACCGTTTCTTTGATGTCCTGTGTTCTACTGCTCCCGACACCCTTACTTGCATTCTGGCACTTCTCGTCGTTTGCCAACCGCTATTATATTTCTCCCCCTCCCACTCATTTATTAATCCACCAATAAAATCCAATGCTATTCATCCCTTACAGACACAAAAGTAACTAATCACAACTACAGAAGGAACTAATGAAGACATAAACAAACCTACAAATACATGAAGAAACCAAGAACCTATAGACCCCTCCTGCAATCGCCCTCTCACACCTACAGCCCAAGACGACAAGAACATAGGGAACATGGTACTGAAACAGAAAGACAACAAATGAGATTAACATCCACAACAGGTAGCAGGAAACAGAATATGAAAAGAACTTCTGGGCCGTAATCCCCACCCATCTAACTCCATTTTCCGACGGCATCAGTCACTTTCCTCACTTACATCCTCACTTAAAACATCCTCATCAACCTCTAGACTTAAAGGATCTGCCAGCTGAACTGATGAATCCCGCAACTGCCCTCCTATTATCCGGCGTTTGCTCTCTGAAACATCCAATCGCTCATATGAGTGTTATAGCTCCTTCCACAATTCGGCCTCATACCGAATCTGGTCTTCTGCCTCTGGAGGATTCTCTGACTCCACCTCTACAACCTTCACATTGACGGCTATCCGATATGCCAGAGCTGCCTTTATGTTGCTCACCAGGAGCTCCTGAACCTGAGGTTGGTTGTCTCTACAAGCCTGCGATAGCCTACTGTATGTGCCTATTTTTTTTCTTAGCTTTTATCCAACGTAATAAGTCTTATTTCCAACACAATCGGTTTGCTTTCACTTACGCCACGCAATTTCATATTTGAAGTCAGGCCCATCCTCCTGGTACTCCCCCTTTTTCTCAACTTATAACAATGTATCATTGCCATTGCTACCAAGCAGATGAAGACCCCATTGATTCTTTCTAGGAACTCATTGTCTCGATTCCCTTTCATTCTCTTGGTCTGGAAATACTTCTGATAGATTATCTTAACAATCTCCTCTGCACAGAACTGATTTGCGTTCTCTTAATACACCTACCCCTTATCGTCTGATATCCGGTGGTGTAGGTTTACTTACCTTTTATGTCGCTTCCTGGCAGATGAATCAATCCCAATCCAACAACTCTTCAACCTTAACCTTCAAATCTTCCTTGCGCACCGGTTTGAGCCTATAGAGCTTGATAATCGTCCGGCGACACTCTGCAACCAGATGAGCACGAGTTCTGGTATGAATACTCTGCAGCTGGTTTTGGTCAGTAGCCCACCCCTTTGATTTGGAATTCGGACAACGTACATAGGTATCTACCAGCTGGATCTTTTCGACATGCCTATCCCCCTGTGCTCTATCACAAGCACTTTGCAACAACAGGAGAGTCTCACCAGTGGTTATGAGTGGCTTTTGGTACAACGTATAGTTCTCCACTACCCTTTGTGCAATGCTAGTCATGTTCTGATAGTGATCCGGAAGTCCTGAAAATGCTCTAGTGGTCTTTCCCAGCCCTGGTGCCAGGACACCAGCACTAACTATGCTTTTATTGTCAGAATCCGAATTATTGCCGCCATCCTGCGTTGGAAGTCAGCAACATCCATTCTCCCACTTTATATCACACACATACCTCATCTGAGAAACTTAACTGATTGCAAATCGAGGCTGGGGCTCGCAATGCTTGGGTAGCAGTGCGTTGGCGCCTGTCCGATGTCGTGGGTTCCATCTCGGTAGCAGCACACCTTGTCGGATTAGAAGTCGACTTACGGGTCATATTGCTGGTCTTGAATGGGGTTAATGTCACTTCTCTATGTTTGTAATGCAACCCAGGGTGGAAGATTCGGCAGAGGTTGGAAGATTCGACACAGGGTGGAAGATTCTTGTTCTCCCAAAGTGAACGCAGAGCCTACAGCCTATCGTTATTCCAAAATGAAGGCAGGTGTCGTTCTCTCAAAATGAAGGCCGGGGTTGTTCACCGAAAATAAAGGCAGGTGTCATTGTCACAAAATGAAGGTGATAGCATAGACTTGTTGTTTACACACAGGATAGCAGTCCGACGTAGCTCGTTGAACCTCTTTTTGTATCTGTTAACTTGCAATCTATTCAGCATTCACAGCCATCTAAATTCAAATACATACATGCGAATTGACCTTCACCCTACTCCCGCCCCCCCCATATAGACATTATACGGCCCTAAGGCCTCTTCTCCCATTCTGCGGGAGCTGCCGCAAATCCCGCTTCCCTAGCTGCTCTCCGCACTGCTGCATTATGGGCCTCTGTTGCATCCATAACTGCATCATATGCTATTGACCCATTCAAGGCAGCTGATCGGGTAGATATCATCTCCCATCCACTGGCTAGTTGTGGATCAAGAGCTTCCATGTATTTCCAGTCCTCATCCTCTGAATCAATTATGTATGCATGGTGGAATTTCTTCTCAAGTTTCTCTTTTACTGGGTCCAAGCCCTTGACCTTCACTCGCTTTAGGCGGCGTCGAGGCTCTATGTTCCGATCTTCAAAACATTCATTAGTCCTGGGAATTGTTCTTTTGGCATAGCCGGCGAGGTTCTGACGGAAAGCGTCGGAATCCTCGCCTGGGTCGTCGTATACCTCCGGGGTGTTCAAGAAGTCCACTGGGAAGAAATCACTATCATCTGGTGGTGGAGAATCTGCCTTTAAAGGCACGGCCTTGGGATCCCTGTGAAGTACCACCTGAAGCCTGATTGGCTTCGTACTTGTCAGGTCAAAAAATGCCTCACCCTCTTCATCAGATTGCAGCCGTGTTGCCTCTGGTATTCTGCCTGGTGGCGTCGGATTTGCGATCACTCTGAAAATTGCCCTAACTGTCCGTCCTGCAGGAATTTTGTCTCTGACCTTATCCACGACCTCTAAAAGAGAAGGGGTCTTAACAATGGCAACGCAGTTGCTAGGGCTGCCATCCCACAGGTATTGCCCCCCAGGGGCCACCCTCACGACATCCTCACAGCTTGATTCTACAAGAAAAATCCTTACGGATTCGTGGAACTCTTCTTCCTCCTCTTCATTCGCAAAATTCCTAATTCCCGAGTCAGCATCGGGATCGTATTGAACGTCTGGTATATCAGTGGCGAGGCTTGTAACTTGTGACAGAGCGTGTGATCATTCTGTGTCTCGGGATTTCTTCAAGACATCCTGAAGAATCTTATCTAGTGCTTTTTCTGCCTCCTTCTGAATTGTGGTGGCACCCTTTTCCAGCAGTCTTTTTCCCGACGCTGGGAGGCCTGTTTCTGCCAAAGCCATAGTTTTAAACTGGCCCAAAAGTGCAGATCCAGCTTGTCTCTTTCTAGTTTCAGCCTTGGTCCGAACCCATGCCTTCATGCACCCCCTCCACTATGAGTACCTTTTGTCGTTTTCGCACCAGTCCAAAAGAGCTTTAGATCGGCCAACTTCTTCCTTACTGGCGGGCATTTTGGACTAGGTGCGTCGGATATGTGCCAACACTAACTGGAGATATAGTTGAAAATGACAATATCCTGGATTGTTAAGTGCAGGCAACCTATGTTGGAATGTTAGCTTCGCCTAACGGATATCTTATTCATCAAGTAACTGACCTTTGGGTAGTCGATATTTGTTGATATCTATATGAGTGTAGTGTAGGTACGTAGTAACTCAACTGTGTGATGATCTGAAGTCTTTAGTAGAGGCGGAACTACGCGCGTATTTATTAAGATCACGAAGTTGGCCATAAGTTTGTCAGTCAGCTATGGAATCTATGCATATAATTCCTTGGTCAACAATGGACTATATCTACATGTTCCATGGGAGTTTGAGGGGAGCCTAGATTGTGTTACAATACACTCCGTTGGTGGTCCAACATGACCAGTCGGAATCCCGATTGACAACGTTGTTTCTACGCACCCTAGGATGCTTCTATATTATAAAATTAAGAAAGGTCTAGGTTGTGTTGAAATATCTAACACGAGCAGCCAGAATCTCGAGTCACGACACGGTATTTCTATCTTCCTATCGAGAGTTATGGCATATCCCAATAAACAAATCTATGTAAATAGTTCTATATTGGATTACTATCGCAGGTTCCTCTCTACCATGTACTTATGTTAGTAGTAGTTATGAGAGTCATTGTAATATGGGATGGCGGTCCTCCCCCTGAAACAGGCGGTGTCACGTTGTTTCTAATTTGGCCAAGTATACCACAATAACTTTATTCTACTCGACTTTTCTATTGAAACAGCCAAACCGGATGAATGAATGTGCTTCCACACTTCTGGTATATATGTATATTTACGCAGAAACAAATTACAAACAACGTGACTGCGCCTGTTTCAGTCGGAAGACCGCCATGATATATAATGTATTGTCTATGCCTGGATGAATATATATGCTTCTACACTTCCAGTTCGTACGTATGTTTGTTGAGATGTTGTACTATGCCCGAATGTTTCTATGAAATGGCCAAACCAGATGAATGTATATGCTTCCACACTTCTGGTATCCAAGTATGTTTACCCAGTAACATATTAGAAACAACGTGACTCCGCCTGTTTTAGTCGGAAGACCGCCATGATATATAATATATGGACTATGCCTGGATGAATATATATGCTTCTACACTTCCAGTACGTAAGCATGTTTGTTGAGATGTTCTACTATGCCCTGATAATTCTATGAAACGGCCGAGCCAGATGAATGTATTTGCTTCCACACTTCTGGTATGCACGTATTTTTACCCAGAAACAAATTGCAAACAACGTGACTCTACCTGTTTCAGTCGGAAGACCGCCATGATATATAATATCAACTATTTCCTGGATGTATGTATATGCTTCCACACTTCCGGTATGCAAGTATGTTTACAGTAGTTAATATCATATATCATGTCGGTCTTCCGACTGAAACAAATGGAGTCACGTTGTTTTCGGTGAATTGCTGCTGCAGCAAGTCTAGTCTATGCCAAGTGGATCATATCTGCTTTGTTGAGATGTTCTAGTATGCCCGGCCGAACCAGGTGAATGCATACGCTTCCACACTTCTGGCACACAAGTATGTTTACGCAGTAACAAATTATAAACAACGTGACTCTGCCTGTTTCAGTCAGAATACCACCATGATATGTAATATGGACTATTCCTGGATGAATATATATGCTTCCACACTTCCAGTACGTAAGCATCTTTATAGTAGTTAATATGATTATATAATATGGTATGTTTGTTGAGATGTTCTAGTATGCCCAGAAGTTTCTATTGAAATATATGCTTCCACACTTCTGGTGTGCAAGTATTTTTATGTAGTAACAAATTACAAACAACGTAAATCCGACTGTTTAAGTCGGAAAACCGCCATCGCATATTACAATGACTCTCATAACTACTACAAACGTATATATATAGCAGAGTGGAACCTGCGATGGCAATCCAGTATAGAAGCATGTACATAGATTTGTTTATCGGGATAGGCCATAACTCTCAGTGGGAAGATAGAAACGCCATTGTAAGTCGAGATTCTGGCGGCTCGTGTTAAACGTTTCACTAGAACCTAGATCCATCCTAATTAAATAATGTAGAAGCGTCCTAAGGTGTGTAGAAACAATGTGGTCAATTGGGATTCCGACCGATCATGTCTGCTTGTGTTAGATGTTTTAACACAACCTAGATCTATCTTAATTTTATAATGTAGAAGCGTCCTAGAGTGAGTAGAAACAATGTTGTCAATCGGGATTCCGACCGGTCATGTTGAAACATCAACGGAGTGAATAGTAACAGAATCTAGATCCCCCTCAAGCCACTACTGAAGATGGAGATACATTCCATAGTTGACCATGGAATTATGCCCATAGATTCCATAGCTTACCGACCAACTTATGGCCAACTCCGTCATCTTAATAAATACCGCCGTAGTTCCGCCTCTACCAAAGACTTCAGATCATCAAACAGTTGAGTTACTGCGTACCTACACTACACTCATATAGATACCAACAAATATCCACTACCTAAAGGTCAGTTACTTCCCGAATGAGATATCAGTTAGGTGAACCTAAGATCCAAATTAGGTTGTCTGCTCTCAACCATTCAGGGTATTGCCATTTTCAACTTAATATAATAAGATCATGGCGTTCTTCCTACTGAAAAGGTCGGAAGCACGCTGTGTCTGGATGCACCTATCGTATACGGCACATTCCTGCGAAGTGTATCACGATGGCTTTATTGAGGTACCGTTAGTAATGAGATGAAGCACGTAGGATTAAGTTCGCATCAAGATCGCCAACCTCCAATCGAGCAACATTATTTATACACCACGCTCGGTGAAACAACATGAACAGATACAAAACACGGTGCCAGTGGTGTCCACAACTCTACACTTCAGCAGCAGCATATTCCAATCATCTAGCGCAGAACCATCTGGACAAGAATCTTCGTACCGTTGCCGAACCCACCTCTCGAAAGCGTCGGTTGTCCGACCTGAGTAACTCAGATACTTCATTTTCGCAGCTGGACATATCCGACATTGGGGAGATCTTTTTGCCAAGCTATAACTCCTCTGACCCAGAATCGGAAAGTAAGGGATCTGACAGAGAAATTCGAGACTTTTGCAGTGAGGAAGAATCCGACGAGCATAGCGAGCAACTCGACGCAACCACAGCTGGCATCCCGACGCAACCACAGCAGGCATCCCGATAGGAGAATACTCGTTTCCAGAGCGAGATTCAGGTTTCAATATGTATGCTCCCTTCTGCCACGCAGTTGATTATCGACTTGCCCGCTTTTTCAATACTGCAAAAACCTCAAAGCAGAAGATAGATGTGTTCTTCAAGGATGGCATTTTGAAAGACCTCAATCGGACGCAGGAGGTTCAATTCCGCTCAGCTCACACATTGTACAAGCTTGTTGACGAGGCAGCAGATGAACCTCGTTGGCACATGGGTAAAGTGGACAATCCATTGCTTAAAGAAGTCCCATTCCGTTATCGCAATATTATCTCTGCAGTGAAGTACCTCCTAAGGCAGAAGATATATGTAACAGATATTGTATGGGGGCCACGTCGAGAATGTGATAACCAAGGAAACCGTGTTTATAGTGAGATCAACACAGGAACATAGTGGGAGGATGCGCAGGTGAGTAGTTCATACGTTGCACGTCGGATATTGGACTGATAGATACTCTTAGGCTTTACTACCAAGAGGAAGAACACTGGTTCCCATCCTGTTTGCGTCGCATGAAACTCACTTAACAAATTTCTCCGCAGACAAAAAGTTATGCCCTGTGTACTTGAGTATTGGCAATATCTGTATCTCTACACGAAATTCTCCGACAATGCATGCTTGGATTTCCATTGCATTGCTACCAATCGGCCCCAAACATGTTAACAAAATTCCTGCCTATTCTATGGATATGCAGGAAATTCAGGCCTTATAGACCACACATGATGTTTTGACACAGCTGCTGAAGCCCCTATCTGAGGCAGCGTGTCAGAGCGGGTATGAAATGGTTTGTGGGGATGGCAATGTGCGGCTATGCTTTCCTAAGCTGTTTTGTTGGCTCGCTGACCACATGGAAAATGCTAAGCTCCATGGGATTGCTATCAACTGCTATCATAGTTGCAAAATCCCGACAGAAAAGCTTGGTAAACACTCCGAGACAGGTTATCCCACACGTTCACATCAGGATTATATTGCAACATACAAAGAATCCGATGAAACGAGTCTACATGCTAGCGGGGTAAAAAACATTCAAAACGCACTATGGTCAATTCCGAGCCTGAACCCACCAGAGCTAGTTCGAGCGCATATCTTACATAATATCCTCCTTGGAGTGTTTGAGCATTTGATAGATTGGATTCAAGGTTTTCTGGAACACCATGACCGAATAAATGCCTTCCACTATGTTTGGCGTCAGTTACCCCCATACTCGGGGTTCACTGCCCAGACGAAAGCATACCGTGAAGTTTCGCAATCATCAGGAAAAGATATGAGGAACTTGAGTTAAGTCATTCTGGTAACATTTACCACTGCATTGCGTCGGAATGCTGAGCAGTCACACCCAACTGGGGCCCAACTGCAAGAGTTTAATAAAGCAATTCGTTGTGTATGTAGCATTACTAATTTCTACCTCATGACGCAGTACCCCAGCCATACGGACCATACTGTGTCTTATATGCAAAGATATCTCTGTGTGTTCAATGAAACCAAAGATGTGTTCCTACGCTTCGGTGCAGGCAAGAAGGCAAAGAGGGCAGCAGCAGAAGCGCACAAGAATCTATTGCAAGAACAAACAGAAGTCCAAGCGTCAGCTCAATACCTAACTGGGTCGGAAAAGGCGTAAGTACATCAGGGAAATGCCTTGGAACGGCGGGAGCTGGTGGATGAGATCCTAAGGGAAGGAGCGCATTACAATTTCCTAAAGATTCACCTGATCTCACATTATGCGGAATAGATACCAAAATTTCGTGCGCTGGGGCAATTTGCCACTGATATAAGTGAAACTATACACAAAGCATTTAAGGATGCTTACCGTCAGAGTAACAGGGTGGATTCAATGTCGCAGGTTGTGACTAGCTACACGAGGGATCACACATTCCCCATGAAGGATTTGACAATTAAAATGTGGAACCGGGTGAGGGAAGAAGAAACTGAAGGCATCGGAATGCTAACGATCCAGAGGGAGGTATATTTGAAATTGCGGGGTAAAGTTGAGTTGGGAAGTGTATCAAATCTTGGAGATCTGGAGAGTGCAATAGCGTCATGTGATCTGAGATTGGCAAGGAGGGTATTTTTAACTGCCAATATTAGGTGCACTGATTCCCACGTCCGGAGTCTGTTGGAGGGCGATGTAAGAGCATACCTCTGCCTCGAGATCCCTGTACCAAAGAAGAGTGGGGAAGGGTATATCGTTCACAATGCGAGATGCACCTGATTAAACATGTTTCGAGGACAATGGCGGTGTGATTGGGTTTGGGTTAGAAGACATTATGCGTCAGATACAGCTCGACCAGGAAGGTTCAATGGGCGCATACCCGCTAGGTTGAATGGGCTGTTTAAGCTGAAGAGCAAGGAAGGACTAGTGTACAGGTTGGCAAATGTGGGCCTGCTTCAGTACATCAGCGGAAATGCGGTACAAGGTGCGGAAGGGATGTTGCGCGTCGGATGGAGTACATGAGAAGAAAGCATAGTAGTGTCAATAGGGAAGGTAGAGGGTATGGCACATCGAATACCGTTGGAACCGGGAGAAAGCTGGCTAGTGAACAATAGAATAGATCTGGAGACATGGGACGCATTGTATGATTAGTAGTGAGAGCCCTAGTATTTAGATCAAGGAAAAACAAAGGCATTTGGTTCGGTAACAATGAAACGCATTTGGATGAAAAATAAACTCGTGGTGTCGGAATGAGTGATAAATATGGTGGTTGTAAGTGATGCAAGGTGTGCTGCAAGGCGGAGGCACCCGACGCAGACCGAAGTTCAGGAAGCTCCTGAAGCGCGGGAAGCACGAGCAATTGCATGTGCGTCAGGACGCAGATTGTTTTAGGTTGATGTTATTGCCAATTATAGTAGTAAAGCAAGACCACTAATTGATCTCCCTCGAGATGTACCATTCTCATTGGGACAAGCCCAGCAACAATCATTTGATGAACTCAAGCAACTATTCCCCTCCGAACCCATCCTCACTCAGTTCGATAGATGCCTCAAGACCATAATGGAAACTGACGCAAGTAACCAAGCCATCTCGAGTATCCTATTACAATATCAAATCGACAATGGTATTAAGCAACTACACTCTATAGAGTACCATGCAAAAACCCTTTATACTATTCAACGTAACTGGCCTATACATAATAAGAAGCTATTTGCTATTATAGATAGTTTCCATAAGTAGAGAGACTAGTTAGTGGGAGTACCTATGAACGTCTATACAGACCATTAGTGGTTACAATACTTCAATACAAAGAAGAAGCTCAACTCCTAGCAAGCCTCCTAGTACCTCAAAATATCCGAATTCATCTACCATATTCAATATCGACGTGTATCAAAAATGGGCAAGACAGATAGCATGTCCAGACATTCAAAGGAAGAGAAATCTGGTATAGAGGCTAGATTTTTTGATAAAGGACAATTATTAGACATTAAAGAAGATGATAGAGAATAAAGATGGTATGGAGATAAGGTGGAATTAGAGGCACTCGATAATGCAATTTGGGAGAAGAAGAATGAACTATGGGTAGTACCCAAAGAACATAAGTTGGAAGTGCTAAGACAGCACTATGAGCAGGACATTAGGGAAGATACCGAACTCAAGAGCTAATTCTACGGAACTTCTTATAGGACAAATGGCAAGAAGACATTGCGAGGTATGTAGCAGGATATGCTAAGTGTCAAAAAGCAAAGGGAGATAGGCATAGCAGGCAAAGGTAGTTGGTATCAATGCCAACTGGAGAACGCCCTTTCGAAAAAATTGCTATGGACTTAGTTGGATAACTACTAGAATCCGAAGCCATCAATGCTATACTTGTTATCATAGAGCGATTTAGTAAAATGCAACACTACACACTGGCTAAGACGACATGGACGGCAGAAGATATAGCCTATATCTATATCACCAACATATGGAGACTATTTGGACTACCAAGACATATTACGTCCGACTATTGCACTCAGTTTGCTTTACGATTCCTTCAAGAACCTAATAGGAAGCTCAACATATGCTTACGTCTCTCCACTGCCTACCACCCACAAACTGATGGACTCTATTAGCGAGCCATCCAGACACTCAAACAAGACCTCTACATCCTCTACCATGATAGACAAAAATGTTGGAAGACTTAGCTGGCATGTGCCAAGTTTGCAAACAATATAACAACTCATTCCACCCATCCATAATCCCCCTACCGTAGCTCATGTGGCTGGGACCCTCACACCATTGACCTTGAAAATGACTATGAACTCTGCTCCTCTTCCGCCGAAGAATGGCTAGACCAAGTAATGACAATCTACAACCAGATCCCCAACACCCTGAAGCAAATCAATATCAAAAGAGATACTATTCATATTGAAAAAGGACCCAAGTTTGCTGTTAACAATTGGGTCTTAGTTGACTGCCGCAACCTTTAAGTAAAAGGTAGAAATAACCGTTCACTTACGAATAATGGATGGACCTTATAAAGTCAACATGACTATTGGAACCCATGCATATAGGTTGGAAATACCCGAAGAGACTCGGTGGCATAACGTCATTCATACAACCCTCCCCAAACCATCCCGAACCCGAGACGACCCCCAACACATGAACGAGAATGAGGATAATGAGATAAATGAAGTTGAGACTATACTAAACTCTAGGAAATATGCCGGAGTTGTCAAAAACAGGATACGGTGGAAGTGTTATGATATAATGGGAGACACATGAGAAGAATTCGAAAAGTTGGACAACTGTCTTGAGAAGCTCAAGGAGTATCAAGAAAAATTCCCCAATAAGCCACGAGACGAACGTGTCATGTGAGGTTCAGGCCTACATCAAGTTTAAATCTCACGAAATACATGGTACCTTTTATCTTCCCTACTTGTTGCCTTTTCCCACTGGCTTTTTCGGCAGGAGGTTAGGTTTTTAATGACCATGGCATGTATGTATAGGGTACACCAGTCTTATGAGACTCCAGATACTGGAGATTGTAGGTATCTTGACAAAGAGTTAGTACCTTTCTACTGAAGTTACCTGACCGGTCACTAACACCTATTAGGTCATTCGAATAGTGTATTCAGGCGAGGATGCCTTCCTCGAAACAGGAAGTAATATTATGGCTTAGGTAAGAGATCTCCAATTGAGCGCGGTAACCAACCTCCTACTACATCATAAGGCACTGCTAACAAAGTGGACTAATCACCCCCTAGGTATGTGGGGATTAGTGCGTCAAATACGGCATCATAGAAAGTGGCATAGGGAAGTGTATACTGTTAGGATTGGCATTATGCATGATATCTCTTCAAAATATTTCTATTATGTATTAAGATGTGTTATTTAGATAATTCCATTTGTTGTATTACAAGTTCAGATCATGTATTTCACCATGTGTGCATTGCATTGCAATGCAATTTATCCTATCTATGTATGTTAGACTACAGCATTTCTAAATGGAAAGTCACTTACTAGTTAGGCAACTACTGAAGACAAGTCTACTTTACCTTGTTATGAAGTCTCGTCCAGATCTGATTAATGAATATCAGATCAAGGCTTCGATATAAGTCAACGCTTTGATATAGGGTATACAATAACACCCAATTGGTATTCCAAGGCTCATATAGGTTTACTCTAATTGAGTCCACAATTGGACCCAAGTCATAACCTCATTTATACTTCCGCCCACCTATGTATTATATCTTCGAAGTATTTATGCTGTTTATAGCTTGCCTGTAACAGCTGGTAGACCTGAGTTCCTTACAGAACTTTTCAACTAACTTTGCTTACACTTACACTTTTTATACCTGCAATTTAACCTTTGAAATTTTCACCTACACGTACTAGGGCCTAATCAACCATATGCCTTCTTGAACTTTGTCTAGGTAATCTAGCACCTTGAGCAACACTTCAGACCTGGTCCCCATAAGGCTAGTGGAACAGTAGTCCCTGTACCTGCCTTCTCACAACTATTAACTAATCTCACCTCAGCACTTGTAAGTTACCCCTAGTCCCCAATTAGTAACTAATACAAGCCAAGCCTTACAAACGAAATTAGCAAGCCCCCTTATCTGCACTATTACTATCCCACTCTAGACCTTCTAGTAGGCTTTTGGGACGAAATACAGAATATTGGCCCTTGATAGTAAACCCACTCATATACCCCTCTAGATCTGACTCTAGACAATCTATAAGAAAAGATACAGGAGAGCCTGAGAAATAAAAGGCCTCTGAACGAGAGCAGGATCCATACTCAGAATCAGAGGATGAGCCAGACCCTGTAGATGTATAAGCAATACCTACTTAAGACTAAATAGGGAAAAGACCAGAAGTGGTAATCCAACATCCAACTCCAATGAAACCAATTGCCATTCCAGAAACTAAAGAAGATAGAGAAGAGCGAATGGCACATGCCCTTATTGATAGTATGTGCCACATCGATCACTTCCACAAGCCAGATGGACCTAGTTTTGAACCAACTCCTCAAGGTGTATCAACACTAGCGAAACAAATTACCAAGCTAGGTCAAGAACTACGTAAGAAGCCTATCATAGTATAATTTCCTGTCACCCCTCAAAAGCTTGCACAGTATGTACCCACTTCAGTTATCCTTACTACTGTATTATAGCCAAGCTGTAAACAACGTAAATACTGAGGAGATATTATAAATAGATGGGTGGAAGTATAAACGAAGTTATAACTCAGGTGTAGAAGCGGACTCGATTAGAGTAAAGCTATATGAGACTTAGAACACCGTTTGGGTCTTATTGTATTAACTATGCAAAAGTATTGACTTATATAGGAACCTTGATCTGATAACGGTTTATCAGATCTGGACAAGACTTCCTAACAAGGGAAAGTACACTTGTCGTCAGTAGTTACCTAACTGGGAAGAGACTTCCCAATTAGGAATACTGCAGTCTCACATACATAGATAAGGTAGGCTGTGTTGCCACGCAATGCACACAGGCTAACATACATGAGTTGAACTTGTAATACAACGAATAGTAACATATGAATGAGGCCTCTCAGAACATAACAGAATTATATCGAAGAGATAACATGCATGAGGCCAATCCTAACAGTACACACTTCCCTATTCCAGTTCACATAACGCCGTCATTGATGCACTTATCTGCCCATGCATAGTGAGTGATCAGTCCACTTTGTTAGCAGTGTCTTACGATACAGTAGGAACCTGGATACTGCACTCTAGCGGAGGTCTCTTACCTAAGCCATAACATTACTCCCCGTTTCGAGGGAGGTGTCCTCGCCTGAAAACACTATCCGAACGCCTAGATAGGTATTAGTAACAGCTCAGGTAACTTTGGTGGGAAGGTACGAACACTTTGTTAAGATACCCATAATCTCCAGTGTCTGGTGTCCCATCAGGCCAGTGTACCCTATACATGCATGCTATGGCCGTTAAAAACCTAACCACTTGCCAAAAAACCTAGTGGGAAAAGGTGACAAGTAGAGAGGATAAAAGGTACCATGTATTCCATAAGATTTAAACTCGACCTAGGCCTGAACATCAGACGTCTCGTTCATCTCGTGGCTTATAGGGAACTTCTCCTCATTGTCGTTGACCTTCTCAGGAGAATTGTCCAACCTTTCAAATTCTTCCCATGGAGGTCCCAGCTCATCATAACCCCTCCAGCGAATCCTGTATTTGACAACTCCTGTGTATTTCCTGGAGTTTATGATAGTCTCGACCACGTATATCTCATTATCCTCATCCTCGCCTATTTCTTTAGAGTCGTCTCGTCTTAGTAATGGTTTGAGCAGAGTTGTATGAACGACGTTATGCTACCAAGTTCCTTCTAGTACTTCCAACCTATATGCATGGGTTCCAATACTCTCGATGACTTTGTAAGGTCCTATCTACTTATTCGTAAGTGAACGGTTATTCCCAGCCTTTACTTGCAGTTTGCGGTAGTCAACCAAGACCCAGTCGTTGACAGCAAACTTGCGTGCCTGTTCAATATAAATAGTACTTCTTTTGATGTTGATTTGCTTGAGGGTGTGGTGGATCTGGTTGTGGACGGTTGTGATTCGGTCCAGCCACACTTCAGCAGCTGGGGAGCAGTTTTCGTTGTTGTTGTCGAGGTGAATGGTACAAGGGTCCCAGCCATATAGCCTGCGGTAGGAGGAGTGTTGATGGGTAGAATGGGTTGTTGTATTGTAGGCAAACTCAGCAAGCGCTAGCCAAGTTTTCCAAAATCTTTGTCTATCGTGGCAGAAGATACGGAGGTATTGTTTGAGTGTCTAGATAGTTCGCTCATTGAGTCCATCAGTTTGTAGATAGTAGGCAATAGAGAGGCGTAGGCCTAAGTTGAGCTTCCTGTTCAGTTCTCGAAGGAATCGAGATGCGAACTGAGGGCCAGGGCCAGATATAATATATCTTGGTTTTCTACATAGTCTCCATATCTCGGTGATATAGATATTGGCCACATCTTCTGCGGTCTATGTTATCTTAGCCAGTATGTAGTGTTGATTTTTGGTGAACCGGTCTGTAATGACTAGTATAGTATTGAAGGCTTCGGATTCTGGTCACTCTCCAACATAGTCCATAACAATTTATTCAAAGGGGCGTTCCTCAGTTGGCATTGGTATCAAGTTCGTTTGCCTGCTATGCCTATCTGCCTTTCCTTTTTGACACTTAGCATATCCTGCTACATACCTTGCAACATCTTCTTGTGATTTCTCATATATTAAGTTTCGTGAGATTAGCTCTTGAGTTCTGTGTCTTCCCCAATGACCTGCCACTTGACTATTATGGTCCTGTCTCAGCACTTTCAACTTATCCTCTTTGGGTACTACACATAGTCCATTCTTCTTTTCCAAACTTGCAACATTGATTGCTTCTAGTTCCATCTCATCCACATCCCCTCTTTCCTCTATATCATCTTTCTCAAGGTTTAACAATTGTCCTTCATTAAAAGATCTGGCTTTCATACTGGATTTCTCTTTCCTTGAACGTTCAGACAGGCCATCTGCCTTTACCATCTTTTATTCAGGTCGGTAGTGGATATAGTAGATGAATTCGTATATGTTGAGGTACCAGGAGGCTTGTCGAGTGTTGAGCTTCTACTTCGTGTTAAAGTATTGTCACCCTTAATTGTTTGTATAGACGTTCACAGGTACTGCGACCAAACAGTCTCTCTACTTACGGAAACTATCTACAATAGCAAACAGCTCCTTATCATGTATAGGGTAGTTGCTTTGCGTAGCATCAAGGGTTTTAGCATGGTACTCGGTAGGGGGTAGTTGCTTAACTCCATTGACGATGTGATATTATGATAGGATACCTAAGATGGGTTAGTTACTTGTATCAGTCTCCATTATGGTCTCGAGGCATCTATCGAACTGCATGAGAATGGCTGTGGAGAGGAATAGTTCCTTGAGTTCATCGCATGATTGTTGCTGAGCTCGTCCCCATGAGAATGGTACATCTCGAGTGCAGTCAATTAGTGGTCTTGCTTTACCACTGTGGTTAGCAATAAATAGTCAATAATAGTTGGCAGAGCCTAGAAAGGCTTGGACTTCTTTCTGATTTGTAGAAGTAGGCCATTTGGACCTAGCTTCGAGTTTGGTTGGGTCGATTTGAACTTGTTGCCCGTTGATAATGTATCCAAGGAAGAGGGTTTCTAGAACATGGAATTCGGATTTGGTGAGGTTAACTGCGAAGCCGTGCTTGTTTCATGGTTGGAGGACTTGTTCCACCAACTACTGGTGTTCCTCTTCTGAATCTCCTCCTTAGATTAAGATCTCATCGAGGTACCAAATGCATCCTTCCATGTCCTTGATGATAGTTTCCATCATTTCTTGGAATGTGAAGGGGGCATTAGTTAGTTCGAATGGCATAACTGTATACTCGAATAAACCCTTCTTTGCACAGAAGACTGTCTTCCACCCGTCTTCTACTGCTATTCGAATAAGGTTGTCCCCGTTTTTGAGGTCTAACCTGGTAAACCATTTACCTTCCCGAGTTTCATCAAGTAGCTTACTGAGGAGTAGTAGGGGGTACTTGTTGGGTATTGTAAGACGGTTGAGATCTCTATAGTCAACGCAGAGTCCCAAGGATCCATGTTTTTTCTTGACAAAGAGGATTGATGCACCTGCAGCAGAGCGTGATCGATGAACCTTACCAGTTGGTAAGATTTCTCAGAGGTTTGTTTGGAAGGTTTCGTCTTCCTTCCATGTGGTCTTGTAGATAGCTCCAGTAGGTATCTTAGCTTTGGGGTCATGGAGAGGGATTTCGTGGTCCCAGGACTTGTTTTCAGGGAGTTTAGGTGCCTACTCAGTCAAAAAGCATTATAAGTAACAAGAGTATCATTCGCTTGCATCAATGATTAATAATATCTCCCTAGCCTCTAGTGGCTCCAGATCCAAATTTGAAACAGAAACAGATGGAATCCATCAAATAGAATAAGAGATAACCAAACCTGAAAGATCCTTCCTCAGGCACCAGGCCTGTATATCCACCCAAAACCCCTGTTCTTCCAACCAAGAAAGTCCCAAAATAACATCTCGTTTCCCAATATCCAATACCTCAGCATCTAATGTAAACCTACTCAAAAGAGATCCTTCAGAAAAAACCTTGAACATTGTATTCACCACATATTTTCCTCCAGCAAGAGTTGATCCATCTCCCTGTCGAACCGAAACCTTCCTAGCTCTCTTCTAACATCCCAATTTCTTCGCAATTCTTTCTCCAATAACCGGACCACTGGCTCCTGTGTCCACCACTACATCAACTTCTTCTCCAACAATAGTTAATCGGACCGTCAAGAGGGTCATGTGTCTTGGAGTACCTCCGACAGCAGCAGACACACTTCTTATTCTTTTCCCGATTTCTCTGATCCTAAGTCAGTGATCTTAAGATGTCCTTGATCGGTGCATTGCCTCTTGTTGCTGCTGGGTTGTTGATTGTCGCACTGTGTTTTCCAAGAGGGGGGTGTCTTGGCTTGCCACCCGGTTGTGCAGTCTGCTGCGAAGTGTCCCTTCCTTCCAGATTTCAGACATCATTCGTCTTACCTTCTCTTCCTTACAACTGGTGAGGGGACTCGTGGGGCTTTTTCGTCAGTAGATTGAGCTGAGCCACCATGAAGAGAGATTCTGTCCTCCAATTTCCTATTCCCATTGTAGTCCCTCGGTTTATACTTTCCCCGGTCCTTGTCCCTGCTTCTAAATTCAGTTCTAGTGATGTCAATCTTGATTAATCTATGCCTCAATGCTGCTGGGGTGGAACGAAGGTGTTCGTAGTGTGCAATAGATTCTCGAAGCTTATGGTTAATTCCGTTGATCAAAATGTGGATCAACTGTTGATCGTAAATAGCGGCATAGGAGTTGAGTCTATCTACCTCGGTTAGGTAGTTCTGTACAGTAGTGGTTGGTCGAAGCTCCATGAGCTGGGTGTAGTATTGATCAGGCTTGTAGTGGTCCCTAAAATAATATCTAAGGGAATCCTAATCTTCTTTCCTGGTGTGGGAGGATGACTTCTTATTTTGACAACTTTCTAGGGCTGTACCTGTTAGGCACATGCTGATAAAGGAAAGTTGTTGTGCTGGGTTCCGGATTTTTGTAACGACAAAGTAGTCATCCATTTGGAGGATCCAGCCTTCAAGTTAATCTCTGTCTCCTGAGAATTTTCCTGGGAGAGGGGCTTTTTCTGCCACCATATCATCGTTGTTCTGACTTTGTAGGGAAGGTGGCAGTGGAGGTGCTACTTGATGCACATCTGGTGGTGGTGGAGGGGGTGGTTGCATTTGTGAGGCCTGTAGTGTCACATGCTGGAGGTTGGCTGCTGGAGATAGTGGTTGAGGTACTACTGGGTTTCCTTCCACTATGGCTAGTCTTCTTTCTATATTCCTGAAAAGAGCAAGGTACTCGTCATGGCTGCGGTTCGCTTGTTGGTTAAGGATCTTGATGTTGTTATCCACTCTCTCGAATCGTTGGCCTATCATGGTTGCTAGTTGGTCAAGAGTGGTAGCGTTACTTTGAGATAGTGGTTATTGTACGGCTGTACTTGCTAATGATAGATTCTGGACGCTGGCTGCTGTCTGTTGAAGAAAGGAGGACGTAGATGCTTGTTGGTTCTGTATTGACCTACATTCTGTAGAGCTGCGGTTTTATTAGCTTCAAGTTGTCGTACTTCGGCTTGTAGTGCTTGTAGTTGTCAGATTCTAGCGGAAAGTGGGGTCTGGGGGCGAGAGAGAGGTACTCGTTCTTAATCTTTTCGTACTTGAGATGGACCTGCAGTTAATCTTCACATGTGTAGAGGGGCAGAGGCTATAACATCTTCGATACTATCATAAGTTCCAGAAGAGGGAGGGGGCTCAAGAATATTTTGTTCAAGTACCCATAGTGAGGCACTTTGTTCTTCTCTAATGCTGCAAATGTTTTGCTCGATTTCTTTATTGTATTGAGCGAGGGTGAGGGCATCATCGATGTTGTCATTGGAGTCAGGTTGTCCAGAAGGGCGGAGTGGGCGTGACATTGTAGGTGGGGGGGGGTGCTGTCTATAGCG
>Ga0307511_10000558_pt1 | contig 40079 bp, 42 predicted proteins | sample 13_EM_MG_FD_200266 | JGI IMG/M metagenome (GOLD analysis project Ga0307511, IMG submission 200266) | Populus trichocarpa ectomycorrhiza microbial communities from riparian zone in the Pacific Northwest, United States - 13_EM | ecosystem: Host-associated > Plants > Roots > Unclassified | place... | reverse complement strand
CTATTGCTATCTGAGCATATAGACGGCTTAACCTGCTCTTAACTTCATTCTCCACCATGTCAGTCAACGAACACATCCGTAGGTACATCAGGAAAATATCACCAAAATATTTTTATTGTGTATTTGGTGGAATTCAGTGGCGTCCGGGTGTATTATTGCGTCTCCAGCTGGCGCCCGTTATTTTGAAAGTTTGTCTCCCGAGAGGCATGGGAGACAGCAGGGAGACAGCCGGAGACAGCCAGGAGACACCGAGAGACACCGAGAGACACTAGAGGCACTAGAGCCATTCTCAAAATATGTTCCTGATGTAGGACCACAAATCAAACGATAATCCTAATTTTAGCCCTGTTGGTCTTCAGTAGCTGTAGCGTCTGTTCTGGAGCATAAGGACAGCATACCCTTTACTCACCTCCATCTCCCTCGATATCAATCAAGGAACTCACAGGCCGGGTAGCATTCTGGAACCGAAGAATACCCCACGGTCCCACTGGCCAACAACAGTTTTAAATTCTTTTCTGGGGTATAAGGGCGGTATACCATGCACTCACCTCCATCTCCCTTGATATCAATCAAAGAACTCACCCGTTGGGTAGCAATCAGGAATGGAACGATATCCCTTAACCCTATTCGTCTGCATCGGTTTTAACTTCTGTTTGCTGCGATAGGGACGGTTTGTACTCCCGTCACCTCCATTCACCCCCATATCTGTCAATAACTCGGGTCGGTGGCATATGAGTGGAAGATACCTCCTGCATTATAGGTCAGCGTCAGTTCTCTGCAAGGAGTATTTGTTGCAGCCGAGAAACCTGCGAGCGGCGGCTACGCTGTCATTTCTTGTGAAGTGAGTGAATGGTGGAAGTGAGTGGGGGATGGAAGTGAGTGAAGGATGGATGTGAGGGAATAATAGAAGTGATCGAAGGATGGAGGTGAGTGAAGGAAGGAGGTGAGTGAAGGATATACCGTCCATATGCGCGGGAGCAGAAGCTATAACTGACCCAGACTAATAAGGCAGGGTATCGTTCCCATCATTAATCTTCCGTGCGTGAGTTCTCTCGAGTTGAATGGGGGTGAGTGAGTCTATCGATATGCCCGGAGATCCCCTACAATATACTACAGAGTAGTAGCCGCTGTTAGATTCCTAGTTTGGCTCCAGGTTCCCTGGTTGCAACGATTTCCCTTTGGAGTGACCACCAACTAGTAAGGCTAGACCTATCTTCCACTCGTGATTACGACGTAGTCTGGCTGCAATTGCGGCGGTTGGTTTACTGGTGAACCGTTCGGTGTGGGTATGAGCACACAATACCATGACTTTAGATCTCCTCTCTCGGGCTGTAAATATACGCTAGCCAATAAATAGAAAAGCGTGTTAAATAAGGGGGCTACAGGCAAAACTGAGCTGCTCAAATATGGCCCCACTTGTCACAATTCAATCCCAAATACATGTTGGGATATATCATAATCAATTGGGACCATGAGATACACACTCAAGCGGTTTATCACTCTGTACTTCACTCGGTCTATCTTCCGTGAATTTACCATATTACCCCCCTTCCATAGGGGTCAGACCCCTCACGCCCCACCTTCAACCCCCACAGTGGTCCTTCGGAGGTCATTGGTTCATACTCCTTTGATTTCGTCCACTCTAGGCTCTTGAAAAGCTCAATATCACCCCAAATGTAGCTAGCGCCATGCTGATCCATATCCCGGTGGTGATCCGCATCCCGATGATGTATGGTACTGCTACAATCACCGCCGAAATAGCCTATAAATCAACCCCTAGATCAACTGAGACCTCATGCGTTCAGGGTAGCGGGAAATGCAGCTAGATACGTCGCTGGCTATGTCAGTGGAGGATTTGGTGGGAATCCCGCTGAGGATGTAGCTGCAAATGTAGGAAGGGGTGCAGTTGGAATGTGGGTGGAAACTAGGTAACGCACCGCCAAAATCACCGGTAGAATCTTACTAGAATTAGAGCTGCGAATGCAGGTGCGAACAGAGGTAGGAGTGGAGCGGTGGAATTTTTTTAGGGTGATTATGCTACCATAAAGGGATATTGCTCCCGTGAGCGTATAACGCTGCTACCAGAGTGTGTTGCTGCCAAAGAGGTATAATGCGGTCCATCTGCATCTCGCTGCTTTCGAGTATATTGCTGCGAAGGGGAAATATTGCTGCTGTAGGGTGACTTCACTGTTGTAGAGGTATACCCCTGCCATAGAGATATGTTGCTGCCATGGAAATATATTGCTGCTTACCTGACTGAATATTGGTACTATGGAGTGATTCTGCAGACAGAGATATAATGCTCCCATAATAGAAGTATCTCGCTGCCATAGATATTGCTGCCATAGGGATATAACGCTGCTATGGAATGTGTTCACCTAAGAAATTAGTGTTCAAATCACTCCAGAAATCACCATCCAAATGAACGTAGAGGAATCTACTATTCAAATCAACCTAGAAATCACGGTCCAAATCCACTTACAAATCATTCTCAAAACCACGTTCTAAATGAGCCCAGGAATTACTGTCCAAATTCTCCAAGAAATCAGAGTGCAAATCAACCTTGAAATCAGCCGAGAAACCAGCATTCAAATCAGCCCAAAAATGATCGTTCAAATCAACCTAGATATCACTTTCAAAATCAACGTAGAAATTAGTATCCAAACCAACCTAGAAATCAGTGTGCAAATCACCCAAGGAACCATCGTTCAAATCAACCTAGATATCACTGCCAAAATCAACCTAGAAAGCAGCATCAGCCTATAAATCACACTCTAAATCAACAGAAAAACCATTGTCCAAACCAACCTAGATATCACTGTCCAAATAAACTTAGCAATCAGGGTCGAAAGCAGCGTCCCAACCCAAATGCCTGAGGCATCTGCAAGATCACATCGCTGGACATGTAGATGGGAATGTAAGGAACTCACCAGCGGGGATGGATGGAGGTGGGAATGGGCGTGGGAATGGGCGTGGGAATGGAATCGGAACGGACGTGGTAGTGGAGGTGGTGGAGAGGTCTCTGGCAAATCGTATGATGCTGAATTAGGGATGCACGTTAAACGTTAAACGGGGCATGAAATTACCTTTCAAACCCGTATTACTATATATGCGATAGTTGAATCAGACCATCATGGTCCCGAGCGCAGGTTAAACCCCATATATGCTCTTGAAATTAGTCTGCAAATCCCCGTTACTACATATATAATAGCCTGACATTGATCCACAGGTTCATTGCTTGCTTTGTAAGGTTACGCACGGGTACGCACGACCTGTATTAGTACTTCAGTATATTATAGAAAAATAGGAAGCATGAGGTCATAGAATGTATATCCATGAACATACAGTAAACCATCAAGAAGCTCCCTGCCAAATATACTAAGTAATCTGATAGCGCTGTGACTAACCTCAGTTTTCTTCCGCATTCAGGGTAACCGCTCCCGGGGTTTATCTACCTCTCTCACCCCATTCAAGTTTTGGGGGTATACTACACATGTTGGTATTTTCTCAGGTAAAGTAGGGAAGGGCGCATGTGTTCTGCTACTGAAACTATGTTAGGACAAGTCTTCGTTAGCCACAGGAGGGCTTTTGGGAAGTATACTTTGGAGAGGGTGTTGCGAGGGCTATGGGCGGCTGACATCAACCAACTAGCATCGTACTTCTATACATGCCATTAGTACGGTGAGGGTTCCTTTGGATCATGCATCATATAGTGAGGACCTGAACAAAGTCCTGACAGTATACAAGCATAGTAGCATCTGAGAGTGATAGAGGGGCCTGGGTGTTGGAATGATATAATAGGACGACGCATGGATATATTAGGGATGAGTGCAGAATAAAGGACGGACGAGCAGTGTTCTGAGGATGGGGTATTTAGGCCGGTGGATTTTCTTACGATTCTTGTACCGTTATCGAGTAAGTCTTCTGTTATATATTTGAACGAATATACTCTATTCCCCCGCGCGCTGAAGAACGAATTCTGCACTGGCGTAGGGGGGGTAGGGTTCTGGCGTACAGGAAATGCGTGGCTCTGAATGTATTGCAGACTCGTTCTCAATCTCACATTAGCTTGAGGAGTAACTAGAGATGTCGGTCAGACTGGCTGCTGCTTTTTGTTTGCCACGACGCGTTTGGTAGGTTGTCTCTCCCCGGATTCTTAGGGTAGATTAAGTCGAACCCCTTATTACTACAACTACAGATGAATGTTCCAGTAGGATATGTAAAACGAGCCTTGAAACCTAGTATAGGACAAGCTATATCTTTCCCACTCTGCATTTCCCAATCCTGCGTAGCAATTCGCGTTTTGACAAATGGGAGTGACGGCGAAGGGGGTGCAGGATCTAGGTGCCACAGAAAACAATCCTGTTGCCAAATCTCCATTCAGTGCGGATTCAGTGTGAAAATAGATATCGCCCTAACGATCTGGGACTTGTCAGTAAGATATGAATCTTATTGGGGGTCGTTGGGGGGTCGGTTATATTGGAAGCGTTGACTTTTGACTAAGTATGAGGGTAACGTAGGCGATGTGGTTAGAAAACCACACCAAAATTGGCTTTTATCAAGCTCGTGCTCGAAAATCGGTTAGTGGGTATCGACTTTTCGCGCACTCCCAATTCCTGCCTCCCACGAGGAAGCCTCGAGGTTGAACCAGGCGCGATGAGGTTGCTGCGCATAGTCTGGGGATAGGGGGAGTGAGAGTCTGCCGGTGGGTATGGGTTGATCTGAGGGTGACGCTGGTTGTGGGTTTGGAGACAAACCGTGAGTGGAGAACTGAGGTGAGCTGGTCGGGGATGGGGTGCCACGGAAGAGGGCCTGAAGGTGTCGCTAGCTCCTGCTAAACAGTAGGAGGGTGGAGGGAGGGCGAAGGACGGGGGTTGAAGGTGGTATGGAGCAGGGAGTCATGAAAAGGTGCCCCAACATGCCAACCAGACTAGCCCCAACACATATTCCCAGTGCTGTACACGTTTCATAGTTCCAACCCTTGGTCCACCCGTTTTTCCGGTAGCTCGCCATACATCCGGGTCTATTTAGAAGGGATAAGAAATATGGGGCCGAATGAGCTTGGGCGAAAAAAAAATATATATATATATACCGGCTCAGCTGGGAATTGAACCCAGATCACTTGCCCTCTGCCTGAAATCAGCAGGTACCTACACAGCAAGAGTCATACCATTAGACCACTGCACCTTTTTGTTTCCTAACCTGCACTACATACTCCCTTGTGTGCCTTTTATCACATAGCAAGCTGGTGTCCGAACCTCCACAAACACTCGTTGCCCACAAAGTCTTGCCGCCCATACATTTTCTCCGTCCATGGACATTGTCCGCCTATAAATATTAGCTGTCCATAATCACCTGCCGGCTGCAGATTCTGATGTCTATGTACGCTGTTGATTGGCAGCGTGTTCAGCAGCCCTTTTCTAGTCTGCCGCCTGTCGTACTTTATAGAGTCTGGCAATCTCTTCACCGTCCAGCATCCGTCCCAGCTTCAACTCTTTCTTGCCCATGGCGCCCATCTTATTATGGATTTTAGAGTGACCTTCTCGCTATTCTTCAAATGACCGCGCAATTAACAGTCTTTTACAATTCCAAATCTTGATGGCTGATCTATAATATTCTCATAGATACTTTTACCAGTACTTAGGTCAGTTTTTTGTCCTAGTTGAAGCGAGCAATTTGGTAATTTCTGGTTGTCGGAGGTGGTTGCAATTGCTTAGAGCTAGTGTGCAACACATATCCTTAGATGTTTGGGAGAACAACTCGGGAGTTAGGAGGCAACTAGTTTGGTAATGATAGTGGCATATATGTAGGCTGTCGTGGCTTAAGATATAGCGGAAGAAAGTTACCTTTACGAATACCATAGATTCCCTATCTACCGCCTTGCCGTAGTAATGATGCAGTGGTTCAAAAAAAGACCAACATCCAATGGCTATAAAATATGTGCCGAGTGCGGAGGGTGACAGTATATAGCACTTGATTTGCCTCACAGTGAATTCAGATCAAATCTACTCTCTGCCCAATCGAAACTCACAACCCGATCCGCCCCACCTTTAGGAGAATGTTCAGGGCCAAAACCTTTGGACCCTGAATCTTTTCCCATAAACTTATGCCATCCAATAAGTAAGTTGCTCCTTTCTATATGATTAAAGAAGGTAGAACTCGGCCATCTGCACATACTGTCTCAATCGGTGTAAGAAGTTCCCGTCCAATATCTATCATCTCAAATATACTTCTTCTATATATACATAAAACCCGTTGACCGTTCTGACAATCCCATTAGAAATCCCTTCTCATAAATACTATACATATTTCTTTGCTAGATCTTCTTGCTGGTCAAAATGTGCTGGACTTGGCAAGGTGGTCTCGAATGATGCCGGGTCCAACTCTATCGCACTCCAGAGAACTCGCCAACTTGGTAGCTAGTGTTGGATGGCGATTTAAGAACCGTGTAATCTGGCACCTGTATTATACCTATTTCTCCGCTGTTCTACCCATGATGATAGAGTCATAACCAGTCACTACCAAACATACGTTCTGGGCCGCTCACGGGCAATTTAAATAATTCCTCGATTTGGTGTATAACGTACTTGAATTGATAAAGCTTTACCAATACTGATTTATAAAATATAGAAAAGGATTTATAAGGGCATACCTAGCTGGTCCTCTGCAATAGATCGATATATTTCCATGTCAACTTCTCCTCTTACAGTCCTATTAGTGTTCATTCACCTAGAACAAAAAGGTTACCACCCACATGATCCGTTGACGCTTTCGCATTCAATAAATTAATCATTCTTACAGCATCGGCAGAAACACGAGTAGTTGTAGCATTGGCTAATCTAATTGTAGTTTACAAGCAGTCAGAACATCTAGAATATTATTCTCCAGGCACATAAGGTTGGTAGCTGGTTAGAAGCTTTTAGTTGGGTAATGGTTAGCAAATACGCCATACTTGGTTAACAATTGATGGCGTTCAGGTTGTGATTTGCAATTGTGTTTGCATATAGCCATTTGTTATTAAGTTTGGCTTTATCACAAGTGCAAAAATATGATGCAGCTTGTAAGCATTGTGCCAGCCCACCTGTTAACAATACTAAAAAACAATATATACCTATTGTATAAGTCTAAAGCCTGCTTTAATTAAGTTCAAAGTCAAGGAATTGAAGGTACGGCAGAAAGCTGTGTGAAAAAAGTACCTGCGATTAAGAAACCCCCACCATGAGCCTTACCCAGGTCCTGTGTTTGCAGTAAAACACAGACAAAAGAGGCTATGATTGTTCTAAGCTTTACAGCATTCAAGCCCCATACAGCACATCAAGATTCAGTACAAGCCTGTTTGTGTATAGCCTGAACCATAAGGCCCCCGTGCATAAGAACCCGTGGATAAGAAACCAATTTTCCAATGCCTCGAGCCCTCCTCTGCTATAGCATAGGAAATGCTTCTGATACATAGAGCTCTATGGTAGCAATAGACCCAGCACTATCCTCCCCATTCCATTCATTATCAGAGATGAAGAGGTGAAGATGGTGAGTTGTTAACGTCACTAGCATGTTCATAATTCTCTTCTTGTGCAATGCCTGCTGTCTCTCACTGACCAAAAGGAAGGGTACATGATGTGGATAGGGTCGGTCAAAAAACAATTTTATAGGGAATTTTGAGTGTAGCAGAACGTTTTGGTCAATTGACACTTACTAAATTGAGTAATTATATTAATTGCCAGCGAGCGGCCCACAACATATATTGGTAGATAATACATTATTAACGTTTTAAGTACGTACAAAACAGGAGCGGCGATAGGGTTGTTCTTCCTCTTGTGGTTGGTTGTTACAAATCCCGTAACGAATCGTATTCCACATGTTTGGCAGTTACAAGTACTTAACGTACGGTGATATTAGTGCAATCGGGACCGGCATGATTCAATTGAACATTCCTTTGTAGTGAAAGAAAGTACGTAGCAGTTGAACCATCATCATTGATCCCACCACCACAATGCGACGCGTCACCCCAGCAGCCCTAAACAACATTAAAACACCGCCCAGGTCATTACTAGTTGTATTGCTTTGTCCGAATCTAATATGCCTGTGGAAAAGCCACCTCAATGTGCATGGGATCATTGACGAGCATTGGTATTATGGTCACAACCCGCAGGGGTCAGTTGAGGGGAATAGTAGCGGTGGCAATTGAGACAGAGCATATTATCAAGTGGGTAGCGAGGAATAGGTCGCAGGGGATTCCAAAGGTAATGTTCATCGATACGCACATCGCACCGTCGAATGAAGCACACATATCACAGCCGGAAGCCAGAAGGTAAACAACGTTACAAGCTATTTCCGATATTAAAGTGACGACATGTCTTTGACGTTTCTAGACTAAATATATTTATTAGTAGATAAACAGATTAACAATAGTAGTATCAATATATCTTCCCTCTAGCCTTCTAGCCCCCTAATCTTGATTTCCTCGTCCTCAGATCCACCAAATAGAAATCATAATCCCGCACTTTATGAAAGAACGACTTATGTGTTGGAACCTACTCTCACGTGGATAAGCAGGATCACGGGAAACGCAGAAAGACTGATGGGGCTAATTGGGATGAAACAAGGTAGGCCCGGGGTCCCTAATGGGGCCAATTAGAAAGCCGGCGAAAAGGATAGAAGAGCTGGATGAAGGCCGGAAGGATAGGTGGATAGGACACTAGAACCATAGCTTTCAAGACTATAGCGATTTCTAGATAGCCCTGAAGTCGAATATATTTATCTCTTTCTCTTCCACAATTACTTCGCTCATAACCCCACCCCGTAATCTTACAATTTGGTATTCCCCTAGATCTCTGTAAACGCTATCCGAAGCAGCTGAAGCCTATTCTTCCATCCAAAAACGTCGCTGGCTGGCTGTAACCTAGTTGACCCATGCAGTCACCGTGTAAGTCTATCCTGTAGAATCTTTTCCAAGCCGAGTACGTTCAAGCCTAGTATCCTGTTTTCTTTGTTGTATTCACATCCCTTCATCCCATTAACAATGGAATTCATGGCTCATTAAGTCTCTGATGTTCTTCCTTTGTTTTACACCTAGCGCTACCATAGACAATTGGTCTCCACGTTTCATATTGTTTAAAGAGCCTTTTTTGCCTGGCCTGGTGTCTACCATTCTTACTTAGGACTTGATATTTGCAAATGTTGGCGGGTATCCTCATAGACTGACTATTGAGTACTATCTTACCCCCAAGTACTTTCTACCAATCAAATTTCTACGGTATATGCTTGTCGAAAGATGATTGCGGTCGTGGAAGCCTATGATCAGAGAACGACTTATTTCTTTGTTCCGGTGAACTTGCTTGGTCCTGGGATATATAAGCTTCGGCTTTAGGCAATATCCCCTTGGCCTGTCTTCCATACGACTGCACCGGGTCACCCAAGCTCCCCAAATATTCACCGAATCGAAATTATCAACCGCAATTATCAACCACAACCCCAGATAACTTCAACTCCGTCCCCTAGGCCCTGTAGTGTGTCGGTCAACGTCGGACAAATAGGCAACCGATTTGCAGAAAAGGGCTAAACACGTAGCTTCCCTCCGAAGATGGAACAAGAATCGAAACAGGCAACAGTGGAAGAAACCCGAAATAAGTTGAAGAACGGGGTTGAGGAATTAAAGAAAGCCTATGCAGCTGTAAGTTCCCCTCCGGCAGAAGTACGGTCAACTAACACCGATCTACTAGTAACTAACATATTGTTCTCATTTATGATAGTTAGAGGTTGAAAATGAGTTGAGCCACAGTGTTGAGCAATTAAAGGCAGAATATGCAAAGGTAACCTCCAAGAGTTCAGTCAATGAACACTGATTGACTAGTAACTAACATATTGTTCCCATGCACCACAGCTCGAGGCTCACAATTCCCCAGAGAATGACAAATCAACGACAGCGGTAAGTCCCCCCTTAACGAGTGTTTTTAATCCTGATCTAACATTTTGTAACCATTCACTATAGCTCGCGAAAAAATAATCTTCCTATATAGGAGGGGTAGCTTTCGGGAGCAGTGTCAGCAGGTGCTATACAGTTTTTCGAATCAATGTATATGATTGATTGAATTCGTCACTCCCACTATACATAGAAATAACGGCAGAAGGAACGACTGAGACTATCAGAAATTTCCTTGATTGCTTCTTTAGGTAGACATGTGTAATTATCGACTGGGAGAAGCTCGTATAAGCAGCCGGTTTTTTCTGTATACTATATTTATACCGAATATCTCTGACATCATTGCTATCGCTATCCTCCACCATCTCACAACAGGCTCTTACAAGAATTTTCATCTTATCTACGCTTAGAAATTAAGTCCCATGTCGTGATGCCGTTCAACTAACTACCTTCATGATTAGCTTAAATACACTAATATTACACATCCAGTATGTTTGATGAAGTATTTCGAGTATGAATCCTTCTGATGCTTTCACAGTCGGTAGTTACACATGTGTAACTAATAAGGTACTCATGCCTATATTGATAAATCGTTCAGCCAAACTATCCAGCAATTAAGGGTATTACGACACATTGTGAGTGAGAGATCCTGCTATCAGGCATATTACCAAACCGTTTGGCAAAACAATTCAGCAATCACTATTATTGCTGAACGGTATAACTGGACGATCCACTAATTGGTTCATTACAATCAATTAGTGGATCGTTCCACCAAACTTTCCCAAGCAGTACTACCCCTACCCAAAATAATCTACACGCTGGCTAGGCACTGAGTCGAAACATTTTTCACTGAATATAATCATGGGGTAGGTTTAGCTGGAAGATATTTGAATAGATGGGATTAACTCACCTAACTCACTCCAAACCTACCGATGGCAGCAGTACTTGCACACAAAGATATTAGAGATACTATCGGTGTAAAATACGAAGCAGAAGAAATTCTTCTGGCCACTCACAGCCTTCCTAGCTCTGATGAATTTATTGCCTCCAAACATCCTCCTGTACCCCAGGCATATACCTCCCCGAGAACATTCCCGTAGCAAAGAACATAGGCTTGAGACGGTATCGGATATGCCTCGCCAACGTTTGAACTTATCCAGTCCAGACACAGTTGAGTTATGCTTGAAAACCTTTAAGTTTACGTTGAAGGAGATGACCCCCGCTATGTACAATATTGGACGCTTCCTTCGGAGATGTTTGATTGAATTGCAGCATAAATGCGCCACTGCAGCTCAGAATCCGGGCTTTCACAGTACAACCTATGCCATGGCCCCCATCGAGTTGTGCGTCGCCGATGATTGTGGATTAGATGTATGTCACCAACACTCTCCTACGCCATCGTGATGCTGTCGAGGAATTCTTTAGCTAATTATACAAGCAATTGGCGGGGCGGAGGAGGAGCAGGAGTGAGTGGCGAGCACACAGAGGCACACATCTAGAGGAGCGAGAGTAACCAGTCTAGAGCGAGAGTAACCAGACTAGAGCGAGAGTAACCAGACTAGAGCGAGAGTAACCAGAGTAACCAGACTAGAACGAGGGGCGAGTCTTTTTCGTACATAGTCGGTAGCGCGGATTGATTAACTTGACCTCCGCTGGCCCCAGTAATGATTAAATATATACAGTAAAATAAAATTGCTTCCATGTTCCGTATATTTACCACAGGTTGAGAAAACGCCAAAATACCTACAATAGCCGCCTTAATCCGCCATCCGAAGGTGATCCGTTTCCTGGTGAAGTATATTACGTATTGCCATCTCAATCAAGCTCGCCAACCTTACAACTCACCAAAATTATCAAACACAATAGAATGCAGCAAGCCATCCGCACCTTACGTCCATATGTAGGGGGTTTGAGAGTTCCCTCTGTTCGTGGTACCCCCTCTACTGGAGTTAGCTCAAATCCCACTGTCATCGTGGCAGAGCCTTTACTCGCAATTGTAGCTCACATATGGTCCCCATTCTCATTGAGAACCAGCTTGCTATATTATTCAATGATGTGGTTGGAGGTGGATAATGACTGCTTTCGCTAACGGGATTAACCTCAATAAATAGATATTCCCTAACCATGGTGTACTCCTGAACAGATACATCAACAACAAAGTAACAAGCTTTACTTTGCCCCAACCAAAGCTGCACCAGCTGAGACCTCGTGGGAAGGTCAACTTCACTACCTCAGTTGCCCAGTCCTTGAAGGAGCTTCATGTAGGAAGTATATCTGCTTTCCGCTGCAACTGAACAGCAAAATTGACATCATTTTAGTGTTCCCCCCCAGACAACCTTCACCGGGCAGAACCTGAGATCAATTGCAAGGTTAGGAGACCTGTCAATGATATCGTTGCCACATCCTCCGCTATGGAGGGTCCCAGATTCGATTTCTCCTTCCTTAACGAGTTTGAGGTTGAACAAAGGACGTTAAGTGAGAGAAAGATTGAGGAAGTCATGATGAGGGCTTTCAGGAGGTACGAGGCCCTACATGTAGCCAGAGATTATTTGGCTGCTAACTCAATTCTACAGTGAATGCAAGAACCACTGAAAAAAACTGAAAATAGTAAAACAATTGCAGAGACAATTCGCTCGCGATACTGTCCTAGTAAATATGAAAACATAGTGACTACTGATTGTATTGTTTTACGCAGCAACGTTATTAATGAATTTAGTCTATGGGCCATTCTTTAATGCCTTATTTCTTATATTTTATTCACAAGCAAGCGATATCATAGTAGTAATACCCAGACTTTATTTTTCGCCTGTCTGCAGCAGGTGCCTTATCTCTCTGCAATCTAGATGGCAGGTCATATACAATACTTCAGGGAACCCGATTGTGGCAAAGCAAATGGAAGTGGAATATTGTTTGCTTAGTTTTCAGAAGAGCACATTACCACTTCAGTGACAGCCCTCTATTTGTCGTCCCCACAAAACCACATAGGCCGTATTCAAACGGCTTGCACAAAGATGGCACAACTATTCATTGATATAATTACCGTCAATTGGTGACCTGATACTCCAACCTCCAGAATCTTGGTGAGCAAAATCAGGTCATAATTCAGTAGTTTTATTGGTTTATATCCCAAGGGTATGGGATGGATCCCAGCACATCAAGTACCGGTGTAGACACTACTATGTATAGTTCTAGGCCATGAGTGTCCAGCGGTCATCAGTCTAACACCAGAAATAGTAAGGACAAAGCTCTACTGCTCGAAACCTCCTAAGAATACTTAATATCTGATACTCAAAAAGTCATATGTGTTAGGCGTGTAATTGGCAGCGCAGGAGTAGAGGGTATCTGAGCGCTAGTAGCAAACCTTTGGGATGTTGGTCACTTACAGCCCCACAACAGCAAAGCCGTAGATCATTATGTACAACCTCGCCACGTCAAAGGCAATTCCTTACTTTATTCTACAAGTATGGCGGGATCCCTATTCATCAGCTAACATCACCAAGGCCTCTGGGACATGTGGGCTACCCCCTTGGAACTTACACTGCGTTTTGAACATACCACCACCCAACAGATGCCACCTTTTGGTGCAGATATCCCTCCTGCCATTCGACCACCTCCGGAGTCAAATGGTTCTAGTCAAGTAGCCCCCCTCGTACGTTCAACAAACCTTCAGCTGACACAAGAGACCAACTCAGAGGCTGGCGAGAGCATATTCGAGGACCTAGTAGATCAGTAAATTATCATCAAATACATAGTCGCTTTACTCAGGCAACGGGCTTGAATCTCATAACGTATTTCCTACACAATATACTCCTTAGACTGTGTTCTATTTCTTATCCGCTATACTAAAGCGTCCATTGTTGATTATAGTATTGGGTCCTAATTAAATGGTAGGCTAATGCATCCTGGTGGCCATGGGCTCATCAGCTAGGTATTCGGCACATGCCTTACTTTAAACTGGTTATACTGAAGCATTACCCTGGAAGGGTTTCGTATTGATATACCGCAAACTCGTATTACCCCTTGTGGATGGGTCCCGGCTAACCATTCTGGAAGCTAGCCATAGATTTTATATACCGTAGAAACCTGATAGGAAGATAGTGCCTTGACAATCAATTTGTCACCCTCAGGGGCACACTCTCCCCCTCTTCCGAGGGGCTTGTGCCAACCAGACTACACTCTCCCCGTCTGACAACCCTTCTATCTTTCCTGACTTTCTTTCTAACAACATGAGGTCCATGGGCCAAACGGGCACATCACGGATCATATAACTCCGGTCATATGAGCCTCCTCGTTGTTATAAACCTTCGTCAACATAGCCAAATGGCCTCCCTTTGTCCACTTTCACTTCTCTCTGCAGACAAAGCACAGGACCTCTATTCCTCTGAGGAAACCTTCTTCAACATAGGCAAGCGGCCTCCGCTTTCCACATAGTTTCAAGACATCTATATTGATATATGCCTTCACTACTCTCTATAGGCAAAGGACAGGGTTTAACACCATCAATGGAACTACCGAAGACTGTGCTATCGAATCGGATAGCACAGCATTCCCCAGAGGGGTGTCCAACGGCCCCGTCCCTACGTACACGACTTTGACATTTGCAACTCTTCTCAACTGAGATCACAGTCTTCGTACTGAATACCTTTACCGCTAGGTACCACTCAAAATACAATTTACAATATATACAACTATCTAAATACTGCAACGGAAGCCACCGCATTATGCAGGCCACTGCCCCCCCCCCGGGTAACAGTAGTTGAGGGCTTACACCCCGTACACCTTCACCAAAAAGGCACGGATGAAGCCTCGACTCCAGGCCTTTTTCAAAGTACACCACCATTAGCACATTCCACATTCGTAAAAGGATACGGTGGATTGCAGGGTGACCCGCTAGGGGCTGAAGATCGAACCTTAGTGGTGAAGAAAAAGATAAGCTTCGGCGGCAAGTTGATGAGGCGAATAACCAGGTTCGGGGGTTGGAAAGAAAGCTGCAGTGGATGTGGTGGGAGTTAGAGAAGGTAAATAATTATGCGGTGGAAATGAAGATTGCTCTTGACAGTGTACAGACGATACACACCAATATGTAGGAAAGCTACCAGCGAAAGCGAAATCTGGAACAGACATGTATACGACGTTGAGAGCAAACCAGGTGGCATTGGAATATAGAATCAAGACGATGGAGTATGATGGTGCGGCCAAGCACCAGAATTTGAACTGGACACAAGCGCCATCTAATTATGGCTAAGGGGTTGAAAGCAACGATTGATGAGCAGGTCAGGGAAATTGAATAACGGACCCCATCAGTGCCTACATTGCCCTGAGGAAATCTTCGTTAACACAGGCACGTGGCCTCCATTCTTCCACCTTGTTTCAGATATCTTTATTTACATATTCCTGTACTTCTCCCTGCAAGCAAAACACAGGGTTCAACGCCACCAATATAACCATTGAAGACTGTGCTATCGAATCGGATAGCACAACCTTCCTCGGAGGGGTTCCACTGGCAACGGCCTGCTCTTACTTATACGACTTTGACTAACCTGATAGTCTTATTATTGAATACCTTCTTCCCACTAGGTACACTCTTACTATCATGTTTCTACCATATCTTCACAATATCCCGAATGCTACGAATAGCAAACACCAACGAGAAGGATATACAGCAACATAAGGTTTCAGTTGTGGCCATGATACTCGACTTGCTGACTCTGTGGATCTCCGATTGCTATGCTCAATATAGCCCAACATCTTTGTATGTTCCTTCCTTACTTACACGGCTTTGACATATGCAACTCTTCTCTACTGAGATCATAGTCTTATTACTTAATACCTTCTTCCCACTAGGCACCTGCTTATGAACTATCATACAACACCCATAAAAGGGTACCGTGGATGCCGTGAGAGTCTAGCTGGGGGGGCCGCTCCGGGCTTCCCGCTCAGGTTAATACTCACAAAGACACATCTTGTCACTGCTTGGCGCTATTTGGGAATCACGCTGACGAGCACCACTGTGGTGGTCTCTACTAGTAGCACAGAATCGTATCTATTCTCTCACATGGGGATATTAGGGGTCTGATTAATAACCGGGATCAGCTTCAAGTTTCTATGGTATCTTCAGAACATCTTGAGGGCTAGGTTATATCACAACAAAGACCAACTCCAAGACGGATATACAGCAGCACCGGGCATTAATTGAGGCCATGATACTCGGCTTGATGACACTCTTTGGATCTCAAATTGCCATGTTCAATATAGCCAATTTCTTTTTTTGTTGGTTCCTCTCTCTTAGACACAGCTCTGAAATATGCAACTCACCTAGCTAGAGTCTGATTACTGAATACTCCTCACTACTAGGTACCTTCATTCTACAATATCTGCAGAATATCTCGAGAGCTAGGACATAGCACAACAAAAACCGACTGCAAGGCGGATATACAGCAGCACAGGGAGGTAGCTGAGGCCATGACACTCGCCATGATGACAGTCTTTGGATCCCAAATTGCTACGTTCAATAGAGGCCAAATTCTTAGATAGTCCGGTGGGATAAGGGCTCTTTGTCTCTACACCTGGTTCTCCTTATTCCTCCCTTTACATCCCTGCCAGTCAATCCCCTGACTATTGGTAAACCCTCCCGAGTCAGTCAACCCTCTTGCTTCCCGCTCTTATTATGCAGACACTTACCTGTGTGGATTTCTAGATCTGTTTATACACGGGCAGGCAGAGTACCATGCCTCACACATCGCATCCTTTCATCCAGGAATTCACTAGAAAGTAGACGCCTTGGTTCAGGCTGGAGATCCTGGATGTTCTATGGGAAATATTCTTACAAGATTGCGAACATTTGGAATGGGAGATGTTCACGCTCCCTATGTCACAAGTGCACTGCACCACAAGCACCTGGCTTGTCTGCAAGCGTATATGTTACCCAAGTTGTGCCCCTCCATGCTTACGGAGGCAAAGAGAAAGCTAGGTAGGCATTATTACAAGCAGCCTGGGGCCGGGAGAGCGGACCAGGAAGGATTACGACTTGACACATGTACCAGCTACAACAAGTACGTTGCACCACAAGCACATTGCTTGTTTCCAAGCAGATATGCCACCCCAAGTGTGCTCCTCGATGCCTACGGAAAGCTGAACGATGCTTTATTACAAGCAGTCTTGGGCCGTAGAACGGCAGCAGGAGAGAAAGGACCAGGAAGAAATATGAGATTGACCAATGTACCAGTCACATGATATATCATGTGTGCTGCACCACAAACACCTGGATTGTTTGGAAGCAAACAGAGCCAGCCAAGATACTTTGAAGGTAAGCAAATCCAAGTCACCAAGAACTGGGTCCCCTCCACTGCCTAATCAGACGCTAATTCAGTCTCAGGCATTACTCCTAACGAAATCACACAAATACGCAAACGTAAGGCACATCGTGGTAGGTACATTACCCAAGCCCTGAAATCTCTGGGTACTATTCCAAACAATCTGGAATGCACCTTCGAGGCAGCAAACACCAGTGCAGATGCAAGACCAGCAAACGCCAGTGGAGAGCAATAATTGGAGGGAAAGGGTTTGTCCCATACAAACGTTTCGTTCCCACTACAGACTCAGGGATATGTAGACAAAGCTAGGGTCTTGGGGTGCGAGAGACTGGCCCGGTTGTGGAAGTGTTCGTCGGTCGATGCTACACTGGAAGGGCTGGCTAGGTTATATGGGGTTAGGTACCTCTCAGGAAGGATGTTATGGATGACGAACATAGGGTTAGGGATTGCTTGGTTATTCATGGGTGTTGGATGCTATTGATGTCGAGGGTGGTCATGGATAACAGGGTGGTGTCCATTGATTAAATCCATGGACCTACATAGGTCGCATGTAAACCCAGATTTGAGAAGACCCGACCCAAATACTACTTTGCTCTGCTTGTTGAGCACTCTACAATCTATAGCTCTTTTCTGCTTGTTGCACTGGAAGAGCAAGGCCCAATCCAAGGGGTTATCTCTATAGAACTCGTAACATAAAACTCACGTAATTAGCCTTACGGATCGCCCCTTTCATTAAAGGAACGGATTTTACGATTGCTAGCCTACCCGCCGACGGTTTAGCGGCCCAAGAGTAACCGAGGGCCTCACGACCTAATCCCTAGATGCACATACCCATCGGTCCCTTCGCCTGCTCTAGGAACTTCAAGAGTATTAATAAGGAGAGTGGAGTAATGGACTCAATGAAGAAATCGGTCTTCAGCGCTTGTCTCGTTCGAGAGATAATAGACAGTATATTCGTATACTACGGAAGACTTGCTTGATGATCATAACAGAAGAAGGTAAGGAAATCCCCCGCCCCTATTACCCTTGTTCAAATAACCTGAGGAATACAATAATAACACTATCCGCCCCCACCAGTCGTCGTTCAGCCCTTCGGCCCGATCAGCCCCGAGATCTCGCTTATGCAATAATGACTTGCGTCGACCATTATATTGTTCCAGCACTTAAGGGGACTATTGGCGCTTTGCCCCCAGTCTGGTGGCCGCGGTGAGACATACCTGTGGAAGATTGCTTGGACGCCGCTATGTTGCCATTTATGGCGCAGATAGGAAGTATATCATCAAGACACCGACCTGAAGAAAGATACCCCGGGTCCACCACAATTATCTCATTTCTCATTGGCTGGTTATCCGGGATTCCTGCTCGCTGCTCTGAATTTCCATTTATATACAGCTCGCTCCCGCGTTATTTCCGCTCTTCTTAATACAAGCAGACCAACACACAACCTATACTGTGCGCATTATTGTCTGCTAGAATAGGATAATCGGATGGATGAATAGTTGAGCGATGATGGGATTGATCAGTCGATGTGGGGATATCACGGGATATTAGTTTTCTTGTACTATGTCGGGCCTTGTGGGGGGTATGATTATTGCATGGTTGTAGTTCGTTGGGTGTCTCGTATCTTCGTATGCCAATCGCTCTGTGCCAGAGACCTTGTCAAACTAACTAGACTAGGCTAAACCAACTAAATGCATAAACCAAACTCCATCCGTAGGATTTAATTCCTTAATTCTGAACTCCGGATTTGCAGTGTATAATCTTGGCTACCATCCGGGGGTAGAGATATACCGATTTGCTCAAAAGATTTAACTATACTTGCTTCCTTCTCATAATGCAGCCACTCGTGCTACATGTGTGATTGCAATGCGCCGGGCACCTATGCTATCCTTATAGATTTCCCTGCTTGCGCTGCTTGCGCTGCTTCAATAACCTCATCCAGCTCAGCTCCAATGCTATCTTTGAGAAGCTTATTAATTGTCAGTCTTGATCCATTATAGAGTGATAGCTTCATTGCTATATGCTGTTACATTAAACAGGACTCGAACACCTGAGTGATATTGGAGCAGTTATGCCTATGCTTACCATGGTATATCAAAATAGGTAGACAGTGCAATATTCCATCAGCACAGACGGTCAGCATTAACGTAGCCTGTCGTTTTGTCCATGAGGTATGTTCGGTCTTAATTCGTACTCTCTTAGATTCATTTGGTACGTGTGTCCCAGACTGGTGAAATTCCAAAGGTAGAGGAGTTTGATCCATATTATGTATGAATGGGGGTCGAAAATGAGATCGATGTGAATTCCGTCGTATTTTATGAAGCAACCCCTGAATTGCCTCTTCCTTTGCTTTAGGGGACCCTTGTGCCGCCTTTGTCTTTAACTGCCATGAGATATTCCACCGCTCACAAAAACCCCGAAACCACCCGGCTGAAAATGTATATTGGCTTATTTATCTATCCAGAGCAGTAGAATATACTTCTTGAAAGACGCCTTCCTTCTCTTTGAAACCACCGCTACCCTACCGGCTTGCCTAGATCTCGTGCCTCTAGGAATTCTTCTAACTCCTTTTCCATATCCTCCCCCGCGCCTTTTTTCTCTTCCACCTGCCGAGATCCTTCGGCAGATTCCACAATTGCCTCTTCGTGCTTTGCAACCCACCCTTTCCCTATTTGGACAATCTCTCCATGCTCATCCCCCCGAGTTTGCTGTAGCTAAGATAATGCTCTCAGTTTGAACTCTCTAGTACAGGACTTCCAGTTTTGGGGGGGTGTCCTTGTGAGCTTGATATTCAGAGAGTAAATGCTTCGAAGGTGTAGAGATACTCCTTTTATTTGGGCCCTATGCGTACTCGTTTCGTGCCGGTAGACATCCTGAATTAGCTATCCAAGTCTCATCCTAACAATTAAGTTGGAGCAAAGACCTACGTTTAGACCCTGATTTACATTGATCTCTACTACGTTATTCTGCATAATATAGGTTAGTCAACGTCTAAGATAGACATTGCATTAGTTCTCTTATTTCCTAGCTTTTGCGGCAGTTCCCATTTCCCAGTTCGTGGGTATGAGGCTACTCGATTGCAACTAGCTATCCACATCGAGTAGTTTTGTGCAGGTGCAAGGCGACCTTCAATGGAGGTGTCATGTAAGTGATTCTAGCCTCTAGGCTTGTGCTATTGTTTTCAATTGAACAGACCCTTGTCAGTTGACGTTACGAATTCCCCGTTTTGTATTTGTACATCGACGTAACCCTGGCCAATAAGCAGCAACCATCCTAATTAGCCGTCTATATATAACTAGGTAAACCACGCTTATACCCGAAATACCAGGTATAGCGAACTTACATTCAGCGAATGCTTCATAGTATATGCTACGACATTATAGAATGATACTGTTTACATATAGGCCAATTATAGTCCCTATAATTCAACTATCACAACTGTATCCCTCTTAGAGTTGCCTTGAACTCGCTGCACCACTCATAAGGTTAGTGGTGCCGCTCAGCCTCGTATATGGCCGCTTATATCATGGGTATAGTCTCTATGGATCTCTTATATAATTATCGTAACTACAAATTATAGACCAATTTCATAGATATGCTGTAGGTGCTGCACAAGGGTTAAAATAATGCCATGCACAAGGTCTCGTATTTACTACACTGTGAGAGCCTCAACCGAGCTATATTAATGAAATCGCGTCTGTGAGATATCTAGGCAATGGTGCATATGTTTTTCAATGCCAGAGTAGAGCTGGTTGTCTCAACCACCCACAACTCTTTAGCCAATGTATTTGGTACCCCCCCGCTCTTTCCCATCACCTTAGCACCTGCAACTCAATATCTCTGATAGCCTATATAGGCTTGATTGAGAGTCTAATGCACCTTTAACGCCTTCCACAATTAATTTACTATCACTCGCAGGATATCCGTACGTTGACCTCTATGTTACAAGGGGTAGCAGAAACCTTGTAATATGAGCACTGTAACACAAACATACGAACGGATTGATCGGCAAGATAGATGCAACCGATCCAACAGCAGCGGGTGATACGAGTTCGAAGTGCAAAATAGTATGTTGTGGTGTGAATGATGCTTGGGTCTTGACTCTCTATCTAAGACACAGGAGGTAGCTATATACCTGAGACCCCACCCCCTTCCGCCGAGCCCCCTCAATTGGTGCTTGTGACGTATCGGCCGATCGGATATTCGGATCGATCGGTTTCTGAATGAGTATCATGCCACAGGAGTCTGGGCACGACATTCAACTCAAGAATCGATCTCGGAAATTGAAGGTTCTCAAACTTAGTCATTGAGACCAATAGGCCTCTACTAGTATCACGTTGTTCCACCGGTCGATGGTGGTCGAACCCTTTAGAAGTAAGTTGCATGCACAGTACCCAGACTTCTAAGGGACCTCAGGTCTATGATCGGTCACCCTCATATCTGTTCCGATCCGACCTTCCAGCCCACGAATGGCACGTGGAAGTATCCCATGCTATGTCCAGTGGGTGATTAAGCCACACCTCGGACGATAGGTATCGGACTCGGTTACCGCACACTTGCGCGGAAGTTTCTCGCCGAACTCGTAACACTCTACCTCATAGTCCTCACTTGCAAAGGTTTTCTCTATGAGGTTATTACTGAAGCCTTTGAGCATGATGGAGAATAATGGGGTTAATTCAAGGGATAGGAACGAGATTCATAAGTACCAGCATAGTCATTAGGTATAGCGTAGTTGGCTTAATGTGTTTACTTGAGCTTCGTCGATATGTGAATATGAGAGTTTGTAGAGTTCTTGATGGAGGAGGAGAGGGTTGAAGTAGGGATATAGTATCCGTGATGGCAAATTACGACTGTGGAGGCGTTAAAGGTACATTAGGCTCTCAATCAAGCCTATATAGGCTATCAGAGATATTGAGTTCCAGGTGCTAAGGTGATGCGAAAGAGCGGGGGGGTACCAAATACATTGGCTAAAGAGTTGAGGGTGGATGAGGCTACTAGCCTTGCTCTGGCCTTGAAAAACATATGCACCATTGCCTAGATATCTCACGGACGTGATTTTATGAGAATAGCTCGGTTGAGGCTCTCACGGTGTAGTAAATACAAGACCGAGGAAGTGGTTTGTGCATGTGATATTATTTATTAACCCTTGTGCAGCGCCTATAGCGTATTTATGAAATTTGTCTATAATCTGTAGTTAGGGTAATTATATAAGAGACCCATAGAGACTATACCCATGATATTAGCGGCCATATAGGAGGCTGAGCAATTGAGATCAGAGTCATGCTAGTCAAGGGGGGGGGTTGCAGGCACGACTAACCTTATGAGTGGTATAGCGAGTTCAAGGCAACTCTAAGAGGGCTACAGTGGCGATAACAGAATCCAGCTCCTATAATTAGCCTATAGATAGTATCATTCTATAATGTTGTGGCATACCATGAAGCAGTCGCTGAACGCAATAAGTTCTTTATACCTGGTTGCTACTCTTCTTTAGAGTATAAGCGTGCTTTACCTAGTTAGGTATAGGATGGCTACTCAGGATGGTTGCCGATTCCTATTGCAGTAGTGGCAAGGGTTACGTCGATTTACAAATACCAAACAGGGAATTCGCAACGTCAACTGACAAGGGTCTATTCCATTTAAAAGAAAAGCAAAAGCTTAGCATCAGCTACATGACACCTCTATTGTAGATCGGTAGGTACCAGTACAAACTACTTGATGTGGATAGCTAGTTGCAATGGAGTAGCCTCGTACACATGTAGTGGGAAATGGGAACTACCGCAAAAACTAAGGATCTAAGAGCCCCAGTTAAACTAATGTAATGTCTATCTTAGACATTGAGTAACCATCTTATGCACCATATCTTAGTAGAGATTAATGTAAATTACGGTTTAAACATAGACTGCTATTAAACTAGAGGCACTGTCATTCTATAGCATCTGGCGATGATTTCACAATATCTGGTTTCTATTGCTCTTTAGGGTATAGTTGACTCTTACCTAGTTAGGTATAAAATTTACCGGTAGTAGATAGCGCCTTGGCAGGCGACTTCTAGAACTCCACCACAAATGACACGGCCCTTGTCACTTTTAAAACATAGGGCGACAAACTACATAAAGATCGACACCCACGTGACGATCGGCATGGATGCCCATGAAATAGATTCTCAATATACCAGCAACCTACGAATTACGCCTATAATGAGAACAATAAATATAGCCTAAAAACACCCCAAAATCTCTATTCCATATCTACAACCTACCCCGATTTACCCTGAAACCTCTAGAGCCCTCACACCTTCACCACCCCCTACAACCACCGACCCTACTACGACCACCTCGTCCACAATAGCCACCCGCCACAATGACCGCTACTATCAGCCATAGGCTATCCATAGGTCCGCCCTATAAGGCCTATTAGTATAGGTGCAAGTCGCTCACGGTATATCAATCTGAAGGCACCGCAGATTGTCAAAACCGATATTGTATTTCCGAATTGGGCACTCGGTATTATAATTCACGCATTGTGAGAGCCTTAGCCAAGCTATATTCACGGTACCATAAACGTAAAGCCTCAAGGTGCCTATCTATACTACCTTTGAGCCTTGGGATGCTACTTTGCTTTGTTGGCCTTCAGTGTTTTAGCTAACCTTTATGCCTCCGGTTTGTAGCCTCCTCGGCTACAAGTGCCTTACAAGCATGATATCAAGTGTTTTGTGCTCATTATAGGCTCGATCAAAGGCTAGGGGCGCCTTAATCTACTTTTGTGAGTGTTGTATAATGGTTACCTGTCCATAATCATTCACCGTCCACAGTCCATAACATTCACCGTTCACAATCATTTGCCTCCAGACATTTGCTGACCATAATGATTCTCTATCCATAACCATTCGCCATCCATGACCACTCCTAGTCCATAAACATTACCCCTTCACAAATACCCGCCGCCCACAAACACCCCCGTCCATCAACATCCCCAATCCATAAACATCCGCCGCCCATAATCATTCGCCGTCCATAATCATTTGCCGTCCATAACCATTCGCCGTCCATAACTATTCGCCGTCCATAACTATTCGCTGTCCATAACCACTCCTAATCCATAAACATTCGCTAACCATAATCATTCACCGTTTATAACCACCCCTAGTCTTGTGGATGAGGGGAGTTGAGAACCTGCCGGCCGCTATGGGTTGATCTGAGAGTGACGCTGGTTGCGGAGGAGGGTATGGAGACAAATGATGAAGTGGAGATTTAAGATGAGCTGATGGGGGATGGGGCGCCTCGGAGGAGGGGCTGAAGGTGGCATTGAGACCAATTGTGACGTGGAGAATTAGGGGGTGAGGTGGTAGGAAATGGGGTGCCGTGGATGAGGGGCTGAACGTTGTGCTATAGAGGACAGAGTTGAGGGTAACCCGCGGGAGGGCAAAGTGACGGGGTTGAAGGTGGTATTGAGGAGGGAGTGATGAGCAAGGTGCCCGAACACACGGGGCAGCACAGAGAATAGATTTTTCCTGGTGCTGCACCCGTTTGATAGTTCCATCCCTTGGACCTGGGTTTCCGGGTAGCTTGCTTAGCTGGTGCTCCTAAATAATTACGCGACAAAAAGAGTCTTGGCACGAGATCAGGTAGCTTGCCATATTATTACTAGAAGGGATAAAAAAATATGAGTCGAATAATTTGGGGCGAAAAAAACAAAAAAATTCGGCCCAGCTGGGAATTGAACCCAGATCACTTGCCCTCTGCCTGAAATCAGCAGGTACCTACACAGCAAGCATCATTCCATTAGACCACTGCGCCTTCTTATTTTACTGATCTGCAGCATATTCCTGTGATGTTGCCTCTAATCACATAATAGATGTATGACAAACATTACATTCTCCGTCCATACGCATTCGCCGTCCATAAACATCAGCCTCCCACAAACACTTGCCGCCCATAAATATTCTTCGTCCATCAACATTCCCATACATGAACATTCTCTGTCTATGAACATTCCCCGTCCATGAACAATCCTCGTTCATGAAAACTACTCGCCCCTGAAATCGTCCGCCCATAATAATTGCCGCCCATAAACATTCGCAGTCCAAATCATTCCCCACCCACAAGCGTTCTCCATCCATGCACATCCTCCGTCCATAATGATTCGCCATCCATAATCACTCCTAGTCCATTAACATTCACCGCCAACAAACACCCACCACCCACAAATGCCTGCCGCCCACAACATTCTCCGCCATGAACATCTGCCGTGCATCATAGTTCTCGCCATCCATAATGGCTCTCTGTCTATAATGATACACCGTCCATGACCACCCTAGTCCATAAACATTTGCCGTCTATAAATATCCGCCGCCAACAAACACTTGGTCCATAAATATTCGCCGCCCATAAGCATTTGCTAACCATAATGATTTCTATGCATAACCATTAGCCATCCATGGAAACCACCGTCCATGAACATTCGCCTATAACAACTTGCCGTCCATAATGATTCTCTATCTATAATCATGCACCGCCCATGACCGCTCCTAGTCCATAAACATTCGCCGTCCATAACCACTCCCAGTCCTGGGAATGGGGGAGTTGAGAGTCTGCCGGACGCTATGGGTTGATCCGGGGGTGATTCTGGTTGCGGAGGAGGGTGTTGTACGGTGGAGAATTATAATTCTCCATAGTTCCGAATATATGAGATAATTAATATTGGAATATTATTGTGGCCGTCAGATTGATGGCTGGGCTGGGCCCATTAATGAATGGGCCGTATTGACGTATGGGTCAGAACATCTCTAATCATATAACCAGCCACACCGGTGTATGTGTCATCCACTACCCACAAATACCTTCCGCCCACAAACGCTCTCCATCCATGAACATTCACCGTCCATGAAAACCCCCGGCCCATCAACATCCTCCACTCATAGCAAAACACTTACCGCCCATAAATATTCTCTGTCCACATTTGCCGTCCATAAATATTCGCCGTCTATAAGCTTTCGCCGTCAACGAACATTCTCTGTCCATAGCTATTCTCAGTCCATAAACATTCGCCGTCCATAAACATCGGCCGTCCAAAGCCACTCTGAGTCCATAACCACTCCGAGTCCACAAACACCCGCCGCCCACAAACACTCTCCGTCCATGATCATCTTCGGCCCATAAAAATTCGCTGTGAATAATCATGTACCGTCCAGAACTATTTGCCGTCCATAATCACTCCCGATTCGCTGCCTACAAACATTCTCCATCCATAGTCTCCAAACTCAATTGCTTGCGGTATGGGAATCTCGTATGACTACGATTCCTCACGCTTCCTGTAGTAAGCAATCGTGGGATCCCTCTTCAACATAAAACTGGTTAACTGCAAAATTTTGAGCTAAGGCAGTAAGATGGGGGTACGCCACCTCTTCCCCACAGACAGAGGCATAAGTCTCCTGAACATCGATCCTGACTCTGGGTGGGACTCTAGCAGCCAGCACTGTGGGTCTATCTCTTCCTTCTCACCTAGGATTCAGTTGGTGTCGAACACCTTGGCTCCAGCTGGAACTTCCACAACACAGTCATATACCCTATATTTCTCTAGCAGATCTAGCCTTGCTGACGAACTCCTTCCGAATGATCAGCATCAGCTGATCACAGAGTGAGATAGTCGGATGAGATTCTCCTGGCCAGAGTGAGAGCCCACTTGAGTAAACTTGAGTATATTTCAGATCTTGCTCGAGGCGTATAGGTGCTATACCAGTTGTGCTTCTGGCAGAGATCGACAGACTAGTTCAGCTGGTGCTGGTTGCTCAGCTTGTAGTATAAAACCCAAAAGTTGCTCACTTGCCTGTCGCTCATCCCGCATAGTTCCCCTTATCCGGGATGTCTCTGGAGATAATGGATTGTCTGAAGCTTGTTGAGGAAGGGTTAATGGAGGGGCTGATATTGGCTTCCTGCTTCATTCAGGAAAGGTACCTACCCTGCATATTTGTTGTTCTGGTTGGTAAAGTTTGCAGCCGACTTAAATTGCTGACGTTTTCTGGCTACCTGGTTAATGCTCTACCGAAAATCCCAATCTGTTATGTGGGTACATAGCGGAACTTGGTATTTTTGGCAGTTGTCCGACTCCCTCCCCCCGTTACTATTGTCGTGGATAATATCTCCAAGCGCAACACAATTGTAAGAGTATGAGATTACGGACCACAAAGCTTTGTATATGTTAAAGAACATCTTGGAGCGCTAATTAGATCTAAGGATAGTAAGAAAATATTCTAAGGAACTCAACAGAACCCTAGATATATGTGAAACTCACTATGCCCCTCTCACTCCGCACGAGCACATAAGAAAGTCCGTGACAGGCATACATACCACTCACAGCATACCAGGACGACAGGCAAGGATTTTGAATTATTGCAGCTCGCAATAAATAAAGCTAAGACGGAGTTTAACAGAACGTCTCGTTCGTTTTGATGGTGATGATGATAAATCATCCAGGGGAATCACCGTCAACTGTATCTACAACGTAATGCCAAGCCCGCAATACCCACACCGGGTACTAACCCCTTGGGCGCAGCATAAGAGAAAGGGAAAACACCCAAAAACATAGAAAATAATAATAATCCTGAAAGCAAGAAACAATACACTTTCCAGGTTGGAACTCGAGGCCTCCCCTGGACCTGAATCTCGTGAATCTCCTCTATTTTCCTTACCATTGCTCTGTATCAATGAAGCTACTTTAGAGGGGCGGTTTATTACCAGGGATATGATATATGTTCTAGGCCGCTCACGGGCAATTTAAATAATTCCTCGATTTGGTATATAACGTACTTGAATTGATAAACCTTTACGAGTCCTGATTTACAAAATATGGAAAAGAATTAATAAGGGTATACCTAGCTGGAGCTCTGCAATAGATCGATATATTTCCAAGTCAATTCCTCCTCTAACAGTCCAATTTGCGTTCATTCAGCTAGAACTAAGAGGTTACTACCGACATGATCAGTTGACGCTTTCGCATTCAATAATTTAATCATTTTTACACCATCGGCAGAAACACGAGTAGTTTTAGATGCCTGGCAAGCAACATTGGCTAATGTAATTGTGATTTGCCTTGCAGTCGGAGAATCTGGAAATTCATTCTCCAGGCCCATAAGGTCGGTAGCTGGTGAGAGGTCTTTAGTTGGATAAAGGTTAAATACGCCAGACTTGGTTTAACAATTTATGGGGTTCAGGCTGTGGTTTTTGTTCTCTTCCCTACGGTACCTTCCAGTCGGGTTTCCGGCTGGCTCATCATGCCATCGGGGCCGCATATGAGTATCTGAGTATTTAACCAAAAAGGAAGAAAAATATCACACTTTCAAAAACATAACATCTCTTAAAGCGTTTGCCATTTGGTCCTGATCCGCCTGCCTACGATACTGTAAAACAGCATCTAACCGTTGCATAAGTCTAGAACCTGCTTCCACTTGGTTTAAAATTGTGGAAATGAAGGTACCGTAGAAATCGCCTTACCCGGAAACAAATATGTAGGAAATAGTGGGGATTTCCTAATGTAAAAAGAAACTGTGCTACAAGATGTAGACAAAAGATATTACCATTGTTCTAAACTTCACTGAATTCCATACAGCACATTAATATTCAGCACAAAGTGGCCTGACCTGATTGCCGAACCATAAGGCCCTTTTGTATAAGAGCCTCGGTGGATTCAAACCCCCTGTGGGTAAGAAATTAATTTCAGATTCCTATTGCATAGGAAATGTTGAAGGTTTCTACAATAGCAATGAATTCAGCATCCTCCTCTCTATTCTATACTCCATAAAACATGATCAGTTATTACCATCATCAGCATGTTCTTCACTCGAAGGGCCTGAGGTAATTTTCCTGGAATTCTCCCTTATTCTATGCCTGCCGTCTCCCTCTGACTAAAAGCGTGATATGGATAGGGTCGGTCAAAAATAATTTCGTAAGGAATTTTGAGTGTAGCGGAGTGTTTTGTTCGATTGACATTTGCCAAATTAAGTAATTATATTAATTGCCCGCGGCAGGCATAGAGGGTATGCTGCCCGCGAGCGGCCCAGAACATATACACTTATGAGTGTAGGAAGTTGTAGAGAAAACATCCACAAGCGGGAAAAACATCCGCAGTTTTTGGTTCAATGACCATGGAGCGTATCACATGCCCCTTATTGTGGGAAAAAACACCCACAAGCGGGAAAAACATCCGTATCTGCTAGGAAATCGACATTATCCGTTAGCCCGTTAAACAACATAACTTGCTTGGAAAATTAAAGACTTCATCTGCATAGTGGTTCCTAAGCCTAATCTTCTAGCGTGGCCTCTGTGATGCTCGTGAGCCAAAGACTTGGTAAACAAAGCCTTGAACAATTCTCTCATCTGTTATACATCTTCTCTAATGCCCTTGACACTATCGGTGTTCTGACCCATTCAGCAATACGGCCCAGCCCATCCACCAATCTGTATAATGTTCTAGTCATACGAAACTATGTAATAATCATGGCAGGCACCAGACAAGTAGGGGTATGAAAAATATAAATAAAATACTAGGAATCAAATCGCCCGGAGGAATGAAATATATAACATATTAAATACTAGAAATCAAGTCCTAGAATGCAATATAGTGTTTAAATCAGGGACCCCGACAGCAGCTGAATGAGAAATGGAGGAAGCGAAACGTGAAGAATGATTTCTAGTATTTTATTTGTTATATTTTTCATACCTCTGGGCGATTGAATTTCTAGTATTTTATTTATGTCATACCTCTACTTGTTTGGTTTATTCCATAGTTCCGTATGAAATAATAACATTGGAATTTTATTGTGGTCGCCAGATTGGTGAATGGGTCAGAACATCGGCATCTAGAGTTTTGTCATATTCGATAAGAGCGAGAATTGTCATTCGCATCAGGGGAATCCTCAAGTTTTTTCCTTGTGATGGTTTCCGCCATTGAGCAGGTCTAAGACCAGAGATTCCCTGAAGTCTTTAGAACGTTGAGATTGTCCGTGTATGTGTCGGAGGTGAGGAGGGCTTGGTTTCCACGTTTGTGTGAATCAAGTCGTTAAAAGTCATCGTAAGCTGGAAACTATTGGCGGTTGAAGAAAATTGAAATACCTTCTCTAGGGTAACCCAAGTTTGTGGAGCAGCCATGATATCAGTTAAGGATGTCTCAAGAATGAATAGGTCTCAGCCTTGTATCGAATATCGGAAGTGGATTTCAGGGAAAGTCCTTACCCAACTTGCGTTGGCATCAGGAGGTCGGTCGGTCGTAGTCGATAAGGTCGAGAAGAAATTTCATGCCTTGTTATGAGGCGGGGTTAAAAGATAAAGGTTTGTATCAGAGATTTGGGTGATACAGAAGGCGCTCAGGTTCGTATTGGTAGTGATGGTGATGAGAGGAATCACCGTCAACTCTATCTATAACGTAATGCCCAGCCCGCCATGCCCATATCGGGTACTAATAATATGAGTCGCAAAGAGATTCCCATAGTCCAATTCATTGAACCTTCTTATGGCAATATTCATACATGTCCAGCTTTGATACCTTGACATCTAGGTACGACTGGATTACAAATACAGAGGTTGCCACCTAGGTAGAGATTGAGCTCTGAGCCAAGGCTACTGTTGATCGAGCACGAGACCCTGCGGTAGCTTTCCTTGGTACTATCCGTTGCCCGTAGGATATAAGTCACCATACTGGCAAAGCGTATGCCGGCGTTCTGAGTGTGGCTTTGTAAATGATCTTGCAATGTAAGCATTTGTAACTTGTCTTAGCTTGATCCTCTCATGTCGTATTTCTACAGTGGCGATATCTCCAGGTTCAAATACTCCCATAGCCATGGCGTGGCCGGTTTTATAGCAGGTAGCCTTACTTGAACAAGCAGCATCGACAGTACACACCCTCAATATAGAAATGTTATCGGGTGGCTGAGAGTCATTCCTATAGCGTAGACTTTTAATGTAAGAATGTGTGATATATATTCAGTACCGGTATATATCGGCCGCCGAAAAAATAAAATTATAGGCAATGCTCCGTCAAGAATATATTGGTTATGGAAATATCCCTTAGCCTTCCGATGTCAATCTTATATATGAGTGAGCTGCTGCCAATGTATTTTTATATCAGTCAATGTTCGAATATACAGAGCCGATTTTATTACCGATAATTACAGCAATTTAGTAGCTTGTCTACTGTCGTAGTATGCCCGCGAGCCGTCCATGCCTCTGTGGACAGTTCGTATGTGCCCGTGAAGGGCGTAGCAAACAGGCCCAGAACATATATATCCTTTGTCCTCTTATAGCTTCATAGGCTAGATAGCTGATGTATGGGTTATTAATAGGAAAGGCTAAATTTTGTAATCGTTATGGTCCACCCCTCTAGCGACTTGACCATTAGTCTCACCGAACCCAACTTGACCCGTGCTAATGACCATACAACCCCGAGGTATAAGCTAGGGTAGATCCACGTATTCCCCATCAGTTCCCATTTTACCCTCGAGTTCAGTGCCACTAACGTATTACTAGTACTACCAAATCGAACAATGCCTACCTCAGACGACTTGAAATTCATTTCCATTCCCACACCTCGGAGTGTGGAATTTCTGACCTACATATTGTCCCAATACCCAACCCTGGAACTCATCCTGTGCTACAGCCATCGCCCAGATATCATTCACCTCGCACGTACCTGCCGCTCCTTGAATTTTACAATTACGGCCGCTGTTGCTCCTCTGCGCAAACCATTCTCAAGGTGTACATTGCGTCTCAGGCCCTGTCAGCTTTGTCAAGCAATTGTGTGCGTACGCTGTAGACATTTGGTCCCAAAGCTGGACGAACCACTTGTGGTTATACCGGAGCTCTTGGTACATAAGGCTGTAGTTATAGCGCCGTACACATACAGGGCAAGATCCGAAGAGTTGGACATCCTTCGAGAGGCGAAGACACATCTCCACCGTGCACGGCAATCGGGGGAGGTACATGTTATGCAGGGATCTGGAGTCAAAATGTTATGTGCATCGTGTTTTACGATATACAATAATGGATGGATCGTGGGCTCTACCCAGTACTGGGTAAACAAGCAGTATATGGTCCCTGACCTGCAGAGGTACAACGTGCCTACACTGAAGTGGTATGACATCCCAAAAACCCATACGAGGTGTTTCTGTACACGCAAAAATCGAGCGCAGTGTGTAGGTGATAAGCACTTGGTGGGAATTGACGATGTCCCTGTTAAGAGTAAATTAGTGGCATTGCTAGAATTGCCACCAGAATTAAGGATTGGATCGGAAGTCGTAGATCTTTGTGCACTGTATTTGACAGGATCCAGGCGAAACTATATGGTCGCATAGACTCAAATTTACTGCCCCAACCTATCTGTTAATATCCACCATAACTGCGCTTTGGGACAATCATAATGTAGTGCTAATCCTCTTTTGGCCCATCCTTGATCTGTGAACCTAATTGTCTTCCCCAGCTTTCACTATAAAACAACCTTCCGAGGGGCTTGTGCCAACCAGACTATAAAACAACTACATGTTTATGACAGTGGTCTCGTTAGTGCGGCTAGATATATCTCTCCATACTCAATTAGTATTCATAGTGAGACTGACATAAGGAGTCTGCTGACAAAAACTTTCTCTTTAAATTGCCAGCTACCCACAAAGTTGCTTTGGCAAGGCTCGACGATAGTGGACTATCGCTCAGCCCGATCTCCTCAAATCCCCTCACAGATGCCATTCCGCCGGTTTATAACGAGTACTAAGCCGAATTCGTTAATAATATTTATGTGCCTATGCTGCTATCTTCGAATATATGCCACTTTTTGTATTCTTAACTTGAGAGGAGGAGGAGACTTGTGATTTATCTTTAACGCCCCAAATCACTGAAAACGCGAACAAAAATCAGAATTACTAATTATCGTAGGTCATCAGAAACCTTATCTTTACCAGAATTCTAGGTTAACGGGGATTCTATTCTAGTTGGTACGGAGAAGTCTATTTCCAGGTGTTATACTTTTTAGCCTCATCAAAAGAAATCCTGGAAAATCTGCCGTCTTGCAGGTGCCCAAAGCTATCACTAGAAAAGAGGGTTACGATGGATTCACCTAGATGCAAATAAAGCACAACACATACAGGCGGAATCTATGAAATATTGCAGGGATTTTATAGAGAGGATTGGCTACCTCTATCATTCTGCATTCATCCAGTGCTGATTGAAATGGATATTAGATTTAGATGCCACGATGTTGACAATCGAATTGATACAATAAATAAAAAATAGTCTCGCACTAAACTACATCATCGATGCTGACACCTTTGCTGTCAGATACCCGAGGCTGCGGGGCTTAAGTTTGATCGTATAATCTAGAAGCTACTGCCACTTACGAAACGCTAAAGCTAGAGTATCTTGATTCCACAGCATTTATAACCCCACACAAATGTCACCAGCACTTTCAACCACATCCGATCTATCATCTTGCACCCGAGTAAAGAACATGGATCCACAGTCAATACCGAGAAAACAACCGAAGGTGTCTGGTGATAAGGAGAAGCCTCATGGGGGGAAGGTTGGGCCGAAAGTTGGGGGAAGAACGCCGACTAGCCATAGTGCAAGAGCGGGTTTGGTGGTTAGTTTGATTGTCTTTCTTGTCATTTCTACCCTCGAACTGTGGTACTTGGTTGATTGCTTCCGGGTTGCAAGCAGGTAGGAGGGTGTCGCTCTGTTTGGCTTGGATGCTGTGTTGGTAGTTCTCACGAGCGATTGAAATACCTACCCAGATGAACGAGAGAGGATGGGAAGCTAGCCGAGCGACAGAAGAAAGTACCTGTATAACATGAGGGGACTGACAAACTGTCAACGTTGGGTATGAATGGTTGGAAACCAGCAATGTCATGGAACGAACCACACATTGAGAAGCATATGATCATACCCATATCCCATCTTCTCTGGAATAGGGAAATGCATCAATCACGCATACAGTGGAGGAAGCAAAACCTACCAAGCATACCAAATTACACACAGCGTTCTTTAGCAATTGGCATCATTAAGATTACGTTAAGTATATCGTTACAGTTCACTGACATACTCATTGCATCTAGTTCCCATGCGGTCGTGTAAAGCGTCTCCTCAAGAATACCACCCAAAACAAGATGCGTGTTGGTCCCAAAAGTGCCCTTCCTTGCCCTCCCTTCGAAATACCCGAGCTAATATTTTCATAGCCGCCATATATCTCACGGCTGTTCTCGAGTACCTCGTCGCCGAAGTATTGGAACTCGCCGGCAACGTAGCCAAAGATTTGAAAGTCAAGCGTATCAGCCCTCGCCATCTACTACTTGCCATCCGGGGCGATGAGGAGCTGGATTCACTCATTACGGCGACAATTGCGTTTGGTGGTGTGTTGCCGCACATCAATAGGGCATTGTTGAAGACCGAGAAGAAAAAGGCGAGCTCGGGTTCGGCGACAAAGGCGCAGTAGAGGGGGAGCGGGAAATAAAGACCCAGTAGAGTTAACGTTTCAAAGTTAAAGTTTCTCTACAAAAATGGAATTAGCTAACAATTTGAAGTTCATAATTGTGGCTGGAAGGGTTTTATGGTCTTGTTATGGTCTGCATAATGTACTTAGATCCTTCTAAACTAGTCTTTCCAGAGCTTTCCCTAAGATTTAACATCTCAGTTATGATCATTACAAACAAATGTGAGTATTACGGCGCGAGTATATGCTGCTCCGATTGGTGGCCGTCATAATGGCGATTTAGGTGATCTACCATTTTACATATTCCCCCTTCAGTGCTGGGTTGGAAAAGGTGTATTTATCCACAGGGGTTCTTGCGGGGGTTCATTGTTTTATTCATCTTGCTTGTATATACCCTAGTAACAATGCATCCGCAGTACAGAGGCAGTTCAGGCACATGTCATGGGGGGGACCGGAAAATATGGCATAGCATTTGAAGTATGCTCCGGCCATTGTATTGAATTTCGTCGTCCGCGGAAGAAAATGAGGGTAATTCGAGGAGTGTTGAAGGTGCCATGAAGGAGAAACACAAGCAACTCACACAGTTCGCACCAATCTCTACCCACACCCAAGGTGCCGGGGTTGAAGATCCCGCCGGTGATACCAGCATGGCAAGCAGAATGCCTGTGTATCACAGTCTACCTGTCCCTGGGGTGTGGCACAATCAACAAGTACATTCTTCCTCCGCAAAGACAAATGACAATCGTTCATTAAATTCATAATATTGTACACTCGATCCAGATTTCCGTATTTTAGACGCATCTCTGGGCCCTCATCAATCCGAAATCATCAACTTCTATTGTTCTCGCTTCAAGTACCCCCTCATCCTCCCAGCTGTCAGAACAGCTGTGTCCTCATATATTGATAAAACGGAGGAAAGAGGCTTGGATACCAACACCAACAAACTCGGCTGCTGAGTATCCCCACATCTGAAGTGACGCTCATTCGGCCACTCTATAGCTGGCCATGAGGTTGGGGCTGTTTAGGTTTATACTTTCCCCCGTATGGTCATGAACCTGAAAGCCTCCCATGCAGGGATTTTATCCACTTGACCAATTTCCATCTTCACATGCGTATGATTGAGTATATCAGGCCCAACCAGCCAACGATCTCATATCGCCAGCACTTCAAAGTACCACGGCTACTGAAAACCCATTCCTATCATTGACAGTTCAACCAAGTCACTTTCCATATCGACAACTATCACAATGCCTACCGCCTCTACGAATTGCGATAGGCTCACAGCCGAACTCACTAAGGCGACCGACATCGTTGCAGAACTTGTTGCAGAACTTGTTGGAGAACTTAGGAGGGAAGAAAAGGATTCTAGACCGGGGAATTCCAGCGCTGTCTTGTTACTGAAGGCATATTTATCAGGTCGGATCGGAAGTTCTGCAACGTCTCAGAGGACTGTCGGGAGGGAGTGGTGAGGTGGGGAGTAATTCAGAAGCAATTCAGATTTGCAGAGGCTTCTTTGCAAAGAATCAATGTGGTAATCCCACACTTTGCTGCCATATTTGAGAGAAGCGGTTGATAGCTGGTCACCTTGCGGGGTTAGTTTTGATTTAGTTTAGAGGGGTATTTGGATTTATTGCTTAGCTATTGTTGTAATGCATGGAATGGGAATTATAATTATCACCACAAGCACCCTAGATATTGTCAGATATATTAGAAGATGTGTGACACATCTTGTAGAGCTGTTGCCCCAGTTCGTACATCTTCAGCTTCTCTGCCCCGGCTTTAGATATAATCCATTGCTTCAATTACCTCCTCATCCCTACTAGCTGTCAAAAACGCCGCATACCGACTCCACCCTCAATACCAACATACTCAACTGACCCTGAATATCTTCACATCTGAATTGACGCTCATTCGGCCATCCTATAGCTGGCCATGGGGCTGGGGCTGTTTAGATTTATAATTTCCCCCGGTATGGCCATGAACTTGAAAGACTCCCGTGCAAGGGTTTTAACCATTTGACCAATTTCCGTTTTCACATGCACATGCATGTGACCACGGGCATCGAGTATGTAAGGTACCGATCTCATATTGCACTTCAAAGTACCACAGCTACTGAAAACCCATTCCAATCATTGACATTAAAGTTCAACCAAGTCACTTTCCATATCGACAGCTACCACAATGACTACCGTCTATACTGACTATATGGACTGTTGCGGTAAGCTCACGGCCAAAATCACCAATGCGAAAGACATCGTCGCAAAACTTAGGAGGGAAGAAAACGATCCCAGCCCAGGGAATCCCAGACCTAACATATTACTGAACGAACTTAGGCATATTTATCAGGTCGGATCGGAAGATCTGCAACGTCTCAGACAACTGTCGAGAGAGGTGATGGGTGATTTAACACTAATTCAGAGGGCTGCTGCTACTTTCAAAAGTATCAATACGGAAATCAGACACTTTGCTACTAAATTTGATGGGAGCGGTTGATAGCTGGCCACCTTGGGGGGATAGTTTTGATTCAGTTTAGAGAGATAGTTGGATTTATTGCTTAGCTATTGTTATACATGCGAGTTATAATTATCACATGTTTTGAAATATGGTCAGATATATGTTCGCGGGCAATTAATATAATTACGCAATTTGGTAAATGCAAAACATTCTGCTACCCTGAAAACTCCCTATGAAATCGTTTTTGGGCCAACCCTATCCTGTTTATGGGAATGGATGTTTAAAACTAGAGTGATTTGGCATGTAGGGCCATACAAAGAATTACCCCAATTGCAAAATTTCTAGTAGGACGAGCAGTGAGTCGGATCCTACCTAACATAAATCGACCAACAAGACTCTCTATGCCCGTAATCACCGTAAGTTTCCAGCTATTGCCTCAGTTCGTATACCTTTCAAGATATTCAGCTGATCTCCCCCAGCTTTAGATAAAATCCATTTCTTCAAGTACCTCCTTGTCCCTCCTGGCTGTCAAAACGCTGTGTCCTCCGCATACCAACTCCACCCTCAACACCAACAAACTCGACTGATGCTGAGTATCTAGGGCCATGAACTTGAAACCTCCCATGCAAGGTTTTTAACCATTTGACCAATTTCCATTTTCACATGCGCATGCGGATAGCCCCGGACATTCGAAGATATAATATAAGGCACCGACCTGCCAACGTTCTCATAAGGCCAGCACTTCAAAGTACCACCGCTACTGAAAACCCATTCCTATCATTGACACTAAAGTTCAACCAAGTCACTTTCCATATCGACAGCTACCACAATGACTACCACCTATCTGGATTGTTGTCATAAGGTCACAGCCGATATCGCTAAGGCGAAGGACATCATCACAGAACTTAGGAGGGAAGAAAACGATCCTAGACTAGGGAATCCCAGACCCATCGTGTTACTGAACGATCTTAGGCATATTTATCAGGTCGGATCGGAAGGTCTGCAACGCCTCAGACAACTGTCGATAGAGGTGGGAGGTGATTTTGCAGTAATTCAGACGGCGGCTACTGCTTTGCAAAGAATCAATACGATAATCCCACACTTTGCTACTAAATTTGAGGGGAGCGGCTGATAGCTGGCCACACTGCTGACCCATTCAGCAATACGGCACAGTCAGCAATGGGACACTATTGCTGGTAGGGACGACCAATTCAGCAATCGCACTAATGACCGGCCCAATGAGCAATGGGCCCAGCCCATTCACCAATCTACATAATATTCTAGTATTACTTCATACGAAACTCTTTCTTCTATTTCGCATTCAGCTTCTGCCGAGGCCCCTGATTTAGATAGTACATTGCATTCTATGGTGCTGCGGAAAGGACTTGATTTCTAGCATTTTATTTGTTATATTTTATTTGTTATATTTTTCATACCTCTGGGCGATTTAATTCCTAGTATTTTATTTATGTTATATTTTTCATACTTCTACTTGTTTGGTGATGTCTGGCTTAATTATTCCATAGTTTCGTATGAAGAATATTATGCAGATTGGTGAATGGGCCAGAACACCAATCCTATCCACCTGTCGCACCCATTCTTTTATCAGTGGGAGACGGCAGACGTTGAATAAGGGGAGAATTCCTGAAAAACTGCATCAAGCCCTTCAAATGATGTAGAACATGTGGTCTGATGACGTTATCAACCCATCATCTTCAACTGTGATGATCAATGAAATGGGGAGAGGCATACTGGGTTCATTGCTACCGTAGAAGAAATGTTTCTTAGGCAATAGCGAGTGGGGGGGGATTTGAAAATTTGTTTCTGAACCACGGGGCCTTATAGCTCGGGCTACATACAATCAGGTCAAACTATCTCGTGCTGAACATTGATTCGTATGGAAATATTGATGCGCCATCTCACATTCAGGGGAGTTAGAGCGATCATTATCTACATCTTGTGGCACGATTTTCTTTTACACTAGAAAAATCCTGTTACTTACAGGATTTGGCAAGGCGGTACTTTCGTAACCACCGGTACTTTCTTATACGCAGATTTCTACGGTATCTTCAATTCCTCGATTTGGCACCAAATTGAAGCAGTCTAGGCTTATGCAACGGGTATGGTAGATGCGGTTTTATAGCGTTGTCGACAGGTAGAATGGCACAATGCTACAATAGTCGTCATATTTTTGAGTTGTGAACGCCTATAGCGCTATTGCAAAACCACGCATCAATTTGTTAACCAAGTATGGCGTACTTGTAAACCTTTACCCAACTAAAGACTTCTAACCAGCTACGGACCTTGGGTCCCTGTAAATAGATGAATCCATTGGCCGTGGGATAGGTATACGATAATTAATTCCCTTTTTTTTTTGGTAAATTAGTACTCGTAAACCTTGATCAATTCACCTGTGTTATACACTGAATCGCGTAATTATTTAATTTGTCCGTGAGGGTATCGGCCCAGAACCCCGGACCCCGTACTAGGTCAGAACAGCGGTGGTATATAAAGACTGGATGCTATTATGAAGTCACGAGGCTTATGTATTACTATTGGCACGTTGTGATTTATGTATCACCAGATTTCTAAGTACCCCGCTCCAAAATAACCCCCATTTCGGATGTGCATCTGTCAATCGTCTCCTTTTAACCAGACTATATCCTTTTGAGCTTTGAAACTATGATGTATATACTTGTAGGAAGAATACTCTGTAGAAACCGATGACATGTGGGATGACATGTGCACACACGGGATGAAATATACTATTATTGGTGGGGAAGCGACAGGTAAGGGGGAAAAGACATAAATGAACCCCTGCATACTTGGCACTGCCTCACGATCACTTGAATGCAAATGTATAGAGCTCAAATTCATAGCTGACTATATCGAACCCACTCTACATCGTGCGCATATCAGCTAAGCGGAAA
>Ga0307511_10000557_pt1 | contig 40087 bp, 34 predicted proteins | sample 13_EM_MG_FD_200266 | JGI IMG/M metagenome (GOLD analysis project Ga0307511, IMG submission 200266) | Populus trichocarpa ectomycorrhiza microbial communities from riparian zone in the Pacific Northwest, United States - 13_EM | ecosystem: Host-associated > Plants > Roots > Unclassified | place... | reverse complement strand
TTCAAGCAGGATTGCGAGCTTTTTTTTTTTTTTTAAAGTCAGTGATGGCGAGGCAAGATTGTGTAGAAATTACATATACGAGGCTCTGTGAGAGGCAGCTGGCTTGGCTTCACATGTGGGAATGTCGCGAGTGAGCCATCAAGCTTATCTCCTGAGAAACCAAACTACTCGCCGAGCCATAAATACAACCGGATCTTATTAAATATGTTCTGTATGACTCTTTCGAGATCCTTTTCGCCCATGGCTCTCTAGCTAGGCAACCTCTCGTGAAGAGCTTCTTCCATACGGACCTACGGCCTCCCGATCTACGGTACTAGGATATAATTGTGGGCATGAGTTTAGACGTTCACAACCAAACTGGTTAATTGAGGGCAACCTTATCGGTACAGTTTCTGGATCTGCATAGGGACTGGCAAAAGGGCACAGCAGGTGACGGCGACTCTATATTCGGGTCCCTCCGCAGGGATATCCCATCGTCCCCTACGAGGGGTTGTACCAACCAGACTACCTCATCATATGTACCCACTGACTAGGGGTGGGCATGTCTTTCCTGCTGCCGGCTCTGGTGTGCGTGATGGGAAGTCTGGGTAATGTTAGTTTGGCTTGGGTTAATGTTGGCAGCACACTGGAACCGGTAATAGGCCCCCGTTGAAATGATAGGGGATTTTTAGGGTGTTCGAAGGTTCGTATACCCATATGTAGATCACATATTTCACAGAGATAAGAACCGCCCGAGGCACATGCATCCAAGCTCCATAGATAGCACGACAGGTACCGGAACACTGGAATATATGCATGTCATTTCGGTACTTCTTGGCGACTCTTATGCATCTTCGTCGATATTAGCTCCGGAGCTTCTACTTAATTAACCTCGTATAGGTAACCTATCTTACTTATAAGCAGCGTCCCAAACCTGCTCTCAGCCCTCATCCGAGCCAGAGCTTGTTTGCAGGTGCCTCACTACTGGTAGTGTTGTTTGTGTTGGTGATTTCAAGTTCATAGCTTCGGGTATTCACCTTTTAACTTTTAAGACTTGGAGACCAAAAGAACCCGCCCTATAGCTACAACAATTTGCTCTTCTCCCATTGCACTTATTCTTGCCCCTTGTCTTCAATACAGAATTCTCATGGTCCGGTTCACCAATATTGTATCTGTTGTCAATTGCAAGCAAGTGTGAGCTCGAATTGTATCTGTAGGAGTGAAGGAATACATGAAACAGACCAACTGTGGTATGCATTCCGCCCTTCAGTCCTACTGCTACAAGAAATGCTGATGACCTTGAGCTCTCCAGCTGTTTTATCCAGAGCCCATCTGACTAGCCTGCGCAGAAATTTACCCTCAGCCTTCCAAATCCACAGGACAGCAATGTGTACCGTAGGCAGATGTAGCATGAGAATATGCTGGTATAAGGAGATGCGAGGAAGTTATGGCCTTGGCCTGTTGAATCTCGAGAGTGATGGCACATCCCGTGGGGTGTTAAAACACTTTTAGGTAAAGGGACTCTCTGGTGACCAACTAGGAGCCCTGCTACTCACAACATCTCTCACTAACACAAGGCCAGGCATCAACTGCAAGTTCGGTCTCTCATCACACTTGCGCCTCTCCTGGATGAGGGAGGCTTATCAGCAGCCTATAGCGTGCGATCTCGCCTCATTTCCAATCTTGTGCAAGGTCATTCAGTCCTAGCCTTGTTGAAAACCGTTCTAGAAGTGCTTGTCCTAGTCAGCAAGGAACAGGGTGATGTCACAGTTTTCGTGGGGTTCAATTTGGTCGGCGAAGGCTAGGTTGCTAGGAAATTTCTACAGCCCAAGACTTCGTTTAAATCACAATCCTTTTGTCAGAATATCACCACGCCTCGACAATAGGAAAAGATCCGTACCCTATTACGCATGGTTGGATTTTCAAAAGTGATGACGGGCCCGCGTATCTGAACGGTAGCAGTGGCAAGCGATGTTGCGTCCGTAAAAAGGAAATACCCTAAGTCATCAGGACCCTGAGTTGGAGAGTCAAAGAAGAAAGCCACGTCTCTTATTTTGCCCCTGCAGTATTATTGGTGAATACGTGCCATCATAGGCAAATTCTCTGCGGTTGGGTACTTCGGCTCTTGTCCTTAGTCGGACTGCAATGCGCCTTGCAAATGAGGGGCATGAAATACGGTACATTTCTGTAACTTTTCCCCGCTTCCCACAGTCAGTTTACGCAAATAATATTATAGAGTACAGCCTTTGGGGTGTTACCGAAAAAATATACGGCTTTGGGGACCTAACATGCTTGCGATGCAGGCACTGTTTTCCGATCACGATAACCATGGGGCTTAATACTCCGGGCTTAATACATGTGCATGAACTGTGAGCACTGAGTACGATAATTGTATATATTGGTAGGTGACACTGTGTGAATTTGGCGCCTCATCTACCGCCTGGAACAATAAGGCGAGATGGCTCATTTGGCCTTCGAATATCATGCACTTGCGAACTTCGAAGCTGGCACCAACTTCCATACCTGGGTCCGATCAAGCATGAGAAGATTTTTCTCCCTTACCGAGCCGACACTCACAAATATTTTGCATAGAAAAAAGCGGCGAGCCGTAGAAGGCCACTCATCTCTGACGTTAAAACATGGGTTTGCAGTGACGCTACTGTGTGATGGGAGATGCAGGGTGACGAGAGAAATAACCCTAAATTCCTGTGATATCTCCAGAAGCAGACCAGCCGCATATTTCAATATATCACGAGACTGCTTCAAAGTATTGAATCTGTTATGTTGCTCTCTCTAGTTTCGAAATCGCTACCCTGGGGGGAGGGGTATATGTATGCGAATGGTTGCTCGCACTGAAGTTCAGACTCGGAGCACACAATCGGGGTTGAGTCGGCTAGAGACACCACTTCCCGGATGGATCGAGCATTCTTGAGCTGCACATCGGAATCCCCAATGGAAATATCAGCAGGACCTCCGAGACACCATGTGCCGCACTCTTATCTCCCAACCTCATTCACAACATTTAGCGAGATGTCGATATCACAAGTAGCTGGGTATTGGGACATCACGTGAGATCATACTCTAGCCCGATCTGCTCCGCGGAGAAACATTTCCATATGAATTTGCAACTAGAGGCTTAAAGGACCACCGGCTTCGCCCCAAACCCACCAGCTGTGTTTTTTTCTCCCCAGAGATCGGGTACACGGGAGGCAATGAATCGGCCCGCTCTTCTTTGGCAGTTCACTCTCACTCTCCCTTGCTAACTCAGAAGAATTTTTCCTTTCTGGCATTGTGGCATGGGAGCATGCTTTAGCCCCTACGAGGGGTCGTGCAACCAGACTACTTTAGCTCATGGAAGTTCTGGATGAACGCAACTCTGTGGGTAGACCATAAGTAGACACGGGACTAAAGCATGACCTGGCTTTTACATCTCGATTTGGGCTGGCTGCGATCAACAGACGTGGGGCAAATAGCTGCGATACAAATGCGGTTCCTCGATTAGATTGGACGTTATTACGTATTCGTAAATGCAACGGTTGAAAGCACTGGGTTGAAAGCACTGGGTAGAATGAGAGGAGCTCAGTATGAGAAGACGCCTGACGATATTTGGGACGTGGTTGTCTCCAAACCCAGTGCTCCATAGTGAATTGACTATTGAGGGAAGTCGTCATAAGCACGAGATTACTAATTAGGGGTCACCACAGGATTCAAACTAATCTATTTTTAGCATAAGACGGGACGAGACCAGACCGGATGAGGTAATTGGGCGTTGATATTACATATGCAGCCGCGAGTGATGTTTTGATATACATATAAACTGTGAGTTGAAATCAACGTTTTGCGGCTGCCATGGACTTTTATACCCCATTCCACCCTTGCGCTGCCACTTCGATCGTCCCAGTTGATCTTTAAAAACTTGAAAATGGAATTGGATCTGCAACGTGAGGGGGTGTTAACAATAGATGACTGGCAGTTGGTATGTTGTAGACATCGAGACGCAAGGACAGGTTTTATGTCCAGCCTAGGGACCGTAAGACGTTCCATAAAATGCGAATGCATGACTTGGGCAGTTGGCCCGAATTAGGTAGGCCGGCATCTAATTTCCGTAGTAATGCGGATGTATGTTCAACCGAGGGATGACCGGCAACCGGGAGGGTCGAGCATGGGGGCCGGCACATGGTAGCGCAGGAGCCATCTATTGAGCTCACTGAGAATTGGTATTTAGCTCGGTGAACCTATCTCATTGATGGGCCGCTATTGAGAGAAGTCACTCTTGCGCAGTGCAATGCCCCTAGCTCCTTCCACAGCCTCGATTGATACCTCCAGCTTCAGTCCAACTTTCTATGCTTCCTTCAGTCTAATCTCTAAGGCTGATAGTGGGAACACAACAGCCTGACTGAAACATGCTACCCAATCTACAATCAGATAAGCCGCAGGTTGTTTCGGATGACCCCATGAGGATCAATATCCCCTTGCAATGGATGCGATTTCCTGCCGTCCGGACCCCGAACCTCCCGCGGCCGCAAAGTAGCATGGGACCCGTTCCGGTAACAGTTAACCCAAGGGGTGGGACTGCTCTATGGGCAGGGAATACATTGTCAAATGTTAAATCTTCTGAGAGGGCTATAACCTGATTGCCTAATTGAGATGAGCTGGTATCGTGAGATCAATTGAGGGTGGGGTGGGGAGAAACAAGGCGAACGCTGCTTTCGGGGGATTCTGCATATTGCTAACCAGTCTGCTGGGAAGAACTGGGCCGTGCCGTGGGATGCACGAATTGTATAGGGTACATCCCTAAATGGGGAATGGGTTGGGAAGTGGGGAAAAACGGCACGGACTGGTAGGTGAATTCGGGTGAACCCGGAGCTGTATCAGTATGGATGGGTGTGGCAAATGTGGCAAATGTTGAGTACCTTACATCTTGCATGCAAAAGCTAGTGGGTTTCAGGAGCCGGACATGCACGCTAGATGGCCTGAGAAGAACAGAGAGCAGACTCGATGACGTGAGAATAAACTGGAACTCTTGCTTACATTTATTGAGGGTGTACTGGTATCGTATGTATTAGCACTCAGCAATTGAATTAAGATAAACTATACATACATACTCGGCAATCTACCCTACCACGCACGACCATATCATGATCCATGCCAGTGTGCTGTCTAATATGATTCATCTTATTCATGATCACCTTTTATTTAGAGTGATTGCCTAAAGTAGTTTGAGCCTCATTGGCCTCGTGACCCTCCCTTTATATGCACGTGGTCGGACGAGTATACAACCTGCAGCTATCACAGTGCATCATGTCATGTGCTTGCACAATGCTTTTGAGCGCTGAGGTACTTAGGCAAGGCCTGCGCCGGCAGTCATATGGGCGTAGATGTATGTATAAGGATAAGGTACTTGGGGTAGGGTGGATTGTCATGCCCGTTCGCCTTTTGTATGTATGTACACATCTTAAATGCCAGTCGCTTGCATTCATTCATTTGATCCTCCTCCAATGACAGAAACGGGACTGGGCTGTTGGGTACCTAGATCTGATGTATCTAGGTAGGTTATTTTATTGGTACAGAGATTGATAATGTAAGTGGTACTTTTTATGAGTTGTTTATCATAATTGTTGTACTTACTTTATGTGAAGCAGTAGTAGTTGATATAGTGATATAGACGTACTGGTACCGGTATTTGAGATCTACGAAACGGGTAGAGACCTACAAAAGCTCTCTAATACTGGCTGAGGAGAGTGCGGCTTAGAAATACATAGTACGAGGCGTTCAATACGAGTCCGGTGAATCAAATGTCCCAGACACTGAGGCTTTCCTACACAAGCGGTGTACTCCGGATGTGCATAGATTGGAATCACGGGACCGGCCGTAGCCAGTGTAAATGTCACGGCTTTACTACAGATTATCAAGCAAAACTTTTGTGAATTCAAATACTGAAATAGATAGAGGTAAGGTATCAACGCGAAGATACGGCCAAGTTGTAAATATATCCAAATCCCCCACGAAAAACAGAAACACCTGAATATGAAACAAAACCCTAGTCAAGTCTAGTCCAGTTCAATATCCATCATGGCCATCACATGTATAACAGCCATAGTTCCATTCCATTCCATCCCCTACCCCGAGATCCCCCGAGGGCACATTCCCCATTTCCCCATTTCCCTATTTCCCTATTTCCCATATCCAATTCGCATACTTCGTACCCAAATTCCACCACGCCATTTGTTCGAACCAATCAAACTTTTGTTTTCCATTCGCAGACAGTTCGTGTATGTACCTATGTATGTGTGTGTATGCCGCAGGCTAAACATGCCACCATCTCCGTAGTGGTTTGAGCGAAGTCTGCTGAGATGTGGTGTGAAGTCAACATGGAGACCACTAGCTATTTATCGGGTCTCGCCTCACTTTCCCAAACACCACATCGTCTCGCCAAACCCCAGCCCCACCTCTTGAGAGTTCCGGTATCTCCCGACTTACACCCTAAGCCCTCACACGCCATGCGCACACACAAGTCCCACCCTTTCCTCAGGCCCTAAAGTTCCAATTCCACTGAAAAAAAAAGCAAATAAACAAACAAGGCAGACGTAGACGCAGACACAGACGTATAAACGAGCAGAAAAACTAACGTCAACGAAGAAACCCAAGCTCCAACCAAAAAACAGGACGGAAGCTTCAAATCTTCGCCAATCATAATCGACAAGCAGAGCTACCAAGTACTCTGAATTAGGTAGTCAGGTGAGATTGGTATATCGATAGTTCCGTGAATAGCTGTTAGGTTAGCATGCACTTGATATCACATTTTGAACATTCAACACACAAACAAGAGAAAAAGAGATTAAGCAACACAAGACGAGATGGCAACGCAGAGTTAAGGTTAGGGTTAGTAGAGAAAATAATGAGGATGGGTAAACAAAGCGGATTTCAAAGCAGAAAGAACTAGAAAGCCTAAGAGGAATAAAGAGTAATATGAATGGTAAATGGAGATCCTCCTATGGCCAAGTGAGTGCAAGAGTGGTTAGCTCGTAGAGAAATACTAAAAGAGGAGTAGGTTGCAGGAAGATTGACGAGAAAAAGTAACAAGGCATCCGACCTGAGCTCGGGACGGAGGAAAGAAATAAGAGGGGTTTGGACCGAGAGCAACACAGCGTTACTCCAGCACCAGAAACTCGAAAGCGGAAAAGTGAAACAGTCAAAAGACACAGCTTAGGTGAAATGAACCTAGCACAAGATGACAAAGATCAGCGGTAATGGAAATAAAAAAGAAATACTCGGTAAACCAGAAGGCCCGAGTTACTTACAGGAGAAAGCAAATATAGGAAGCCTAGATATGGTACCTAAACTGTGTAGCTACAAAACATTGGGGTAAGTATCAGACCCTTTTCATGTACCGCATGTAAAAATGACGTGATGGTGCGAGTGAGGAGCCAAGGTGCACCAAAAAGGAAAGCAAATATAGACGTGGTCGTTCGTAATCATTGCTGGTCATGCCAGGCTTTCCAATTCCGTGAAAAAAGGTGGCGAGTATCAGTATTTGGTTACCAAGTCGTTAGAACGTTATACACCACAGGCCACCACACGGGGCCTCGTCCCACATGAATCCTATCGAGTGCTTTGGAGATCATGTGTGTCGTCACGGGCAAAGGCGAATCAACTCCTCTCGTGATCATCCCACTCATCGTCCCCTACGATAGCAATGGAAGAGTTTGGAAGGGCTCCACCAAAGTTGCGGTATCCATACTCGACAGGACTCTTTGGCCCACTATTCATTCTCAACTTCTGGAGATACATAGTTCTCAGATTTTCGTCGTCGTCGGAGTCCTCGAAAGTTTCCCAGTTCTCGCTCGATACTACGGTTGATGAGGATTCACTAGACGTCCCCGAAAAAGCGCGTGGATGCAGTTGTTGCAACTGCTTTGGTGACATACCTTCAGCGCTCGAATCCTTGTATGAAGATGCACCATTGCGGAGATAGGCTCTGTTGTGGTAGACGCTACCTGGTGTGCTAGGCTCGGGTGGAGTAATGCATCGAATCGACTGGTCGACAGAACCTTCCCGAGAACTACGGCTGTGCATAGAGTCACCACGGCGGAGAGTTTGCTGTGACGGCGAGGTGCTGACATTCTTGCCCAACCTCGGCGCCCCTGATGGAGTGGGTGGAGGAGGCATTTTCCTGCGGATAGACCCAGAGCTCTTGTATGACGCCATTGATCGAGTATCAGAATTCGTACTGGTCCTGTCTGCCCTCTCGGCTGCTAGGGGTTCATGAGTCATGTTTGTCAATGCGGGCCTTGAGTTTCGGCTGGGCGTCTTGGACAGCGATACATAGCCTGGAGTACCTCTCACAGTACTAGTAGTTGGAGTCTTTGGTCGATGTGCATGGCTAGTCTTTGGACGCCCATCATCTCTCGAAGCTCCGGGGGTCTTGGGCCTGGATATAGCATTTGACCTCGATATGCTAGTGGTGTTTGTAGCCGTGGACGCCGAAGAGGCGGAATGCTTCAGAACTGGCTGAAGGGCTGGTCTATTCTCCTTAACAGACTGTGAACGAGAGCCACGGGTTTGGGGGCCAGGTGTGGGCGGGCACTTCAAGTTGGCACCGCCTGAAGCTGAGGCTGGCCCTCGAGAAGATGAGCGAGCCAGTGGTTTGGTTACAGGTGGCAGAGATTGTAAATAATCTTTCCCCCTAACAGTCAATGTAGTGCTAGTTTCCTCCTCCCATTGCTCCAGGGCAGCTCTTAGCTCGCCTTCTATCTTGGGTAAATCTTTTGCAATGCGCTTGCGCATCTTCTCCTCACGAAGTAGACGGGTTGGGTCACGTTGACCACCGCGTTGCGTCAATCTGGAGGCATCAGTGCTGCTGATAGCTAGCTGCTCGCGATCCTCTAATAGGCTCTTGTGCTTGTCGATAAGAGAGAGTATTGGTCCCCTGTCTTCAAGTAGCTGTTCAAGGTGAGCAATCTCGGCTTCATGAACCGAGAGAAGGGCTTCCGTATATTCATCTAGACGTAATGTGAGCTAGACATCCACGTGATAACGAAGGCTTAGCAAACTTACCAACAAAGGCAGCTTCAAACTCAAGCATCTCATCTTCGGAATAATAGAGCTGGTCCCACAAGGTCTGTATTGTAGTTCTTGCTTCGTCCACAAAAATGTGTAAATTGTCTTTCTTCAATTGAGACAATCGCTCGTATTCGCTCTCGATCTATGAGCTGTCAGTTTTATTGCCCTCGGACCTGAACTGAGTAATAACTCACCTCAGACATAACCTTGAGAGACACGCCCCGATGCGTGGCTAGAAAGCGTTCCCGGAATTCCTCGTCAACATTAAGCTTCTCCCAGAGAGGCATGATATGGTCCGACAGTTCAGCAATCCTCTGTTCCCTAGCTTGCTTCTCCTCCCGAAGGCTACGGAGCCTCAACTGCAGATTCCGAATATCTTCCCCCTTCAACCCAAGTTGTTCAGGTTGAGTGTTGTAGACTGCTAAAATCTTGCGGTCGGTCTGTGCTTGATGTGTACCCAGCTCTGCCCACATCTGAACAATTTCCGTAGAAACTTCCTGCATCCTCCTCGACCTGCGTTGGAATTCCATGTACACTCGGTTGAACTCCTGGTCCAACGATTTCCTATACGAGTTGGATAGGTTGAAGTTGAGGGCCATAGAGTGGTCATCTGGGGGTAGCTCGATCTTGAGAAACGATGGCTCAAGAAAATCGGCATATTTTCGTAATTCACGGGACAGTTCTACACAGAGAATTTACATCAATAAACAGCTTTACACCCAGAAATTCCAGCTCTTGAAGTGTATAAGTACCTATTACCTGCTCGAATCTTGCTGCGTGAAGGCTGGTTGTGTGCTTCATTTTCTCTTCCAACGCCTGCCGACATTGTACCAAAGGCAATGTGATGCGTAGAGTCTGGTCGTCTGCATCATAGTCGATGGACTTTTGCATCTGTCGGATGGACTGGATGAGAGTCGTGCATTCTTCTAGCAGCTTTTCCTTTTCCCTGTTCTCACAATTAGAGATCCTGTTCCACACCTCTAACAGAGCTTATTGTAATACTGGCAGGCATCTGACAGATAAATTGCCGTACCTATTGGTGCTGTTTACTTGGTCCCTCAAACAATCTTGCAGTGCCTTGTAAACATTTTGAGTTCGCTGCTCTTTCTCATGGCTTGATATTCCGATGTCTTCATACTTCTGTTTGAGGTCTCTGAGTGTCCTCTCGACCTGCTGCGCCAGGTCTGCCGGGCCGCCCGTGTTCATAATGGAAAATAAAGTGCGTCCAGTCGGTAATGTCTACCTGTTTCGAAACGGTGGTTGACGATGATGGTAGTTGCGGAGGTTTCGAGCGTTGCGGCGTTGGGTACAATTAATTGGTGGGGTGTGGTTGTTGTTGTCACTTTACAGCTGCAAGGGGAGCCGATCCCAGCTATGTAGAACACTCTTGACCCACAAATGATGTATTTTCAATGAACAAAAATGACCCAATTGCACACAATTCGCCAGGACTCAGATACTTGAGGTTTCGGCTTGGTCTAACCCGTCCTCAACCCTATTTTTCTGCAGCTGGGTTAAGCTTCGGCTGGAACGCTGCAGTTGCACTAGCGCGGGTTGGAATCTTGAATTGTGCGTTTGCAGGCACTCTATGTACGGGCCGATCACGATAGGTCGCGCGCCGCCACAGTAACAATTGTGGTACGTTCTGTGGTGCTTATGTATCTATCTCCGTGTTTTAAGTAGTCCCGCCCGGCTCTCTCTGTGTAGCAACAAGTCGGCAGCAGAAACAAAAATCCGTTTCCGCACTCTTCGTCGGGCTGCCGGGAAAAAAGCGCGTGTGTGGGTAGCTTGCCGTACCGGTAAAGTGGGTGGATCAACTGTTAAAAGAGCGACTGCAGTAGAATAGAAGAAGTGAAGATGAATTAAAACACGGCAAGAACTAGTTAATCTGGAATTTGCAATCGGAGAAGTGGAGAAGGAGGAAGGGAACAAGCTGAAGAAAGGATATCGGAATTCGAAGGGGCTTGCTGCTCATGGAGGCAGAAACAAGTTAGTTAGGGCGAAAAGGAATTGCAACTGCAATTGGTACTCCGGGTGCATTAAGTACGCCATACTCGCGGCCGCCCATACGCCGCCCGTAGCCTTATGGGGTAAACAAACGTTTGGAAAAGGCGCAGAGCAGCCAGCTGTTGCTGGGGCAACCCTGGTCTGGTAAGCGAACTATCTCAATTAACCAGATCACTTTACGAGGCACAATTTAGGGATACCGGAACAGCTTTTAGCCCCTGTAAAGATAGTGCCATAAGATTTGCAGACAGCCGTGACATCTGTGTGCACATTTTTCCTGGCCCATTACTAGAACTGCATGCGCTGAAACAAAGCCTACCGAGGGACCAGCGATCAACCGTATGAACTAGGCTTAGGGTAAAAGTAGACGCGCCCTGAGATGTATCCAGCTAGCACAGGTCATTTGATCGATCGTAACCCTGTGCAAAAGCTGCCAAAGGGCTTAATCCCCCCAATTTCAATTCTTTCAATGGGGTATCGACAAGTCAGCTTGGTGGATTGTAGAAACCGTCCCCCTTTCACAAGATGCACCTTGACTGCAACAAAATTGGGATCTACCTCCGAATAAGAATCGGTAAATAATTCCAGCCAGGGCACCAAAGACTGTGTGGTCAAAGCATAGTGGTCCTATGTATTATAATGGGCTAGACCACCATATAGGCATTCTCTTCGTTCGGCACTTCCGAATCATGACTATTCCAAACTAACTTTGAAATTGTCAACATCAACGTCAACATCATCGACTTTCTGGAACAACCGCCGAAGTTGCGGCTCTGTCGATCGCCAAACAAGAATGACACGTTAGACAATCCCAATTTATAATTAGGGCTAGACACATAACCAACCTTAACTGGTACCTAAGCGCCCTAGACGCCGTTCTGCGTTTGCATTCCATTTCGAGAACGCGAGGCTCATGGAGGTTACCCTCAACTGTATTTTGCCGGCTGGCCCCCACTTCTATGAAGCCGAAAATAGTAGCAACTGTACCGCTAAACGCAGTGCATCTTTTTGTCAATCTTTCCCCCAAGAATCTTACCCAGCAACTTCGAGAATTCTGCAGATAAGTGCATCGTCTGAAAACCGCCACTGATCATACACAATGTAGAGTTAGCCAATGCCAGTGGTGTTGTGAGTAGAATAATGACATATACTTGTCCACAGGTCAATCGCGAATTGCCAAAGGAAGTTCATAGGTGGTGGGGATATCCCTCCCCAAAGGTTACTTGCATCTCGACTACATGATGTGGGATGGTTTGCGCATTTGGAATCGATTGACCAGACTCGTATCGGCTCATGTCGCACGACATCATCAGCCTTGGCGAAGCCGTGATAGGTTAATGTCTGGTTTGGATTTATATTACGCTACGGTTGTGCCACCATCCGCAGCAGATTACATAAACCCATGTGCAGTTGATGATTGGTCTATATTTAATTTGGCCCAGCACTCGACCCCAACAAGAATTCATCCTCTTTGAATGTTCTGCATCCTTGTACTATATACAAACCTGCCGAGGTGTTAGATAAATAAGAGAAGCTACAGGATGCCCCGCTTCAATTGTTCTACCTACCACACAAATCATGCAAGGCTACGTATAGTCTACGGTATATTCGAAGGCAAACATAAGGTACTATACATGCCTGCCTGTCTGCCAGACTATCTAGGTTTCTCAGCATTCTTACAGGTTCTGCTACATTCTATAGTAGGTATCCACTGACCAACAGCCAGAGCAGGAGCATTAACAACAGCAAGGCAGGTTCAAGATGCGACTATCAACACTTACCGGCCTAGAGATGAACCTTTATATTCCTAGAAGCACATAAAAGTGGTAATTAAATATCACACATAATCCATTGAATTTTAATGCTTCCGGTTCGCCTATTTTCTGCCAATGATTACACGATTAGCCATATCCAGTGGTTCAAGTGGAGTTACTCAAATCTGAAACACCATATTAGCGATTATATATCAATATACCCTTTACCCGGCAATCAGTTCTACATGAGCTGCTTTGAAGGAGGCGAGCTGTTCGCATGTTCTCTGACATACCCAGCATATTTAACAAGGTATGATTCTGCGTTGCTATAGACAACGCTGGGGAATGAATGTAAACAAATAGTCAAATCGAGGATGGCTGGTATAGGTTACTTGGGCTTGCAATCTAGTGGTGCATTTAGTGGGTAGGGAATTCAATATAATTGTAGTAAATTTGCCATACGCTGTATGAATTTAGGGTATCGGCCAGTTGCTAAAAACAAAGCAGGTCGATCTGCCTGGGTGGCAACATGCACAGCGGGGGTTCCTCCGAAGCTCATGCAAAGACGGCAATCTGTGGGGTGGGTTCAAACCTAGGTAAATTGAGTTTGTGAGTACTGGGGCATTACTAAAAGACAATATGGACGAACAGAAGAGGGTTTCGGATTTCGTTTGCTACTCCTTGGATGGGTATGGTTCCACTGGCTATATCGGTAAGTCTAGAGCATAAAAGCAGAGTATAACAAGCCGCTTGGGTTAACTTGCGGAAGGTTGAATTAAGAAAGAAAGATGTAGGTGAGGTCCTAAATGAAAAAGGCTGCGATCTTATTCACCCACAGATCCGTTGTACAATGATGGGAAGGTCATGTTTGCGGCGCTCTCATTTTCTTTTATCAGCCTCAGAGAATTGAATATCTTCAAGTTCAGCTGAAAACAATGCATGTGGTACCGGTAAGCCACTTCCCCCACATACTAGGGTTCACGAAAAACATTCAGGGCTGTACAGTAGTGAATTGGTATCTCAACGCACCTTGCCACCACCTGATAGCAGCATTTTGGACTGGGAGTTCGCTAAATAATGCACAAAAGGTACATACAACCCGCATATGTATCTCTCTAGCTTTTGTAGTTGGTTCTATACAAATGCCAAATCTCGGCTTATGTAATGTGATTTTAATCTCGCGGTTACCCACGGGGTCGTGTGTAGGGTAAGGGCCCAGAATCCTCATGATAAGTAGGGAGCGGGGCCAGTTACAAATGATATATCGGGCATTGCAAGAAAGCAACTCAATTAGGAATATGATCACACGAATCAGCGTGGCTCTGAGACAGTCACCTGCATCTCTAATACGAGGTACGGGGCTATACAGGTTGACTTTCCTGGGGTATGTTAGGATGGGGTGCTCAGGCAGAAGTGTATCTGGAGTTGGCTGCTAACGCTTTTGGACGATGACGACCGTCTGGAGCTGCTAGTCTGGTTTGGAGCTGCTCGTGGATTTACAGATTTATAAGCTACTAGTCAGTGTTCTCAACGCGTCATTCTAAATGTCTTGCAAGCTGCTGACATTACTACGGTACTTCGAGAGAGGTCACGTGAACTATTGTGGAGAACTGAAAACGGACGACGATGGCTACAAACAATAAAAAGCACAGAAAGAAGAAGAAGGATTACAAACTTTCCACCATGGTGGGAGTTCGTATTGCCTCATGCATTTTGTGACTAGTTACGGTGCAACTACCTAGTACTAACTTGAAGAGCAAACACTAGGGACCGCTCTAGGTATATGCATACATATGGGCCCCGTGAAGGTTTCTGCTCGTGCCATGCAGCATGCTGGTTATGTGTTCTCGGGTACCTGTTAGGTATTGGGACAATACTCAAACCTTCCTAGGGGGTGTCCTGGCACTCTCTCGCAAGTTCTAACAATGTACTGGGCACATAGCAGGATGGCTACTATACATAGAAGGTCCAACATTTAATATCCTTACTACACCCTACGCCTGATGCCCTCCAAGGGACTTTACTTGCTTTCATAAGGGTATAAGAGCAATCTACGAGTAGTGTAGTAGATTCCCGACTTTCACTAGTAGGTAGATAAGAATTGGTGGGCAAGCTGCTTATCTTTTTGGGTACAAAGTCCTTGTTTTACAGTGTATTGGATGCACAGATTGGCGGGGTGGGCTATCTTTCATAACAGTACACTTGAAATTGGCGGTTGCAGCGGGAACCTTACGACTGAAGCTATTGGGCTGAGGGTGGATTTAGGAGGACCAGGGGCTGATTCAAGGGGAGTGATGTTGTTCATTGACGCGGTAAGTTATTTTATTAATAGGCTATCCATAGTGACTGATACTTAAAGAGGTATGCTATACTAGATGCTACTTTATCAAGGGCGACCTTGACACTGCGAACTCTACAGGAGAATAATAAACAAGCTAGGACCCTCTAGTAGATCTCAGCAAGGATGACCACGGTTTGATATTGTACCATATCTAGATGTTAGGGATTCCACTCATGTTTCACGGAGTGGGAACCTGAGAGTTTCATGTTACCCTGTACTCACATGACTATGCTAAATGTTTAAGGGTAAGAATTCAGGTCTATAGATGAAAAAAGAGCTTTTGGTATCCATGACATGCCTAAAGTAAGCCTGTGACCCTATATAAACGTGCGAGGCTTATCATGAGAAAAGGATATGAATCGGGGGGGCCTATGGTACATTATTTATATGGTTCTTCTTTGCCCAGTAACAACAACACGCAAAGCATAACGAAACAACAACTCATCAGATCGAAAGGTCAAGTGAAAGCATAAATTACTCAATTAAGACCTAACCTCTCCTCCCTGCTCTAACACTCTTCCCCGGCCTCTTCTTCCCCCCTTTCTTCGCCCCGGCCCCAAATCCCCTCGCTTTATTTGCTCGATTACTAAATCCCGAAATATCTCCTGAGCTCTGTGCATCGTTACTCTTCACATGCCTCTTCTTCCCACCGAATCCGAATTTCTCGTTTTTCTTTTGTCGTTTTGTGTTGGGAGCACTAGTGGGGTTGCTTCTGCGGCGGTCTTTGGAGTTGGGGTTTGATGCTTCTTCGAGGGCGACATGGAAGAGGTCTTCGGAGTCGTTGGTGAGAGTGGTATCTCCTGAGGCTCGTTCTACAAGAAAAAGACGTTACTAAATATATACGGTTGGGGAGAGGGGGGTAAAACGGACTCCTCTTCAAGGCATTAATCTTCTCCAACGTCTCCTTCTTCTGCTTCTCCCTCTCCTGTAACTTCGCCACTTGCACCTGTTTCCCAAACTTTCTCAAATCCCTCTGCTTTCTCGCGTCCTGTGCGGCTTTCTTATCCGCCGCCTCATCAACAAGTTTCTGCCTAATCTTCCCCATATGGTCGTCTGTCTTGAGCATTTCTGCAAAATAGTCATTGGGCCGGGAGAATGGTACGCCTTCTTTGTGGAGGAGTTGGCGGGCTTCTTTCACGGCGGTGAGGGCTTGTGTGTAGAATGCTAGCTCGCGGTTGAGGTCGTCGTGGATGTCGGGGATGGAGGTTGGGGTGGTGGAGGTGTGGGAGAGGTGCTCGCTGAAGGGGAGGGTGTTTAGGGGGAGAGAGGTCCGGGTGTGGGCGGCGGTGAGGGCGGAGGTATTGTTGATTGTAAGACGTTGGTAGGGGATGACATCCGGGATGGTGAGATCGTCTTCGTTTTCAATGTCGGAGAGATCAACGTCACTGTACTCCTCATCATCAACATTTTCCTCCTCCTCCTCCCTATCCTCATTCTCATCTTCATCCTCCTCATCTGAAACCTCAGACTCTGTTTCCTCCAACCCACTCTCAAACTCATCGCTGCTGACATACTGCCTCGTCGCATCCGCATCGACCAACTGTGGAATCTCCTCATCATCATCATCGTTATCCTCCCCCCCATTCTTAGCTTTCTTGCCATTAACCTCCAACTTCCTCACCCCATCGACAATCCCCTTCTGCCTCTTCTCTTTCTCCGCCTTCTTCCTCAACTTTGCCTGTTTCTCCTTTGCGTAATCCCTCTCCTTCTCTGCATCCAAGGCGAGTTTTAGCTTTGATTTCGTGACCATTTCCGCTGCCTGCTGAGCTCAATTGTATAATTGCTTGGATTCTAGATCTGTTAAGAGTCGGAATGAATTCTACATTTTTTCTTTCGACTCAGCTGCACGCCAAGATTTACAATACGGCGCCTAGTAGCCTAACTCTCTTCGGGAAAGCTCCTCGCCCCTCCACGATAAGCTTCAAGTGGTGCCGAGAAACTATTGACAAATTAGCAGCCCAAAACAAGACCCACGATGTTTAAACCACCCCCCACCATCTCCAAGAGCCCTACCATCGCCGGTGCTAGTCGCAACACCATGCCCTCTCCCACCTCAGGTGATGATACGAAGACAAAAGCCACAGTAAGACATATATCATACCACTCCCCTATTCTCTCATGTTATTAGCGGACTAATATTAATCGTAGGATGCCCCAGCGGAACTTAGCGCCGTAGTTGACGATCTCCTCGATAACTTGTCAAAGAAGTTTGCGACTGTGAGCTCGGAGATGTATGAGAAGATGGATGCTATGAGTAAGAGGTTGGATGCGATGGAGCAGGCGCTGAATAATGGGGGGGCGAAATAATGTCATGGTTAATGTCATGGTTAGGGGAGGGGAGACGAGAAAGCAGAGGAAGCGGGAATGCGGGTGGTGGTGGTGGTGGTGGAGGAGAACGACTGATATGCAGGCGGGAGTGGCTAAGTTCGAGTGCGGGATGGGATGGGAGGGGGGGATGAGGACTTCTCCTTGAACGGGGATATTAGGCGAGTCGAGGAGGGAGAGGGGATACTTGGGTGCTTATCATAAGGACGGCAAGGAGGTCTTCCGGTAGCAAAAACCGAATTATCACGACTTGACGAGTATTTTTACCCGAACGGAGTAAAACGTTCGATACCCTCCATACCTCATCACCATCAACAACTTTATTCGACTTCCGGGGACACACACACATAGATGAATAGGGCGAGGGAGTATATTTGGTAGAGTAGCAGCGATTGGGGAGGAAGAGAAGGATGAGCTATGAGTACCTGGCGGTCAATGGAGCTTGTCATTGTAATGTCTATCATGGAGCTCTGGATCGACATCAGGCCTTGACGTGGTAATTTGTTTGTTTCAGGCTGGTAGTTGAGGCAGTTGCAAATATCAATCTCAACCTCAGGACATTTCATTATCACATCCATTCTATAATCATTCTCTCTTCATACCACAAGTACGGCATGCCCGTTCCCAAGGCCATGTTCTTTGTTGATACCAGTAGTAAAATTTACTTTTGTACCATATCCCAAGACCAAGGTAAGTAAAGTAAAGATGAGAACAATGCAGCCCTTTTATAACAACACAGCCAGGAATATCGAACATGACGAAAAAAAAAGGTGGATTCCCGTAGTAGAACCGATTGAACAAAGTAACTCCCCATCCCTCAGATTTCGATTCAACAACCCTATCCCAACATGTGCCCTAGTGTGATGATGATGTGAAGGTGGTGGTGAGAGAGGGATTGTAGACGGATGCAAAATAAGACAGATTTTTTTTTTGATTTTTGATTATTTAAGCCTCAGTTGTGACACGTCCCTTCGGGTTGGTGATTTTGACGCCCAATGCCTTGGCTTTTGCGATGATCTCGACACGCTTTCGGGATGAGACGGCGTGGCCGATTCTATAACACCCGGGAGATATGTTAGCTAACACTCCTTCTACCAAATGTGGTTAGGTAAGTGATGGGTCGTACTCAGCAGCGAAGGTCTTGTTGTGCATCAAAAGTAGCTCGACATCGGCTGGATTCTGGACAAGGAAAGCCTTATGGCCAGAAGGCATCCTGTACTTGGTCTTCTTGTTGGAGCCATACCCGATCTATATATCCCCACGGAATCAGCACTCTACTCATCGCTAATCCTATCATATTCCCCTCAATTCCAAATTTCTAGTTGTGCTCCGGTAGGGTTGAGCCCGTCATGGTGATGATGGTAGTGGAGGTAGAGCGTACCGATGGCATAGCAAGTTGACCCTTGAACCTCCTCCTCACACGGTTATCAATACCCTTTGGCTTCCTCCACGCACTCTTGACACACTTGTAGTCATGGCTCTGGTGGCGGGCGAACGGCTTAGTTCCTATTCCATCCAACAAGACCGACCGTCAGTATCTCCACACCCAAACAGATACTATCTTCAACCCAGCATCAATCCTCAACCTAGTCTATCCCTAACCCTCCCCACATCCCCGAAAGGTTCCCCGGGAAAAACCCGAATAGCTGCTCTCTCAAGCGGGTGGTGGACAGAACATACGCTTCTTAACAATCTTGATGGAGGCCATTTCTGTCGCTATTCGGGGGGTTGTCGAATCGTCGTCGGTCGGTCGGTCGGTCGGAGTTTCGTTGACAATTGCTACTCTATGGGGCGAGTTACCTTGGTATTGCGAATTTGCGTGTGCGGGCGCTAAGGACTCGGCGGGGTAAGCCCTAACTCATTTGGAATTTACGCTCACACAAAATAATTAACCGCAAAGGTACCGTTATCTAAGTTGCATCAGCAAGGTACCGAAGCTGGAGAGTGAATAGGTAATGCAGATCCATCTTAATTGGTAGTCTGGTTTCTGGTTGGCACCTTAATTGAGTGGTCTCTACAAAATCAGGGTAATTATTCATCATTTGCTCAAGGAAAGCAAATTAAATCGCTGACTTATCTGTCGATTTCAATATGAACAAGAAGTATGAATAAGTATCTTTTGCTGAAATCTACTACTAGTTGATACACTCATTCCTTCAATGTGCCCATCCCTGGAATGTTACTACCCATTCCTCATACTCCCACACGCCGTCGATTCTGAGTGCTTGGAGAAACAACTTTAGGTGATAAAACAAAGTTAACAAGAGGCCAAGGGAAGAAATGGAGCGAAGATAGCTAAGTAGTAGATAGCAAGGATAGTACATCATTACATTTCAAATTCACACCATTGTATCTCCTTCATGAAGTAAAGCTTTAGAGTATGAAGCAATGCACAAAATAGCAAAAGAGGAAATAAAAGAAAAACGCATCAGCATACACATAAAAGTAACCTTGGCCTGCGGAATCCATGACGATAGTAGAAGGGGGAAAATCTGGGGAGGAGGGAATGTGGTTGGGTTCCGGATACCTAAGGACGAACCAAAACGCATGAAGTAAAATAGAAGAACGGTTTTAAAGTGCCGTCCCAATGCCATCAAACAAACATATTTTAGAAAGAAACCCTCAAGGAACTGTGGCAAATGGTTTTGGAAATACGACCGCATCAGTTTAAGACGCGGTAAGAGCCTTTCCTCCTCGGTTCTTCTTCGTTGGCACAGTGGACCATCCCTCTTCCGATGGCTCCGCCTTAGCTAGCTCAGCAGCCTGAGGCTTAGCTTCTTGTCTTGAGTCACGTCGGCCTTGTGCAGGAACTTGGTCATGACCCCTCCTCCACTCCACAGTAGAGGCCCTACCACCCCTCTCGCCACCCCCCCCAGTCCTCTCGTGCCGGTCACCTCTGTCGTTCCTATCACCCCTGTCGGCTCTGTATCCACTCTTTCCAAATTCGCGTGGCTCACGAGGCTCACGAGGGGAAGGAAGATTCCTGTCAGGCCTCGCAGGCCTTTCGGTTTTCTCCGCAGCTTCTGTCTTCTCAGCCTTCTCGGCAATCTCGATTTTTTCAGCCTCCTCTTTAGCAGCCTTCTCTGCTTTCTCATTTTCTTCCTGTGCTTTTCGCTCCTCTGCCTCTCGTTTGGCTTTCTCCTCCTGTTCCTTCTTCAATGCAGCTCTTCGCTCTTCGACTTCCTTGATCCGAGCCTCTGCATCAATAGGTTTTGCAGAACCAAAGGGGTTGGACTTCGAGGTTGGAGTGTCGACGGAGGCGGAAGCTGGGGTACCATCAGTGACAACCTCGCTTCTCTTCTTGAGCTCCAACTTCGGGCGAGTGTGCGGAACGAGGCTAGTCGGCTTTATAGATGCAGAGTCTAGGCGAGCACTTTTACGCCATTCGTTGTCCTTCTCCGCAGCAGTGGGCTGTCTCTCTACCTGAGGGCGTTCACGGTCCCTGCGTGGAGCACCCTCTGCTCTATCCCCAACAGGAGGACGGTCACTTGGGGAACGTCTCCTCATCTCACGTGGGGCGCCCTCAGCAGTTTGTGGTGGGGGAGAAAGAGGAGCAAGGGGCCCCTTTCGCTCCCAGTTGTTGAAGTCACGCACTTTACCATCACCAGCCGGCTCAAATGATCGGCGCTCACGCTCTGGGCGGTCACCAGCTTCACTCCTGTCGGCATACCTATCGGAGCGTCCACCGCGGGAAGGCTCTATTGGGCTCAGAGGGCCGGAGCGGCGCCACTCGCCAGCGGTTCGGTCATCACCTCGATCCTTTGCTGGTAAGGAGTTAGCCCATTATTCATATTCAAGGATATATGGGGAAAAAACCTACGCGGCTCAGCAACACTAACTCGAATATTACGACCAGCCAACTGACTTCCGGCAAGCTCGAGAGCTTTCACAAGGCCTTCCAATGAACCATATTCTACATATCCAAAGCCCTTCGGCCGGTCCTCAATCTTGTCACGCACCAATCTGACGCTTACAACGTTGCAATCGGCGAAATGTGCTTCAATATCAGCTTCGGTGGTATCCCAGGAAAGATTTCCGAGGTGTGCGGTGTATGGTGGTTTATCTGGAAGTGGGAGCTGTTGGCGTGGAGGGTAACGCTCTTCGCGGCCTTCCCAACCTAGTCAGCTAAAATTGCTCTGAATAATATCGCTCAAGGCCATACCCCCGGCACGAAACGAGTCACGCTCGCTGCTGCGGAAAGAGTTACCGTATCCGCCAGAATCACCACCACCATATTCTCTACGAGGGTACCCGCTAGTGCCGCCTATGATGTCAAGGTCATCATTAGCTGTTGTAAGGTGAGCTTCCTATGAGGGTTTAATATACCAGAGGCTGTGAAGACAGGAGTATCAGTATCCTAAATTTAAAATCGACTTGGAAACATGGAAATACTTACGAACAGTTGGGAGATCATCCATCTCATCTGCCCAAGAGCTCGTGCCCATGGCCTTGCTCGTGCCATAGCCTTTGTGGTGGGAGAAATATCAGTAACTGGCCCAGACCTTTGTGAATTGGAGATCCGCACTATCATCATTCATGAATTCCGCCATGCTCATCTTTTTTGTTTCCTTTTTCGGCGCTGCATAATTATTAGCACAAGTTCTACAATGTAGTATAAAACACAAGACAGAGTGCTGGGTATCAAGGGATGGAGTGAGTGGGGGCAATGAAGTATGGGGTGGGGCGACAAAGTGCCAAAGCACCAGGGCGAGTAGACACTTACCCATGATTGCGGGAGCAGCGAACGCGCTCTAGATATGAAGCGCGCTAGCTGTGATAAAAGCTGAAGGGAAACTGTTCCTTCAGCAAGTGGAAGTTGAATTGGGGTTCTTTGCTGGAGTGGGAGTGGGGGACGTATGTGTAGCAGGAGGGGTTCGATGTCAGGTAGTGGGAAGTTACACCGATGGAGAAGCGAAGCGATGGATTTTTTAGTAGACAGATAATTTACGGAGTAGACCAGGGTTCTTTTTTGGGGTGGACTGCTGCTGGAGGTTTGTGTGGGCAACCAAATGTGCCTCCGTCCAGCCGCAGTGGCGGAAAAAGGCCGTTAAATGCACCCGATAGGGCTAGGCCCCACTGCTGCTGCCTGTTTCTCGGCGCAGGCACTCAGCCTTACCACTTTGCATACGCATCAAAAGAATTCGAGATTATCAACTATAAGGGGCCTCGACGACAATTGAGCTTGAGCCCACACCAAACCAACATACTGCTCCAGTACCTGTCATTTATTAAATCGATACTTTACAACTCGTTCAGAGTTGCGCTCGGAAATGGACAGCACAGGAGAAACGCCGCCACAGCACTCGGATGCCCCAACAGGAATCATATTACCGACCCTAGGGGTGGGTGTCTTAACCGGTTCGTCACTTCACCATTCTAGATGATGCGTTCGGAATATTCATTGATTTTCCAGCCGATGTGACATTCGAATTGCTTACGGCGCAGCAGGCACTACTGGGTTCATCACAGGCGGTTTGATTGCAACGCTGAAGTCAAGCCCGACACCAGGTTTATTTGCGCTGGGAACGGGCATCAACTGCTTCTTTCTCGGTTCGACTTACTGGGGTCAGTTACCTACACGAAGCGTTGACTTACACATGTGCTTATTCGCATTGATAGCATTCAGAAACTCTATGCTGAAGCTCGCTCCCATGTGGTATCCCAGCTTACAGATTGCAACTCCACGGGACCGAACTGCTATTAGCGGGGCAGCAGGCGCTTTAACAGGTGCCACCGGGGGCCTGGTTCTCAGTACGTCAGCATTCGTTTTATCACTACATGCAAAATTTAATTTCAATACTAGGAGGACGAGGCCACGTAATTCCGGGCGCCATCATGTGGGGATTAATTAGTACAGGAGCCCAATATTTCTATGCTATTGCCGATGAACGCCATTCGGAGAACGTGCAGCAACAGCCAGCCAGTGGAGAGGCGTCGAGAAAAGGGTTCTGGGAGCGTGCATTCCGCTCGGAATGGAGCCCGGTCAAGAGGTTGACACACGAGGAGTATAAATGGATGCTGGAGGAAAAGCTGCTTGGCGTTGAGGCAGATATTGCTATTATAGACGAGGAGATTGAGAATTTAAGGAAATCGTCCGACAAGGCGTCAGGATCATGAGCTCATCCGCCGACAAGTTGTTTGTATATACAGGCACCAAAAGCAGTCCCGAATCTGCATTAAAAACCCCGAGAATGTTCTTCACAGGCCACGAGAATACCAATTCTAGCCCAATATTTGTACCGGTGTCTTCCTGCATAGCCACACCAACAGGATGAGTAGGGATCAGCGTCATGCTAGAGCAGATCTTGAGATCTACTTACCCTTATTTCTTTTTTCTTTAAATAGATTAATTTCTACATGCTCTGGTTCATGGGGCATAGGATATAGGATGTATTTAGAGGAATCAAATATTTACTCAGCTTTGAATCTCGAGGCCTGGCTGTAGATGATATGATATTAACGTAGTCAACACAAATTCAGATGGGTGCGAGATGGGTACGAGAGATGGGACTTTTTTTTCCCGGGAGTCATCCATGGAAGAGAGCCGACTGGTATATTCGAACGACGACCGCGGAAGTGGAGAGTTGAAACCTTTTTCATAGATCGAGTCTGCTGTGAATCATAATAGCCAAAGCGGACATGGACAACTTAACCAAACGAATACTACTATATACACCTATACAGTATAGTACTCCGTAGGTACCTCACAAATTCTCCTCTGTGAGCCGCTTGGGCCTCCAGCTCTTCAAGAGTAAATGTTAGTCTGGTTGACACATATATACTTGTTTTAGAATAGGGCCAAGCTATGTGCTATGGGTGCCAAGATCGTGATATTATTTGGCTTTCTGCATACACAGAGCCGCAAGCTCCAGCAGGTCCCCCTTTCCCTCAAAAAGCACCACAGCACGTTCAGCTCATTAACACCTTCTGGACTTCCGAAGACGAGGTAGTATCATTACCAATCACCTACGTATCTATATACCCGGATTAGACACTCTATATCGGCATGCTCGTTTAGCTACGGAAGCTGAAGGAGTCCGGTTAAGGGGAAAACACGCCGTTCCACTTTCATTTGCAATTGCCTTTGTGGGGGACGGTCTTCTTTTGTCAGAATGAAACAACAATCTGGATCCAATGAGTCCATATTGTCAACAACTCTACACATACCGACATTTCTGCTAGGGATCGTGGCCCTGCTTTACATTGCCTCATTCGTGGTATTTGCCATCATTCGCATTGTAACGGGAATCTCTATCCAGCGTCTGGGATATCTATCACTCAAAAGAATCAGTTATGAGCCTAAGCATGGTATCAAGATTGAGGTGCGGAAGCTAGGGCTCCTCTTCCACCGGCCGACCTATGCTCAGCCATCTTGGGTGAGCTTGTTGATTGGAGACTCACAAGTCACAGTAGACGTGAGCAAGGGAAAACAAGGGAAGCATGGGGATGGAGGAGTTCCTGGCAGCAAGGGGAACGATTCTACAACCAATTCTGCTTCACAGTTCAAGGATAATAAAGCGGCGAGCAATCCCCGGGAATCTCAGAAGCCGCCGTTTTGGGAGGAAACGGAAAAAATACGGAAGTTGATGCGGAGTTTACGACGAATGCTTCGCTACATGAAACTCGTGGACGTCGTTTTCACTAATTCTACCCTAGCTGTGGTTGACGTAGGGTCAATTCAAATAGACAGTACCACAATCTCGGTAGACACTAGGCGGGATGCAGCAGACAGGAGCCGGCTATTCGACCACTGCAAAGAATTGAAACCGGACCAGAAACCGTTAGAACTCATGTTCACGATGAAGAACGTCCTGTTTACGCCTCACAAAAAGGAGTCTAGGGAGATATTGGATCATTGCATCATTAATGCCTATGGTGTTATCGAAGAGGGAGTGGATGGTATCTTGGATTCTGCCATGGCTATGAAACTTGGGCGGGTGAATGTTCACCTTGATGAATTTCTGAATTGTAAGGGAAAGATGAACGACCTTAAGGGCCAAGGTAGGGCCAAATCCAAGAAGGGTAAGCTCGAGTCTCTTGGTACTTTGATGGAGGAGATGGCAGTCGCAGGGAGTCGCACAGAGAGGATGGCAGAGGCTGTAATGGAGTGGAGGGTTCTGCTGAGAACATTGTTGGAGGGCATAAAGGAAGTTCAGTTTGCTATAGGCCATTTGTGCATCTCTAAGGAACTTCAATCGGTGCAACCCGCCGGAAAGCCTCTTATTATGGTGGCCGTGATGAAAGAACTGGGGATGGATGTTCATCGTCTTGATCAAAAGTCGCCTGCTCACCAAATGTATGATATATATCCAAATATAGTAAGAATTAATTGGCTAATTGTTGTTCAGGTACTTCTCACCAGAGGATGTTGCTCACCAAGCACTTCTAGCAGCTATCTCTGTTTCTCTTAGCATTGATGATGGAAAAGGCAACCGGGATAAACTGGTATACGTACCGATGATAACAATGACCTCGAGGACGACATTACCATCAAAGACCCTTCAGTTGGTTGAGAAATCAGATTCTGATCGAAATACCAACATTTTGTTCGCTACTGTCGTTGTGACTTCACCATCAGTCGACCTTGAGCCACGACATCTCCCTATCGTGGCCGCAATGCTCAAGTCAAAACCAAAACGTACGAACTCAGGATCAAAGAAAACCCAGCTGATATCAAAACTCTTGCCAAAAGCCAATATCAAGTTCTCAGTTCATGAGCCAGCTATCCGCATTGTCCTACCATCGAAGGGTTCCATGCGTCGTGAAGGCGGTGCCCTGGACATGTTGATATCATCGTTCTCATCTATTTCAGCTGATGTGGAATCTTCCCACTTGATGGAGGATGGCCACGCCCATTACTCCTTCGTCTCATCCCTCCGAGTTGCTTCTCATAGCCTCTACTATCGGTCTTCAAGTGGGGAAAGGCATGACCTGATCCAAACCGAGTCACTCGACATTCGGGCTCAGACACATGCCTCTCCTGATATTCATGTGAATGCAACTGCCTACTTAGATACTCTCATTATCCGCCTTGTGAACCCGGCAATCGTTCAAGGAATCAAGCAGATGGTGGGCCAGTTTCACCTTGATGTCAAATCAGAAAAGTTATGTACGCCACAGTCCAGCGAAAAGCCCAACTTTGTGCGCCGCTTGCCCATGTGGCTGAACCATCTCAAGTTTGAGGGTAGAGATTTTAGTGTAGAGGTTGCAGGCGTTGATGAGGAGATATCCGATGCTTTTCGAGGTGCCGCAATAGCTTTAGATTCTTGGTCGATTGACTACAAGTGTCAGAAAATTGATGGACCTGTCAAACCTCTGCCTCGGAGACGTGCAACATCTAGGGCATTGTCCCCAGAAGAAGCTTTGGGCCATGTCAAATACATGAAATATTCCAAGAACCCTACTGATGGGAGAAGGATTAGTGTTAATCTGCAAGGGCTTGAATGCTTCATGGTTGAAGATGAGAGTTGGGAACAGGAACCTTTCTTGGTGATACCTACATTCAATACCAGCTTTACTACATGTACCGACCATGAGGGCCAGACTATGAATATCGCTGCAAATCTCAAAACGTTCTTCTTCAACTATTCACTATACCGGCATTACTGTGTCATTGTTGCTGCAAAGGTGCTCAAGGAAGCCTTCTCATACAAAAAGGATACAGGGCCGCCTCTAATAGCACCAGATACTAGATCCCTATTCACTGGACCACAAGTCTCTAAAATGGGCGTCGGGATACCAGCTGAAACGGGTTCCATGAACACTATGGGCGGGTTTGGACTGGGCATTATAGAGAGTCCAATTTCTCAGCCTGAATTCATAGGTATCGATGCACAGGTAGAACATGCCCAGATCAAGGCTGTGTTTGCAGGGGACCCACCTATGATGTTTGAGGTGTTCGGGTTGGAAGCAGGCCGTCTCAAATGGGGATTCCCATTTGTGAAGGCAAGGGGCTTGAGGCTATATACAGACAGCCCAACCGTCAAAGGTTCATGGACACGGTTGGTTAGTTTACGTCAAACAAGGTTGGATTTCAGGGAAGCAAAGCGGAAGGTCGGAAGCGCCTTTGTGGAGGAGAAGTCGATAGATGTGGCAGCCGACGCAATTCGTTTGGCTATTCCTCATCAACTTATTTTATATAAGGTCACAGACAATATTATAAACGCTGCAAAGGCCTCTCAGCAGATGCACCACCGATTCAAAACTGGGGCCAACGAGTATATATTGCAAAAGACCGCAGAGGGCCCGAAGCATGTCCCGAAGCTTTCCCTACGAACCAGAGCTCTTCTCTTTGAGTTGGAAGATGATCCATTTGAGACTCAACTGGGCTTGATCTACCGTGTGGGGTTGCTAGAGCAAAGAATGAGATTAGCTCGTGAAGCAGCTTTTGATGTGAAGGTTCAGAAAATAAGGGAGAATGAGCTGCAGAGGTCGGCTGACTTCGTCACGCAAAGATCAACCTCGGGGACGAATTATGATGGGCAAAGATCGCGCTTCAGTAGGGGCAGGAGCAAGACAATGAGATCAGAAGCACCAACAGTGACAGAGACGGGTCACCGGCGGCGAGCATCTTCCACCATGGGTAAACGTCAGATGCGATATGATCCTGAGAGTGCCACTGGACCTTCTGAAACCGCTGCTGTATCTATTGAAGAGGCACGCCGAAAACTTCAGCAACATAATTCTACAACGTGGATTCGAAGGATCAGACTTGCTCAAGAGCAGCAAGCAGCTCACGTGGCGGAAAAAAGGAGAATTTTCTGGGGCAAGGATGAAGTACCTCCGGAAGTCGAAGAGACTGAGTCTGTCGTAGCCCTGCCTAATAGGCCGTCACTTATGGCAGGGTATTTCCACGATGTGGAGCTTGTTATAGATAAACCTTCCTTTGCTCTTTCTGGGCTTCCTAAGTTCTTACACAGAGTTGGGAAGGGCTTACCAGAGGACACGCAGTTTTCTATGCTTGTTCCTGTCAGCGTTAAACTCGACTTCAGCGAGGCGAGAATATTGCTCAGGGATTATCCGCTACCATTCCTTCATATCCCTCAGATGAGGTCTGATCAAACTAGTCGAGTGGCATCATGGAACCTGAAAGCGGATTTCGTGATTGCTGAAGAGCTACTAGACGAGCAGTCCATGAGGCATGTCCGTGTCAACATAGTTCCTCCACCTGACCCAGAGTCACATTCAGGCCGTCCAGGATTCGCCATTGACGTGCGGAGGACAGTTTCAGCGGTGAAATCATATTCCGATATCGATGTTTCCATCAATACTGCTTATGCCACACGTATCACATGGTGCACTTCATACCAACCTGCAATTCAGGATATGATGATGGTATTTGAGACATTCACAAAACCGCATCTTGATCCCTCGGAACGGACAGGTTTCTGGGATAAGATACGACTGGTGCTCCATTCCAAGATTAAGCTTAAGTGGAGCAATGACGGAGATGTCCATTTCACACTTAAAGGTAGCACTCCCTACTCATCCCGTATGCCCACATTGCTGATAGTTATAGGCTCTCGCGATCCTTACAAGGTAACTGGTAATGGTGCTGGTTTAATTTTCTGTTGGAGAGGAGATATCTCATGGGATATTGCCCAAAGTGATGACCCACAGAAATTCATGCAGCTAGAGGCCGATGAGTTTCTACTTGCTGTCCCTGACTTCAGCAATCAAGCTTGTGATGAATTTGACGTCATACCCAGTGAAGATAGAAGCGTTGCAAGTGCTAGTAGCTACAAGGAAGGGGCTCTCTTTAAGAAGGTCATCATGAAGCTGGCAGGAAAAGTTCGCTTCCTAATTGGTCTTATGTTTGAGCAAGACCTCGGAGGAGAAGGTGATTGGAAGACCAGGAAGCGGTCATTTGAGTTCAAGCCGCATTACAAAATTAGTCTGAAAACACCTGAGCATGCCAAAGCAGGCCCTGGGGAAGGTGTATGTCATTCTCCTCCTTTCTTCAAATATGAAGTGCCTACTGACAATTGTATAGGTTTACGATGCATTCCGAGGCTTCAGAAGTCATTATCTCCATTTATCGTTGGCTATAATATCACCTATTGAAAGAGACTGGTCACTTGTCGGGAGTAAACCTTCAACAAGCTATAATACCATTCACTTGACACCAAGGTTCTTCACGCATTTCTATGCTTGGTATCACCTATTCGCGGGCAATATGTCCCTACCAATTCGCCAGGGGCCACTCTGGCCAGGTCCGGAAAAGACAGCAAAGAAGTTTGGACGACATCTAGCAACTATTAAGTATCAGTTGCTCCTATCACCACTCTTCATCAGTCATATCTACCGCCATAAGCTCTCGGATGACTCGAATAAGATGGCTGCCACTGGGTTGAAGGTCAAGCTTGATAGTTTCCTTTTCGACATGCACATGAGGCGCGAGGAAACTACTACCGCCATCAAGGGACTAAATCTAGAGAGAAAGAGCTTTGGTATGAAAATCAACCAGGCGGAGTTGGATTTCCATTCTGCGGATATCAGGGCGGTGTCAGCTACTATTGATGAGCCAATTGTTGCAGACTTGAAACAAGCTCTGGAGGAGCCGATGTCCTCCGCTCAAGGTACTATTCGGTTCTCGGGAGATTTATCACAGTCCACGATCCCTGATGGGGACTATTCCTGGGTGGATATGGATGATTTCGTTGAGCTTGATACAGTGCTGCCGAACAACAAAACTCCGCAAACAGTGATATTACCGCTTGTTTTTACCCCACGATTTACATATTTCCGACAAACTGACCACGGTGGGCCGGATATTGATCTTAGTGATTTACCAAGTACCTTTGGCCATGGGCCGACTCATCAGTGTATTATGTCCCAGAATAATGACCCTCGTGAGATCCAATGTGGTCTCGTACAGTCTCGCTTGGAAAAGGTCCATTATCAGGTGAACAAAAATAAGCAAGCTTTGGACGATCTTGCACGAGAAATAGCTCGTAGGCCTGAAGATGAAGAGTTGAAAGCAGAGGTAGGAAGGATTAAGTGATACTACAGGCCACAAGCTAACGGATTTACAGTCACAAAACCTCATACAACACAGCTCCATTCTATTTGACAAGATTAAGTTCCTAGAAAACATGCTTCGTGCTTTGTCTTCCAAGCTCGAAGATAGTGATTCAGGATCTATCTTAGACGGCACTGAACGGAATGAATCCAACACTGACCTTCCAAGTACTGGGCCACTTGGGATGGACTTCACTCCATTATCAGACTATACTAGTGACTTTGACAACCGCTTCATTGTCCACAACATGCAAGCCAAATGGAGTAATTCACTGAGAAATATCATCATTAGATATATCCACCAGGTCAACCAACGACGGGGCTTTGTTTACTACATGTCCCGGAGAGCGATCAAGTTCATCCTTGATATCGTGGAAGAGCAAGGCCATGAAGGCTATTCCGAGACGGCCCACTCCACTGATTATACCAAGAGGCCTTCCTCGAGTGCATCTGACACCCAGTCAATTGAGAGCCGCCTACAGCAGCTATTGGACGACCCTGTCAAATTCGTCATGGCTAATGAAAGTGTACTTGGTGGCTCGAAGGCTTTCACTACAGAGAGCAGCACAGCTAGAGATGACCTTGCAAATGATATCTCGGATGACTACCTTCCACTTAACAGCTATCACGTTCGACTCATAGCGCCTCAAATCCAGCTACAAAGTGATAAAAATAAGAGTGCAGCTGTTTTGGTATCTACTCAAGGGATGCAGTTAAAGATTATCTCGGTAATGGATAAGCAGCGGCTTAGTGATGAAGTCAGTGGTTTGGTGCAGCGAAGATTCTCTCTCAATATGGATAACACTCAATTCTTCGTCTCAAACCAGAAGGAATTTGTCAATCAAGCAATGTGGCTTCACTCAGCGAACCGCTATGGAGCGCCGTCGAATAGTTCATGGCCTCCATGGGTGCCACTAGAAAGCATGTTCGACTTCTACAATAACCCTGTTGGTTTCTCAAGAGTGGTGGAGAGGACATCGGCAGCGCTCAGATATGACAAGCATAACTCTCTACGTTTGAAGTATAGCGATCAAGTCAACAGCGGGGGGGATAACGGGTTCTCTACCCAAGGGGTGCCAGTAGATGCCGAGCGTCGGGTGGACCATGTCTGGGTTGAGTTCCCCAAGGTCAAAGCCTCTTGCGACTCCACTCAGTACTTTGCAATGTACATCATTGTATTGGATGTCCTGTTGTACAGCGAGCCGACGGAGAAGCTCCGAAGCGAGAAACTAGAGAAGATAATGCTTGCTTCGGACTTCAGCGACCTTCGTGGCGCCCCAGAGATGGTGGAGTGTCTGCAGCACAGAATCAATCAGCTCCAGGAAATCAAACAACACTTCGAAATCAACGCCCGGGACTTGGATGATAAGGGCTGGGATGATACCATAGCTCTAGGGCATGACCTTAATAGTTGTGAGGATGAGTTGTTCTTTATGATGAAGGCTATCACTACTGCACAAAGGAGATATGAAGACAAGGGATCACAGTCAAGTGGGGTTCTCCGATGGTATATTTCTGCTTCGGAGATTATTTGGCACTTGCTGCGGGAGAATAACGATGCCCTGGTTGATATTCGGCTTTCGAATGCTGTATACTCGCGTGTCGATAATGCGGACGGCTCCAATTTCAACACTGTTGAGGTGGAGAAGATGGAAGGTTACAACCAACTTCCAAACGCAGCTTACCCTGAAATGATCGCACAGTTCCTTGACCAGGTCCGTACACTCCCTGAAGCTCGACAAACAAAAATTCTGCGTGTCAACTGGCATATGTTGGAGGCGATTGCTGGAATACCCATCATGGACCACTTTGAGGTTAACCTCTTCCCATTGAAAATCCAACTAGAGCGAGAGATTGGAGAGAAGATTTTTGAGTATATCTTCCCAGGTGTTGGCAGTGGAGGGCCCGAGAACGGGGCAGTGTCTCCATTCATGGTGCATCATAAGCCGACTATGGCTGGTAATGAAGGTGATGACGAAAGCAGCGATAGTGACGATGAACGTCAAACCTATTCACCGGTGGATGACAGGGTAATTAGTGATGGAAGATTAAGGGCTAGTGCCACGCTTCCAGAGCGCCCTGCTACTTCTTACTCGGGCTATACCACCAAGTCTTCGGCTTTCTTAAGCTCAGGGTATGAGAGGTCAATTAGGTCCTTTATGCCTTCTAGGAGCTCGACTGCAATAACGAGTGATTCGATTACTATTAAGTCACGGAGGTCGAACGAGAGTGCTTTGCCGAACCTGGAACTCCTGACGAATGATAATGGGAAAGGGCAGGCTCAGGAGAAAAAGAGGAGGCGCATCTTCCATCGCTCTTCGAGCCAAGGGCAACAGGATAAACCATCGGATGAGCTCAGCCAGATGATGTCCCGAGCGTCGAATTACATGACACTTGCGTATATCAAGATACCAAGTGTAGTGCTGTGTTTGAGCTATAAGGTATAGTTTGAGTCCAACACTTAGGTGCATTTACTCAGAACTAACAAGTATTCAACAGGGGCGTGGTGATCGCAATTTCGAGGATATTCATGAATTTGTGTTCAGGATGCCGATGTTGGAGTATAGGAATAAAACATGGTCTAATCTCGACCTGGCGCTAAGACTGAAGAAAGGTTTGTGGCTGCACTCTGTCACATTAGACCAGATAGCTGACATTATTTGATTGTAGACATTATCAAAGCATTGATATCTCACACTGGAGCCATCATCGAGAATAAGATCACCAACCTTCGACCCACCAGACAACACTCTAACATCGCCCGGATGATGGCTGGTAATGCCACCCTTGGCACGAATACACCCAGTAGACAAGACAGCAACACCACTTTGGCCTCGGATTACATAGATATTCCTACGGATCCACTAGCAATCACCCGCTCTATTACCAATCCTCGGTCCACATTGGCAAGTAGGAATGGAACGAAGCCCGCAACACCATCACTGTCGAATGCTACATCATCCTCAGTGAGTATTGCAACGACAGGCTCTGAGATGCAGCCTGGAGACGAGGAGGGCGATGACAGCCAACGTGGCGGGCTATTCCACAATACATTGAGTCGGCATCTCTCCCAGTTGACTATGCATACGAGGCATAAGGAGGGGATTGATGGGGATACAGAGGAGAGCCATAAGAAAAAGAGAACGCTTTTGCTTGGAAAGAAGATGTTTGGAAATCAATAGAGGATTTAATTCAGCTCCGGTCCTTTACTTTCTTTGATCATGGTTTTGAATATCCTTTTATGTCCTTTTCCTATTCGTTGTTAATTTCTTATCTTGATTTATTGCTCTTTTGCCTTTTCTTCTGTTCCTCCAGGCATGCATACATAGCCCAAGTACTAATTGTAGGAGTCGGTGTCCGCTTGTTGCTTTGTATAATAGAATGGGCGTTCTGGGTACTTTATACTATCGCAGATTTTTTCTAGGGCGGTAGTGATAAGTACCCACGTTTGCGATTACCTAGATAGAGAAAACTAACATAGAAATTGATGGTATAACTCAGTTACATCCTTAGTGCCCACCAGACTATTACATCCTCCTCTACCGTAAATAACCGCCCCTCAAGGCGCTGCCCTCAAGTTGATTAATATCCAATTTTAAGCAGTTATTGGCAGTTGTGGTATGCTGTACACCTAGGCTGCATACTGTATACCATAGCTGCATAGTTAGATTGCTTGGCTGCATACATTCGGTAACTAGCGTGACAAATGGTGACTGCGACGTCGACCTTCGTGAGGGGTCACCGTACCACCGTCCTCAACTTGGTAGTAAGGAGTTGATGATACAATCCTCTTTACAATGTTCAAGGAGATTCTAGCATTCTAGCATTCATTCTCCGCAGCCCCAGTTCCCACCCTTCCCTCCTAGGTTCACATACAACGTACAACTTCTAATAATCGTCGATATTATTAGCATTAAACTGAAGGTAGAACGTGAGTGAAAGCAAATCTGATTGAACCTTCCAAGGGTGCCCTTCATGAAGAAACTCTTCAAAGTAGTAATACGAGTACAAACCTCCCTGTCTGCAGCGACTTCCTCCAGCTTTGTTAGATATTGGCTCATTTTCAAATCGCTGGTTCTGATTAATCCCCCGCGTGCTCTGGATCTAGATATACAGAAGGCCCTCGTTAGATATATTTATATTTATTGTTTAAATTTGAGCTTATATTACACCTAAGCATAATCACCGGTGTGAGTCTACTAGTATAAACAACGCTGAAAGAGAGACTTGCGTCGATAATGACATCTTATGCTCTTCTTTAACCTTCTTAGCTGCGATTCCAAAGTCATTAAAGATCAAGCGTAGCCTAGAGGAACCTATATTAGAATTGAGTGATCAAAACGACCACAAGAAGAATCATGCCTCACCATGGCGTGTCTGTGGGCAGAATGCAACATAGTATAACTGTCCTCCATAGCAACCTATGTGCAAAGACCACCGAGAGCCCCCTCGAATTCTACAAACAATGGCACTCCCGGCTGTGCTGTAGGTACCGCAATGTATATCGCCTCTGCCTCCCTTGCTAATGCTTGAAGGACAGTTTTCACCCATACCAGATTGTCCAGTGACTTTATGTTGAGTTGGACTTCTCAAGGCCGATTCTAGGTACGTTTTTGGTATTTGGCCGTTCAATGAGATCCAGGCTTTGTATTGTTTTGCTTGCTAACAGTCAACACACTGTACAGCTTACTGTGATGAGAAATTTCGTAGTAGTATGCGTTCGTGCCCCTTGGCCAGAAGTGACCAGAAAACCCAATGGGGACACCTGCAAAAATCTACTCTAGAACCCAAGTAGTCTGGTTGGCACAAGCCCCTCGGAACCCAAGCTATAAAGCTTTAATTCTCTTTGACTCGAAGATCTGTTGATTACACTACTGCGGCCTCTGGCATTGATAAAGCTCAAGGTCCCGCGGCCAGTCCACGTGGGGGATCTCATGCTTGCCTGGATAAGCCCAGAGTAGCTTTGTAGATAGAGAACGTGGTGGTAGATTTTGTAAGGCACAGGACCCCGAGATGCCTGGGCTGGTACTGGTAGGTGAACATAGCCTGTAGGCATTGATGCACTTAAACGTTTCAACTGAAATCCAGGATCAACTCCAATCTATCATAAACAAAACTAACTATGCTAGCCCATATTTACTCTCCCATTAGACTAGTAATTGTTTCATATATTGTCCAAAATGCTGTTCTTGGTAGTCTGGTTGGCACGACCGCTCCTATGGAGGGTTCTTGGGTAAAGAGGAGGGCTAGTATGAGGGTAGTCTGGTTGGTATGAAGGGATATCCGGACCGTAAATGGGAGGGGATTGGAATTGGCTAGTCTGGTTGGCACCCGAGATCAAGTTTGGCTCTCCCTTATCACTAAGTACTTTGTAAGCTAAGGATAGCACTTTAGAAGAGGCTAGTGCAAGCCAAGTAGCAGCGAGCTTCCGGTAAAGGCTAGCTTAGAGCCGACTACCGGAGCTCTGAGCTCTGTGCAGCAACAAGCCGACAGCAACAGCAACGGCTTCTTATTTGACCCAACCAACTCTCTCTATTTGTCCGTCGCTCAAACCTTCCAAAGTACTCCTCTTCCACTCCATTACTATACCAAACAATTGATATTTCGAAGAAACATCAACGAAGTTTACGTTAAGAGGTGTCTGTCTATATATAATGTCTCCACTACCAGCGAATGTTACGGTCTCAAACCATCCATGCTTGAAGGTAAAGTTGTCACAGCTGAGGTCGGCAACTTGCTCGCCGAAGCAGACTAGAGCTTTGGTGAAGGAGATTTCATTGTTGCTTGCTTGTGATGCTTTGAGAAGTGTATTGAGTGTAGAGGAGGAAGGGACGGTATGCATTCCTTTTGAGCCCTGTTCAGTCTCTTACCCTGCAGTCTGGTATCTGAGCTACCATGGAAGTGAATGTTGGGTTATCAGTGCACAGTATACTGACAGAGTATTATATATAGGATATCACACCTCTAGGAGCTGGATACCCCGTGGAGACAGTGTCCCCAAAGAGGATTGCGTTGATCCCAATTCTTCGTTCTGGCCTTGCCATGGTTGAAGGTACGGTCTTAGCTTCCAAACCACTTTTAGCTACAAACTTACGCTCATGGGCACAGCTTTTGAGACCATTCTTCCGGAGAATGTTCCTGTCTACCATCTAGGCCTCTTCCGTGAGAAGACCACCCTACAGCCAGTTGAATACTACAACAACCTCCCCACAGGTATCACGCCTACCGCAAACACTGCGTCAAATTGTGATGTTGCAATTATCCTCGACCCAGTAATCGCTACCGGTGGTACGGCCGAGGCAGCCATTCAGACACTGAGGGACTGGGGTGTAGGGAAGATATTGGTTGTGAGTGTGTTGGGCAGTGATCAGGGTTTGAGGAGGGCCGCAACGGAGAGTGGTGGTGGGGGGATCCAGGTGTTTGTGGGTGGAGTGGATCAGAAGCTGGAGAGTAAGGGGATGATCTATCCTGGTATTGGTGATATGTAAGTCCTCCCTCTTTGCCCTATTATTTATGCAGAGGCTATATTCGTTCCTGACAATTGGAAAATAGTTTGCACTGGATTGGTATATTCTCAGCAGAGTGATTAGGCATTGTCGATGTGCAACTAGACTAATTACCGATAGCTTTACGGCTATCTAAGTACTTAATGAGATGATAATATGATTAGTTGATACCCAGACTATTGATACCCTTTAAAGCTACCTCTTCGATATTTATCACATGAATCCCTTGAGCCTGGTTGTCTATATCTCCGACTGGGAATCTTTGGACTCGACGGGTTCGAGGACCATTCTCTATCGCGGTAAGTCGGAGAGAGCCAATGCACCTTGTCTACATGGATCGGATACAGGCACCTTGGGCCGCAAGATCCTGGCTAATTTAATCATCTTTGGCCGATGAGACGCGTAACGGGGTGGAATGATACGATACCCCTAACCTCGTAACACCCTGAATAGGCAAGCCATTATGATTTCTGTGGTTGATTTAGGCTGAATCTGGAGAGCTGAATTGAGTAGTGCGCTAGTTGGGCTAAGCTTTATGGCAGAGGTTGAAATGCATGTGTCCCTTTATATTTGGACCGCTCCTGACTTTCTTCCTAGCCGCCCTTTGTACGACTTTCATAATTTCACGATACCCAGAGAAATCATGACACCACTCGGAATCGCTATTCTTGGATCAGGAATCTTTGCTGTGGAGCAGCACAAGCCTGGCGTTGAAGCCTGTGATCTGCTGAAACTTGTTGCTGCGTACTCTCGCAGCACGGCGTCTGTTACGAAGGCTTTTGGGGACTCAAATGTGGATCTGTACAGTGATGACTCTGATGCAGGAAAGACTTTAGATGATTTGCTAGCCAGGAAGGATGTTGATGCTGTGATCATTGCGTATGCGTCCTCGCCACCAATTTCCCTCTGGTAGTACTGTGGAGTGTGAGACTAATATCATGTAGTCTACCTATCCTCGTACAGCCCTCAATAATCAAGAGATGCCTCTTTGCTGGCAAGCACGTGCTCAGCGAGAAGCCCATCGCCCCAGATCTCAAGCAGGCCCAGGAGCTACTGGATTGGTATGCTGCTACTTTCCCTCAGTCCGAGGGGAAGCCGGTGTGGGCCGTTGCAGAGAACTTTAGGTTTATGGAAGCCTATAAATATGGAAGGGAGGCTGTAGAGAAGATGGGGAGGGTGTTGACCTTCAGTGTATTTGCCGGGAACTATGTTGTACAAGGTGGAAAATACTATGGTAACCCCCACCCTAAAACCTTAGGGCCGTTGACGGATGCTTATGTTCTGCAGAAACCGAATGGCGTAAAGTCCCCTCCTACCAAGGTGGTTTCCTCCTTGACGGTGGTGTCCACCAAACTGCCGGCCTTCTCGCCCTCCTTCCTCCAGTAACCGAAGATCCCATCACCAAACTCTCCGCATTCACAACCCAGCTCCAACCCCACCTACCCCCCGTAGACACCGTCTCGGCTACTATGCGCCTCAAGTCCGGTGTAGTCGGGTACTTCAACTCCTCTTTCGGGAGCACAGTGAAGGGGTTTGATTCCACTGTTGGAGCTGAGAAAGGGAGTGTCACAGTTTCCTGGGCAGGGAAGGTTACTGTTCGGGATGCGGATGGGAGGGTGGATCATGTTAAGGAGCATCCGGAGGATAAGGCGGCGGTGGCTCAGGAGATTCAAGGATTTGCGGAAAGTTTGGCGCAGGCGGGGGGGGCCAAGGTGGATCTGAGACAGAGGCCGGAGCTGGCGTATAATGATTTAGCTTTGGTGAGTTCCTCCACAATGTTCTTCTACGATGTTGTTTCCACTCTTCTCCCCTCGCATTTAGCCTCGCTAGCTTTCCCCATGATTGGGATGGCTTGAGTTGTTATCCCCTTGCCTTCATGTTGGTTCTTTGCTGGCAAGTGCTAACATCGTTTTTGTTGGGTTACAGATTGAGACAATGCTACAATCTGGTGAGCAGGACGGGACTCCTATGCCCATCAGCTTCAAGGTTTAGGAACCGGTACCCTTCTTTCAATTTTTAGATAGCGAGAATGTGACTATCAGGGTTTAAATTCCCTGGATTTGGGAACTTGACTACCGGTATCAGCAATATGCCGAGTTCGTATTCGCGGCCTGGTTGGTTCATTGGCTTAGGGTAGTTTGGTTGGTTGCCTTGCCAAGGTTGTTTGATTTTTAGGATGTTTGTGATACAGGTCTACAAGGCTAGGTAGCTTTGCCGAATCAAATACCTCCATTTGGGATGATGTCTTGTGATGTTTACGTTTGCTGTTTGCATGGTGGTGACTCGCGTATACGTAGATCAGTGCGTAAAATCCTAGACTGGTGCAACGTTGGAAAGAATCCTTGTTCTCCAACTTCCGTTTGGCTAACCCAAATTCACGATCCTCGAAATCTATCACCGGACCAAACATAACCCAGTCCTATTTTTTCCATTGACGATCACAGCCCTCCCATGTTGGGTAAGCGCAGCATGCTGGTGTCGGAGTTCAGGGTAATTGTGTTGTCATGATGCACTTACATAGCCTTAGATCACAATGTCGAGAGGACGTAAGGAGATCAGAGGAACTAGCAAGTATGTATATTGTAAATGCAACCCTCTACAAACCAAACTACCCTCTACTCTACCCGTACCTAGAAAGCTACCTCACTACACCACTTCACATACTGCTCAAAAGAAGCAAGAAAGTAACTACACTATCAATTTTCTCTCCGCCCCAAACCTTAAACCCATCTACCCCCGCAAACTTAATCTGGTATGTATATGTAAAATAGTGTAGCGTATTTCAGTGTAGTGTAGTGCAATAATGTAGCCTATATCAACTCAATCAGGGCAGCAGAAAGGAAGAAATGGGAAAAGGCAAAGGGGTCACTCGGAAATCACAAAGCAAAGCAATAGAAAAGCCCTAGAGAAAAAAGAACCTATTGCAAGAGATAAGCCAAAGGATCGATAAATCAAAACAACCGAGTCAAAGGAAAAAGAGATCAAGTACGAATGTTAACGCTGAGCTCCCGTTGTACTTGTGTACATGTAGTTGCCCCCCATCAATAGATAGTGAATGAAACCCCAATACTACCAAAAATACGCATGCTTTG